>WNGG01032369.1_pt1 | contig 10518 bp, 11 predicted proteins | sample 5400661 | NCBI WGS metagenome assembly WNGG01 (sample SAMN13153372, study PRJNA577476) | soil metagenome | isolation source: 100 cm soil or saprolite under Garry oak tree replicate 1 | place: USA:California | collected 2016-06-15
ATCTCACACTGCTGCCCTTCCGAAAGCTTTCGAAATGTGAACGGGCCATCATCCAACAGGTCAGAGTTTCCAACCCAGTGTTGTTCATCGCGGTTTCCTTCGGGCAAAAGCCAGAGCTTGTCTCCGCCGTAGTTAAACCATTGGCTGGAACTCGGCGGAAGGTACTTGCCAGCGAGCTTAGGATTTACGAACAGATAGTCGTGCCCGGCAAAGGTTACTTGCATCAATCGCCCGCCATTCTGCGGTACAAGAATAAGCTTCACCCATCGGTTCGATAGTTGCTGCGCGTGCCAACCCTTATAGTCGACAGCCTCGACGCGGCAGTCTGTGCTCTTAGGCGGATTGGATTGACTGAATGCGGAGAATCCCAATATCGGCACGAGAGCGAATGCAACAAATCCCGCCCAGAAGGTTTGCAGTCGAGTCAAACGCACACAATGAAGCGTCATGATCACTCTTCCTCGGTGGCAACGGCTGCGCGATTGAGAGTAGCACGCAGAACTTTCTCACAAAAACCTGAAGCTTCAAACGAAATGAATGCTAATCAAACGAAAGATTTCGATTTGCGTCAAGCAGATTCTGTGGTATACCAGCGTTCGCAAGTGGGGCAAGAGCGTGAGCACACCTGTCGTGGGAATGAAGTGCAGGGTCCTATTGTTTTTTCTGCTGATCTCCGGGAGTCTCTCGGCCCAAGATCGCACTGTTGACGCCACGTGGCTTCATCGGTACGTGCCACGTTTGAGCGAGACGAAGGTTGATCGATCGTCAGGAACCTGCCACTACAAGGCAATCTTCGGAGCGGGTGACGCTGACAATCGAATTCTCCGAAGCGTATCTCGCTTCGCAGAAGTTTCGGTTGATCCCCCGAGCAAGTGCCAAAGTGTTCTATACGACCGTGAAGAAGAGATTGATTTTGTTCTGCAGGGTACTGGAACTCTGCAATACGGGGACGATTCGCAGCCCCTGCGCGCGAATGATTTCGTGTATGTGGCACCGGGTGTCAAGCATTCGATCGCCAGCAATTCCGGCCAGGTTTTGCGAGTCCTGGTCATGGGTTTTAAGGTCCCGTCCCGCACAGTGCTCGGCGCCCCCGCGCAGCATCCGAGGATCATCAATCTGAATGATGTGAAAGAGGAAACAGTCGACGGTCATCCGACCTCAGTCTTATACAAGTTGCTGGTCGGTCCGCGAAGCGGGAAGCGTGACGCGATCGATGAGGCGTACGTCGTGACTAGCCTTTTCTGGATGGATTTTGCGCCCGGAGGTACAAACTTCCCGCATCACCACGAAACCGCTGAAGAGATTTATCTCGTCCTTGAGGGCGAGGGTGAAATGGTCGCAGGGAGCGGAATGGACGGAGTCGAGGGGCGCTATCCCGCCAAAGCAGGCGACGCCTACTACTTCCGACCGAACTGCACGGTAGGGTTCTATAACCAGAGCAAGCCGGGAGCCAAGGCCTACGTCCTCGCGGTGCGATCAAAGATTCCGTTAAGCGGTGCGGAAGATTGAGGCCTTTTTGCCCAACCGATTGTTAAGCACGGATTGATTCACGTTTGCACAACGTAAGCGTTTTCTTTAGGAGGCATTAATGCCGATGCGGAGTTCCAGCCGGAGATCATTTGTAAAGCTGCTGGCGGCTGCCCCACTTTTGAGCCAGATTGCTGCGCGCGACCTCTACGCGCAGGCGGCTTCCGCCGTCGGCCGCGATCTTCGTCAGAATGTCTACAGCCGACTCGGTGTGAAAACGGTCATCAACTGCCGGGGCACGTGGACTTACCTGAGCGGTTCGCTGGAATTTCCAGAAGTTCGACAGGCGCAGGTGGAGGCAGCGCAACATTTCGTCAACATGCTCGATCTGCAGCGTGCGGTCGGCCGACGCTTGGCCGAACTCACGGGTGCCGAATCCGGAATAATTACGTCCGGCGCCGCGGGCGCAATGGCCGCCTCTACCGCCGCATGCATGGCGGGCACCAATGACAAAAGCATTTGGCAGCTTCCGGACACAACCGGCCTGAAACAAGAAGTAATTATGGTCGGCGGCCGTAGCGCTTTTGATAGCGCCATTCGGCTCACCGGCGCCAAGCTGGTTCTGACCTATTCGTCAGAAGAACTCGCCAACGCGATCAACCAAAACACCGCGATGATCTACACCACCGACCTCGGGGACAAACTTCAAAAAGAACTGTCCATCGCGAAAGATCACAAAATCCCCATGTTGCTGGATGATGCTGCGGGAATTCCTCCCGTCGACAATGCCAAACTTTATGCGCGCATGGGAATTGATCTCTACTGCTTTTCGGGCGGAAAAGGACTCTGCGGCCCGCAGTGCAGCGGCCTTCTCTTGGGTCGGAAAGACCTGATTGAGGCGGCTCTGTTGAACTGCAGTCCGCGAGAAGGAGCTGTGTGCCGCCCCATGAAAGTCGGTAAAGAGGAAGTCATCGGATGTCTCACTGCGCTTGAGACGTGGCTGAAAATCGACGAGAAGAAACTGTATGCCGAGTGGAACGGACGCGTGGATCGCATACGAAAATTGGTCGAGACCGTATCCGGCATCACGACCGAGACCTACACTCCCGACGATGGGAACCGTTATCCAACACTGAAAATTCGCTGGGATCAGCAGGCTTGGCGCTACAGTATCGACGATTGTGTTCAGGAGTTGCGCGCCTGGGATCCAGTCATCGAAGTTCTCGGAGCGGACAATCCCAGCCTGGTCACAGCAGTTCGCGAGGGCAATCCGAACCGCAAAGAGCCAAAAGGCCCCGATCACATCGAGTTGGTCTCAATGACGATCAAGCCGGGGGAGGAAATCATTGTTGGACGGAGACTGAGGGCCATTTTAGGAGCTGCGCAGAAAAGGGCGGCAGCCTAAAAACGCGAGGTTATTTGAGAATAGTCCATCTGAACCTTTCCTGGCGATTGCTATCTGTTCCACTGCTGCTTTCGTCGGCGCTTGTAGCCCAGGAGCAACTGAAAGCCGTGGTTCCGGGGCAAGGGGCCGCTCATCAGAAACGGGCCTTCTCGCCCGGCCCCAGGTGTACCTGGAAGACATCAGCAAATATGACGAGCTGAATCAAGTCTTCTCTGAGTACTTTGGGAAGGCTATGCCGGCTCGCGCCTTGCTCGGAGTTGCTCGGGTTCCAGAGTCGTCAATTCTGATCAGCGCCGTTGCGGTTCGCAGTCTGGCAGAAAAGAAGCCGATCGATACGCCGAATTTCAAATCAGACGATCCTGCTCCACCCGGGATGCTTACTCACGATAGGCTTTTCGTCTCGAGCATGCCCGGCAGCGATCCCGCGAGTGGCAGGGTTCCAAATGACCCGGCGACGCAAGTCGATTTCGCACTCGCACGAATGGAAGCAGTTCTGAAGGCAGCAGGCCTTGAACTCAGTCACATGGTCTTTGTGAATCCTTACCTGACTGCTGACCTTTCCACGCGGGTTATGAATGAGAGGTACGCCCGTCGATTTGAGTTCGGGAACACTCCAGCCCGGGCCACAATTGAAGTGTCCAGCCTTCCAGGTGGCGCGCACATCGAGTACACAGGCATTGCTGTACGAGATCTCAAGCAGCGTAAAGCGGTGCGTCCGAAAAACATGCCGCCCAGTCCGACCGCCAGTCCGTGCGTTTTCGCTGGTGACACGTTGTATTGTTCGGCGAAGGACGGTTTTATTCCCGGACCGCATGGTGGCATTTACGCGACCAGCACACAACACCAACTCCGGCAGACCATGCGAAATCTTCTCGACAACCTTGAAGAAGCAGAGATGAATTTCAATGAGGTTGCCGCCACCAATGTTTATCTCGATGATTTATCGGACTTGCCGTTGTTTGAGGCAGTATACGCACAGTATTTTGCCTCCCTGCCGCCGGCGCGAACCGCGATTCAGCAGATAGCGCCCGCGGAGCGCAAGCCGGATAACGACGATCACTTCCCAGGACTGGAGCAGGTGTCCCTTATTGCGGTCCGGAGCCGGCCTCAGCGTTGAAGCGCGCGCCGCAACCTTGGGCGTGATGAGAAATCTAGAGTCGAGCCATCGCTCGGCAGGATTCAGGGTGCTTGGGTGGCTTGTCGGGCGTCGTCATTCTGTTCTTGGTCGAGCGAGCCGGGATCTTGTTGCTCTTTTCTGTGCAGTCGCTCAAATTCGGCGAACATGTGCTGCGATTTGTCGACTTCCCCGAGCCTGGCATAGACACGGCCGAGCTCGGGTCGGTTGATCTTTTTTTTCATAACCTCACATAACATCCCCAGATTTCGGCGGGGTGGCTGATCGTGGTAGCCTATCTCTTGGGCGTAGGCGTCGGCCTTGGACAAGCAAACGTGCCGCCCGTTTCTTCGTTTCATGGCGCCCGATCAAAAACCTTCTCGCGCACCTCTATCTCCTTCATCCACAGGGAGTTCCGCAAGTTCCCCTGATGCCAGGAAGGCGCAACTTTCGGGCCGCTCCGGGGTTCAAACTAAGGTGAGCACAGCCGCACTCGATCGAGGCATGCTGATGGCTGCGACGACTCCCCATGCATTCGCAGCCAACGTCGCGGGTAGAGGGTCCCCATCAGACGCCGAGATCATGCTGCGTGCAAAGGCGGGCGATCAGTCCGCATTTGATTACTTGGTACAGAAATATCGGCGGCCGATGGTGAGCTTCATGTATCGGATGGCGCGTAACGCCGCCGCGGCAGAAGACTTGGCGCAGGAAGTTTTCTTAAGGGTGTATCGCTCGAGAGAGAGCTACGAAGCCAGCGCGAAGTTTACCACTTGGCTGTATCGCATCGCGACCAATCTGGCGGTCAATCACGCGCGCGATACGCGGCACGAGCGGCCTGAGGTTCAGGTTAGCCTGGACGAACCGGACGACGAAACCGGCACCACCCTCGAACTGCCGGATGCCAATCTTACGGCCGAGCAAGCCATGGTGCGGCGCGAGCGTATGATGGCGATCCGCAGCAAGGTGGAAGCGCTCCCCGAGCAACAAAAGCTGGCAGTGATCATGCACAAGTACCAGCAGATGGACTACAAGCAGATCGCCGAAGTATTGAAGAAGAGCGAGTCGGCAACCAAGTCATTGCTCTTCCGGGCGTATGAGACTTTGCGGGAACAGTTAAAAGAATTAATTTAGACATACTGATTTATTTTGTGAGCGAGAAGTGGCGAAGCGAAATGAAGGGGAAGCGGTTATGAACTGCAATCAAATTCGTGAACGGATGCCCGATGTTGCTGCTGGGTTCAGCGAACCCACACTGGACGAGGGCAAACATCTGGAGAGTTGTGCCGCTTGCGCGGACGAATTGAACGCGATGCGCTCGACGATGGCGTTGCTCGATGAATGGCAGGCTCCGGAGCCGTCGCCCTATTTCGACGTTCGCCTGCAGGCCCGGTTGCGCGAGGAGATGGCCAAACCACAGGCGGGGTGGTTGAATTGGTTTAGGCGGCCCGTTTTGGCGGCAGCACTCACGGTGCTCCTGGGAGTTGGCGTAGGCCTCTTTTTTGTAAAGGGTCACGGGATTATCAATCATGGTCCGGAACCTATTGCGGTTACGGAACCTCCTGCTCCGGGATCTGCGGTAAGCGATCTGCAAACCTTGGACAAGAATAACGATCTGTATGCGGATTTCGATTTGCTCGATGATCTGGATCTGCAGCAGGACGTCGTAGCAACTCCGTAGATTACGGACATGCTGCGGTTTGAGGAATTGAAGGGAACGAGATGGGGCGGGGGAAAAACAAAACGGATTGGGTAGCCACCGCGGCTTTGGCGATCGCAATGGCAACGTCCGTCCCCTGCTTGGCGCAGCGGGTCGCCGCTTCCCACCCGCCGCAAGAAAGGCGTGCGCCGCAGGTACAAAGGCAGCCGGCGCCCCGACAACAGACAGGGCCCGCTGGGCCGCGCGGACATGCGGGGGACTGGCTGCGGCGGTACAAAGATATGCCTCCGGCGATGCAAGAACGCGAACTGCAAAACGATCCTGCCTTTCGCCGCCTGCCACCTGAACGCCAGCAGCAACTTCGGCAGCGATTGCAGCATTTCTCCAATCTGCCGCCGCAAGAGCAATTGCGCATGCTGAACCGCATGGAGACCTGGGAACACCTGACGCCCGAGCAGAAACAAGAGGCGAGACAGATCTATGGCCAGATGCGGCAGCTCCCTCCCGATCGCCAGCGCATGGTGACCACGGCAGTTCGCAACTTGCGTTCCATGCCGCCAGACCAGCGTGAGAAGATCGTCAACTCTGAGCGGTTCAAGGGGATGTTCTCTGACCAGGAACGCGACATGATGCGGGAGGCCACCCGTCTACCCCTGGCGCCCGCGGATGGCGGAGAGAACGAGCCGCAGCAGTAGAGATCTCAGCCGTCGAACTTCAGACCTGAGATTTCATGCCTGGAACTAGTTCATCAGCGCCAGCATGCGCCGAATCGACAGCGCCATCTGCCGTATCTCCTCAGCATCGGATGCATCCGGTGAGATCCGCAGGAACTCTTCAAGATCCTCGGCAGCCAGGCGATTCAATCCCATGCTGTAACGCAGCAAAGCACGCTGCTTCGCATCTTCGGCAGACCGTGGGAAGATCACCAGGATAAGATCCGCAATCGGCAGAGCCTTGCGGAAATTCCGCGTGGACAGATAGACGGTCTTCAGGTTGTTGAGCATTCGCGTAAGAATCTGGCGGCGGCTAATGGGATGCAAGAACTCAGGTCGCAACGCCATTTCGCCAGAGTAGATTTCATCCAGACGGCTCTGGCAGTCCTGCCGCGTGAGAATGTCGCCGTGGTTGAAACAATCGATCAGTCTCTCCCGGCCGTCCTCGTAATACTTGAGCAGGAAGTGACCCGGCATGCCGACTCCTGATAGCGAAAAGCCAACGCGCCTTGCCACTTCCATATAGACGATCGACAGCGTGATGGGAATTCCGACACCGCGGTCGAGCACGTCATTCAGGAAAGAATTGCGCGGGTTGTAATAGTCCTCGCGATTGCCCCGAAGCTTCATTCCCTCAAACAACACGCGGTTCAAAGCCGGAAGCGCGAGTCGCGGGTTAGGATCTGGCACAAGCGCGGCCACCCGGCGGGCCAGCTGTTCCACTCGCGCCGCATAAGCCTCAATGTCGAGATTCGGATATTCCGTGCGGGCAATCACCAGCGCGGCGCGGATCAGGTCAATCTGATCGTCTTCAATCTCGGGCGCCACGAATACGGAAAACGTGTCGATCAGTTCTGGTGAAGCCGTGTAGTGCACCCTTCAATGCTAGCAAAGGCTGCGGACCAAAGGATTGGCCCGGATGTGCCATGGGCTGGCACTTCCGGTTATGAGCGCAGCATGTTGCGCGCGATGAAGAACACGTTTGCCGGACGCTCCCCCAATCGCCGCATAAAATAGGGATACCACTCCGTGCCGAAAGGAACGTAGACGCGCATGCCCCAGCCCTCTTTCACTAGGCTCTGCTGCAAATCGCGGCGTATGCCATACAGCATCTGGAACTCGAAGGCGTCGCGCGCGATTTTCTCGCGGGTCGCGAAGGCTTGCGCCTCCCGGATGATGTTCTCATCATGGGTCGCCATGCCGTGATAGATGCCGCTTTTCATCAAGATCTTCATCAGCTTGATGTAGTTTGCATCCACGTCGGCTTTGCTCTCGAAGGCAATGCTGGCGGGTTCTTTGTACGCGCCCTTACATAGGCGGATGCGAATTCCTTCGGCTAACAGTTTCTCGACATCACTCTCGGACCGCTTCAGATACGCCTGGATCACGGTGCCAACGCTGTTCTGATTCCCCGGCATGCAATGCAGTTCGTGAACAAAGTCAAGGGTGCGCTGAGTATAGGGAGAACCTTCCATGTCGACGCGCACAAAGCCCGGTGGATTCATGGACGCCGCTTTAGCCACAAGCCCAGCGACGATGTTTCGGGCCAGTTGCTCATCGACGTCCAAGCCCATATGTGTCAGCTTCAAGCTGATGTTGGCGTTGAGGTGGTTCGCCGCAATCGCATCGAGAATCTGGTGGTATAGCTGCGAGCTGTGACGGGCTTCATCAGGATTGGTGACGTTCTCGCCGAGGTTGTCGATGCTCACACTCATTCCAGCACGGTTAACTGTCTGGGTGACCCGCACAGCATCGGCGATTTCGGTGCCCGCCACGAAGCGTCCGGAAACGCGTCGACCGATGGCGGATCGCTCGGCAAAATTGCGCAAGGAACGGTTTTCAGAAAGATGGACGAACAGCGCTCTTAGCATGAAGGACCTGACTGCAACCCTAGCTGAGAGCTTTTCGCAGGCCCCTTTTAGCGATGCCGCTGACGCCCATCGTTCCCCAAAACGGATACTCCCCGGGACGAATTCTCGCCAACCTGATTCTTACCAGGTGTAATGAGCCGCATAGGTAATTACCTTTTCGCTATCGGGAGCGACGGTCACGGGAAACTCGATCGTCTGGCTGTCCTTTTTCTGATAACTATCCGATTTCGCAACGATCTCCCAGTTCTTGCCACGATACAGGTGTTCTACGACCCGGACCTCTACAGATTCTTTCTTGTGGTTGCGAATTTTGATCTCAAATGTTTCTGTGGCTGCGTTCTTGCCTGGCTCGACCACGTAATTCGCGCGGCGGCGTTCTCCCGTCAGGTCAAAGGAGTTGCCAGTGTAAATACGAATAGTCTCATCCCGCGGGGTGTGATCGATGACATTCTCACCTGTAAACTCGACTTGGCTATCATCGTTGCGACGGTAGAAGCGCACGCGGCCCTTCGGTAGTGGCATGCCAAGATGATTCGCCTGCGAGTTGACGAATTCGCGCATTACCCAGATCTTGGGATTGGATTCGGTGCCATAGGAATGATCGTTGCGGATGTTCTCCCAATTCCATCCGTTGTAACGATTGGGATCAATTTTGGCCCCGTCATATAAGTAGACCTGTTTCGTCGTCACGCTGGTGGCATGGATGAACTCGACCTGCTTGGTTTCGCGATCGCGTAGAGTGGTGCTCCGTTCGAGGGTATAGAGGTGGTACTCATCGAAAGCCTTCTCGGTGACCGGCGTGCCCGCCATTTCTGCAGCATTCATCGCAGATTTCATGGCATACACGCCGGCTACGCCCGGCTGAATTTTGTTCACATCGCCGGCCATGAGTTTGATACGGGAGTTCTCGAAGGTTCGTCCGGTCTGGTTGTCGATGGTGACCCATCCGACAATGTCGACCAGATCGCCCTTCTCCGGCGCGATGATGTTGTAGTCGGCCTGCCAGCCCATGCCGCCGGTAATGTAGGAAAATTCCGCCGGAAACTTTCCTGCCTTGTCGGTGGCGAGCAGCCATTCGAGACGAGGCTTCAGGATGGTATCGTCCGTTAGGCTCGGGAAGACCGGGATACCCGGCAGGTTGAATCGCAACTGGCCGTTCACCTCGATGATCGGCTGCCCGGAGGCCACAGCCATCTGCCCCTGGTAGTAGTTCTGCCCATAGCGGTTCATCGCAAAACTATCGTGCGGCGTGTATCCGCTACGAATCACTCTGCCTTTTACGATCTGCATGCCCGGTCCACTCCCCACCTCGAAGTCAATCACCTTGCCTTCATACAAAGAGAGGAGCAGCGACTCTGAGATGGGATCCGCGCGGTAATTCTGCTCCAGCACTTGCAGGTTATGTTTGCCGGCAGGATCGCGCAGGATCACCGAATCGGGCTCAAGATGCATCGTGATATCGCTCACGTTGACTTGGTTTTCGCCGGGGTTTAGATCGAGGGGAAGTTCCTGGCGGACCACAGCAAAATCCTGGTTATAGATTGTGAGTGACGGTTGCGAGACCTGCTGCGCAGAAAGGCTGCCACAAAAGGCCAGAAAACAGACGAAGCGAGCGTTCATGAATTCCCTCCAAGCGAGCGCCTGAGAAATCTTCCAACGGCCTAAAAACCGCAGGAAAAAATTTTCCAGCCGAACTCAGGCTAGCAAGGTTAGAACGGCGTGGGGAGTGGCTCTTGCGGGTATGAAGTGCACATCAGACAGTTACTCTGGTGCAAACTTTAGTTCCACGATTTCGTGGGATTCGCGGCTGGCGACTTCCCATTTCCAGCGTCGAACGGCGTTCGCCCGAGCCTGCGCCAGAACCGGCTGCCCGGCCTTGACGTCAATGGCTTTCACGCTGCCGTCGGCCGCGACGACTGCCTCGACTTTCACAATTCCCTCAAGCGCCATGCTATCGAGAAGCCGCTATTTGCCTTTCTCCTCCAGGAACTTCTCAACTTCAATCGCGGCCATGCATCCGCTTCCAGCAGCCGTAATGGCCTGGCGATAGCGGCGGTCCTGCACGTCCCCGCAAGCGTATACGCCATGAACTCGCGTGAAGACGTAGTTGTGTGTCTTGAGATAGCCGTCGGCATCGGTATCGAGTTGGCCCGCAAACATCTTCGCATTGGGCTCGTGGCCAATGCCGAGAAACAACGCGCTGGTGGGAAAATCCCAGACTCGGTCCGCCTTCACATCGCGCAACTTGAGGCCCGTAACTTCCTTGTGGTGCACGTCGTAAACATCTTCCA
>WNGG01009680.1_pt1 | contig 10517 bp, 5 predicted proteins | sample 5400661 | NCBI WGS metagenome assembly WNGG01 (sample SAMN13153372, study PRJNA577476) | soil metagenome | isolation source: 100 cm soil or saprolite under Garry oak tree replicate 1 | place: USA:California | collected 2016-06-15
CTGGCTTTGCGTACCGGGCCTGCGGCGGCTGGAAGCCGCCGTAACTGTCAGGCTGGAAGCCTGACCCACAGGTGGGGGCCGGCTGCGCTGATGCTGAGCGCGGGTTTCATCCCGCTGGCTGGATATTGGCTAGGTCTGAGATCGGGTTGGAGACCCGAGACGGTTGATTATTTGGCCTTAATGGCGCTGAGCTATCTTTGTCTGCTGTTGGGCGGTGGTTTCGCGCTGTTTGGAGCGGTGACATTGCACACGCTGGCATTTCCGGCCGCGTTTCTCTTTTTCACTGTGCCGTTTCCGGATTTTGTTTATCGCCGGATTGAGGACTTTCTGCAGCAAGGTTCCGCCGAGGCGGCCTATTGGTTTTTGAAGCTCTCTGGAACTCCGGTTTTCCGACAGGGCACGGAGCTCCAACTGCCCGGGTTTGGCCTGGAGGTTGCGCCCGAATGCAGCGGCATCCACTCCAGCCTGGTGCTCTTGATCACCAGCTTGCTGGCAGGGCACCTGCTCTTGCGCAGCCGCTGGAGCAAGGCCGTTCTGGCGCTGGCAGTCATCCCGCTGGGGATTGTCCGCAACGGCTTGCGGATCTTCACTCTGGGGCAGCTCTGCATTCATGTCAGCCCGGCTATGATCAATTCGGACCTGCACCGGCGCGGGGGGCCGCTGTTTTTTGCTATTTCGCTGACGCCGCTATTCTTTCTATTGTTATTCCTCCGCAAACTGGAGCATCAGCAAGAGCGTGGGAGCGTGTAGCGTGGGACCGTGAAGCGTGGAGCGTGGAGCGATGGTTCGACGCTCTGACGCTCTGACGCTCCACGCTCGACGTTCCCATCAGCGAGAGCGGATCCTCTCTAACATGCGCAAGTTAGCCCGAGTTTTCTTCACGAGCATCGCCGCAGGTCTGTTGGTTTGCCTGGTGGCGGGCTGTTCGGCCAAGACACGCCGGGCCAGGCACATGCAGCGGGCGGATAAGTACTTTAACGCGGGCCAATATCCGAAGGCCGAGGTGGAGTACCTGAATGTGCTGCAGTTGGATTCGTTGAATGCCCGCGCCATAGGGCGGCTGGCTACGATTTATTATGAGCAGAACCGCTTTGACCGTGCCGTTGGGTTCCTGGCCAAGGCCCGTGAGCTGACGCCTGACGACCTGGAGTTGTGCATTAAGCTCGGCAACATCTACGTTGCCGTGGGCAAGCCTAAAGAAGCGCAGCTGGAGGCCAATGTCATCCTGGCCAAGATACCGGGACACGCTGAGGCGCCGGTGTTGTTGGCCGAGGCGGCCGCAAGCCCAGAAGATTTCGAGAAAGTCCGTCAGCGCCTGGAGGAGCTGTCGGCGGAGGTTGGAGAGACGACCCCATTGCAACTGGCTTTCGGCACCCTGGCCACGCGCCTGGGCGACCTCAAGGCGGCCGAAATCGCGTTCAAACGGGCGGAGACCCTGGACCCAACTTCCAGCGCAGCCCACTATGCCCTGGGGAACCTGTTTTGGGCGCAAAATGATCTCAAAGGCGCGGAGTTGGAACTGAAGACGGCCGCTGAGCTTGCCCCGGCGCGCTCGGCCCGGCGCTTGCGCTACGCGGAGTTCAAAATCAGGACTGGCGAGCTGGAAGCGGGCAAACAGCTTTTGGCCGAGGTCGCAAAGGCGGCGCCTGATTATTTGCCGGTCTGGCTGGCCCGGGCGCAAATTGCTCTGGCGGAGCAAAAGTACGAAGAATGCGCGTCGCTGCTTGGGCAGGCGCTGGCCCGAGATCCCGCGAACTTCGACGCGCTGCTGCTACGAGGCCGTTTGATGCTGGCACGCCGTGAAGCGGGGAAGGCCATCGCCGAATTCGAACGGATGAGCGCGCCTTATGGCCGCTCCGCCCAGGTCCACTATCACCTGGCCCTGGCTTATCTTCTCAACAACGACCCGGCGCAGGCCCTCAAGAGACTCAACCAGGCGGTCGCCCTGGATCCGAACTTTGCGGAGGCTGTGCTTTTGCAAGCGCAACTCAATATCAGAAAAGACGATTTCGCCCAGGCGATTACCTCACTGACGGACCTGATCAAGCGGCGACCGCAATTGGTCCAGGCCCACTTGCTGCTGGCAACGGCGTATCGGGCCAAAGGGAGCCTCAATGAGGCCCTGGGGATCTATCACCGGTTGGCGGAAGTAGCTCCGACAAACCCGGACATACCGCGATTGATGGGACAGGTCAATGTCCTGCAGGGCAACAAGGCCGAAGCCCGCAAAGCCTTTGGCAAAGCCCTCGAGCTTGCGCCAGACGACTTGTCCGCGCTCGACCAGCTTGTCAACCTGGATTTAAGCGAGCAACAATTCTCAACGGCGCTGGTTCGAGTGGAACAGCAGTTGACGAAAAAACCGAACACAGCAGAACTGCAACTGCTGCTGGCCAAGGTCTATGGTTCACAACAGGACCTTGACAAAACAGAGGGCGCGCTGCTTAGGGCCATCGAATTGAATCCCAATCATCCGCAGGCTTATCTGCTGCTGGCTCGGCTCTATACTCAGACCGGGAAGCACCAGAAGGCGGTCGAAAAGCTTAACGAATCGCTGGCCAGGAATCCTCAAGATACCAAGGCGCTGATGCTCTTGGGGACGATCCAAAGCCAGTTGAAGGAATTTTCTGCGGCCAGGGCGACCTACGAGAGATTGCTGGGGATCGAACCCAAGTCCTACGCCGCCCTGAACAACCTGGCTTACCTGTACTCCGAACAATTTGGGCTGCTGGACAAAGCTTATGAGATGGCCCGCAGGGCAAGGGACCTGCTCTGTTCCAAGGCACCTTCCCTCTCCCATCCGATGGGAGAGGGCCAGGGTGAGGGCCGTGACTTGGACGCAGCGAACCCAACCGAGTTACTCAGGGCGTATTCGACCGAGACCCTGGGCTGGATCGTTTTCAAACGCGGTGAGTACTCTTGGGCACTGAGCCTGCTGCAGGAAAGCGCCGAGCGGTTATCCGCAGAGCCGGAAGTGCAGTTCCATCTAGGCATGACTTATTACATGTTGGGCCAGGAAGAACGGGCCCAAGCCGCCCTCAAACGCGCGCTTGCGTCCGGCAAAGATTTCGCGGGCAAAGAGGAGGCTGCCCGCCGGTTGGCGGTGCTGGTTATTGATGGCAACACTGCAGAACCCGCAGTGGCCGGAACTCTGGAAAAAGAACTGCAGGAGCGGCCTGGCGACCCGGTCGTCCTGGCGCGGCTGGCGGCGATTTACCAGCGTGAGGGACGGCCGGACAAGGCGCTTATGGCTTACGAAGCGGCTTTGAAGGAAAATTCCAAGAACGTGCCGGTGCTGGTCAAATTGTCGCTCCTATGTTCCGGTCCCGGTCATAATCCGCAACGAGCCTTGGAACTAGCGAAGGCCGCTTACAAACTTGCGCCTGAAGACCGGGAAATCTCTGCTACGTTGGGCCGGCTGGTTTTCGACTCGGGAGATTACAAGTGGGCCCTAAGTCTGCTCCAGCAGGCGGCGGCCAGCCGGGCGCAGGAACCGGAGTTTCTTTGCGATCTGGCCCTGGCCTATTACAGCGTTGGCCGAATTGCGGATGCAGAAACCACGATGCGGAAGGCGCTGCAGACTGGCGCCGCCTTCTCCCGGACCAATGAGGCCAAACGGTTTCTGGAGCTGGCCCCGGTTGCCGACAGTCCGGACAAGGCGTTGCCGCTTGAGCCCCAGGCCCAGCGGATCCTTGGCTCGATTCCGGATTATGTTCCCGCCCTGGTGATCACTGCTCTTTGCGCGGAGAAAAGGGGCGAGTCTCAGGCAGCGCGTCAGTCCTGGGAGCGGGTATTGAACCAATACCCCGATTTCACGCCTGCCATGGATCGTTTGGCCCTGCTCTACGCCGAATCCCCCGGCGGCCATCAGAAGGCTTATGTAATGGCCAGCCGGGCCAGGCGGGCTCTCCCTGAGGACGCGGAGGCTGCGCGGACTTTGGGCCTGGTCCTGTTTCGCCGGGCGGAGGCCAAGCGCACGAGCAACGGACCGGGCCAGGATTACCGCAATGCCGCTCGCCTGCTGGAGGAGAGCGTCCGCAAAGGGCTGGAGGACGGGGCGACAATGTATTACCTGGGCATGGCCCACTATCGGCTCAAAGAAGCAAACGAAAGCAAGAAGGCGTTGCAGCGGGCGTTGGCGTTGAAACTCGAAACCAATCTGGCGGAGGAAGCAAACCGCGCGCTGGCAGAGTTGAAATGAGATCGGAAGCTGACCAAATTCTGAATAGGCCGCGAAACTAATCAAGGGACTGGCCAGCGCCAAGGGCGGAAAGCTCCGTCACAGCCAGCTCAGTTATTGAGATCGTTACGACCCGAGGCCGGATCTGCTTTATGCAGGTCCGGCCTTTTCGCGTTTATGAACTTGTCATACGACCTTAAAGGCTTGTGCGTCGGCGAGTCGCGGACGCCCCGGATGCAAATCGATGAACAGGGATGAGATTGGAGGCAGGAGACTCACTCACGGATTTTGACAGAAGGAAACGAAGAAAACGAAGGGAACGGCGGAAGCCCGGAACGCCTCAGGGATGGAAGTTCGCTTGTGTCGGAGCTGGTCGTGTGGGGATCTTGAAAGAAAAAGAGAGTTCTTTGAAAAAGTCTGCTGAACCTTAGTAAAAAAGTTGGAACCGCGGAATACGCGAAACACGCGAAAGCAGAGGGGTTTCGCGCGTACAAACGACTCACCAAGTAGGTGAACATCCTTCCAAATCCAACCTCCTTTCCTTGCGCGTATTTCGCGTATTTCGCGGTTTGAACTTCTGGACTCAGTTTGAAATGGATTCAGTTCTGGAGTTTACCGGCGCGCTAAGTTCAGCCACATTTGCATCGCCGTGAAGAAACCTGCCTTCGCCGAAAAGTTGGGCGCCACGCCGCACGACTCATTGCTGCTCCAAAAAGCAAAGCGATTGGGACTTCCCTCACCTCAATTGCTGGAGGGTCTCGCGGTAGCCAGAGGTTGCTGGCATTACCGCAGTCCCGATCTGGCACCGGCACCGCATATTCCCGAGGTGGATTTCAGCAATGAGGAGCTCGCGGTGGCTCTTTTGTCGCCCTGTTTGCCTTACTCGCCGCACACGATTCGGCTCGGCGCGGCGATGTTGGGCGCGACAGGTAACGACGTTGCCACAATCGCAAGCCTTGCAGTGGATGAGCGATGTGTTGCTCCCGTTCGTTACATCGCCGACGCGGCGCTGCGATACGAGCCGGCCAATCCGTTCTGGAATCAATTGCTTGACCACCTGCCCGCAGCCCCGGCCCCCAAAGCTGGGGTGATGCCGCACCCTACTCGGTTCGTATCCATGACCGGAATGACCCGCGCGGGAATGCACCCGGTCACGATCTGGATCCGTCCGCGCGCAGATCTTGCCCTGGCGCATGGATAATCCGTCCTTGATTCTCCAGACCGTGGACAAGCACTTGGATCACGAGGTGCGGCTGGTCATTTACGGTCGAGCCGCTCTTTGGCTTGGTTTCGAGGCGCCGCCGCCCGAAGCAGCCCGGACACAGGACGTGGACGCTATCATCAGTGCGGTTCAAGAACGCGAATTGGCTGCCGACAGCCGATTCTGGGATGCAATTGAAGCCGCCAACGCCGAACTGGCCGCCCGTGGCCTCTACATCACGCACCTCTTCAGTGAACGGGAAATCTTTCTTCGCCGGCAGTGGCAGCAAAGTTTGGTCACTGTAGCACGGCCGGTCTTGCGTTGGCTGCGGCTGTTCCGTCCAGCGACCATTGATCTCGTGCTATCCAAGATGATGCGGGGCAATGATCCGCAAGACATGGCCGATGCCCAATTCATGCTCCGCCATGACGACATCACCGAAGAACAACTGCGCGAAGCATTCGCACAGATGAAGCCAATCGAACTGGCCGAACTGCGTGATGCGTTCGCTAAGGCCAAGCCGCTTGTTCTCGAGATGGCGCGCGGGAGGCGAACGAAATGAACACGGCAGCCTCGCTGCAGGTTTATTTAAGCCGCCAGCGCATTAGAACCAGGAGAATCGTTCAGGGACGTAGATTATATCGGATGGTTGCAGATCGAACTGCTCGGTTCGCTGCCCGTCGAGCACTTGCTTGAGATTGAGTTTGAAGCGCTCTGTCCGGTTGTTTTCATGCCGAATGACAACTACCGCTTTCATATTTGCTTTTGCGTGGTCGAAGCCGCCAGCCTCCATAATTGCCTCCAGGGCGGTAATGGGCCGGTTGGGCATGATCTTGCCTGGGCGCAGCACAGCACCGGCCACATAGACAGTGAAAGCGGAGGATTCAACGGTCACAGTCACTTCTTTAGTTTGGAGCTGCGGTCCGTAGAGTTCGAGCAGCTCCTTTTCCATTGAGCTGGGGGTCTTTCCGGCAGCTTGGAACTCTCCGACCAGGGGCAGGGTAATCCTGCCATCGCGCCGGATAGTCTGGGCTGTGTTCAAGTTGGGGGCGGCCGGGAAGGAAATTTTCAGAACATCGCCTTCGCGCAGGACAAGGGACTCCGGCTTGGCCGCATTCGGATCGGGTAGTTGCACGAATTGAGGCGTCCGGCAGCCTGGCGCGCAAAAAAACACGGCGAGGGCAACGGTGATAAGGCTTGCGGAGCTCGCCAAATTCCGCACCGTCCTCCGCTGTGCCCGCGTGTCCTTCCGATTATCTATTTCTACCGATCGGTTCGACATTTTTCCTCATGGGGGTGTTGACTGCCGGCGCCAACTGATCCCGCAGTCAACCAGGGTCAGATTCATACCGGCCCGGAATCTACGACGGGATCGACTGGCGAGTCAAAGAAACTTTCAGGGCAGGGGCAAGAGGTAGGATGGTTGAAGCTGCCTTCACCCTTTAGCGTGGCGTCAGGCGGGAAGCGCGCGATTGCCACGGGCGGTTGCTCATGCGAAAGTTGTACGCGCACTATGGTCAGAGGCATTGCCAAAGGTTTATTCGTGGTGGGATGGCTCGTGGCCATCGGATGGAACGCGCCGGCACTCAATGCCGCAGTTGCAACAGCTCCGGCCTCGGCCACCGCGAAGCCGGAACCGGGTGACACAAACCAGCTTTCGGTGCGACGGTCGCAGACCGCCGCTACAGAAGAAACCGCGAAGCCAGAATCCGGTGGCACGAACCAGCTTTGGTCATTCCGACCTCTTGGGGCGATGGTCCCGCCTGCGCCCAGGTCTGGGGCCAGGGTTAAAGGTCCCATTGATGCCTTTCTGTTGGCGAAATTGGAGGAAAAGCGCCTGACGCCAGCCCCGGCCGCAAGCCACCTGACGCTGTTGCGTCGAGCGTACTTCGACCTGATCGGCCTGCCGCCAAGCCCTGAGGAAATCCAAAGGTTCGGCAGGGACAAACGGCCCCAGGCTTACGGGGAGTTGATCGAACGCCTGCTGACCACGCCGCAGTACGGGGAGCGCTGGGGACGGCATTGGCTGGACGTGGTCCGTTATGCCGACACCGGCGGGTCCGAGACCGACCTGCAGTATGAAAATAGCTGGAAATATCGTGATTACGTCACCCGCTCGCTCAACGCCGACAAACCGTTCGATCGATTCATCCAGGAACAGATCGCCGGCGATGAACTGTGGCCCGATGATGCAGAAGCGGTAACGGCTACTGCCCTTTATGCCATCGGGCCGGTGCTGGAAGAATCGGCGATGGTCTCCGACCAGCTCGAATATGAATGGTTGACGGACGCTGCGGACACGACCGGCGCGGCGTTCCTTGGTCTGACCGTCGGTTGCGCGCGGTGCCACAACCACAAGTATGACCCGATTCCGCAGAAGGATTACTTCGCGCTACAGGCGGTGTTCGCCGGCAGCGATCGAGTGTATCCGGAAGTGATCCGCGAGAGGCGCATCAAGGCGCTGCATGGATTGCTTGCGGAGAAGCCGTTGCCGGAGGAGTTGAAGAACGATCCCAACTGCAAATTGAAAACCGAGAAGGACGACGGCTTGCGGCTGGTGCATCAGGACACGCCGATGGAGGTGAGGTTGTTGCGCCGGGGCGAGTTAAGCAAACCCGGCGAAGTCGTCGGGCCTGGATTGCTCACTGCGCTGACCACGGGAAAGAGAGGCGCTGATCTGTGCGGCGTTCCGGCTACACAACGGCGGGCGGCGCTGGCGCGGTGGCTCACCCAGCCGGTGGAAAATCCACTGGTGGCGCGGGTGCTGGTCAATCGTGTTTGGGCCTGGCATTTCGGACAGGGAATCGTGCGCACCCCCAATGATTTCGGCACGCAAGGGGACCCGCCGACGCACCCCGAATTGCTCGACTGGCTGGCGCGCGATTTTATCGAGCATGGTTGGAGTCTAAAGCATTTGCACCGGGTGATAATGTCGTCGAGCGCCTATCAACAAGCTTCGGTGGCGCCTGACTTGAGCAACTCGGCATTAAAACCAAAAGCCCACAATTCAAAATCCAAAATTGGACGGAGCCTCCCTACGGTGGCAGCCGCGAGGGCCTCGCAGGCGGACCCGGAGAACCGGTTGCTGTGGCACTTTCCACGCCGGCGGCTCGAAGCAGAGGAGATCTGGGACAACCTGCACGCCTGCGGTGGGACATTGAATCTGGAAATGTTTGGCCCGCCGGTGGTGCCGCCGTTGACGGACGAAGAGCTGGCCGGGCTGTTTAACGCCAAAGGGAAATGGAAGGTGACCAAAGAGCCGAGTGAACACCGGCGCCGGGGCGTTTATCTGCTCGCGCGCCGGACCTTCCTGTTCCCCATGTTCGATGCCTTCGATCCGCCGGAGCTGATGACCAGTTGCCCGCGGCGGTTGGAAACGATTGTTCCGGCCCAGGCGCTGACGCTGCTGAACAGCAAAGGGGTCCTGGATCAATCGCGCGCGTTTGCCGACCAGTTGTTCACAGAATGCGGTAACGAACCGAAGAAGATCCTGGTTCGCGCCTGGCTACTGGCGTTCAACCGGCCAATTACGAAAGCTGAAACTGCGCAGGCGCTGGCGTTCCTGGAGGAGTGCCAGGCGGCGCTGAGCAGAGTGGCCAAAGGGGGGCCAAGCGCCTCTGCGCCGCTGGAAGAGGCCCTGAGAGAACTTTGCCTTGCGCTCTTCAACGCCAACGAATTTACATATATTGACTGATTCCATTTCGCTTTGACCAGAGCAATACTCTAGTTCCTATGAACGCTTTGCATCATCCTCCGATTCTCTCGCGCTTCATGACGCGGCGTGAAATGCTGCGACAGGCCGGGCTGGGCTTCGGCGCGTGGGCGCTGCTGGATTTGCTGGGGCGCGAGAGTTTTGCCGCCAGCCCCGGACAAGCAGCAGCACCCAACCCGCTGGCCGCAAAGTCGGGGCATTTTCCGGCGAAGGCCAAGAGCGCCATCTTCCTCTTCATGCAGGGCGGGCCAAGTCACATTGACACCTTTGACCCCAAACCGCTGCTGACCAAACTGGATGGTCAGCCGCTGCCGCCCAGCGCGACGCAGGGATTACAATTGCAATTCACAAAGATGGACGCCGCCATTCACGGTTGCAAACAGGCCTTCACCAAATGCGGTCAGTCGGGCCTGGAGATCGCCGATAGTTATCCACATTTGCAGGGTTGCGCCGACGACCTGGCGGTGGTGCGCTCGTGCTACCACGACTCGTTCAATCACTCGCCTGCCCAATACATGATGAACACGGGCTTCGCGCGGATGGGCCATCCGTGTCTTGGCTCCTGGGTCACTTACGGGCTGGGCAGCGTCTCAGAGAATCTGCCGTCCTTCGTGGTCATGGCCACCACCGGCAACGTCAAGGGCGGCCCGCCGACTTACGGTCGCGGCTTCCTGCCTGGCACTTATCAACCCACGCTGCTGCGCAACTCCGGCGCGCCCATTCTCTACCTCGATCCGCCCAAAGAATTGGCCCACGGGAACCAGAGACCAATGCTCGACTTCGTCCAGTGGCTCAACCAAAACCATGCCCGCCAACGCGGCGGCGACGACGACCTCAACGCGCGCATCGCCAGCTATGAGCTTGCCTTCCGTATGCAATCTGCGGTGCCCGAAGCGGTGGACCTGGGCAAAGAGAGCCAGGCGACGCGCGAGCATTACGGCGTTGACGATCCCATTGCCGGTGCCTATGGGCGTTCCTGTCTGATGGCCCGCCGGCTGGTCGAGCGCGGAGTGCGCTTCGTGCAAATCTTCACTGGCAGCGCAGGCAAGGATGATTGGGACGCCGCGCACGCCGACAACGACCGGGTACACGAGGAGATGGCGCGGCGCACCGATCAACCCACGGCGGCGTTGCTCAGGGACCTCAAGGCGCGCGGACTGCTTGAATCAACCCTGGTCATCTGGGGCGGCGAATTTGGCCGGACACCGATCACCGATGGCCGATTTCCCGACAAACCCGCCGGGCGCGATCACAATCCTGACGGCTTCAGCACCTGGCTGGCCGGGGGCGGCATCCGGGGCGGCAAAATAATTGGGGCTACAGACGAGTTCGGCTTCCGCGCCGTCGAAGATCGGGTTCACATCAATGATCTTCATGCCACCATCCTCAAATTGCTGGGATTGGACCACGAGAAGTTGACCTTTCTG
>WNGG01009681.1_pt1 | contig 10516 bp, 10 predicted proteins | sample 5400661 | NCBI WGS metagenome assembly WNGG01 (sample SAMN13153372, study PRJNA577476) | soil metagenome | isolation source: 100 cm soil or saprolite under Garry oak tree replicate 1 | place: USA:California | collected 2016-06-15
CAGGGGAGAGCAGGAAAATCCGACGTGAGGCGGACTCCGACGGAAGCTCCTGATCGCTCATGGATTCCGTGGCAGATTGGTTCGAGGAGTCGCGCACGATTGTTGTTTCTCTCTATTATTCTAATTTTAGACGCTTTCGTTGGCCGCTGGCACCCTGGTAGAGCGCTGAACGATAGGTTCCCCAGTAACGCTATCAATCGGATCAGGACTACGAGATTTTGAAGTCATTAGGCCCTCACCGAGGGATCAAAACACCAGGCATTTCCGTGCTTGGAAAGGCAACTGCTCGGACTGACATCGAGTCCAAGTACTGGATAATCAGGCCTTTCTGGCCGGATGGGCAGTATTGGGCAATGATCTACTTAGCGTTATTCGTGCTGGGTACCGCTATCGCTGAGACTCTTGGCCCGGGCCGATTGCTTGAAGGAGTGTCCGCCGCGAAATCCCTGGTGATCTCCGGATTCGAGTGGTTCGGCGACCTGGGAATGTTCTGTGCGCGCTTGGTTCGCGCAGCTCTCGCCCCTCCGTATGAACTTGGAGAACTCGTACGTCAGTGTGACTCCATCGGATCAAAGTCGCTGCCTCTGGTCGCGCTCGCTGGCGGCGCAACTGGCGTAGTTCTTTCGTTGCAGATTCGCGACAGTCTGACCCGCTTTGGCGCCAAGTCCCTCCTCCCGGCGGTTATTGTCTTTTCCATCATTAAAGAGAGCGGGCCAATCATCACTGGCTTAGTTCTCAGCGGCCGCGTCGGAGCAGGCATTGGTGCGGAACTCGGGTCGATGAAGGTCACTGAGCAGATCGACGCGATGGAGGCCTCGGCAGTCGATCCTTATAGATTTCTAGTGGCAACACGAGTCCTGGCGTGCATCTTGATGCTTCCTTTGCTGACGTTAGCTGCCGATTTCTGCGGCATTTTTATGGGCTGGGTTGCGAATACTTTGGCTGAGCCGATTTCCCTTCAGCTTTTTCTTGAAAATGGCTTCAAAAACGTACTATTCAGTGATTTTATTCCGCCAACTCTCAAGACCGCCGTCTTCGGATTCATTATTGGGATCGTGGCCTGCTTTCAAGGCATGCGTACGCGTGGAGGTACCGAGGGAGTTGGCAGATCAGCGACCAGTTCAGTTGTGCTTTCATCCCTGTTTGTAATCCTTGCTGATGTCGTGCTAGTGCGATTGATCCTGGTCGTGTATGGCTGAGGTGAATCATGGCGACAAAAATCGAAGAAAAGGATGAGACGCCGATCATCATCAGCAATCTGCATAAAGGATTTGGCAATCAGAAGGTCTTGAATGGAATCAATCTCCGCGTCGCCCGTGGCGAGACCACGGCGGTTCTGGGACGAAGCGGAGGAGGTAAGAGCGTTCTTTTAAAGCTAATCATCCGCCTGCAAACGCCCGACACAGGATCGATTCGAATTGCTGGCCAGGAGATCACGGATCTTGATGAAGAGCACTTGAATGAGGTCAGAAAGAAAGTCGGTTTCCTGTTCCAACAGGCTGCTTTGTATGACTCGCTCACCGTGGAAGAGAACGTCGCATTCCCCTTGAGCAGGCATACCAAAATGTCTCAGACTGACAGGAAACAGCGAGTGCGTGAACACCTTGCCAACGTGGGAATGGATCGCGACCTTAGAAAGATGCCTTCCGAGCTCTCTGGTGGCATGCAAAAGCGGGTTGGGTTGGCACGCGCTTTGGTCTTGGAGCCTGAGATTGTGCTCTTCGACGAGCCTACGGCTGGGCTAGATCCCATCACTGCCGCAGAGATTGGCGACTTGATCGTCGAATTGAAACAGAAACGCAAGATAACTGCCATTGTCGTTACGCATGATGTACAAGGTGCGAAGGTTTTTTCGGACCGGATGGTGTTCCTCCACGAAGGAAACGTCCTCGTGGAGGGAAGCTTTGACGATCTGCACAAGAGCAAAGACCAATTTGTCGCCCAATTCCTGGGCCATGGCTCGAGGTGAATTATGTCCAGAGCTTTCCGGTTGGGACTTTTCATTGTCGCTACGTTGCTGATCTTCGCAGGTGGAGTCTACTGGATCGGCAACAAACAGTTCCTCTTCACCTCGACTTATCGGCTTAACGCCGATTTTCAGACCGTGGCGGGCTTGAGCGGTGGTGCCGAAGTGCGGGTTGGAGGCATTCACGAGGGCACCGTCAGGCAAATTCAGCTGCCACAGAAATCCAACGAAAAGGTTCGCCTGGTGATGGACATGCAGCGCGCCACGCGTGAAGTCATCAAACGGGATTCTATCGCGACCATCAGATCTGAAGGCCTTGTTGGGGACAAGTTTGTGGAGATTTCATTTGGTTCCACCGATGCGCCGAAGGTCAATGATGGCGACACCATTCAAAGCGAACCGCCATTGCAATTTTCCGAGCTCATGCAGAAAACCAGCCAACTACTGGATTCAGCCAAAGGCGCCATCACCAATGTCGATGAGACGACAAGCAACCTGAAATCCATCACTTCGAAAATCGATCGAGGTAGCGGCACCATCGGAGCTCTGATCAACGACAAGAAGGTCTATCAGAACGTCAACGCAGGCGCGAATGCATTTCAAGAGAACATGGAGGCACTCAAACACAACTTCTTTCTCCGCGGCTTTTTCAACAAACGGGGTTATGAGAGCGCAGCCGATCTAAAGAAACATGAAATTCCGCAACTGCCTCCTAAGGAGCCGGTGAAGAAATTCGAGTACGAGGGAGGGAAGATCTTCGATAAACCTGACACGGCAAAGCTCAAGGAAGAGAAGATTCTGCAAGATGCGGGTGCCTACCTGGAGAATAACCAGTTTGGCGTGGCCGTGGTGGCCGCGTCCATGGACATGAAGGGCGACACGGAAAAGGATCGACTGTTGACAGAAGCGCGCTCAATGGTCGTTCGTGATTATCTGGTCCAGAATTTCAAGTTTGACGATACGCGGGTAAAGACGATTGGACTCGGAAAATCGGAAAAGGCGAGCGAAGGTGGGAAAGTCGAGGTTCTTGTGTACCCGCCTGGAACAACTACGGAACAGACTCCGAAGCCGTCATCGGATAAGCAGTAGTGAGTGTCCTTGGAGAATGAAATGGCTGGTAAGCAGAAGTCATCCCGAGGCAGGGTAAAGGGCAGAGGCAGAAGATGGGTCAGCAGAGTGACAACCGAATCGACCTATCCCCCGAAGGGACTCTTCACCAAGAGCGCCTTAACTATCGCAAGGTCGTTGGCATCGAAGCGCGTCTCACCCAAAGGGCCGAGATCGGGAATGCGCATGCTCACCTACTTCATCAATCGTGCAGGACATGGACTGAACGCGCGGCGTAGAGCGGAACTCGAAAGGGCCAAGACCCTGCTTTCAAAGCGAATCCGAAAGGCGAGAACAAGGAAGGGCAAGTAATTCGCGGCGCGATAGCATCTTGTTTCTCGAGGTCCGCCGAAATCCTGAGCGCATATGGCCGACCTCGGCACCCTTCAATCTTATGCACCCTTTGCCGCGACCTGCGGGGACCGTTCCTTGTGCAATTGATGATCGCGATGGTCACCCCGAGGAGGCTGTATGGCAGAGGAGATCAAGCTTTTAGATTTATAAAATGGCAACCGTAGTCTCAGACTGCGCTGATGGAATTCGGACTACAGAATTGACAGATGCGGTCGCGCCTTTCCGTGTAGTTCAGTCGTGCAGTTGGCCTTGCGTCACCTCTGGCGAAGGCCGTTGCAGCAGCTCGCCTTCTTTAGATCGCACTTGCAAAGATGATTCGCAGGAGGAAGTGTCCGGGTCTGGCCGCCGTGACCGTCGCGTTGGCCATTTGCTGCCTTGATGTTCTGCGTCCCTCTGAATGGGCACTCCATTACCATTTGTTTTGTCTGTGTCCCAATCAGGCCGCGCGATCTCTTACGTCCGCCGATGTAGCAGACCTGGCGCAGTGGGCGCAGCAGAAAAAGCGACCGCCAACCTCCACGCCATGACCAATCACTCTGCACCGGCAATGCTCACAGATTGGCGCAATCGCCTGAATCGCGCACTCGAAGCTATCGAACGTGTGCCGTGCACCGGCAGTGATCAATTCGAAAGCCTTATCGTACTCGTTGCCACAAACCTCGCATTTCGCCATACCACACCTCGCTTATTCCGCTGTACTGTTTTCCGGCGTCCTGCCCGGCTGGGCTGAAGCACCGATTAACCTCGTTCGAGAACGTTTGTCCAGATCACAGCATCCAGATCGGTTTAGCTCCGCTGACGAGCCGCTACCCTTCACGAGTCGCTAGGCTTGCTTCGCGAGTCCAACCACGCCGTCTCTTGACGATCCATTCCTTCATAAGTCTGCCACGACCGGGGTGCTTACCCTTGCCAGTCATCACCAATTCGTCAACGTGCTTCCTTAAAGATTTCCAAATGAAGCGGCGAAACTGATTCTCCGACGGAACGGGTGCGAACACCATGCTTACTCTCTGATAACAGGAACAAACTCTGACAGTGTGTGCATGCTATTTCACAATTGCTCAAGTTATGTGCAGTGCCATCTGACTTTATTCTTGCGACCGCATTTTCGCCGTCACAATATGGGCACTCTACATATGGGACATTCGTACTCGAGTTCTTCATATCTGTAATTGTAGGAAGTTCTAGACAACTCAAGTGAGCTTTTTGATTCTCTCGTCACCGTATCACACAGTTCTCAGCTCGAGTTAAGCAGCCTCCGTCCTCTCCCCAGCACCCGTTAAGTAGATGTGGAACCAGTTCGCCGCCAGGTTAGCCACCGACTCCAGCGCTCCGGGTTCATCGAACAAATGTGTTGCACTGGGTACGATCTCCAGTTTTTTTTGAGCCGGAATGAGATCGAAGGCCCGGCGATTAAGTTCGATCACCTGCATATCATTTCCACCTACGATCAGCAGCGTCGGCGCGATCACCTTGTGCAGCGCGTCCCCCGCCAGATCAGGCCGGCCGCCACGTGAAACTACCGCCGAGACGAGGTTCGTTGCGGCGGCGGCTGCCACCAGTGCCGCAGCCGCGCCTGTGCTTGCTCCGAAGTAGCCAATTGGGTGGTTTGCGGTAGCTGACTGATCTTGCAGCCACCAGGTCGCACCGATAAGGCGACGCGCCAACAAGTTGATATCAAATCGCAATGCCGCAGTTTGGTCATCCAGTGCTTCTTCTTCTGTCGTAAGAAGATCCATCAAGAGTGTGCCGAAGCCGGCATTCTGAAGAACACGGGCGACGTAGCGGTTGCGAGGGCTGTGGCGACTGCTGCCGCTCCCATGAGCAAAGAGGATCGTTCCACGAGCGCCCGCGGGGATCGCGAGATTGCCTTCGAGCATGACTCGATCGATTGGAATATGGAACGCCATTTCATGAATCTGAGCGTCAGCTCCCATTGCTGATTGCTGGCTTCGGGCTGATTCAGCGTCTGATGGTCGCTGGTTTTCTTGCCGTGCATTCCCGAGGACGCCGTCGAGTGTTTCGGGCCTCGCTGCGATGCGGAAACGAACGGCAGTAAGCTTGCCGTCCGCGGATCTTATATCGATGCCCTCATGCGCGCCCTGAAGGTCTCGTCTGAAGACAACCTTCTTCGGATTCTTCACCGGGTGCGTAAGGTGCCTGCCATCAGTGCGGTCGAGCGAGAGGTTGATTTCGTGCCCTGTGGTCACGTGATCGGAGATGCCCTCAAGCCGGCAGTCTCGAATCAGTGTGTTCTGTTCGTTTCCCTGCGTCACTGTTATGCTGGCCAGCCAACCTTCATGCTGCCGGCCGAAGCCATTGAAAAAGGAGATCCATTCTTCCGGTGGGATCTCCACGCTGCCAGTTTCGGAATGCGCCGCCAAGTTCTCGCCGCCTTCTTCAAGGGCCTCGGCCCGTTGGCCGGCTTCGTAGGTCAGCCGCGAGCGGCCGTGCTCTTCGTGCCCGGCCGCGCTACGCTCGCCTTGTCCCCATGCCCCTGCCGGGCGGACCTCCGCCGCTTCTGGAGTGTCTGGACCGGAAAAGGGGTACACGCCCGAGCGCCCAACTTCATCCTTGCGCCCTTGACCTCCTCCGGGCCGGCCACTCTCTTTGTCCCTGCCAACGACATTTGAGTCCTTGGGTTTGTTCTCTTTCGCCATGCTGCATCTCCTGTCCTATCACGCTGAGAATTTTTCGCGCGTGATCCATCTCGCTGTGAGCCCTGGGCTTTCCGTGTTCAAAAAGAGACTTCATTCGCAACAGATCCTCGTCCAGCGGTATACCGCTTCGCGGGCGCACGTGATCGAGCCAGAAGTTGAACTGCTGCTCTGTCTCATATGCTCTGCCTCTTTCCTATTTCGCAAATATCGTTAAACCGCGAACGGATACGTTTCCGGTACTTCCCCGCCTCGTTCCCATTCCGAAGTGATCTCAAGCGGCTGAAGGCCACGCGTTTCGTCCAGGTGAATAACAACGTCAAATTGATCTGCCAAGCGCGCTCCAAAGTAATGACTGACCCGCTCTGATCTGGGCAGGTACACAACCCCAATCGCCCGCTCCAAACGCTCCTCGTTCAGGATGGGTGCAAGAAATTTGCTTCCTCGCAGCACCATCAGAAAGTTCGGCATAAGCGTTGCATGAAGCAATGCTTCGAAGCTGTCGCTGAGCGCTGGCTGTACGTGTTTTTGTTCTGCCGGGCCGTCCCAGTTGGAGGCGGCGGTTACGCTGCCGGTATAGGTCGTGAACCCAATCAAGACCGCGTCGCTGCCGTACTTTTCTCGTACAAGCTGACCCACATTTAGCTCGCCATGTTGACCCATCTCCGTCGCACGAGCATCCCCTAAATGAGAGTTGTGCGCCCACACGACGATCTTGCCCGAAGGGCCAAGGTGCGTGAGCAATTGATCGAGAGTCTCGGCCATGTGACGATCACGAAGATTCCAGCATGAGATTCCTCCGTTAAACATGGCCCGGTAGTAGCGTTCAGCATTCTTTACCACGCGCGCGTTCTGCTTGGCGGTGAAGAACTCGTCCGGTTCTATCCTTCCGTCACGACTAGCGAGGTCGACCGCACGGCGAGTCATCTCGACCAACTGACTTACCACTTCGTCTTCACAGGTCTTGCTCAAGCCAAAACTCGCGGCGTAGCCATAGGCTTGAATGTCTTCCCCGAATTGTTCGAAACATCCATAACGATAGCGGGCCCGCTGCGCGGCTTCGCGATCCACTTTGTCGAGATAGTCGAGCACGGCGCACGAAGAGGAATGGAAGCTCTACAGATCCATGCCGTAGAAGCCCGCCTTCCGCGGTCCGTTCGGCAATGAATCGTTGTACTCGCGCAGCCAGCTCACGAATTCGAGAACATCGCTGTTGCGCCACATCCAGGCGGGAAATCGACGGAAATTGTCGAGCGCCTGTACGGCATACTGATCTGCGCCTCGCCCAAGAACATAACGATTGACGCGGTGAGCGTCGGGCCAGTCCGCCTCTGCAGCAACTGCGGTGAATCCCTTCTCTTCGATCAATCGTCGGGTTAGGGATGCACGCGTATGGTAAAACTCGTGAGTCCCGTGGCTTGCCTCTCCAATCAGCACGAACCGGCTATCCCTGATCAAATCCATCAACGGGCCGTACTCCGCGTCGGAACCCCATAATCGGCTCCGAATTCTCCCGTATGGCTCGAAGTTGCAGCTGATCGATGGGCATCTATGGACTCCAATTCAGTCGCTTACCCAGCTTTCGGTGACGCGAGATTGGCGCTGCGGCCCAACAGCTCGCGAACCTCTTCGTCGGTGGTTTGAGAAAAATTGCGATACCATTGCCCAACTGCCCAGAAAGGCTCAGGTGTCACAGCGCAGATCACGCGCTCGACTTCACCTTCGAATTCCCTGCAGGTCGATGGAGACGCTACGGGCACCGCTACCACAATTTGCGCCGGGGCCTTCGTCCGGAGTGCGGTTGCCGCTACACGCATGGACGAACCTGTAGCCAGCCCATCGTCCACCAGAATGACTGCCCGCTGTTGGACTTCAATAGGCGACCTGCCGTCGCGGTATTCGTGTTCCCTCCGCTCAAGTTCATGTTGTTCCCTGGATGCGGCCGCATCGATGGTTTGTTGGGAAATCCCGAGTGCTTCGACAACATCGCGGTTCACGAGGATTATCCCGCCAGATGCCAGCGCGCCCATCGCAAGTTCTTCCTGCCCAGGCACTCCGAGCTTTCTTACGACGAAGACGTCAAGCGGTGCATGCAGCGCATTAGCTACCTCGTATCCGACCGGAACACCTCCCCGCGGCAAGGCGAGGACGACCACGTCATCTCGGTTCCGAAACTCGCCGAGTTTAGAAGCGAGAAGAAGGCCGGCTTCAAAGCGATCCGCGAACAGCATGGCCCTTCTCCTAGGCGGCTTGCTCCGCCTTCCTTCTGTAGGTCCCCATGAGCTCCGCCCGTTCCAGAACATGACCTTCCATCGCCTCGCTGAGATCCTCGTGGGTTGCTCCAGATGGAAGGCGGATCTCGGCGTCGAGCGCGAAGAGCCGGGCGTAATAACGATGTATGCCGGAAGGGGGACACGGGCCCATGTAGCCGATTTCGCCACTATCGTTTCTACCCTGGGTACCCGTGCCGGGTATGTGCTCCTGCTTGGGAACGTCAGGATCAAGGTGGGCCCTTTCTGCCGGAATATCATAGAGGATCCAGTGTGTAAAACCGCCCGCTCTAGGCGCATCCGGATCATGAAGAATCAAAGCAAAGCACTTGGACTCCGCCGGAGCTTCTTTCCAGGAAAACTCCGGAGAGACGTTGTCGCCCTCACAAGTGAAACGACTCGGAATGGAGCCTCCCGAGGTAAAATCCAAACTTGTTAGCTGCATGCGTCACCTCCGCTGATACTCGTCCGACATTGTTTTCAAAACTTCCACTAAGTCTCCGCGACATGGCAAAACGAATAGGGCCAAAGTTCAGCGGGTCTCGCCCGAACTGAACGGGAAGACTGCATCCGCACATCGCGGCGGAAGACGCAAAGCATGCTGTCCTTTTCTAAGCAGCTTTTGTGGATTCAGGCTTCGAAATTTCGGCAACCGTCTTCGAGACTCTCTCTGGCTTGTCTTTGAGCGCCAGGTCCGCCTGAGACACAATTCCAATGCAATTCCCTTCAGCGTCTACTACGGGAATTCGACGAAGCTGGTGTTCCTGCATGGCGCGTTCGCATTTCTCCACGTTCTCGCCGTCACGGCAAGTCACAGGATCTACGCTGATGAACTTTTCGATCGTCGTGTTTCTCGGATCTAATCCGTCGGCAATGATCGTGCAACACAGATCACGATCCGTGATCATCCCAACCAACTTGTGTGCCTGCTGATCAGTAACTACAGGCAGAGAACCTACATTTCTGTCACGCAAGATCTTTGCGACGTTCTGTGCTTTGTCGCTCGGCACGCAGCAGATCGGATCCTTGGACATAACCTCTCTGACCTTCATAGCGCCTCTGAACTTTGCTCGATTCTTAGATGCAGAAAGTTGTCCAACGGAATAAGAAAGAAGAGGGGCAAGTGATTGAAAATAACTGGCCACACGTTCAGTTTCTTTGTGGAAATAAGTTCAAAACGGCTGGCCTAGGAGACCTCAATTGATATGCCTTGCGATCTGTCTCTGTTCATCGGGACGCTTCATTATGAACCTGCGACCAGCCGCCTATCCTTAAATGGCCAGAGACCAAAAGTTCGAGTGAGGAGCAACTGATGCTGCTCGGGAGCACTTGGTGTATTGGGTTGCGTAGTGCCGAACCTTTTCAAATAGTCGTCCCTCGCCTACCATTTATCTGAATGAATCTGCCGGAGGCCAGCGGCAATCCCTCCGAGTTTTGACCCAAACCAACTTGCAATATTTGCCCCAAGTAAAGGAGCCAGGTCTTACATTAATAGAGAAGGAGGAAATTACGCGGAGACCCTTTGTTCGCCATCGACGAGCAAGCTGGCCTTATTCTCATCGCCGCAATCAAGCGAGTTACCAAACTCATACTAGCCATAAGTTGCCCAACGTGCGGAGCAGCACCCAGACAAAAATGCGAGCTGCATAGGGGTCAGCCGCGCACCGCTCCTCATCGTGACCGACGCTTGAGAGCAGCCGAGAGGGAAAAGACCAAGCTGTACCAACTACTCGCTTCGTGTAGAACCGGAAACTAGTGGTAGCTCGCCCTGAAAAGCCGCCAACGAGGCAAAGACTAACATTCAATTGGCGAGGGCCCGTGCGGCGATGCAAGCGTTCCCCGGTTACTGCACTTACGAATGTGGATTCATTTATGAAATTGAGTAGAGAACCATCCTGCAAGAGATACTTTTTTGGGCCTGAAATCCAACTTCCGGGCGACAACGCGGACGCGCTTATTCGCTCCCGAAAAATGTTGGCCTGATATTTAGTTCCATCTTCCCCGTAAAGCCAAAAGCTCTCTATGAGCTCTGGTTCCATAACGCAATTGTCGCACCAAACCAAACGGGTTCAAATTCAAAGTCGCCCGCGTGCAGACAAGTGTCCTTAATAACTTGAGCTGTCGGATCAGGGGCAAAAGATAGCGTTTTTGCACGGTTCAGG
>WNGG01009682.1_pt1 | contig 10515 bp, 11 predicted proteins | sample 5400661 | NCBI WGS metagenome assembly WNGG01 (sample SAMN13153372, study PRJNA577476) | soil metagenome | isolation source: 100 cm soil or saprolite under Garry oak tree replicate 1 | place: USA:California | collected 2016-06-15
GCTCAACGTTTCGAAGAACAAATTACTATGCTGGTTGAACGCGACCCAGAGGCAAGTGCTTATGTCCGCAAATTAGAAGAGCAAGCTGGTGAAATATCGGATGATGATAGCGAACACGAAGATGATGTAGATGAAATGCTCATTAATCCCGATATGCCTATAGGCACAGGCCCATTACCTAGCGCAGACTCCTTAATTCGCAGTGTTGAAGAATTGCTTCGCAAGGAACGAGAGAATAATCAACACAGATCCGATTTTGAAGAGGAAGATGAATGAGCGTGAATCGTCGAGACCTGATTCGCATGAGCGATGAAGAGATACGTGCATTTCTTCAGGAGCAACGCACACTTCAAATAGCCACCATCGATCACGATGGATGGCCACACCTGGTAGCAATGTGGTATGTGGTGATTAATGACCAGGTAGTGTTTTGGACGTATGCGAAGTCGCAAAAGATTGTCAACCTACGGCGTGATGACAGGCTGACCTGTCTTGTCGAGACAGGTGAAAGATATAGTGAACTACGGGGGGTTCAGATTAAAGGTCGGGCAATCATCAGCAATGACTACGAAACTGTCCGGCGTATAGGCGCGGTCATCTGGGAACGTTACAATGGCTCCTTGAATGACACTTCACGCCAAATGGTCGCAGCACAGGCAGCGAAACGAGTGCTGGTTTTTGTGGAACCCGTAGAGATCGTCTCGTGGGATCACCGAAAGTTAGGTGGTGGCTATTGATGATAAAGTGATCGATCTGGCTGGAAACTTTTATAGATCCTGGCCAGATCGATCAGTCAACGCTTTCGGTGTCAGGGTTTCTTGCCCTTTTCTGTCCATCAATGTAACGTGGCACTCAAGGCTGAAATTACAACAACGACGACCAACAGCAAGAATATTGCCGTAGCTAACATGCTTCCACGAGCATATCGAGCACCTGGATCGGTTGACAATCCAAGATTGATTTCAGACTGTCCGGCACCTGTAGTCACTTGAATGGGTACAGATCTCGCAGTCAAAGTGTGCAGACCGTTTGCTCCTCTGAAGCGACTAAATCCAAGAGCGCCATGTGTATAAAAGTACATAGTAGCCACCATACCTACAATTATCAACACAGCAAGCCCACCTACAAAAGCCAGAGCGATTAGAATAGTGTCCATAGCTTTTTCCCTGTTGAGCTATTCAGCTCAGATATGTAATACGTCACTCCATAATAGTATGACGCATCACATTCGGGAAACTAAAATTCAGCCTCCAGGTCCTGAATTTGATCAAAGTTATAATACCAGTGTCACTTTGCGCTGTTTACCTTCTCTCAAGAAGCTAACGGACACTTTCTCACCAGCTCTATACCTTCGTACTATACGCTGCAAATCTCTTGGCTCCGTTATAGATTCATTTGCCGCGGAGATGATCACATCCAGGCGTTTGAGTTCAGCGCGCTCTGCAGGCCCGCCACGACGGATCTCCAATAGTTCCATACCATATTGCTGAGCTATCTTGAGAGTTTGACGCAATTTTGCATCGATGCGTACGCGCATGCCACCAACACCCATCGAAACACCCGTAGAGGTCGCTTCGTGCTTCTTGTTAATACGTGCAATGGCCGACTTGACAGTATCCAGGGGAATGGAAAAGCCAAGACCCTGGGCAAGAGGCATCATAGCAGTTGTGATTCCAATCACACGACCCATACTGTCAACAAGCGGCCCACCTGAATTGCCAGGGTTAATTGATGTATCTGTCTGTATTAGATTGGTCATTTTGCGCATGCCAGGAGCTTCCAAAGTGCGTCCCAAAGCGCTAATAACTCCCGCTGTCACCGTCCAGTTTAAACCATAAGGATTCCCAACCGCAATTACCAACTGTCCTACTTTTAAAGGAACACGGCCCAGTTCGGCTACTGGTAATCGATCAGCACCGATGCGTAATACAGCAACATCTATTTCAGTATCTCTACCAACAAGGCCCGCATCGAATGTACGTCCATCAGCTAGCGTCACACGTATGCGTCGTGCATTTGCAACAACATGGGCATTAGTGAGGATTTGACCATCAGAGGCAAAAATGAAACCGGAACCTAAACCACCGCCAAACACTGTTCTGACCAGGCGACCACCCTCACGTTCTATATCAATGCGTACAACAGCAGGACCTACGCGTTCAGCCGCACCAGTTACAGCGTTCGAATAAGCATCTAATGCTTGCGCATCTCTTTCATTCATACTCATTTATGGGATAGTACTTTCTTATGGAACCCATCTGATAACACAAGCGTGCAAGGCAACTGCTCAATGAGCTTGATCTCTATTCTATCACATGTAACATTTTTTACTGAGGTTCATCTATATATCCTCTGCTCAATGAGAAGCTCTTCAGATGCTCAACTACTCCAATTCCCTCCCGGCGAAACCTGCCACGCGTGCCAAAGCGCATTATCCGAGCCACCTACGAAAGCCTCTAGCCGTCCATCGGTATTCTCTATCACAAGAGGGCCAACGGAAAGGATTACAGATTCGGTTGGCATACCAAGTGAGTCCCAACTCCCCCACACCCCACCGGGCATTATCTGCCAGATATGCCAGAGCGCGCCGTCAGAGCAAATGTTGAAAGCCTCTAGACGTCCATCCTTATTCTTTCTAACAGAGGAAGCAGATTGAACGTTCGCTGTAGGAGGATTGCCCAATGAGGCCCAATTACTCCAGGGTCCATTCGGAGCCGATTGCCATAAATGCCAAAGTGCGCCATCCGTCCCGACTGTAAAAACCTCGAGTCGCCCATCATCATTCTTCCTCACGAATGGTACAAAAAAAGCGTTCGCAATAGGAGGTTTGCCCAATGAGAACCATCCACCCCAGGTCCCACCAGGCGTAGCTTGCCACTTATGCCAAAGTGCGTTATCAGAACCAATAACGAAAGCTTCCAGGCGTCCATCTTCATTCTCGCCTGCCACAGGATAGCTAATAGAGTTCGTACCTTGTGGCGTCCCCAAGAATCCCCACGTGCTCCAGGTTCCATTTGGTTCGATCTGCCAGATATGCCAGAGTGCATTGTTAGACCCTGCCATGAATACTTCTAAACGTCCATCTGAATTTTGATGCACATTGATAGTAAGGATTAAATCCACCCCAGTTGGTTTGCCCAATGAGGCCCAGACACTCCAGGGTCCATTTGGTGCGACCTGCCAGATGTGCCAGAGAGCACCATCAATGCCTGTACAGAACACCTCTAAACGACCATCTTTATTCGCCGTTACAGCCGTACAGCCATTAAGGCCGAGTAATGGCTGACCCAGAGATGCCCAATTACCCCAATTCGTCCCGAGGGTAGTTTGTTTACGATGCCAGAGTGCTTTGTCAGAAGCAACAGTGAAAATCTCCAAGAACCCATTGGCGTTCTTTCCTACTTCAAGATCTGTTTGAGCGTTCCAACCTGGAGGTGAGTCTAGCGAGGTCCAATTGGCCGTTACCATAACTATTTCCTTTCTCTAAAATAGGTATCGACCTTATGAAGCTTGTAATGCCTCAGTTATCGCAGAGATAAGAGCTTGTAGTTTAAATGGCTTCCACACCACCCAAGAACGAGGAGCAATACTTAGCGCTTGATTTACTTCATTTTCTGTGGCCGCTGTACAAAAGATCAAAGGTAAGGAACGAGTATTTGGATGTGTTTTTAGGTGGTGTAATAACTCAAAACCGTTCATATCTGGTAAGTGTAAATCAAGAATAAGTACTTCTACAGGTAAATTTGGCCGTGACGGTTTCACCGGTTCGTTGAAAAACTGGGTACCATTACTCTTATACCCCGTCGGTATTGCAAAAAGAGCATTCAGACATTCCTCGGCATCTTCATAAAGTATGACTTCATGGCCAGCGAGATTCAACATAGTAATGCAGAGTTTTGCTATGCGGGAATTATCCTCAAGCAAGCCTATACAAGCCATAAAAGTATACTACTCTTTCCAATTGTAATTTTCAACGTTATTTTCTGAATTGTAAGGTTTAGTTCTACATACTGTCAAGGTCACAATTGTCAAAACTTATCTCTCGACGCAGAGACACAATTGCTGTACAATCTGATACGTGCAGAATTAAAAATACTTTACCTGAACTTTGAGATGGCGAATGAGTGAAAACCAAAATTCAATGCAATATCCTATAAGCACAGTGCGCTTCGGAATAGGAAAAGAACTTCGGCTTTATAACGACGAGTTGGTGGCTACAGGATCGGAAGAAGATAAAGAATTACATACACAACTCCAGGCAATCAAGCGATTGACTTTGATTCCAGGTGATCCAAACCCTTCTAAACTGATCTTGATGGCAGATTTGGACGATGATACAACTATCATTCTTGCCGAGGGTATGTCAAACGCACGTGACTTTCGAAAGATGCTACCGCATATCATTGAACTCAACCCCGATCTTCAACTTGACCCTCCCGATATGTCAGAGCAGTTGCGCCAGGCCTTGAACACCCGACGTGCATGGACGCTTACCTGCTATGGCTCTTTCATTCTAATCTGCGTCATGCTCTATGTACTTTATCTCGTTGTAGCTTTTATTGGATCACACCACTAATAGTTGTTATCGAAAGGATCTCTATGCCTTCACCAAATGAAATTATTCCTGTCTTTGAGATGAGTACGGATGAGCGCATACGTGTATTTCGACGGACATCCCATGGCCTGAAGGAATACGAAGGAATGGAAGTTGATGCTTATATTGTGATTACAGATCGCCATGTCATTGTCCTCGACACGTTGCTGTGCCCAGAAGACGTCTCTTTCATGATGCAATCAATTAAGAACGAACTGCGCGTGCGATCCTTGCTATGTATCGATAGTCACGCTGACTGGGATCATGCCTGGGGTAATTGCTACTTTACTGGAGAAAATGTTGCTCCAATTATTGCGCATGACCATTGTTTAACACGACTGCAATCAACGGAGGCACATATTGAGTTGCTTGAATTTCAACAGCTTAGTTCAACTTTTAAGAACGTTTTCTTGTTGTCACCTTCAATGACCTTCAAGCAGCACTTTACTATTCACGACAGTAATTTGACCATTGAATTATTGCATGCTCCAGGACACCATCTTGACCAGATTGTAGCTTGGATACCCGAACTACGTCTTCTGCTAGCTTTTGACGCAGTTGAAAAACCTTTGCCTATTATCGAAGGAGTCAATTGCGTTCCGCATATGTTTACTACTCTGGAATATCTCATTGCATTGCAACCGCTCCGCGTTCTCTGCTCACATGGTAAGACTACCAGTCCAGATCAGGTAAAAAAAAATCTCGCATACATACGCGAGATCGAAAGACGTTGTAAATCTGTGCTACAAAAACGGCAACCTGGAGCAAAAGAGCTTGTTGATGTCTCCGAACTCATCAACTATTCATTCGATGAAGTTGTAGGCGAAAAAACGGGGACTATTGATCGGACTTTTTATACGCGCGCACATGAAAACAACTCTCAGGCCATCATGAAATGGTTGATGAACAAGCCTTAGATTTCGTCTTCTTTACCGTCTGCATTATCATCTTCCGTGATTCTTTTGTGCTTCTGGACTTCAGGTAATCTTCCGTCTGTTTGTGTCTTGTCTGCTATATTTGTTTGAGAGAAATCAATAGGTAAAGGCAGTTTTGTTTCGACTATTCTCTCAGGTTTGAGTATTGATTGTGATCGCTTTCGCCTTCGCGAGGTAAATTGATAGAGGGCGAAAAAGAAAGCTAGAACCAACAATATGGGGAAAATCTGAGATGGATCGAATGCGCTACTATTCCCTGGGAAGAGAAAGATACCATTAGTAGCAGCATAGAGTTGGTTATAGCCGTTGGAACCAATGGCAAGTGCCTGTACAACCTGATTTCTGGGCAAACCGCTAGCAATACCTCCCCAGTTTTGTCCATTATCATCGCTGCGTAATACACCTATTCCGGTACCTGCATACACTGTTGTAACTGTATGGTAGTCAATTAGTATTGTATTGACCCTTAACCCAGAGAGCGATTCTTGGCTTGGTGACCATTGTGATCCATCATCCTGTGAACGGAAAAAGCCTTGGTTTGTGCCAGCGAATACCAGCCCCTTATCGCCACCATTAATTGCAGCAGGTAGTATAGTATTCACATCTACTTTTGAGGGCAGACCATTATTCAAAACCTGCCAAAGCTTACCAGCACCACCGGAACGATAAATGCCCTGGTTTGTAGCCGCCCACAATTGATGTTGGACAGAATCAAAAACTAAATTATGCATAATAATTCCAGAAGGTAGACCATTATTTACAGCAGCCCATGAAGAGCCTTCGTTCGTGCTCATATATACCCCGTGATGCTCAGTTGCTGTATAGATAATATGCGGAGATTCCAGATCAAACGCCAGGGCAGTATAGCTATCCGCGGGCAGTCCATTTATTTTTACCCAGTGTGCTGCAGCATCAGTACTAACAAAAACACCATTATCCGTTGCAGCATAAAGTTTTTTTCCCGGATCATCGAAAGCAAGCGCAAAGATAGTAATTGGCAAAGTTAATCCAGTACTTTTATAACCCCAGTTCATTCCTGCATTGGTGCTCACAAAGACTCCATCCTGAGCGTCACCAGCGTAAATAATCTGTGGATTATTTGGATCAACAGCGAGTGAGCGAATATGCTGATGTTGTAATCCACCTGATTGCCATTTACCTCCAGCGAAGAGGCCAGCAGTTGGTGCGCATGATGTAAGACATACCACCAGAAAAAGTAACGTGATAGCGATGAGATATAAATGAGTGCCTACACTACACGTATTTTTATAAAAAACCTTCTTCATTAGCATGCTCTACTGCAACAAATTAATCTCTTCACCAACACCTCGCTCTCGCGCTAAGGTATAAACGTGGGCTGCTGTAGCAACATCTTCAAGTGCAACACCTACTCCTTTGTACAAAGTAATATCACTCGTAAACTCACGTTTTGGCCCATGTCCTGCAACCACATCTGCAAGGTCAGACACTTTGTCCCAATCAAATAGCCTCTCGTTAGATGGAATTACAAAATCACCAGCTTCTGCTCGTGCCTGTTCTTGCGAATCAGTTACTATTACTCTACTACGTTGTAATGTCGCTAGATCGAGTTCTCTTCTATTCGCCCAGTTAGAACCAATTGCATTGATATGGCTTCCACTTTTCAACCAGTCACCCGGTAGTACCGGTTCTGGCGACGTTGTAGCTGTGATAACAATATCTGCATCCTCTATGGCTTGCCTTGGGCTTGGTGCAGGTCTCACATCAATTGAAAGTCTATGCATTAATTCCTCGCAGAATTTCTCGCATTCAGGCAGACGGCGGCTATAGACATAAACAGCTTTCACCTGTCGTACAGCGCACACCCCTAATACTTGTGTATATGCTTGTTTACCAGCCCCAATGAGACCCACCACCGATGCATCAGAGCGTGCAAGGTACTTAGTAGCAAGTCCACTTGTCGCACCCGTTCGCATACGACCAAGAAAATCAGCCTCTACTATCGAGACCAAGTGCCCATCTAGTGTGCTAAACAACATCACAGCATATCGCATTCCTGATCGAAAGATGGTGTACGTTTTGAAACCTACTACGCCTAGCGAAGGCACAGCCGCTGCCAGTAAATGCATCACGCCATTATCCTGCACAATACGCGTTCTAGAGAGATTTACCGCGTTTCCTTGTGCCCATGCACCAAATGCCTGTTCCAGTACCATAATGTTGCCATGCATCTCTAAAAGTGAAAGTACATCACCTTCACGCAGTAATAAAGCCATTTTTATTCTTCTCTACTTTAAACTTCCCGACGTATTACTCTCTTGAAATACACTGCTGTTTCGTGTATCTCATAGCCCTTTGGCAATTTCAATGGCTTATTATCCTGTGTTGAGAAAATTTCTCGCATTGATTCAACTGTCGGCCCGGAAATATAACTTGAGGCAGAACCTGGCAGACGCGTTACTCGAGTTATTAGACGCCGGCGTAACAACTCTAAACCCACTCCGAGAGCAAGAGCGCCAACACTAGCTGCCAGCCGCGGCAATTGCGAATTTTGTAATAGTGTCGGAAGATTGGTCTGAGTTGGCACAAGACTCTTTGAAGACAATGTCAAATCAGCTCCACAACGATGACAGTAGGTATCATCTGTCATACATTCTACGCGGCAATTTGGACATAACATAGCATTTATCCTCCAAACATATATTCCTATTTTTTCTTTCTATTTTACTGTTTTCTTCGCAGAGAATCTATACTTCTCACAAGTAGTCTTGCGGCTCTCTCTATCTCTTCTTCGGTCGACCATCTTCCGAGTGTCAATCGCATAGCACCAAGCGCGCGTTCTCTTGATAAACCCATTGCCATTAAGACAGGTGAGGGATCAGTACTACCTTCATGACACGCTGATCCCGTAGAACTTGCAATTTCCGGCGTGATAGCCAGAACTTCCTCGCCAATAACTCCATCTACGCTGATATTTAGCGTATTTGGCAAGCGCTCAGTTCTATGTCCATTAAGATGAACATGGCCGGGTATATATTCCTCTAGCAGTCTTTGAAACTTGTCACGCATAGAACGTAACCGAACCTGCCTTTCTGAAAGGTGCTCCTGAGCCAACAAACTAGCAGTGCCTAGCGCTACTATATTTGCAACACTTTCCGTTCCGGCTCTGCGACCCGATTCTTGACCACCACCATAAGTTACCGGCTCTAAATTCAAATCGTGCCTGCTATACAGTGCTCCAATTCCTTTGGGTGCATAAAGCTTGTGCCCTGCAACTGTCAATAAATCAACGCCCAACTCTTCAACTCGCACAGGAATTTTGCCGATAGACTGGGCTGCATCAGTGTGTAACAACACTCCATGCTTTCGAGCGATCTTCGCTATCTCTGCGATAGGTTGCAGTGTTCCAGTCTCATTGTTCGCGTGCATAATGGTAATAAGTACAGTCTTATCGTCAATTGCCGCTTCTACTTCCCCTGTATTGACACACCCACTGCTATCAACAGGAAGATACGTAACACGAAACCCGTGTAGCCGCTCAAGTGCATGACATGTTTTCAGTACCCCAGGATGTTCCGTAATCTGTGTGATAATATGGTTACCTTTTTTTTGATAAGCAAGAGCAATTCCACGGATTGCCAGGTTATCGCTCTCTGATCCACCTCCTGTAAAAGTTATCTCTTTGGCAGTACAACCAAGTAACTGTGCAACCTGTACTCTCGCCGAATCAATGGCCTGGTGTGCTCTATACCCATAGCTGTGAGAACTCGAAGGATTGCCAAAGTGCTCTGATAAATACGGTAGCATAGCTTCGACTACCACAGGATCAATAGGAGTGGTCGCATTATAATCAAGATAAATAGGACCATGCTCAAGGCCGGGATGGATACTCAAATTCTTACTCTCCTTTGCTAAGGACCTTATTCATAGGAATATATTACAGACATGTCTTTCAGACATGTCTGTAATATATTCCATAAATCTCTAATATCCGTTTCTGTAGTACGTATATTACCTATAGCGACACGTATGGTAAATTTACCATTCAGTTTTGTATGTGAAAGAAAGAACCGACCATGTGCATTAATAGAATTCATGATGCCTTCATTCAATGCTTCCAACTTCGATTCATCATCCATCCCTCTTGGATGAGCACGGAAACATATCGTACTAAACGGAGTAGGAGCTAATCGCTCAAATGTCGATGCTTCATCAACCCATCCGGCAAAAAGTTGCGCCAGACGAATATGTTCTCGAATCCTTGCAGCCAGTCCTTCTTGCCCAAAATAACGCATAATCATCCAGAGCTTCAAGGAACGGAAGCGACGTCCAAGGGAAGTACCATAATCCATTAAATTAGGTACATCTTCACCAGTAATTTCAGTGTTACGCAAGTATTCTGGTACAAGGCTGAACGCAGCCTTAACTACTCCTGGTTTGCTTGTGTAAAGAACGCTGCAATCGATCGGCGTAAAAAGCCATTTGTGCGGATTGATGATTATCGTATCAGCTCGCTCCCAGCCTGCTATCGTCCAGCGCATTGCGGGATCAACAGCGGCGGAGCCACCATATGCTCCATCTACATGCAACCATAGATTGTATCGTTCACATATGTCCGCAATTTGTGGAACAGGGTCTACGCTCGTGGTAGAAGTTGTGCCAACTGTGGCAACTACTGCAAAAGGCAGCCTGCCTGCCTCGATATCCTCTCGAATAGCTTGCTCCAGTTGCTCGATATCCATACGAAATTCGCTATCAACCCCAATCTTACGCAACCCCTCCTGACCCACGCCAAGCACAATACCAGCCTTATCTACCGAGGAATGAGCCTCCTGTGAAGCATAATAGCGTAAACGAGGAACGTCAGCCCTGCCAGCAATCCCTTTCTGGCGAATTTGTAGGGGCAGAGCTTCACGTGCCGCAGCCAGGGCATACAATACGCCTGAAGACGCTGTATCGTTGATAACACCAAACAGGGGATGTGGCAAACCAAGCATCTGGCGGAGC
>WNGG01035573.1_pt1 | contig 10515 bp, 9 predicted proteins | sample 5400661 | NCBI WGS metagenome assembly WNGG01 (sample SAMN13153372, study PRJNA577476) | soil metagenome | isolation source: 100 cm soil or saprolite under Garry oak tree replicate 1 | place: USA:California | collected 2016-06-15
ATCCGGCAGGTCACGTGCGCCACGTGGCCGCCACAGGTAGATCGGCTCGCGCACATCGGCCTCTGGGTCGTCGTAGTCCTCGTTGAACCGCGTGCCCGCCCGCATGTCGAGCAGGTGTTGCACCGTCGCGCCCTCGAAGGACGTGCCACCCAGCTCGGGCACGATGTCGGTGACATGGGAGGAGGTGTCGAGCATGCCCCGGCCCCACAGAGACACCGCGACCGCCGCAGTGACCGATTTGGACACCGACATGAGCAGATGCGTGGTGTCAGGTGCCATGCCGTTGAAGTACAGCTCGGCGACGATCCGGCCGTGGTGCACGACGAGAAACCCGTCGGTGTAGGTCTCCGCCAGCATCTGAGCGATCGTCATCTCGCGCTGGCCCGACCGGAACGTGACGCGGCCGATGTCACGCCCGTCTTGGCGGAGCCGCCACACCGGCCCGCCGCCCCGGGCGATCCTCGCGGTCGGGATCAGCTCCCTCACGTGCTGAAATGCCCACCTATTAAAGGGCGGATCCTGCCAGTTGGCCAGCACCACACGCGACCCGGGCCTGAACGGCGGCGCTCCCGCCATCATCGGCGGGGATGCGCCGTGCTTCGCGTTCGGGCTCATTGCTCCTACTCACGGTCCGGCGACGCCCGGGCGCTCCGCCTGGGCACTTCGTCCCGGTCCCGCCGGTCGCCTGCGACATTCAAGATCATGTCAAGCACCGCGGCGATTGCCACGCCGATCGCTGCGCCGCCGACCACGTCCAACGGGTTGTGCGCCCCCAGGTACACCCGCGCCAAACCGTTGCACGCTGCCAGCACGAAGGCGACGACCCCGAAGCGCCGCGGCAGCACGAGCACGAGCAGCCCGGCGATCGCGAAGGTGATGATGGCGTGCCCGGAGGTGAAGCTCAGCCCGTGGTGCGGCACACCGCGCAGGATCGCCTCGGGCACCGTCGTCCCCGGCCGCTGCCGGTGCGCAAGCTGCTTGGCGACCCGCTCAAGGACGAGCTTCAACGGCACCACGAGCACCAGCGCGGCTGCCAGCCGCCAGCGCCGCCACGCCAGCGCGCCGACGGCGACCACCAGCGGCATTGCCAGCACCCCCAGGTACTGTGCGACGAGCATCGGCCGGTACAGCCAACCGGGCAGCCCGTTGATGGCGTGGAAGACGGCGCGCTCGGCCGGCCCGACCCGTCCATTGGCTGCGATCACCGCACAGCCCCCGAACACCGCCAGGCTGGCCACCGCCACGATGAGGTCCCGCCGGACACGCCGCACCGCGGTCGGCCCGCTTACGCCGCCCGCGCTCATGATCCCCGCAGGCCAAAAGCCTGGCGGCCGGTCCGCAAGGCGCTCATCGTCCCGCCACGTGGCCTGGCACGCTCAACCCGGCGATCCGCCACCGAACGCCTCGGCGGCCAGGCGTTCGACCTCCTCGTGCGACACGTCACGAATGTGCTGGTCGAGCGCCCAGCGGTGGCCAAACGGGTCGATGAACTGACCGGTCCGGTCGCCCCAGAACGCGTCATGCAAGGGCTCGAACACGGTCGCGCCGGCCTCCAGCGCCCGCTGCCACACCGTGTCTGCTTCGTCGACGGCCAGGTGCAGCGCTCCGTAGGTCCCGCCGAGGGTCAGCGGTGAGACAACTCCCATGTCGGGAAACTCATCCGCGATCGCGAGCAGGCTGTCGCCGAAGCGCCGTCGCGGGTCACCAAGTGACAGGTCAACGTGCTCACGCCCGGTACCATATCCGGCCGCAACCTCGGCTACGTCCCACTATCATCTGAACTGGATCGGACCGGGGGCCCGCAAGGCGAGCCGTGGCAGCGAAAGTGATCTCTCCGAATGCCCTGTTGCGATCATCGGCCGCGTGCGCCGACAGCGATGAGCCAGCCCCCGGGCTTCCGACGGGCCCTTGACACGTTCCGGCGCGCCGCGCTCGAAGTTCCGGCGTATGCGGATTTCCTGCGAAGCAACGCAGTCGCGGCAGAACTCGTCCAGACACCGCAGGACTTCGCCGGCGTTCCGCCCGTCACCAAGGCCAACTACTTACATCACTACCCGCTTAACATGCTGGCCTGGCGAGGCGACATCACGGAGGCTGGCACGTGGTCGACGAGTTCCGGCTCCTCTGGCAAGCCGACCTACTGGCCGCGCGGCCCGCTGTCAGCTGAGCAGAGCATCGACCTCTACGACAAGATCTTCCGGCAGAGTTTCCAGTCCAACGAGCGCTCGACACTGGCAGTGATCGGGTTCGCCATGGGCAACTGGATCGGCGGTACCTACACTTTCACCGGAATCCAGCATCTGCGCGCCCGCGGGCACAAAGTGTCGGTGATCACACCAGGCATCAATGTTGCGACGATACTTGAGAACATCGCCGATCTCGGTCCCTACTACGAGCAAGTTGTGCTGGTGGGCTACCCGCCATTTGTTAAGGACGTGCTTGACCAGGCACCGTCCTCGGTGGTCAGTAAGGATCTCCGGATCCTGATGGCCGGAGAGAACATCACCGAGTCGTGGCGTGATTACATTCTCAAGCGCATCGGCAAGGAGGGCAAGGCGGAGCATACATGCCTGATCTATGGTACTGCTGACGCAGGCATCATGGGCCACGAGACCCCGACCACGATCGCCGCTCGCCGGCTGGCTCGCGACGATCACCATCTTGACGTCGCACTTTTCGGTGATGACGAGGTGCAGCCTACGTTTGTCGAATACCAGCCCAACCTACGATTCACAGAGACAGACCCGGATGGCTATCTTCTCTTCACAGTTGATACCGCATTTCCGCTGATTCGTTACCGCATCAACGACTGCGGGAGCGTGGTCACCGCGCCCGAGCTTATGCGCCTGCTTGATCAGTTCGGGCACAAGCTGGCGGTGCGGACCTCGACGGAGGAAGCGGGTTTCATCGCGCTCGGCCGACGCACCGACATTGCGGCGACATTCTACGCGCTCAAGATTTTTCCCGAGAGCGTCCGCGCCGCCTTGGAAAACAGCGAGGTTGCCGGGATCGTTAGCGGAAAGTTCCATCTGATGACCCAAAGCAGCGAGGCGTGCGGGCAAAGCCTGGCGCTGTGCATCGAGTTGCGGGCTAACGCCCGGGTCGATGAGGGCCTCGTACCGCGACTCCACAAACTCGTCGTCGATTCTCTGCTGCGCACCAACAGCGAGTACAGGCAACTGCACCAGACCCTTGGTCAGCGCGCGGAACCGACGATCAGCCTGCACGGATTCGGAACAGACGGCTTCGCTTACAGCGTCAAGCACCGCTGGACCGGCGAGGCCTCATGACCATGATCGAGGTGCTTGATCCCGCTACCGACGGGGCTCGAATCCGCGCCCTGCTCGATCCAGCCACCGGGATCACGTTTGTCGACGCATGGGAAGCCGCCCTGCCAGAGTTGGCGAGCCTCGACCTTCCGCACCTGAGTCCTGGGACGGCAGACGCGAAGGCGAGCCTCGACGAATACTTCGGCGCCGTCTGGACTGAAGCAGATATTGAGGCGTCAAGCAGGTACGTGTTGTTGTTCCCGTGGCGCAACACGATCGTCCGGCTCCCTAACGCTGACCTGTTCTGGAGACTCCGAACAGCGCGCAACCGGTATTTGATCGATGAGAGCGAGCAACGCGCGTGGTCGGCAGCGCTCATTGGAATCGCGGGTCTGAGCGTGGGCGCTTCTGTCCTGGCGGCGAGCGTACTTACTGGCGCCCGGCGTTTTCGGCTGGCCGAAGCTGACGCCCTCGGTCCAACGAACCTCAACCGGCTCGCAGGGTCGGTCTGCGACTTCGGGGCACCCAAGGTGACATTGGCCATGCGCCGGACGCTCGAGGCCGATCCCTACAGCGATCTCGAGGCGTTTCCGGCTGGTTACGGACCCGAGGTTGCCGACGCCTTCATTGGTTCGGGCGACAAAGAACGGCTCACCGTCCTTGTCGAGGAAATGGATGACCTCGCCTTGAAGGTGGACATTCGCTTCAAGGCGCAAGCGGCGCGCGTGCCGGTCGTGATGGTCACCGACAACGGCGACAACGCCATCCTCGACATTGAACGGTTCGACCTCGACTCCGGCTATCCACTATTTCATGGGCTTGCGGGTGATCTCGCGACGAGCACCGCCGACCTCAACGATCCCATCCAGCGAGTGAGCGTCGCGAGCGCGATTGTCGGTCGCCAGGTTACGCCCCGAACACGCTTCTCCTTGACTCAGGTGGGCAGGACCCTGCCTACCTGGCCACAACTCGGCACAGCGGCTACGGTCGGTGGCGCGCTTGGAACTCTCGCCGCCCGATACATCGCGTGTGGGGGCCTGCTGCCGTCGGGGCGGTACCGAGCTGATCTTGACGAAATTCTTCTCGGCGCCAAGGCGCGCGACGCCAGCCGCTGGAATGAACTCGACGAGACCGAGTTTCTGGCCGGCCTTAAGGCGGTGTACGGCGCGTGATCAATCGTGCGCTGATCACCTCGTGGTTAGAAGTCGGCTGTTTGGCGCCGTCGCCGCACAATAATCAGCCTTGGAAGGCAAGAATTAGCTCTGCTGGCGTGAGCCTCTGGCTTGATCACGAACTGGTCCCCTTGCTCGGGCCATACCGCCTGCAATTTATCGCGCTCGGCGCCTTTATCGAAAACATGAGTTATGCCGCGGCTGTTGACGGATACGAGCTAACGGTTGACGAGCCGTCTGTCGTGCCCCGCCGCGCGGCGGAGATAACGGTGCGGTTCCACGCCCGTGCCACGCACAGCGCCAACGCCGCGATCGCGCTGGCCGGGACCAAGCGACGGCGGACGAACCGCGGACCGTACGAGCCGGTCCTTCCGTCCGGCGCCACTGAGCAATTGCGGGCTACTCCGTGCGAGCCTGCCACGAGCCTTGCGCTCATATGTGACGCGGCCAATCGATCCGTCGCAGCCGATCTTGCGGCCCGCGCCATGCGCGTCGTCTTTAGTGTTCCCGAATTGCGCCGGGATCTCGCTCGGTTTGTGTTCACTGGCGCTGACGGGCCGCGAAGAATCGGGATGCCGCTTGCGTCAATGAGCCCCGCGGCGCCGGCTAACGTGCCAGGACGCCAATGGGTGCTGGAGCTGGCCACCGCGGATGAGGAGGCCGAAGCCGCGCGGGCCCGATTTGAGCGCGCCCCGTTGCATTTTGTGATTACGAGCCGCACTGACACGCTTCCCAGCTGGATAGCCGGCGGCCGCACGCTGCAACGGGTGCTCGTGAGGGCAACTGTCCTCGGGCTGAGTCATTGCTTGGCCGCAGGCCCATCCGAGATCCCCACCCTCTTGCCGACGCTGCGCCGGCTCGTGGATGGCACCGAAGGCCGGCCGTTGATCCTTGGCCGCCTCGGTGTGCCCACGTTGCCGAGCCTCGGCGTTGCCTCACCACGCCGAGCCGTCGCCGACGTTCTGATCGGATGAACGGGTTCGACCCTGGTCGGGGCCAGGGACACCGCAGCGCTGCGAGTCCGCCCGCACTGACCCAACGGGATTGGTTTTATGGAGCCAAACGGCTGCCGCTGGCAACGCCCGCGCACCCGCGCGACTTGAGGCAGCCAAGGCGAGCATCGCAAGGCCTGAGAGCCGTGGGCTTGTGGAACCGGTATGAAATCCTGGGCGCGGAAGCGCGGCCGCGGGCAGCCGGTCGCGGCGGCCGTCGCCGTCACGGCTTGGGCACCTAATGGCAACCCCAAAGCCGCAGAACTCCCAGAAACGAGCACCAGGTGAGATGAGCGCACCGCCGCCCGCGCTGCACCGGGCGATCATCTGCGTCGATGTCGAGGGGTTCGGGGACCGGCGCCGGACTCGCCCGGACCAGCTCGCGGTCCGCGCTGGCATGTACCAGAGCCTGCGTGCGGCGTTCGACGGGTCGGGGGTGTCCTGGCAGCACTGCTATCACGAGGACCGCGGCGACGGGGTACTGATCTTGGTGCCGTCTGAGGTGCCCAAGCACGTCCTCGTAACGGGCGTCCCCCAACGGCTCGCCGCGGCTCTGGTCGAGCATAACCAGGCACATCGCCGGGAGGCCCGGATCCGGCTGCGGCTTGCGGTCCACGCCGGTGAGGTTAGTTATGACGAGCATGGGGTGGCCGGCACCGCGGTCAACGCGGCGTTCCGGCTCCTGGAGGCCGAACCGCTCAAGCGCGCGCTGGCCGGCTCGTCGGGTGTGCTCGCGATGATCGCCTCGCAGTGGTTTTTCGAGGAGGTCATCCGGCACGAACCCGCGAGCAGCCCGGGCTCGTACCGGCGGGTGCGGGTCTTGGTCAAGGAAACCAGCACCCCGGCGTGGATCCGTATGCCCGGCGATCCCTATCCGGCCGAGTGGGACGCCGCGCTGCCGACGGTGACGGTGCCCCGGCAGCTGCCCCCCGCGGTCGCGGGTTTCGCCGGCCGGGCAGCTGAGCTGGAGTTACTGACTGGCCAGCTGGAAGGGGGGGACGCGGCTGGCACGGTGGTCATCTCGGCGGTTGGCGGGACAGCGGGGATCGGCAAGACCGCTCTCGCCGTGTGCTGGGCGCACCAGGTGGCCGACCGGTTCCCGGACGGGCAGCTGTATGTGAACTTGCGCGGTTTCGACCCGGCCGGGTCGCCGGTGACGCCAGCTGGTGGCCGACAACGCCCGCGACGCCGGGCAGGTCCGCCCGTTGCTGCCCGGCTCACCGGGCTGTGTGGTGATAGTGACCAGCCGTAACACGCTCACCAGCCTCGTCGCGGTCGAGGGCGCCCGCCCGCTGACGCTGGACCTGCTCACCACTGAAGAGGCGCGGGAGCTGCTGGCCCGCCGGATCGGCGCGGGCCGGGTAGCGGCCGAACCACGGGCAGCAGAGGAGATCATCACGTCCTGCGCCCGGCTGCCGCTAGCATTGAGCATCGTGGCCGCCCGCGCCGCCACGCACCCGGGGTTCCCGCTCGCGGCGCTGGCAGGTGAACTGCGCGACGCCCGGGGAGGTTTGGAGGCCTTCCACGGCTGGGAGGTAACTGCGGACGCACGGGCGGTGTTCTCCTGGTCCTACCAGCAGCTCAGCGACCCCGCCGCGCGGCTCTTCCGGCTGCTGGGGCTGCATCCCGGGCCGGATACCACCGCGCCGGCGGCGGCGAGCCTGGCCGGGCTTGCGGCGGGGCATGCGCGCAGCGCGCTCGCCGAGATAGCCCGGTCGCACCTGGTCACCGAGCACGCCCCAGGCCGGTTCGCCTTCCACGACCTGCTGCGCGCCTACGCCGCCGAACAGGCCCGCAGCGTTGACTCCGAGGCCGAGCGGCGCGCGGCGGTACACCGGATGCTGGATCACTATCTGCACACCGCGCATACCGCATCCCTGAGCCTGCATCCGCGCTGGGAGCCCCTGACCTTGCCTGCGCCCGAGTCCGGAGTAATACCGGAGAAGCAGGTCGGCTACGCGGTGGCATTGGCCTGGTTCGAGGCTGAGCACCCGGTGCTGCTGGCGACCATCCAGCAGGCCGCCACCACCGGGTGGGACACCCACGCCTGGCAACTTCCGTGGACGCTCATGGACTACTTCGACCGGCGGGGGCACTGGCACGACTGGGCCGCCGCCCAGCAAACCGCCCTGGACGCCGCACGCCGCCGCACCGACGGGCAAGGCGAAGCCCACGCGCATGAAGGCATCGGGCGCGCCTACGGCTGGCTCGGCCGCTACGACGAGGCCCGCACCCATCTCCAGCAGGCCATTGCCCTGTTCGGCGAACTTGGCGACCAGGTCGGCCGGGCCGAATCCCACACCGACCTCGGCTGGGTGCTCCAGTATCAGGGCCGCCTCGCAGATGCGCTCCGCCACGCCCAGCAGGCCGTGATCCTGTGCCGCGCCGCCGGCCACCAGCGAGGCCAGGCAAGGGCCCTGAACAACTCCGGCTGGTATCACGCCCTGCTCGGCGACCACCGCCAGGCTTTGACCTGCTGCGAGCAGGCACTGACCCTGCAACGGGACCTCGGCGACCGCCGCGGCGAGGCCTTCACGCTCGACAGCCTCGGCTACGCCTGCCACCAGCTTGGCCGCCACCAGCAAGCCACCACTTATTACCGGCAGTCCCTGGCCCTGAACGACGTGCTCGGCGACAACTACCACAAAGCCACGGTTCTCGGCCACCTCGGCGAGACCTGCCGCGCTGCCGGCGACCTGGCCGCCGCCCGCGCCGCCTGGCGACAGGCGCTGGACATTCTCGACCAACTCGGTCATCTCGGCCACGTTCGCGGCGCGAGCGCCGGCTACCCCGACGCCAACCAGATCCGCGCCAGTCTCCGCCAGCTCGACAGCCCTGCCTCGGGCATGGCGAGCCAAGCGCGGGGCTAGTGTCGTGCGCCGAGGACGTCGGCGAGGTCGAACTTGACCGGTTCGTCGAGCTGCTCATAGGTGCACGAGCCGGGGTCACGGTCGGGGCGCCACCGGACGAACTGCGCGGTGTGCCGGAACCGGACGCCTTCCATGTGGTCGTAGCGGACCTCCACGACGCGTTCCGGGCGCAGCGGGGTGAACGACAGGTCCTTGTCCGCGGCCCACCGGCTGGTCTCGGCGTTGCGCGGGGTCCGGGTGCCCTGCTGCTGCTTGGCCCATGCCCACGGGTGGTCGTCGAACGTGGTGACCAAGGGCTGCATCTCCTCGAACAGTTCCATGCGGCGCTGCATCGGAAACGCGCCGATCACGCCCACGCTGGCCAGCGTACCGTCGGCGGTGTAGAGACCGAGCAGCAGCGATCCGATCCGGTCCGGCCCGCTCTTGTGCAGCCGGTAACCGGCCACCACGCAGTCGGCGGTGCGCTCGTGTTTCACCTTGAACATGGTGCGTTTGTCAGGCTCGTACAAACCGTCAAGCGGCTTGGCGATGATGCCATCGAGCCCAGCGCCCTCGAACTGGTGGAACCATTGCCCGGCGACCGTCGGGTCGGTCGTGGCCGCAGTGACATGAATGGGCGGTGCCGCCGCGGCCAGCGCGTCTACGAGTGCGGCACGCCGCTCGGTGAAGGGCCGACCGGTGTAGTCGGTGTCGCCGAGCGCCAGCAGGTCGAACGCGACAAAGCGGGCCGGAGTCTGCTGCGACAGCAGCTTCACCCGGCTGGCGGCGGGGTGGATGCGCTGCTGCAGCACCTCGAAGTCCAGCCGGTCACCTGAGGCGCCGATGACAATGATCTCGCCGTCCACCACGCAGCGCTCCGGCAGGTTCACCCGCGCCGCCTCGACCAGCTCAGGGAAGTACCGGGTCATCGGCCGCTCGTTGCGGCTGCCGATCTCCACGTCATCGCCGTCACGGAAAATGATGGACCGGAAGCCGTCCCACTTGGGTTCAAAGCTCATCGCGCCGCCGGGAATCTGCTTGACCGGCTTCGACAGCATCGGCGCCACTGGTGGCATGACGGCAAGTCGCATGCTGCCCATTCTCACCCGGCTGGGCGGCCCGGCAAGCCATCGCCACCCATCTCGGCATCTGGGTCAGCGTCTGCCGGGCGATGGCCGCGCTGAACGATGGGTGCCGGGTGGCGCCGCTGGCTCTGACAACCCGGCGCCACCCGCATAGCATCAGGCCGACGCGATCGGCTCCTGCAGTTCGGTGACCCATTTGTCCGGGTCCTCCGGGCATTCGAGGTAGACCTCCCGCGGGTATCCAGTGGAGCGATAGCCGTTGGCGTCTATCCAGCGGCCCAGAGCCTGCCAGCTGGCCATCACCGAGTCCATGGCGCCGCGGTGCACAAGGGTGGCGGCGCCTTCGGCGGCCGGCAGGTCCGTGGCGGTCAGCCCGTTGAGGTCGCCGTGTACCGCCGCCACAGGGACGGCAGCGTGCACGATGACCTTGTCCTCCCCGTCCGGGGACTTCTCGTAATAGCACGTGAGCCGCCCGGCCGGGGTGACCCCGGCACCGGCCAGACGGCGACCAAGCTCGGCGCAGAGCGGATAGACAACTGGTCCGATGTCCTCGGGCCTGAAGCTGGCCGAAGTATCGGTCAGCTCGACAACCCGGGTCGCTGCGATGCGCTTGACTACCACTTCGTTGGTGGGCACCTGTTCCTCACTCTCGATGATCTGGAGCCTCGCTTCGACCCTGGTCAGCCGCTGAGCGTCCGCGGCGAGCGCCGACTCAAGCTCTGCCTGGCGCAGCGCGAGCATCCCACGCACCTGTTCGACGCTGACGTGCTCGTCGAGCATCACCCGCACCTGCTCCAGGGCGAAGCCAAGATCCTTCAGCGCGACGACGCGGTTGAGCTGGGCGAGCTGGCCCGCCTCATAGCTGCGGTAGCCGCTGGCCGGGTCGACGTGGGCAGGCCGAAGCAGCCCGATCGCGTCGTAGTGACGCAGCATGCGGACCGACACCCGGCCAAGCCTGGCGAAATCTCCGATGGTGAACATGACGCCTCCGAGTCCACGGCCTCACACGGTGTCAGAGTCAAGAGCTTCGCCATACGTCTTTTCAGCCCAATTCCCCGGTGCGCGAGATCACGCAGAAGGGCCGCCGAGCAGCGGCGCGATCGTCGCGATGTCGGTGAGCAACGCGTCGCCGCTGAACCGGATGCTGT
>WNGG01009684.1_pt1 | contig 10513 bp, 8 predicted proteins | sample 5400661 | NCBI WGS metagenome assembly WNGG01 (sample SAMN13153372, study PRJNA577476) | soil metagenome | isolation source: 100 cm soil or saprolite under Garry oak tree replicate 1 | place: USA:California | collected 2016-06-15
TCACTCAAGATTGTGCCAATGGCGTAGAAATCGCCATTGGCGTGCGGAAGAGCCTTCTGGCTCGTAACGCTCATTATCATTTCCTCCTCATTGATGACTGAAATTTTGATAGAAGTCTGATCAGAAGGTTCAAATTTGCAGGTTCTCAAAGATACCTGCGGCTCCCATGCCGCCGCCAATGCACATGGTCACCATGCCGTAGCGAGACCCGCGTCGCTTCATCTCATGCATGAGCTGGATGGTGAGTTTCGCGCCTGTCGCTCCCATCGGGTGACCGAGTGCGATGGCTCCGCCATTGACATTGAGTTTCTCCAGGTTCAATCCCAGTTCGCGGATGACGGCCAGCGCCTGGGAGGCGAACGCCTCGTTGAACTCGATGAGGTCGATGTCCGAGAGCGAGAGGCCAGTGAGCTTGAGCACCTTGGGAATGGCGTAGAGCGGCCCGATGCCCATGACTTCGGGGCGCACGCCAGCCACGGCGAAGCCCACAAAGCGGAGGAGGGGCTTGAGCCCCAGCTCTTCGGCGTGCCCACGCTCCATCACTACCACGGCAGCGCCTCCGTCACTGCGCTGGGAAGAGTTTCCGGCAGTAATCGTGCCTTTGGCGTGGAAAGCGGGGCGCAGCTTGGCGAGGCCCTCTAGCGAGGTATCGCGGCGCGGCCCTTCATCGCGCTTGAAAAGAGTTTGTTGCTGCTGCATCTCGCCATGATCGTCGACCGAAGTGAATTCGACCTCCAAAGGAACGATCTCCTCGTCGAACAGCCCGGAGTCCACCGCTTGAGCGGCGAGCTGGTGACTGCGCAGTGCGAAGGCGTCCTGCTCTTGGCGGCTGACCTTGAACTCCCTGGCGACTTGCTCACCGGTGAGGCCCATCGGCATGAAGTACGCGGCATAGGTATGCACGAGTTCCGGGTTCGGTGAAAAATTCGGAGATTGCAGGGTCGTCGACATCGACTCGGTGCCCCCGGCCACAATGGTGGTGGCAAACCCGGCCATGATGCGCTCTGCCGCGCTGGCGATGGTTTGTAGCCCTGAGGAGCAGAACCGGTTGACCGTCTGAGCAGGGACCGTCACCGGGAGTCCTGCGCGTGCCGCGGCGAGCCGGGCGATATTCATTCCCTGCGTCCCCTCAGGGATGGCGCAGCCGATGATGACATCCTCCACCTCTGCCGGGTCCAGTCCTGGGGCACGTCGCAGCGCCTCCTTGATGGCAGCACCGGCCATCTCATCGGGGTAGGTTGCCCGCAACGTTCCGCGAGGCGCACGGCCCACTGCCGTGCGTGCACCTGAGATAATGACTGCTTCTTTGGTCATTGTGAATCTCCTTCTGCTAATTCCTGAGTGGCTTGCCCGTGCTGAGCATGGCCTGAATGCGATCCAGAGTCTGCTGGTTGTGCAAGAGCGAGAGAAAGGCCTGTGACTCCAGCTTGAGCAGATACTCCTCGCTAACCCACTGGGGGGACGAGAGTTCGCCGCCGCACAGGACGCGGGCGAGTTGCCCGCTGACGACACCATCATATTCCGTCGCAAAGCCCGCCCACTGGAGCTGCCGCACAGCGATCTCAAGGGCGGCAAGTAGCATTCTGCCGCAGGCGTAGATATCTTTGCCTCCTTGGGGCGGTCGGTAATCGGGGGCCATGGCCAGCACTTCGCGCTTGGCTGTTGCCAACAGATGGTCGGGATTCATCACGATGAGGTCCTCGTCCGTGAGGAAGCCGAGGCTGCGAGCCTCCAGCGCGCTGGTCGAGGCTTTGGCCTGGCCAATAGTCTCGAAGGCTTTTTGTGCCAAGGGCAGCGGTGGCGTGTCGGGAGAGAGGGCCATCACCTTGGAGATGAGACGGCGGTTCAGTTCTTTGGTGCCACCGCCAGCCGGAATGAGCCCGACGCCCGTTTCCACCAACCCCATGAAGGTCTCGGCTGCGGCGACGACGCGGTCAGCGTGCAGGGCGAACTCAGCTCCCCCACCAAGCGTGTGTCCATGAGGTGCGGTGACGACGGGTTTGTGACTGAAGCGCAAGCCCATGACCAGGGTCTGGAAAGCCTGCACTCTCTGGGCAAGTGGCTCCCATTGTCCTTGCAGGGCTGCCGCACCGACCTCTTGCAGGTTTGCCCCAACGCAGAAGTTGTGGGACTCGTTGCCGATCACCAGGCCTATCCAGCGATCGTGCTCGAGCGCTTCGAGTGCTTGCTTGCCCATCTCGACGACGCCCGCGTCGATGGCGCTGGCCTTAGAGTGGATCTCGAAGCAGAGCACGCCATCTCCGAGGTCGAGTAAACTCGCCGAGTCATTGCGTGCGATTTCTTTGCCTGCCTCGCGCAACGCAACGAGGGAGATGCGCTCTGGATCGATCCGAACCGCTTCATAGGTGCCTGTAGGAGGATGATAGACCAACTCCTGGCCATTTTCCTTTTTATAGAACGAGGTATTTCCTTTGCTCAGCATCTCCTGCACCCAGGATGGCAGCGTTATCCTCAGCCGCCCCATCTGCTCGACGGTTTCGGCTACTCCTAACATATCCCAGGTGCGGAAAGGACCTGCTTCTTGTCCGTAGCCCCACTCCATGGCGTGGTCAACATCGACCAGTGAGTAGGCGATCTCGGGTGCATGCCAGGCCGCGTAGGCTAGCGAAGGGAGGAGCGTATCCCGAATATAGCGGGCGTCGCGGTCCTCATCGGCCCTGCTGATGAGGAAGCGCAGCCGCGCCCCCAGGTCGCCCTGCATCTGGGCTGCTTTGATGATGGGAAGCTGGGGATTCTGCGCAGGCTGGTATTCCAGCGTCTCCAGATCGATCACATCGAAGACGGTTTTTCCATCGCGCTGCGTCCGCTTATAGAATCCGCTGCCGGTCTTCAGTCCGAGCAGACCAGCCTGGAGCATGCGCTGGAGGGGCACAGGGACGAGCAACTCCTCGCGGAACGGGTCTTCAGGGATCAGGGGATAGAGGTTCTGTGCCACTCCGATCGGAATATCCAGGCCAACCTGGTCCATGAGCCGGAAGGTGGCGGTATTGGGGCGACCGATCAATGGCCCGGTGAGCGCATCAACTTCCTCGATGCCATAGCCGTGCTCCAGCGCATAGCGGATCGCCTGCTGACCGCTGTAGCTGCCGAGACGATTGGCGATAAAGTTTGGCGTGCCTTTCGCGATCACGACCCCTTTGCCCAGTACACGCTCGCCGAACGTGCGCATGTCTTCCACGACCTCGGGATCGGTATCTGCGGTAGGGATGATCTCAAGGAGCTTGAGATAGCGCGGTGGGTTAAAAAAGTGGGTTCCCAGGAAACGGCCCTTGAATCGCTTGGATCGGCCTTCAGTTATCCTGGAGAGGGGAATACCGGAAGTGTTGGAGGAGATAATGGCGTCAGGGTGAGCAATCTGCTCAATGCGTGCCATCAGCTCCTGCTTGGGTTCGAGTTTTTCAAGGATAGCTTCGAGGATCCAGTCAGCCTCTTTCAGACGCTCAAAGTCATCCTCGAAGTTGCCAAGCCGAATGTGTTCAGCCAGGCTTGACTCCATAAGTGCGGCGGGCTTGGCTTTGAGCATACGCTCAAAGCCGGCCTTGACGATGCTATTGCGCTCCTTTCCCTTCGCTCCTGGGGGGGCGATGTCCAACAGGTCGACCAACAAACCGGCGTTGGCTGCGTGAGCCGCGATGGCTGCTCCCATGGTTCCGGCTCCTAGCACGGCAACGCGGCGAATGTGATGGGTCATAATACAACCTCCAGCATCAGAATCTTCGTTCACTCAAATAAGGAACCAATGTTGCTAGTTGATATACGTCCCTCTGCTGACACACGAGCGCTTTGAGCAGGTTCCACGCGCCAGCCGAAGCGGGAAGACAACGCCGGGACACTTGCTGTCAGGAAAGAGGATTCTCAGATGAGAGAAGTATACCTGATGTGCGTTAAAAAAAGCGTTTGTCAGACCAGACGCGCTAGCAGACGAGCGTTTGTTAGGAGTGGTCAAACAGAGAATGAGGACATTTCCTATCTTTTTGGGAAACCAGCGCTTGCACACTCTGAGCGTGTCTCCCCCTTCGGTTTTACTGCCCACCATGAGCTGGACGCCGCTTGCGCTCCAGGTGTTGTGGCACATCGATCACGACGATGCCGGGCCGCAAGCGCAGGGCGGCTTTCAGACGAAAGGTCGTCTGATTGTGCAGCAAGTATTCCCACCAGTGGACGATCACATAGTCAGGCAATACCACGCTCAGCGTGACATTGGGGTGCCGTTCATGAACGGTATCAATGTAGGCAAGCAGGGGACGCACCAGCGCGCGATAGGGGGATTGGATAATCAGCAGATGCGTATCTTCCTCCTGGGTCAGATTCTCCTGCTGCCATTGGTCCCAACTCTTCCCTATTTGCGCGGCCTCCTCTTCATTGAGAGCCACATGAACGACCGTCACATGCGCAGAAATGGAACGTGCATACGCCAGGCTCTGCTTCGCCACGAGATCAAACACCTCAATAGGTACAACCAGACGATGATGAATATCTTCAGGCCGTATGGGCGTATTCGTGGTACGCTCACGCTCAAAGCGCATATAGTGTTTCTGGATCGCCAGGAACATCACAACCAGCACAGGAATGAGCAGGACGACCACCCAGGCTCCCTCAAGAAACTTGGAGAAGGAGATAATGAGCGCCACCAGCAGCGTGGTGCATGCTCCCAAGCCGTTGATCACCATACTCCGCTGCCAGTGCGGACCGCGCAGGCGCCACCAGTGTCGCACCATGCCAGCCTGAGAGAGCGTAAACGACAGAAAGACGCCCACGGCAAACAGGTTTATCAGGGCATCCGTACTGCCTTTAAAGACGACGAGCAAGAGACCTGCCAGCAGTGCCAGGACGACGATCCCCGTCGTAAACGCAAGGCGGTCACCGCGCAACGTGAACAGGCCAGGCAGAAACTTATCGCGCGCCAACAGGGAGGTCAAGCGTGGAAAGTCGGAATAGCTCGTTTCGGCCGAGAGGGTCAGAATGCCCAGCGTGGCTATTTGGAAGACCGGAAACAGGAACCCCAACGGTCCGTTAAACACCTGCATCGCAATCTGAGCAATCACCGTCGGATTACCCGCGGCATTGGCCTCAACATGGAAGGTCATCGCCAGCACCGTTATCCCAAAGAAAAGTGTTCCCAGAATCACCGCCATCCACGTCAGGGTCGTAGCCGCATTGCGTGTCTCGGGCTTTTGAAAGGCGGGGATGCCATTGGAAATAGCTTCCACTCCCGTCATCGCCGAACAGCCCGTCGCAAACGCGCGCAGCAGCAGGAACAGCGTCAATGGTTCTGTCTGCGGTAAGGGGGCAAACTGGCCGATCAAGGGTTGGTGGCCCACCACAAACGCCTTGATGACTCCTACGATGATGAGCAACATGGCAGTCACCACAAAAAAGTAGGTGGGAAAAGCTAAAATCGATCCTGACTCGCGTACACCGCGCAGATTGATCAGGGTAATCAGAACCACAAGAGCCACGTCGAGGGCAATGATAGAAGGAGACAAGATAGGGAAGAGAGAGGCCAGATTCAGCACACCAGCTGCAACACTCACCGCCACATTGAGCACGTAGTCAATGAGCAGCGCTGCCGCCGCCACGAGTCCGGCCACCGTTCCCAGATTTTCTTTGGCGACAATATAGGAGCCGCCACCATTGGGGTAGGCTGGAATGGTTTGACGATAGGAGATGGCGACAATAGCTAACAGCGCGATAATCACCAGACTAATCGGCAAGGTTAAGCCAAGATGCCCTGAGCCAGCACCTGCAAGATTAATCAGAATGGCCTCCGTGGCATAGGCCACGGAAGAAATGGCATCAGAGGAGAGAACCGCGAGCGCTTTCACCTTCGTCAGGCGTTCACGTTCGGCGCTTTCGGTGGCGATAGGTGGACCAATCAAGATTCGCTTCGTGTAGTACCAAAGCAGACCTAGAGGACTGTGGGGAACGATTACCTGCTCCGTTGCTTCAAGGACGCCATTACGGACACGTCGCAACACCTTCTCTTGCTCACTCACGATACGCGGGCGCGCCTAGTCTCCTGCCCGTTGGGCAGGGGGAGGCAGACGTAAAGCGAAGTCGTTGATGGCCCCGTTGGGAGCATTCTGCGCTGAGGAGTGCTCAACGACAGAGATAGGAACGGAAGGAGGAGATAGCTGCCCGTCATGGGGCTCCATACGTTTCTCCCTTTCTATTCTCTTCTTGAGCCTGATCGTCTCGTTGTTTGGCCGTGCAGAGTGCTTCACTCGTGCAAGGGCAGACTTCAGGTCTGCCCTTGCACGAGAAGTTGTTGCGCTTGAGAGTCTCTCAATTTGTTTACGTTTAGATAAGCTTAAGAGTTGCACTCCACAGCTAGTTCAGTTCCTCCCAGAATTTTTGCAACACAATCGTACTAGGCCATCTCTTGGCGGCCCCGCCACGTGGGCAAGATCATAGACTCGTAGATCAGGGCGGCGATGACGGCGCCGAGGATCGGCCCGATCCAGTAGACGAGGTCATTCTGCCAGAAGCCGCCAGCCAGGGCCGGGCCGAAGGTGCGCGCCGGATTCATCGAGGCACCCGTCAGTGCTCCACCCATCAGGATATCTACCGCCACCGTCAAGCCGATGCCAAAGCCCCCGATTTTTGGTGCTCGTGGATCGACGGCGGTTCCGAAGACCGCCAGGAGCAGGAAGAACGTCAGGATCGCCTCAACCAGGACCCCTGTGCCGAAGGAGACTTCAGGCGCGAGGTTCGGTGTGCCCAGTTGGGCCACCTGCCAGACCGCTAGCGGAAAAACAGCCCGCAGCAGCAGTCCGGCCAGGGTGGCCCCAACGAGTTGGGCTACGATATACAGCAGCCCCAGAAGAGGCGCGATGCGCCTCGTCACAACCATTGCGATGGTGACAGCGGGGTTGATATGTCCTCCCGAAGTGGCCGCGAAGACGGTGATCATGATCGAGAGTGCCAGTCCATGGGCCAGGGCGATGCCTAACGTGCCGATCGCCCCATGCGTCAGGGTATTGGTGATGATCGAGCCCGCCCCAATGAAGACGAAGGCGAACGTCCCGATGAGTTCAGCAATGAGGGGCTTCACGTAGCCCTTGCTCGTTTCCTCAGAGGCCTTTGGGTTTTGTAGATTTGTCGCAGTCGACAGCGCAGGGAGCGGTGCCTCGAACGTCCTATTCTTTATATCGTCGCCCATAATGATTCCTTTCTTTCAGGGTCTTTGACAGTGAGCATCGCTTCCTGCCAGCATGAAAACGTGAGCGATGCTCGGATGACAGGACAACGGTAAGCGTCGCCGTGGATTTCATTACCTGCCCTTGAACTCTGCCTGGCGTTTCTCGATAAAGGCCCGCATACCTTCACGCATATCCTCAGTGGCGAACAGCAGGAAGAAATTCTTGCGTTCCATCTCTAAGCCTTCTTCTAAGGTCGTTTCAAAGGCTGCCAATACTGCTTGTTTCGCTAATCGCACAGCAATGGGGCCACGGGCGGCAACCTCTTTCGCAAGTTTGATCGCTTCCCTCAAGTGTTCGCCCTTCGGCACGACGCGATTCACCAGTCCATGATCCGCCATCTCCTGTGCGGTGACTTGCACACCGGTCAGCACCATCTCCATAGTGCGATATTTGCCAAGCGTCCGTGCTAAGCGCTGCGTGCCCCCCGCTCCTGGTATGATCCCCAGGGTGATTTCAGGTTGCCCGAAGTGCGCATTCTCAGAAGCTACGATCATATCGCAGTGCATCGCCAGTTCGCAGCCGCCACCCAGGGCATAGCCACCAATTGCTGCGATCAAGGGTTTATGAATGCGCCGAATGCGTTCCCAGGTCTGGAAATCTCCGAGCATCATCTAAATCGGTGACTTATCGGACATTTCTTTGATGTCGGCTCCGGCTGCAAACGCTTTCTCGCCTGCACCGGTGATGACCATGCAGCGAATCTCTTCATCGCGATCAAGCTCCTCTAGGGCATTGGCAAGTTCGCTGACAAGCTGAGAATTGAGCGCGTTGAGTTCCTTTGGCCGATTCAGGGTGACAATCCCAACGCGCTCATCGCGGTCAACTAAAATAGAGTGGTAATTTGACATGCCTCTCCTCCTTACCCTTCACGAGTCGGTCGCAGTTCGGCCTCTTGCTCAATTTCGTAGCGAGTGGTAACTGCCGCGACTTTGCCAAGCATCCCGATAACCGGGCAATAACGGGTTTTGGAGAGCTCGATCGACCGCTCTACGGCTTGAGGATCGACGTTGTTGCCCCGCACCCGGTAGAGCACGTCGATCTGGGTGTAGACCTTCGGATGCTGCTCTACCCGGCTCCCCTGCACGACTACGTTGAGGCCGCTGACCTGTTGGCGTTTCTTGCGCAGGATCGAGATGACGTCCATGGCCGTGCAGCCGGCCAGAGCCAGCAGGAGCAAGCGATGGGGCCGGGGACCGGCACCCACGCCGCCCACGGTCTCGTCGGCATCAAGATCCATGTGAAAGCCGTCAATCTCTCCGAGAAAGTGCATACCACTGGCCAGAGTGGCAGAGGCCGTTTCCATCTCTTGATCCTTGTTGTCTGTTTCCACGCTAGATCTCCTTACCAGCATTTTTGCAACACTATTTTCGCCGATACCTCGCCTTTTTTGCCGCTCCGTGTTCGCGGGACCACTGGGAGAGGGCTTTCAGGGGTAGGTTTGTTCCTTGGGCGAACAGCAAGCCCTGCGCAATGGGCGGCCACAAGGGCCCCAACCCCGCATCCCCGCCTCTCCCGCCCCTACGCGAATTTCGGCTCCGTCCAAAAAACCTATACCTGTAAGTGGGTGAGCACACTCCCTTAGCGATACAGCAGGCGCAATTCGTAGGCGGCCCGCTCCAGCGGCTCCCGGAACTGGGGTGCTGCAATGGCGATCAGGCTGCGAGCCCGCTCAGCGGTACTGCGTCCGAGCAGCATCGCGGTACCATACTCGGTGACCACGTAGTGGACGTGCGCCCGTGTGGTGGTCACCACCGACCCGGGCGTCAAGATGGGCACGATGCGCGAGACCTGTCCATCAATCGACGGGAGCTCGTACGGCATGTTGCCTGCCCTGGCCTGGGGGGTGTGGGCCGTCGCGGGGAACGCTAGAACCGGTCGTCCGTGCAGAGCGTCGGCGGCACCCTGGAGAAAATCGATCTGCCCGCCCACCCCGCTATACTGGGTGGTGCCAATCGACTCGGCACAGACCTGCCCCGTCAGATCCACCTCCAAGGCGCTATTGACGGCCACCATACGGTCAAATTGACGAATGTTCTCGATATCGTTGGTGTAGCTGATCGAACGCAACTCAACCATGGGATTATCATCCAGAAAGTCCAGCAAGCGGCGCGACCCTACGATAAAGCTGGCGACCATCTTGCCGCGGTCAAGGGTCTTGCGGGCCCCGGTAATGGCTCCCCGCTCGACGAGGTCGAGCACACCATCGGAGAACATTTCGCTATGTATGCCCAGGTCACGCCGATCGGTCAACGCCTGGAGGATGGCATCGGGAATGGCCCCGATCCCCAGTTGCAACGTTGCCCCATCCTCGATCAGTTCCGCTACATGCCGGCCTATCTCCCGCTGCATCTGGTTGGGTGCTTGTTGCCCCACCTCATGGAGAGGCCCATCCCACTTCACGGCATAATCCAGCTGGGAAACATGCACGAAGCTATCACCGTAGGCCCAGGGCACCTGCGGATTCACCAGGGCGACAACTTGGCGGGCATAATCGACCGCCTCACGCGTCATATCGACGGACGGGCCGAGCGAGCAATAGCCATGCTTGTCGGGGGGCGAGACCTGGATGAACGCCACGTCGATGGGCCAGGGCCCCCCTGGCATGGAGAGTTTGGGAATAGTGGAGAGAAACGTCGGCGCATAACTGGCACGCCCAGCGTTGACGGCCTCACGTTCGCTCGCACCGACGAAGATCGCACGCACATGAAAGTGCCCCGCCCAGCGTGGGTCCGTGTAGGGAACTGGGCCAAACGAGAGGGCCGAGAGGAGCTCAACGTCCTGGAGTTCCTCCCCGCGGGCGACCAGCGCCTCGATGAGTGGCGTCGGGGTCGAACACCTCCCGTGCAGATACACGCGGTTGCCTGACTTGACGGCTTGCACTGCCGTTTTTGCGTCACACCATGTGGTCATGTTGCACCTCATTCTGTATTATGAACTTGAACAAACCCGAGCACACTCAGACACTCACATCGTCGTGCGTGAGCGGCTCAGGAGAAGCCAGCTGACTTACATGGCCTCGAAGATCGCCGCGATCCCCTGCCCCCCACCGATGCACAGCGTGACCAGCGCATACTTGCCGCCGATACGATGCAGTTCGTAAAGTGCCTTCACCACCAGAATGCAGCCTGTCGCGCCAACCGGGTGACCCAGCGAGATGCCACTGCCATTCGGGTTTGTGCGCTCCATGGGCAGGTCCAGCTCCCGAATCACCGCAATAGCCTGGGCGGCAAAAGCTTCATTCAGTTCAATCGTATCCATGTCCTGGACCGTCAGGCCGGTCCGCTCCATGA
>WNGG01012895.1_pt1 | contig 10512 bp, 9 predicted proteins | sample 5400661 | NCBI WGS metagenome assembly WNGG01 (sample SAMN13153372, study PRJNA577476) | soil metagenome | isolation source: 100 cm soil or saprolite under Garry oak tree replicate 1 | place: USA:California | collected 2016-06-15
CGCGGGTGCGGGGCGGGGCGGCCGGCCGCCCGCGCGACCGCGGCGAAGATCTTCGTGTAGCCGGTGCAGCGGCAGAGGTTGCCGGCCAGGCCCGCGCGGATCGCATCCGCGTCGGCCTGGGGGTCCCGGTCGAGCAGGGCCTTGCCCGCCATCACCATTCCCGGGATGCAGATGCCGCACTGCACGCCGCCCGTCTCCATGAACGCGTCCTGGAGCGGATGGAGGCCGTTCCCGGCCAGGCCTTCGATCGTCTCCACCACCGCCCCGTCCACCTGGAAGGCCATCATCAGGCACGAATCGACGGCCTGGCCGTCCACGATGACCGTGCAGGCGCCGCACTCGCCCTTGCCGCAGCCCTCCTTGGCCCCCGTCAGGCGTAACTCGCCGCGCAGCAGGTCGAGGAGGCGCAGGTCGCTTCGCGCCCGGAGGCGGACCGGCCGCCGGTTGAGGGTGAAAGCGAGGTCGATGATGTCGGCCATCGGGTTGCGCGCTAAGGATGAACGAGCCTCGCGACAGTTTCAAACCGCTTGACGCGGGCCTCGGGGCGCTTCTAGTGTGGAGGGAGTGCTCGAGGAGACGATCGTCGACTGCCCGTCTTGCGGCGAGCCCGCTGCTCTCGACGTGGACACCAGCGTGGCCGAGCAGAGCTACTTCGAGGACTGCCCGGTCTGCTGCAAGCCGATGGAGGTCTTCGTGCGCTCGCGGCCAGGCGAGATCCTGAGCATCAGCGTCAGCGCCGACTGACTTGCGCCACCGCGTCCTGGATGCGGTCCAGAGGGACAGCTTCTCGTACTTCCTCCACGAGACCAGCCGGCACAACGGCCTCGTGCGCGACAAGACACGCGACGGGTGGCCGGCGAGCATCGCCGCGGTGGGTATGGCGCTGGCGGCGGACCCGGTGGGAGTGGAGCGCGGCTTCCTTTCTCGAACCGACGCCGTCCGCCGCACCCTGACGGTCTTGCGCTTCCTCTGGCGCAGCCCGCAGGGCCCGCAGCCCGACGCCACCGGCTACAAGGGCTTCTACTACCACTTCCTCGACATGACGACGGGCCGGCGGGTGCACCGCTCGGAGCTGTCCACGGTCGATACCGCGCTCCTGATGGCCGGCATCCTCACCACGGCCGCCTATTTCCAGGAGGACACGAAGGAAGAGTCGGAGGTCCGGCGGCTGGCGGACGCCCTCTACCGGCGTGTGGACTGGCGCTGGGCGCTCAATCGCGAAGCCAAGGTGACCCACGGTTGGAAGCCGGGCCGAGGCTTCCTCCGGTACCGCTGGGAGGGCTACGACGAGGCGCTCATCCTCTACATCCTCGGCCTCGGCTCGCCGACCTCGCCCCTGCCTCAGGAGAGCTACGACGCGTGGCTGTCCACGTACACGTGGCGGAAGATCTACGGCTACGAGCTCGTCCACGCCGGGCCGCTCTTCGTCCATCAGATGTCGCATCTCTGGATCGACTTCCGCGGCATACACGACCGCTACATGCGGTCTCGCGGCATCGACTACTTCGAGAACTCGCGGCGGGCGACCTACGTGCAGCAGGAGTACGCGGTCCGGAACCCGGGGGACTTCGAAGGGTACAGCCGGAAATGCTGGGGCCTCACCGCCAGCGAGGGCCCGGGGCCGCGAACGATGAAGGTGAACGGCGTCACGCGGCGCTTCTACGACTACGTCGCCCGCGGCGTCCCCGCCGGGCCCGACGACGGGACGCTCGCGCCGTGGGCGGTGGTGAGCTCGCTCCCCTTCGCGCCCGAGATCGTGGTGCCCGCCGTGCGCTACTACCGCGAGGAGCTCGAGCTGCACGCGGCCAACCCCTATGGGTTCAAGTCCACGTTCAACCCCACCTACCCCGAGCACGGGCAGAGCAAGTGGGGCTGGGTCTCGCCTCATCACTTCGGGATCAACGAGGGTCCCATCGTGGTCATGGTCGAGAACGCGCGCACGGGGCTCGTCTGGAACCTGATGCGCACCTGCCCGTACCTGCGGGCGGGCCTGCGCCGCGCCGGCTTCAGGGGCGGCTGGCTCTAGGGGCGGCCTTCTTCGCCTCCAGCGCCGCCCACACCCGCTCGGGCGTGGCCGGGATCTCCGAGAGCCGCACGCCGGCCGCGTGGTGGATGGCGGCGGTCACCGCGGGCGCCACCGCGATGATGGGCGTCTCCCCGAGCCCCTTCGCGCCGTACGGCCCCCACGGGAACGGGTGCTCCACGAGGATGGCGTGGATCTCGGGGACGTCCAGCGGCGTGGGGATGATGTAGGTGGAGAACTGGTCGTTGACGATGCGGCCGTCCCTCAGCGTGTGCTCCTCGACGAGGGCGTAGCCGAGACCCTGCACCACGCCGCCTTCGATCTGTCCCTCGCCGGTCGTGGGGTTGATGACCTTGCCCGTGTCGTGGCCGGAGTGCACGGCGAGCACGCGGGTCTGGCCGGTCTCGACGTCCACCTCGACCTCCACCACGTTGGCGGAGAAGGAATAGCAGATGTAGGCCTCGCCCTGGCCGGTCTCGAGATCGAACGTGGTCGCCGGGGGCACGGACCATCCGTGGGCGGCCAGCCCCACCTGCCGCTCGACGCACAGCGCCACCGCCTCGCGCCAGCTCAGCCCGCTGTCGGCGATCACCGGCTCCATCGCGGCCCGGATCTTCGCCGCGGCGTCGCGGATCGCGTTGCCGCTCATCACCGTCGTCCGGCTCGCGACCGTCGGCCCGCTGTCGGGCACGCGCGAGGTGTCGGCTTCCATGACGCGGACCAGCTCCACCGGGCATCCGAGCGCTTCGGCCGCGATCTGCGACAGCACGGTGATCATCCCCTGTCCGATCTCGGTCGTCCCCACCGCGACGGTCACGCTGCCGTCCGCCGCGACGACGACGTTCGCGCCCGCCGGGTTGAGGTGCTTGCCCATCGCGCCCAGGCCCACGCCGTAGTAGCAGGCCGCGAGGCCGATGCCGCGCCGCACCGGACCGGCGCCCTTCGCGTACTCGGTCCGCTTCCGCGTCCAGTCCGCGGAGGCGGCCACCTTGTCGAGCACGTCGCGGAAGCCGACGCTGACCGTCAGCTTGTGCCCGGTGATGGTCTCGTCCCCCTCCGCGAGAGCGTTCTTCAGGCGGAGGACCAGCGGGTCGATCCCCAGGCGCTCGGCGAGCAGGTCCATCTGGCTCTCGCACGCGAAGACCACCTGCGGCTCGCCGAAGCCGCGGAAGGCGCCGCACGGGACCTTGTGCGTGCGCACCACCCGCGAGTCGACCTTCACGTTGGGGACGCGGTACGGGCCGCAGGCGTGGGCGGTGCCCCGGAAGAGCACGACCGGCGACAGCGTGGCGTACGCCCCGCCGTCGAGGAGGTAGTCCACCTCCGCCGCCACGAGCTGGCCGTCCGGCGTCGCCGCCGTGCGCATGCGGATGCGGCCGGGATGCCGCTTCGACATCACCGCCATGTCCTCTTCGCGCGAGAGGATCAGGCGGACCGGCCGGCACGTCGCCTGGGCCAGGAGCGCGACCTGCGCACCCGGCGCCGACGGCGCGTCCTCCTTGCCGCCGAAGCCGCCCCCCGTCACCGTCTGCACGATGCGCGTCCGGGCCAGGTCGAGGCCGAGAGCGGAGGCCACCGCCTTCTGCACGTAGAAGGGGCACTGCATCGAGCCGTAGACGACGACGCCACCCTGGCCGTCCGGCATCGCGATCATCCCGTTGGGCTCGATGTAGGCGTGCTCCTGGTACGGCGTGCGGTAGGTGCCCTCGACCACGACGAGCCCGGCCCGGCGGATGGCGGCCAGATCGCCCCGGCGCACCTTCCAGTGGGAGATGATCTCGCCGGAGCGCAGCGCGTCCTCCATGTCGAGCAGGGCGGTGAGCGGCTCGTACTCGACCGCGATCGTCTGCATCGCCTCGGCCAGCGCCTCGCGGCTCTCCGCGGCCACGAGGGCCACGCCCTCCCCGACGTGACGCGCGTACTCGGCCGCGAGCACCGGCCAGTCGGCCTGGATCATCGGGATGAGGTTCTTGCCCGGGATGTCCTTCGCGGTCAGCACCGCGTGCACGCCGGCCACCGCGCGGGCGCGGGACACGTCGAGGCGCGCGATGCGGGCGTGGGCGTGGGGAGAGCGCAGCACGGCGCCCCACAGGGATCCCGCGAACGCCAGGTCCTCGATGTAGAGCGCGCTGCCCTTGACCTTGTCGGGCGCGTCGGGACGCCGCACCCTCTCGCCCACGATCATGCCGCGCAGCATGGAACACCGCGGCTCGAGATTCAAGCCGCGATGAAGAAACGTCAGCAGCAGCGGCTGAGACGCGAGTACTTCCTCCGCAGCCCGTCCACGTAGAACTCCCCGCGCGTCGGGGCCGGGCCGCGGCGCCCCAGCCGCGACACGAAGACGTCGTAGGCGTCGTCGCCGCTCATCGCGCGCAGCCACCACCGCGCGCGCGCGCCGACGGCGGCGAGCTTCGACCGCCACCGCATCATCCCGCCTCCGCCCACTGCGTGCGCACGTACGGCGTCTCCTGCAGCGTCGCGGCCTTGCGTCCGCTGAGGATGCCGTACCACTCGTAGAGCGCTTCCGCGAGCAGGAACAGGATCAGCACGACGAAGAGGCCGGTGACCACGGCGTCGAGCTGGTTGTTGAAGATGAGCCGCTCCGTGGCGGCGATCCGCTCCGGCGGCACCGCCCCCCGGGCGATCTGCCCGCCGAGGATGCGGGCCTGGGCGAGGAAGCCGATGCGCGGGTCGGGGTGGAAGATCTTCTGATAGCTGGCGGTGGTGGTCACGGTGACCAGCCAGGCCATGGGCGCCAGCGTCACCCACACCCACCGCGCCCGCCCCATCTTGACGATGATCGTGGTGGCCACGACCAGCGCCACCGAGGCAAGGAGCTGGTTCGAGATGCCGAAGAGCGGCCACAGCGAGTTGATCCCGCCGAGCGGATCGCGCACGCCCTGGTAGAGGAAGTAGCCCCACGCCCCCACGATGAGGCCGCTCGTGAGTAGCACGCTGGGATACCAGCTCGTACGCCCCAGCGGCTCGTACACGTGCCCGAGCAGCTCCTGCACCATGAAGCGGCCCACCCGCGTCCCCGCGTCGAGGACGGTGAGGATGAACAGCGCCTCGAACATGATCGCGAAGTGGTACCAGATGCTGAGCAGGCTCTCGCCGCCGATGGTGCCGCTGAAGATCTGGGCCATGCCCACCGCCAGGGACGGCGCGCCCCCGGTGCGGTTGAGCAGCGTGTGCTCCCCCACCCGCGCCGCGAGCGCGTCGAGGGTGGCGGCATCGACGGGGTATCCCCACGCGCTGATGGCGGCGGCGGCCTTGTCGGCGGTGGCGCCGACGATCCCCGCCGGGGAGTTGATCGCGAAGTACACGCCGGGGGGCAGCGCGCACGCCGCCACCATCGCCATCACGCCCACGAAGGACTCCATCAGCATCGCGCCGTAGCCCACCAGGCGGGCGTGGCCCTCCCGCATGAGGAGCTTGGGCGTCGTGCCCGAGGCGATGAGCGCGTGGAAGCCGCTCACCGCCCCGCACGCGATCGTGATGAAGCAGAACGGGAAGATCTTTCCCGCGAAGACGGGGCCCGTGCCGTCGACGAAGCGCGTCAGCGGCGGCATCAGGATCGCCGGCCGGACGAAGAGGATGCCGCACGCGAGGGCCAGGATCGCTCCCACCTTGATGAAGGCGCTCAGGTAGTCGCGGGGAGCCAGCAGCAGCCATACCGGCAGCGCGGAGGCGGCGAAGCCGTAGACGATGATGACGATCGCGAGGGCGGGGCCGGAGAGCGTGAAGACGCGCGACCACTCCGGCGAGGCGGCCACCCACCGGCCCGCCACCACCGCGAACATCACGAGGCCGAAGCCGATCACGGAGGCCTCCAGCACGCGCCCCGGCCGCCAGAAGCGCATGTAGAGGCCCATCAGCATCGCGATCGGGATCGTCATGAACAGCGTGGAGGCGGCCCACGGGGAATCGCGGATGGCGTTGACGACGACGAGCGCCACCACCGCGAGCAGGATGATCATGATCGCGAGCACGGAGACGATCGCGATCATGCCTCCGCGGCGGCTCACCTCCTCGCGCGCCATCTGGCCGAGCGACTTCCCGTTGCGGCGCAGCGAGCAGAAGAGGATCACGAAGTCCTGGACGCAGCCGCCGAGGACGGCCCCGAGGATCAGCCACAGGGTCCCCGGCAGATAGCCGAACTGGGCGGCGAGCGTGGGGCCCACGAGCGGCCCCGGCCCGGCGATGGCCGCGAAGTGATGGCCGATGACCACCCACTTGTTGGTGGGACAGAAATCCCGGCCGTCGTCGAGCCGCTCGGCGGGAGTGGCGCGCGTGTCGTCGATGCCGAGCACGCGCGCGGCGAGGAACGAGGAATAGAAGCGATAGGCGACGGCGTAGGTGCACGCGGCCGCCAGCACGAACCAGATCGCGTTGACGGGCTCGCCCCGAGTGAGGGCGATGGCGGCCAGGGCGCCCGCCCCCAGCAGGGCGACGGCGATCCAGACGACGACGCGCAGCAGCCTGGGCACCCCCGCCAACTTAGCAGATTTCAGGAAACCTTTGCCCGGCGCCGGACGTCCTATCCCTCGATGGGTTCCGCCCCGGGGGGCGGATGCCGGGAACCCTCAGGAAGGCACGGATGCACGAGCAGGAGACGAGCGACACGTCGACGAGCTTGAAGTCCATGGTGGACGCCTACGAGCGCCAGCTCATCCAGTCCGCGCTGACGGCGGCCGCCGGAAACCAGCGCCGGGCGGCGGCGGCGCTCGGGCTGCTGCCGACCACGCTGCACGAGAAGATGAAGCGGCTCGGGCTGCTGCGCCGGCCGGCGCCCCGTCCCGAGCAGCTCGCCAGCTAGCCCGTCCCGGATGGGGTGCGGCCGCGCTTCTCGTCGAGGCGCCGGCACCCCTCGAGGATGAGCTGGCTGAAGCTCTCCCCCAGGGGCACTCCCTCCCCGGGATCGCCCGGATGGAAGTGGAAGCGCCCCTGGGTCCAGGCCAGGAACGCGAGCACCGCATCCTCGCCCCACGTCTCCTCGCACTGGGCATCGACGATCTCGCCCTCGCGGAAGCGCACGTCCGCGCGCCGGCGCTCGTCGAGCGCGGTGAGCGTGCCGGTGAGCCGCGTCAGGTGGCAGACCTGCAGCACGCCGGGCGCTCCCACCACCTCGATCTGGCCCTCCATGCCCGCGCCCTTGCGCGCGCGCGTGCCGAGCTCGGCATAGCGCCGCATCAGGAGCTGGACGCGGATCAGCAGCTCGCGGATCGGGGTCTCCTTGGAGAGAAAGTCGTCCGCGCCCAGCTCCAGGCCCTGGTAGCGCTGCTTGTAGTCGTCCCAGCCGGAGAGGAAGAGCAGCGGCGTCTGCCGGATCAGGCTGTGGCCGCGGACGCGGCGGCAGAACTCGAAGCCGTCGACGACGGGCATGCGCACGTCGGTGAGGATGAGCCAGGGCCGGCGGTCGAGCGCGAGCCGCAGGCCCTCCTCGCCGTCGGCGGCCTCGTGCACGGTGAAGCCGTGCCGGACGAGGAGCGAGGCCAGGAACCGGCGGAACGCCTGGTTGTCCTCGACGACGAGCACGTCGCGCACCACCTCGGGCAGATCGTCGAAGCTCACCCCCGTCGCTGAGCCCGGCAGGCTCGGCGGGTCGTGGGCGGCGATGTCCTCGCGCTGCGCGTCGATCTCCTGGAAGCGCGCGCGCGCGGTGGGATCGTCGGTGGCGGGGACGCCGCTCGCTTCCACGACCTCGCCCGCGCGCATCACGACCCGCGCTTCCCCTTCCACCCCCTCCACCGTGAACAGCCCGCTGCGCGACTCGCGCTGCACGTCCTCCAGCAGCTCGCGGGCGGGCTCGACGTCGCTGCTCTCCGCGGTGCCCGAGCGCCGGGCCCGCTCGGCGAGCACCTTCTCGACCTTGCGGAGCAGGATGTCGCGCGTGAAGGGCTTGGCCATGTAGTCCACGACGCCGTAGCGGAAGGCCTGCACCCGCTCGGTGAACTCGCGCTGGGCGGTGAGGAACACCACCGGATAGCGCGCGGTGGCGGGGTCCGACTGTAGCTCGCGCAGCACGCCGTAGCCTTCGAGACCGGGCATCGCGATGTCGCAGAGCACGAGGACGGGGTCTTCGCTCCGCACCAGCTCCGCCGCCCGGGCGGGATCGCCGGTGTCGGCCACCGCGTAGCCGCCGCCGGCGAGGACGTGGCGGATGAGCCCGCGGACCTCGTCGTCGTCGTCGATGACCACGATCTTCGGCCGCTCCCGCTCCGGCATGCGGACCCAAGGATATGCTACCTTCGCGCCCCGATGCCCGCCCGGGCCGGCTCGCACCGCCGCATCGAGATCCTGAAGAGCGCGGCCGCGGCGTTCCGCCGCCGCGGCTATCACGGCGCCAGCGTCGAGCAGATCGCCGAGGCCCTCCACATGACGAAGGGGAGCCTCTACTACTACTTCCGCAACAAGGAGGAGATCCTCTATTTCTGCCATGACTACTCGCTCGACATCCTCCTCGAGCTGCTGCGGACGGTCGAGGCCGAGGGCCGTTCCCCGGAGGAGAAGCTCCGCCGCCTGATCGTGGCCTTCGTGCACATGATCATCGACGAGCTGCACGGCACCGCGCTCACCATGGACCTGCAGGCGCTCTCCCCGCGGGCGCTCCGGCGGATCATCGCCAAGCGCGACCGCTTCGACCGCGGCATCCGGCGGGTGATCCAGGAGGGGATGGACGCGGGCGCGTTCCGCCGCGGCGACGCCAAGCTGCGGGCGTTCGCGGTCCTGGGCGCGGTGAACTGGATCTCCCGCTGGTTCGACCCGCGCGGGAGCGCCACGTCGGACGAGATCGGCGAGGCCTTCGCCGACTACCTGCTGCGGGGGCTGCTCGTCAACCCATCCGGAAGCGCCGGTAGCGGGCGCTGAGGATCTGGAGCACGCCGAAGGCCGCCAGCCCCACCGCCACCGCCGCCAGCAGCCACGGGCCGTACAGGAACCCGCCGATGACGAGCAGGATCACTCCCCGCGCGGCCTCTCCCAGCCGGCCCACGCGCACCGCCCACCGGCCGGCCGCGCCCCCGGCGGGCAGCTCGAGGTCGGCCACGACGTCCCCGACGTACGCGCGGCGGATCTGGTCGAGGCCGAAGAGGATCACGACCACGCCGGCGAGGGCGACGATCCACGTGCCGTGGGGAGCCAGGAGGAGCCGGGTCGTCCAATAGCGGATCGGATCCGTGCCGCGCGGACCCGCGCGGTCCGAGAGGGCCAGCCGCAGAGCATCGATGCCGAGCACGGCGTGGACGACCGCGCTGACGGCGAAGCCCACCCGGGCGGCGATCCCGTTCAGGCGCGCGCCGCGGCGCTCGACGTCGAGCGCGGCCGCCACCGTCTGCCACGCCGCGAAGCCGAGCAGCCCCACGCTCACGACCACGAGCAGGACGCGGCCGAACGGCTCGGCGACCAGGATCCGCAGCGCGCCTCCGGCGTCGGCGAAGCGGCGCCTCATGCCGAGGGCCACGCCGGCGGCGATGACGCCGATGACGATGTAGACGACACCCTTGGCCACGAAACCGACGCGGGCCAGCCCGACGATCCACCGCCCCGCGCCGCGCAGGCCGCGGCCGGCCGCGCCGGAGGACCGGCCCTCGAGCGTCAGCGTGCGTGCCATCGCCGGGGGAGCGCGAGAACGCCCACTTGTCGAGGCTAGCACGGCCCGGCGTGCTACCCTGCGCGCGAGTGCAGATCACCGACGTTCACATCCACGTGCAGCCGTGGTGGGAGATGAAGCCGGGGATCCTGGAGGCGATGACCCGGGGCCGCTCCGACCTCGACGAGCTGCACCGCATCATGAAGAGCCCCGCGCATCTCCTCCGGCGCATGGACGAGGACGGGATCGCGCGGGCCGTGCTCGTGAACTACCCGAGCCCGGCGCAGATGGGGTTCGGCCACGACGCCAACGAGTACGTGACCCGGTACTGCGCGGAGGCCCCGGACCGGCTCATCCCGATGGGCGGCGTGCATCCGCACTTCACGCCGGACGCCGGCGCGGAGGTGCGCCGGGCGGCCGAGGCCGGACTGCGCGCGCTCAAGGTCCACCCGCCGCACATGGGCTTCGCGGCCAACGCCTACCTCGACGGGCTCGACGGCCTGCGCGCGCTCTACGAGGAGGCGCAGCGGCTGCGGCTGCCGGTCATGATCCACACCGGCACCTCGATCTTCCCCGGCGCGCGCAGCCGCCTCGGCGAGCCGATGACGGCGGACGACGTGGCCGTCGACTTCCCCGACCTGCGCGTGATCCTCGCCCACGGCGGACGCCCGCTCTGGATGGAGCAGGCGTTCTTCCTCGTCCGCCGCTTTCCCAACGTCTTCATGGACGTCTCGAGCATTCCTCCCCGGGCGGCGCTGCGCTACTTCCCCCGCCTGGAGGAGATCGCGCACAAGGTCCTCTACGGCAGCGACTGGCCGTCTCCCGGCGTGCGGAGCATGGCCGGCAACGCCCGCGACTTCCTGGCCCTACCGCTGCCGAAGGAGGCGCTCGTGAAGAT
>WNGG01017924.1_pt1 | contig 10512 bp, 8 predicted proteins | sample 5400661 | NCBI WGS metagenome assembly WNGG01 (sample SAMN13153372, study PRJNA577476) | soil metagenome | isolation source: 100 cm soil or saprolite under Garry oak tree replicate 1 | place: USA:California | collected 2016-06-15
AGTTCCGCCCGTGATGTTGGGAGCGCCTGCTCAGAAACAACTCTGGCCACACACCATATGGCCGGGAACAATTCCCGGCATGCCGCCGATCGGGTTGCGTATGAATAACTTTTTCCAAGTCAGCGGCCATGGCGCGAAGAATTTCAACCAGTTGCAACCGGCGGGAACACCTCCGGGTACCGTGGGCGGCTTTCCTTTTGTTCCGCGAACTGACTTCGAAACTGGATTATTCAGCATCTTCACGGCGGGAAATTTCGGGAGTGATATTGCCTTCTGGGTTGACGACGACATCAGCGTTGCGGGCGATAACTCTGCCGGCGGGCTGGGAGATGGCTATCTGAAGTTTGTCAATCTCAGCCGCTTCTTCAAGCTGCCTAAGGATTCGGTGTCGCTGCGGGCAGGCCGCTTTGAGCTTGACCTGCCGTTTACACAGGCGCGCAGCATCAACCTGAGCCCGTACGACATTTACACGGAAGCGAACATTGGGGCCATGAATTCCCTGATACCGCTGCAGCAGTTTGTGAATAACCAATTTGGTCTGGCCGATGTTGCCAATGGACTGGAACTGAGTGGGGGGCACCAATATGGCGGCTATCACTACTCGGTGGCGGTAATAAATCAGAACACCAGCGGCGTGACACAGTCGGCGAACAGCAGTCTGTTCGTCCCCTCGGCGACGGGCGGATCGAATGGCGGTGTGGGATTTGCATCCGATTCGAACTTCAAAGATGTGTACTCGCGCCTTTCTTACCGTTTCAATTTGGAGCGCGATAGCACGAGCCGCAAGGCAATTCAGGCGGCAGGCGCCACCGGCCCACGCGACCACACTTACCTGAATCTCGGGAGCTTCTATTTCTACGGACGCTCCGTGCAGCACCTCGGTGGTCTGCTAACCGATAACACCACACCCACCGTCGTAACCGCGCGCGAGCCCTTCTACCGCGTGGGCGGCGACTTCAGCTTCAACTACCGCACGTTCAACCTGTTCGGGCTGTACATGTACGGGCACGATCGCAACCTGCTTCCGATTGATGCCAGTGGAAACCTGATCGTGCTGCCGCTGAGCAGTTCCTCGCCGCTGCCCGTCGGTTTCATTTCCGGCAGATCGGCCAGCTTCAATGGCGGTTTTGTGCAGTCCGATTTTCTGGTAGCGCCTTGGGTGATGCTGATCGCGCGCTGGGATGCGGTGAACTCCACCGCGGATCGCATCAACGGTTTGGCTATGGCGCAGAATACGCCGTTCGCCGTTCCGTTCCGTTCCACGCGCAATCGCTTTACGCCCGGTGTGCAGTTCCTGATCCACGCCAACATCAAAGCGTCGTTTGAATACCAGTTCCGGCCGCAGCAGACCATTACATTCGTGACAAGTCCGAACGGGATCCCGATGGCGCTGGCGCCGTTCCGCTCGAATGCGGCTACGGCAGGACTGGAGTTCGTTTACTGATGCAGAACATTTCTGGCAATTCATGAGGCGCGAGTAATGAAAACGAAGTTGGCAATTATGTTGGTCACAATGGCAATGCGGGCAAGCTTGGCGCAAGCGGGCGAGATTGTTGGACGAGTTTCGGCTAGCCCAGGTGTTTCGGCAGTGTACATGGAAAAGATCGCGGGCAAAACTTTTCCTGCGCCAGTGCAACATTTCTCGCTCGACCAAAGATCTCTCTCGTTCCAGCCACACGTGCTGGTGGTCCCGGTGGGAGCGACGGTGGATTTCGTGAATAGCGATTCCGTGGCGCACAACGTCTTCTGGCCGGCGATTTCGGGCAAGCGCAAGCTGGCGCACAACTTGGGGACGTGGCCGCAAGGCGAAAAGCGTTCGTTCACCTTCGACACACCAGGCGTGGTTCCGCTGCTGTGCAATGTGCATCCGGAGATGTCGGCCTACATCATAGTTTCGCCAACGCCCTACTATGCGATGACCGATGCCGCGGGGAATTACCGGATCCAGAATGTTCCTGACGGCAACTACACGATTACGGTATGGCATGAGGGTGTGAAGCCGCAGTCGAAGCCAGTCGTGGTGAACGGGAGCACGAAAGTTGATCTAGGCTTTTGAAATTGGGACATGAGCAGGGCGGCTGAGTTCGACAACGGTATGGCATGGCATTGGAGGAGTCGTATCGCGCTTCGGCGAGTACCGCTTCTCATGCTGCTGCTTGCGATTGGGATGGCGCTGTGCTTGCCGCTGGCAGCACAGTTGAATTCGGCCAACCCCGCACAGAAGATCGCGATCCGGACTGTAGCGCTACCCAATTCGCCCGTGACTCCGGTCTCAGGCCGAAACTGGCTCAATCACGTGGGAGCATTCCTGAATGACACCTCAATGGGCAAGACAGGCGCGTATGGCCCGGCGCCTCCGGAGGAGGAAATCAGGACGGCGCCTGGGGCGACTTCTTGGGCAGGGTTGGCCGCCGGTACATTCGCTAGCGGGACAATAGCCCTTACCGGCGCCGACCTTTATCGTCTCGAATGCCAGGGGTGCCATCGCACGGATGGTAAGGGCGTTCCGCCAGAGATCAACTCGATGATCAATCCGGTGCGTGCCACTTCAGCGGAGCTGATTCGCAAGCACATGGAAGAGATCGGCGCGCCGATGGGCTCGAAGGCTGCGCGAGAGCTCGCAGCCCAGTCACAGATGGCGCTGGTGCAGCGAATCAGCCATGGCGGTGTGCACATGCCGGGTTTCCTGGACCTCAATGCGGTGGAAATTGAGGCATTGGTCGCCTACGTGGACCAGTTGGCCGGTGTGCCGGGCGCTGAGAAGCGGCAGATCAGGCTGAATGAGCCGAGTATGCGCGTTGGAGAGCACCTGGTTAAAGCGACCTGCCATATTTGCCATGATGCTACGGGACCTCATCCGACGCCTGAGCAGATGTTGGAGGGGGAGATTCCGCCGCTTTCAACGTTGACCCGCAGCAAGAGCTTGGAACAATTTGTGCAAAAGGTCATGCAAGGAACGCCGGTAACGATGGGTGTGCTAGAGCTGCGCTACCGCGGACGCATGCCTGTGTTTTATTACATTCGTCCGGACGAAGCCGCGGCAGCGTACTTATATCTCTCCATGTACCCGCCAGAGACGGTTCAGGTGGCGAGGCCGCAGACCGAGGCCGTGGCGAATTCGGCAACGGCAAAGCGAAAATCATCGGCAGGAGTTGTCAATGAGCATAAGTAGAAGCTTGGTAGCGGCCGCTTGCGTCCTGTGCACGCTGGCTGCGCCGGCGCAGGTGCTGACGCCTACTGACGTTCAGGACGCGCAATCGCGGCAGCTGCAGCAGCAATACATGCCGCAGCTGAAGGCCGCAGGAGAGCGCATCAGCGCCTTGCAATTTCCCTATCACTTCTATTTGAGTCGGACCCTCGACGTAAGCGAGCGCCAGCAGCAGACGCTGCCCCAGGCGTCTGTCCACTTTGACAAATTCGAGAACCGGACCGTGCTGCAGATCACGGGCAACTACTTCGCCTCGTACTCGACTGAATTGCTGAACGGCAACCAGCGGGCACGGCAGACATTCGAGGATGTCATGCTGCCGCTGTTGAAGGCTGCGGTTCCGCAGTTTGGGAACGATGTGCCATTCCAGGCGTATGCGCTTGAAGTTTCGCATCACGTCCGGGGAAGGGTACTAGGTGTGGACAGTGAAAACGCCGAAAATCTGGTGCTGGTCCTGCCGCGGGCTGCGGCGGAACGATTGGTGACGGTCAATGGTGCAGCGTCGCAGCAAAGCGCATTGCTCGAAGGCGAAACCTACCTGAACGGTGAACCGATCACGCTGTGGCTTTCGGATGATTTGCCGGCAGCCCCCGCGCCAGCACGTGCTTTCAGTCCGCCGCATTCATCGAGTCCTGCGCCGGAAACTGGTAAGCCAAAGATTCTGGCGGCATCGTCTCCGGTTCCTGCTGTTTCCGTGCCTGCCCCCACGCTTCATGATGCCTCACCTGAAGCGCTGCAGAGACTTCAGCGCCTGCATCAGGACAATTTGACCAAAATGACAGCGGAGATGAGTCCGCAAGCACAATTCGTTCCGTATGCACCCCCGTCGTTCGTAGAGTTTCGTCATGGCGCTTACCTTCAGGTCTCCGTAAAGACGAACCTGGGGGCCGACGGCAGCGGATCGCAATATCGCCTCGCTGCGCTTGCCTTTGATTCGCATCTGGCGCACCTGGTCCGCCCAGTGCTAGCTTATTTCCCGGCCCAGGCTGAGTTTGATGGCATTGATTTCAGTACCAGCGTCCATGTGACGGGGGCGGAGAGCGCTGAAGCGGTGGAGTTCGTGGTGCCCTTCGCCGCGCTGCGCTGCTATGAATCGTATGACTGCACCGGACAACAGTTGATCAACTCCAGTTTTGTACTGATCAACGGCGAGCGTGTCTCGCTCGATTTGCAAAGCGCCGAAGCCGCTCCCTCCAGATAGTCCTTTTACCACCGGATCTGATGCAGGCCACGCTCTCCTCCGTGCCTGCCACCGACGCCAATAGGCATGACAGTTTCAGATCGGCACGCACTTGCAACGATTGTGACGTATGTCACAGCGTGCGATAGTGCCCGTCTGTTACTCTGCCGCGCTTATCGGTCTCCTGCTTTTCTTTTTGCTCGGGAGCACAGATGGCGCGTATTGATGCCCCCCACTCGCGAGTTGTTGCCGGAGCTCCCATGTCACGAATGCGATTTATGGCGGGAATCCTCCTAACGCTGGTGCTGACCATTGCTCTGGGTATGTATGGTCAGCAGACGAAGCCTAGCGGCAAGAAAGGAAGGAAACCGGACAAGCAGCAGAACAACCCTAGCCAAACGTCTGTTTACAGGCCAACTGATCCTTCTCTTTACGTTGGCACTGATACTTGCCGCACCTGCCACGAAGACATGGCCAAAACTTACGACCGCGGCCCCCACTGGAAGACCACGCTCGATAAGCACCGCGGGCCGGAGTGGCAGGGCTGCGAAGCTTGCCATGGTCCGGGCAAGGAGCACGCCGAATCGGGTGGCGATGTGACCAAGATCGTCAATTTCAAGAAGCTGTCTTCCGTTGATGCCAGCGCCCGCTGCCTCGAGTGTCATGAATTCGGCGAAGAGCACAGCAACTTCATCCGCTCACAGCACCAGCTCAACAACGTAGGCTGCATTGATTGCCACTCGATGCACACACCGAAGGTGCAGGTCAGATTGCTAAAGGCATCGCAACCGCAGCTCTGCTACGGCTGCCATCTTGAAGTTAAAGCCGATTTTGTAAAACCCATGCACCATCGGGTCAATGAGGGCCTGATCGCATGCAGTAATTGCCATAACCCGCATGGCGGCTTCCTTACCCGTCAGCTTCGCTCTACGGCAGCGCAGGACCAGGTCTGCTTCAATTGCCACACTGACAAGGCCGGCCCGTTCGTTTTTGAGCACGCGCCGGTAAAAACCGAGGGATGCGTCGCCTGCCATCAACCGCACGGATCAGCGAACCCTCATCAGCTCAAACGCAGTCAGGTCAACCTGCTTTGCCTGGAGTGCCATACGTTTACGGTCGACTCTGCCGCCCCAGGCACGCCCACGTTCCACAACCAGGCGCAGAAGTATCAGGCTTGCACCATGTGTCACATTGCGATCCATGGCTCGAATACCGACCGCCACTTTTTCAAGCGCTAGGAAGGAGATGGAAATGGCCGACTTAAATACCGACATCCGACCTTCCCGCACGGTCTGGCCTCTCAATGTCGGGGTGGTTTTTATATTTTGCGCAGTAACTGCAGGGCAGACCTCCCAACCTGGGCAGGCCTCTCCACAAACACCGCAAAGCCAGGCTCCCAGCGCGCAGAGCGCTCCTCCACCCGCGGAAGCTCAACCTGCCTCGCAAGCTCCCGCAGAATCCCAGGGGATCGAGTCTGGCGGTTATGAAATTAGGCAGACGATCGAGCTCGGAGGACACATAGCTGATATTTCCGGCAACGCGTCTTTATGGAGTACATACGTAAATCTCGATAGCGGGCCGCGGCTGCTGGAACAGAGTCTGGACATGCACTCCATTGCTCACACCGGATTGCTGTTCGATGAGCTTCACATGAGCAGCTTCGGTTACGGCGGCGATCCCAACGATGCCACGCGCCTCAGGATTGAGAAAGGCGGCTGGTATAACTTCAATGGCAGTTTCCGCCGCGATAAGCACTACTGGGACTACAACCTGTTCGCCAATCCGCTGAATCCGGCGAATTCCAATCCCAGTTTTCCGGTCCCGGGATCGCCACACTCGCTGAATCTTGTCCGGCGGATGACTGACCTCGATCTGACGCTGCTGCCGCTCTCGCCCGTGCGCCTGCATCTTGCGTTGTCGCATAACACGAACGAAGGCCCGTCTTTCAGCACCAACCACGAGGGCACCGAAGCCATCGTCTCCCAACCGTGGCGCGACACTACGAATACTTACCAGGTCGGGATTTCGTTTCGCTTTATCCCGCGGACAAATCTGAACTACGATCAATTTTTCACTCATTACAAGAGCGACACCACCTGGCAACTCAACAGTTTTCCTTACGTGCTCTCGAATGGCGTTCCGGCCAGCCTGGGGCTCGTATTTAACACACCCGCAGGGCAACCTTGCGCCGCGCCTATATCCAATCCTTCCACCACGCCTCAAACGCTAAATTCAACTTGCAGCTTGTTCACCGGATATTCGAAGGTCAGTCCCTTCCGTACCGACTATCCCACTGAGCAGTTCAGTTTTCAGAGCAATTATTTTCCGCGGGTGGACATGGCGGGACGGTTTTCCTACAGCGGCGCGAATAGCGATATGCCATTCTACAAGGAAGTATTCAGTGGATTTACCTCCCGGAATCGTGAGGTCAGCCACACCCAAAGTGGCCCGGGCTCGGCAAGACGCGTCAATGCCAGTGCTGATTATGGATTTACCGCCCACATTAGCGACAAGCTGCGGCTGGTGGACAGTTTCCGCTGGGCGGATTTCCGTATTCCCGGCGGCTGGACAGCGCAGTTGGTGTCCCTATTTGGGACATCGGCCGTATCGGCAGTGAACACGTTCCCGTCGCCCTCCTGCCCAGCCCCGTTCACGGCCGCCGGATGTCCGCAGCACAACACCAGCTCCGGGCCGGACGTGACTACCTTGACCTCAGCGAATTTTCTCGGTCAGGATTCCAAGTTTAATACCATCGAAGTCGAGTACGACTTCACCCACCGGCTAGGAGCGCGCCTGGGATACCGCTTCGAACGGCGCAACATAATGATTCGTGCGCTGGATAGCTCGGTGCTGACGTTCTTTCCTATCTTGCCCAACCGCGGTGCTTGCGCGGGCCAGCCAGTCGTCAATGGCGTGTGCACCACGACTACCATTGACGCGGATAGTGACTCCACGGAAATCAACGGACATTCAGCCTTGTTTGGATTTTGGGCGCGCCCAACGGATGCGCTACGCGCGAATTTCGATATGGAGCTCTACAGCGGGGACAATACCTTCACCCGGATCATGCCGCGGCACATGCATAGAAAAACGAAACACCATCGCGGATGTCGGGAACCTGCAACACTTCCGCACCTACTCTTTGAGTTCCAGCGTGGCGCGCTCAGAAAAGTGGAACTTTGATCTCAGCTACTCATATGACGATATCTTTTCCCAAATCAACGTCTGCTTTGTTCAGACGCCCACGCCGGCTTTCACGGTCAGTTGCGGCGCCCCCTTCCTCTCCGCGTTGTCGTTTTATAAGGATACTTCCCATATGGGCTCTGCCAACTTGATTCTGAGGCCGGTACCGAGGCTAACGACTTCATTCGGCTACACCCTCACAAGTTCTAATGGTTCGACGCTGATCTTGAACCCGCTGGCGCCGCCGGGCCCGCTCAGCTTCAACTATCACATGCCCGCTGCTTCGCTGGCCATTGATTTGAGCAGACACTTGACATGGAAAACCGGCTGGAATTACTGGGATTACAATGAAAAATCGGCCCCGGGCCCAACGTTGCCCCGCGACTTCCGAGGGAACGTGTTTACGCTTTCTATGCGCTACGTAATGTAGGCTCGACCTATGGAGGGTAGGATGCTACGCCATTTGACGAAAATGTTGGTTCCGCAACTCGGGATCGCTGTGATCGCCCTGGTAAGCACCACCGCCGCGCAGAGCGCCGCCGAGCTTTACAAGACCAAATGTATCGGCTGCCATGGCGCGGATGGCAGTGGTAGCACACCCGCTGGCAAAAAGTTGGGCGCCAGAGACCTACGGTCCGATAAGGTACAAAAACAATCCGACGCGGAGCTGTTCACAACCATGGCCAAGGGTAAAAACAAAATGCCCGCGTTCACAAAAAAGCTCACCGACGAACAGATGCTCGCGCTGGTGGCGTACATCCGCGAGCTAGTCAAGAAGTAGAGCCGGCATTCCATGTTCGAATCGCAACAGCTTGGCAATCAGTTTAGGGAGCGTGCCGGAGTTCGTTCACCCCGGAGGCGGTCGTTTCTGGGCGCATTAATGGGGTTGGGCACAGCCGGGGTTGGAGCGTTGCTCTCGGTTCCGCTTGTGCGCTACGCGATATATCCACTTGTGGCGACCACCACCGAAACCAAATGGTCCGATATTGGTTCGGCCATTGAGCTTGGCGCGGGCATGCCGCCGATGAAGCGAGTGATCACGATTGAACAGCGCGATGGTTGGAGAAAACTCGTTTCCGAAAAGGCTGTATATATCATTAAAGATAAAGCAGGACAGCTGCGCGTGTTCTCAACGGTTTGCCCACACCTAGGCTGCTCCATAAGTTGGAACGACGGGCGGCAGCAATTTGTTTGCCCCTGCCACGGCGGCATCTTTGCTGCCGACGGAGCCACTATCTCGGGCCCGCCACCGCGCGCGATGGATGAGCTTCCCAGCAAAATTGAAAATGGGACCTTGAGAGTCCGTTACCAATATTTCCGTCAGCTTGTACGAACAAAAGAAGTTCTGGGATAGCGCGGGAGGCTCTTGCCGATGGCTGATGATGTCCAAGGCATTACAACTGATCGCGGTCGACTGCTGCGCTGGCTCGATCGTCGTACCGGATTCCGGGGGCTACTTCACGAGGCTCTCGACGAACCGATTCCGGGGGGCGCCAAACTAGCGTACGTCTTTGGATCAGGCCTGCTTTTCGTCTTTCTCTCGCAGATTGTTACCGGCGTCTTCCTAGCCATGTACTACGTTCCTTCTGCCGACCACGCGCACACCACAGTGGCTTACATCACCAAAGAAGTCACGGCAGGATCTTTGCTTCGTAGCATCCACGCGTATGGCTCCAGTGCGATCGTTATCCTGCTGATTTTCCACGTCGGACAGACTGTCTTGTTTGGTTCCTACAAGGGTCGCCGTGAGTTGCTTTGGATGTCTGGATGCGTGCTCTTAGCACTGATGTTAGGAATGGCCTTCACTGGGTACTTGCTCCCGTGGGACCAGAAGGCCTATTTCGCCACCGCCGTAGGCACGAATATTAGCAGTGAAGTTCCCGCAGTCGGCTCCTGGATCAAGAGTCTGATGCTCGGCGGTACCGAGATGGGCACACTCACCATCTCCCGTTTCTTTGTGGCCCACGTATTTATGCTTCCCGCCCTAATTTTTGCCTTTGTGGCAACGCACGTCTTCCTGTTCCGGAAAGCAGGAGCCGCAGGACCCGTGAGCGAAGACCCAATCGCACCTAGGCAGCCGGCAGCGCCCTTCTATCCGCGGCAGCTGCTGATGGATTTCGGATTCACGCTCATTTTGATTGTGATCCTGTGGCTGTTGGCCCACTTCACCCCAATGGAGGTGGGGCCCAAGGCCAATCCGGCCGACACCCAATATTTGCCCCGCCCGGAGTGGTACTACCGCCCCTTTTTTCAGTGGCTGAAATACTGGCATGGCCCAGCCGCGATGTTAGGAATTGTGATTATGCCCCTCTTGGGCGCTGTCCTTTTTTTCCTGCTTCCATTTCTGGACAGAAGTTTGGAACGCCGGCCCTGGAAGCGCCCGATCGCGGTCGGCGCATTTGGGATTGCGTTCGGCACCATCGTTACGTTAGGTGTGCTCAGTTATCGCGGCGACGCTCGCGATCCCGGCGTGGCGGCACAACTTAATAAACAACGCGAAGAAACGCGGCAGTTTATGCACGCGCGATTCGAGCCTGAACTCTCCCAAGCTTCATTGACTGCTGCAAACGTGGCGCTTTCGAACCCGCTTGCCGCCAAGGGGAAGGAGATCTTCGAGGGGCAATCCTGCAATTCCTGCCACGGCGACAACGGTATTGGTACTGCTGCCGGTCCGAAGTTGGTGCGTGTGAGCGCAAGGATTCCTGCGAAAAAGTTGGCGCTTATACTGCGCAATCCAACCCCTGATATGGCCGCTGGTGGCATGACGCCAACGGAATTGAAGGAAGATGATATGAAGGCGCTCGTGGCATACGTCGAAAGTTTGAAGTAACTGCGGGGATCCTTGCTGCCGGGAACTTGCATCGGCAACCCTTCCCCTCAGTCCAACAATACCTTTCCGCCAACTCAAGTGTGATGGCCGTCACCTGCTTGGGTGACGTCG
>WNGG01032852.1_pt1 | contig 10512 bp, 8 predicted proteins | sample 5400661 | NCBI WGS metagenome assembly WNGG01 (sample SAMN13153372, study PRJNA577476) | soil metagenome | isolation source: 100 cm soil or saprolite under Garry oak tree replicate 1 | place: USA:California | collected 2016-06-15
CGGCCGCCGCGCGCCTCCTGCTCCTTGACCACCGCCCCGGCCGCGGCGGCGTTGCGGTCGACCACCACCACCGCCGCGCCCTCCTTGACGAACTCGGTGCAGGTGGCGCGGCCGATCCCCGAACCGCCGCCGGTGACCACGGCGGCCTTGCCATTGAGCTTCATCTCGCCTCCTCGCGTCTCGACCTGACACGAACCGCGGCGGAGCTTGAACGATTAGACCACCCCTGGACCGGGGCGAGCTTCATGGTTCAGCAACCACGCAGCCCCTCAGCTCCGCATGAGGCTGCGCTGGACCAGCTCGAAGGCGTCCGGGCCGACGCTCAAGCCGCCACGGAAGGGGTGGTCCAGCGCCGCGATGAGGAACACCATCAGTCCCAGGAACAACGCGAACAACCCGGCCAGGATCAGGTGCGCCCACAGCTTGTCCATCGAGAACAGCCAGGTGAGCATGATGTTGATGAGGGCGCCGCCGGCCAGCACCCACCACAGCACTGCCGGCAGCCCGGCGGTCACGTCCTGGAGCCGCTGGCGCCGCACGTCCACGAACTTGCCGAACTGGTCCATGGTCGCCTGGTACAGCACCTGCTGGCCGGGAGTGGCCGGCTGGAAGGTGAGCAGGTGGTTCCAGAACACCGTGACGCGGGCGGTGCCGCCCTCGGGCACGATCCCGCGCCGCTGCGCCGGCCAGGCCTCCTCGATCACGTAGCTGGTGTACGCGCGCAGGTCTGCCTGCAGTTGCCCGCGCAGGGGCTGCGGGTAGCCGGAGGCATCGCGGTACAGCGCCGCCAGCACCGACGCCTCCGCCGAGACGGTCTGGTCGCTGTCGGAGAAATTCTGGTAGGTGGCCGCCGCGATCAGGCCGAGCAGCAGGCCGTAGAAGACACCGGCGGCGGTGAGCACCATGATCACCATGTCGTTCTGGCCCGGCTGGGGACCGAACCAGCGCCGCACGCCGGGCCGCAGCGCGATAATCCCGACCCAGGCCAACCCGACGAACACGCCGGCAAACACCAGGAACGTCAGCCAGATCGGCAGGTCATAGATCCAGTAGAACACGCCGCCCCAGAGCCCCCCGCGAAGTTCTCCCACTACCTCTGACTACCTCTGAACGGTAGATTCACGTCATAGAAGATACAAGCTTCTATCGGGAGAATCGTGGCTCTGGGTGCGGCGTCTCGAGGGTTATCTCATCGGGTCAGGGTCGTCGGGTCAGGGTCAGGCGGCTTAGTGGGTGATCTGGATCCTGCGGGTGTCCGTATCCTGCGCGCAGTCGCCCATGGTGCAGACCGACGCCTGTGCCGTGGCGACGGCGGTGCCAGGATGGAACACGCGCCCGTCCTGCGCGGGGACGGCGTAGTCCTGCACGGTGCCGTCGCAGGTGGCGTGCGCCTGGATTTGGACCATCGGCGTCGCCGCCGACACCGGCGCCGACTGCGGCGGCGACTGTGGTGCCGACTGCGGTGCCGAGTCCGGCGCCGAGTCCGGCGGGGAGTGGGGCGACTGGCTGATGGCCGGGAACAGCGGACTGGCGGCGGCCAGAGCCGCGCCGACCAGGATGGAGGCGCCGATCGCCAGCCACGAACGCTTCACGTTCCTGAGGTTTCGGAGGTTCCAGATAAGAGTTATGACGCTGTCTCTGATGCGGTGGATCACAAGCACAACGCTCCTCGACAATCGTCGGGTCCAGGGTCAGCTGTGGGCTGCCTGCCTGGGGCGTCCTCCTTTCTCGCTGACGGGGAGCGCGGTGATGCCGATCAGCAGAGCGCCGACCAGCGGAATTGCCGGTAGGTGCCAGAGGAAGTCGAAGCCGCTGTGGAGGGCGAGCGCCACCAGCGCGGCGACCACTCCCGCCCAGGTCGCGCGCGACCCGGCCACCTGTTGCCCGTGCCACACCATGCGCGCGGCTAGGGCCAGCAACAGCAGCAGCAGCGCCAGGCCGACGGCGCCCAGCTCGGCCAGCTCCTGCAGGTACTCGTTGTGGGCGTACTGGATCACCAGGGTGCGCCCATTGGCGGCCTTCCAGAACAGCAGTGCCCGGTCAGGCCCGGCGCCGGTCAGCGGCCGCGCGGCGGCCACCCGCAGCGCCGCCTTCGCCGCCTGGACGCGGTCGGAGGAGGTGAAGCTCAGCCGGAAGTGGGCGACGGTCTGTGGGACGCCGACGGCCAGGGCGCTTGGCACCAGCAGGGCCACCACCAGCAGGGCCCCGAGCAGCGCCGCCACGGCGCCCCGGCGGCCCAGCCGCAGGCCGAGCAGCGGCAGGCCGGCGGCGACGGCCAGCCCGGCCAGCAGCGCGACAACCGCAAGTGCCGGGCGCGGCGCCGCGCTCGCCGGCATGGACGGCGCCAAGCCGGCGAGGGCGACCAGCGCACCCAGCGCCGGCGCCGCCAGCGCCTGCGCGACTGCGGCCCATCCAAGCAGCCACGCCAGCACCACCAGGCCGACCACCAGGGCGACGGCGCCGCCGCGGCTCAGCGTCGCCCCGAGCCCGACCAGCAGCATGCAACTCGCGAGCGCGGGCAGCGCCGCACGCGGGCGCACCGTCCGCTGGGCCAGGGCGACCACGGTGAGGGGCACCAGCAGCCCGGCGCCGGCGTTGGCGTAGGTGAGGGTGGTCGCCGCCCGCCACAGCGCCCGGTCCTGGAGGGCCCAGGGCACGTGCCGCCAGGCGACCCCGATCCAGCCGCTGGCGGCGACCAGGACGCCGAGCGCCACCGCCGCCCCCGCCAGCGCGTCGCGCTGTGCCGGAGGGACCCGCCGGCACACCATGATCACCGCCACCACGCCCGCCAGCAGGCCGACGGTCGACCACGCACTCGCCGTGTTGCCGGCGAGCCTGGCGCTCAGCACTGCCCACCCGGCGAGCGCCACGCACACGGGCAGGACCGCGAGGGTCCCGTCGCGCCAGATTCGTGGCTCCTTCCAGAGCGCCAGGGCGACTGCCAGCGCCAGCACCACCACGCCTATCCGCTGCCCGCTGGTGTGGTAGGCGCCCTGCCGCACGATCACTGCGGCGAGGCCGGTGATCAGGACGAGGGCATGCAGCGGCAAGACGACGGCGCGATCCGGTCCTGGTCGCGCTGCCGCAAGCAGCCGGTCGTGCCCTGCAACGGGCACGACATGTTGGTCAATGCTCATCTTGTCCGCCTGCGTCACGCTGTTGGGGGGGCCAGACGTGGGGGGGAGCAGGGCGACGGGCGTGCATGCTGTGCGTGCTGTGCCGACGCCAGAACATGTGGTTCATCCAGCATCGACCGGCTTATGTTCCTTTGTCGCTGCTGGTTTCGTCAAACTGGCGCGACCTTGCCCAGCTTCACTCCATCGACTACCGTCGATGTTCGATCGAGACATCTCCCTCCCCCGCTCCGTCTCTGTTGCGCCGTCCGGCAGTCTCGGAAGCCTGGAGTCCCGGAGTTCCGGGTCGGACCCGACAGGAGCAGGCTTGAGCTTGAGCACGCAGCGCACCTGGCATATCCGCGAGATGGCGGCGCCCGACTGGCCAGCGGTCGCGGCGATCTACGCTGCCGGGATCGCCACCGGCGACGCGACCTTCGAGACCTCGGTGCCGGCGTGGGAGCAGTGGGACGCCCACCACCTGGCGAGCCCGCGACTGGTCGCGGTGGACGAGCACGATCATGTGCTCGGCTGGACTGCCCTGTCGCCGGTCAGCGACCGCTGCGCCTACGCCGGAGTGGCCGAGGAGAGCGTCTACGTCGCCCCGGACGCCGCCGGCCAAGGCATCGGCAGGGCCCTGCTGGAGCAACTGTTCGCCGCGTCGGAGGCGGCCGGGCTGTGGACCATCCAGACCGGCATCTTCCCCGAGAACCAGGCCAGCCTCGCGCTGCACCGCCGCGTCGGCTTCCGCGTGGTCGGTGTCCGCGAGCGCCTCGGCCAGCTCAACGGCCGCTGGCGCGACGTTGTGCTACTGGAACGCCGCAGCGCGGCAGCTGGCAACTGACCAATTGAGCTGACCAAACTTGCTGCGCCATGTCTACTATTTATGTGACATGTGCAAAAGCTTCCTTAGTGCTCCCATTGCCTTGGATGGGGGTGACTGGCCCTTCGTCGATGCGCTGCGACGCCCCGTAACCGGCCGCCGCGGGAGAAGCTGGGCAGTGAGCCTCACTGCCCAGCTTCTGGCGCAAGACCGAGCAGGGCAACAGGGACCTGCTCGGGTGACAGCTTCGCAACCCTCGCTGATGGGGCTGAGGGAATCCATAGCGGGCTGGTCACCGCTCCGACGCTATGGAACGATTGCTGGGTGAATGCACAACACGAGCCTGGGTCGGGGTTCGACACCAGCGTGGCGCATCCGGCCCGGATGTACGACTACTACCTCGGCGGCAAAGACAACTTCCCGGCCGACCGCAAGGCCGCCGAGGAGGTTCTCGCGGTCCTGCCGGAAGGACGCGACATGGCCCGCGCGAACCGGGCGTTCCTGGGGCGGGCAGTCCGCTTCCTGGCTGGGGCGGCCGGGATTCGCCAGTTCCTCGATATCGGCACCGGACTCCCGACGCAGGGCAACACCAACGAGGTCGCCCACGCGGTCGCGCCCGGCTCCCGCGTCGTCTACGTGGACAACGACCCGATCGTGCTGGTCCACGCCAGGGCGCTGCTGGCCGCCCACGACCAGAGCAGGACCACGGTGATCCAGGCCGACCTGCGGGTGCCCGACGGGATCCTGGCGCACCCCGAGGTCCACGCAACGCTCGACTTCGACCAACCCATGGCGATCCTCCTGGTGGCGATCCTGCATTTCATCCGCGACCAGGAGGACCCAGCCGGGATCGTGGCCCGGCTCAAGCAGGTCATGTCGCCAGGCAGCTACCTGGTCATCTCGCACGGCACCCAGGACTTCGACCCGGCCTTGGCACAACAGGCTGTGCGCCCCTACAACCGGGCCACCGCCCCGTTCGTGCTGCGTTCCAAGGACGAGATCGCCGGCTTCTTCGACGGCCTGGATCTCGTGGACCCCGGCCTCGTGCAGATTCCGCTGTGGCAGCCGGACGGTCCCCTCCCCAGCAGCCTTGACCGCATCTGGCTCTACGGCGGCATTGGCCGTAAGGCCTAGCGCGCGACGGGCGTGGAGGCTTCGGGTGGGGGCAGCAGGCCGAGCTCGCTGGCCCGGCGGGCCGCATCGGCTCGGGAGCGGCAGTCGAGCTTGAGCAGGATGCTCCCGACGTGCATCTCGATGGTCCGTGGGCTGAGGAACAGCTCGCGTGCGATCTCGCGGTTGGTCCGTCCCGTGGCGACCAGCCGGATGACCTCGACCTCCCGGCGGGTGAGGCCGCCGTGCGCGAGTTGCGCGGCGGCTCGTGGGCCGAGACGCCGCTCTGCCTGCTCACCGAGCGCGGCCAGGCTGTCCGCCACCTTATCGAGCAGCGGTCTGGCCTCCAGCCGCCGCGCCGTGCGGTAGGCGGCCACGAGGCGTTCCACTGCCTCCCCCCGCCGACCACTCATGGCGAGGGCTGCACCGGCGCGACGCGCTGATTCCGCTCGCTCGAAGGGGGCGTCGACGCCCTGCAGCAGCGCCAGGGCCCGAGCGAACTGGTCAGCCGCCTGCTCCGGGTTCCCGTCCAGCAGCGCCGTCTCGCCAAGCGCGTGCGCCAGCGCGGACATGGCCTCGTCCCGCCCGGTGTCGGTGGCGATCTGCGCCAGCGCCGCCGCACACGGCCGCGCGCCGGCACCGTCGCCCGACTCCACAAAAAAGGTCGCCGCCCAGCGGAGCGCCGGGATCACGTAATGGCGCTCTTCGGTCTGCTGCCACCGCTCCAGGATCGAGCGGCAGCGCTCCGCCGCGGCGTCCGGCGCGCCGTCTGCCTGGTCCACGATGGCGAGCCCCCACGTCGCCAGCAGCTCCATCGCCGCCAGCTCGATCCGGCGGGCCAGGGTGAGCGACTCCAGCAGCAGCGGCCGGGCCCGTCTGGTCTGGCCACGCAGGCCGAGGATCGAGCCGAGCATGCCGGTGGCGACGATCCGGGCGTGGACGGTCGCCTCGGGCGAGGCGATGACCTGCCGGCAGAGCGTGGCCGCGCGGTCCCACTCGCCGCATTGCCGCAGGACGGCGGTCAGGCAGGCCAGGCAGAGCTGCGCTGTGGGCTCGAGCGCGTTGGTGGCGCAGAAGCTGGCCGCCGTGTCGTAGGTCTCCTTCGCTGCCGGGTAGTCCCCGGCATGCTCCAGCGAGTCGGCCAGCCGCTGGTAGATCTCGGCTGCCGGCCCGGCGAGGCCGTGCGCCAGCGCGATCGCCAGCCCGGCCCGCACCAGTGCCACCGCGTCCTGGCCCTCCCCCATCCTCGCGCGGACGTTGCCCTCGAGGCCGAGGATCCGTGCCTCAAGATCGGCCCGCGCTGCCAGGCGGGCTTCCTGCAGGGCGGTCTCCAGCAGGCTCAGTGCCGCCCGGAAGCTCGCGGCCGATCGCAGGTGGGCCGCTGCGGCGAGCCGTTCGGCGGCCGCGTCGGCCCGCTGGCCGGCGCTGCTGAAGGCGAACACCGAAGCCAGCCGGCGCTCCACCATGCCCAGTCGGAGGAGATCGCCCCGCGACTGGCGTCCCTCCGCCGCCTCCCGCCACGGCACGACGGCCCCACCGAGGTCGCCGGCCAGCTCGGCACACTGGCCGAGACGCTCCAGGGCCTCCAGCCGGGTGTCCTCGTCACGCCTCTCCGGCCACAGCTCCAGCGCCTGGCGGACGGCGCGCGCCGCGTCGTGGTAGGCGTGCACCGCATAGAACCGGTCCGCCGCCGCCAGCAACGCCGGCCTGGCCCGATCGGGCCGCCGTCCCCGCAGCCACTGCTGCGCCACCACAGCCGGCGGCGCGCCGCCAGTCTCGAGCCGCTGCGCCACGGCGCGGTGCAGCGCCAGGCGCCGGCTCCAGGGGATCTCGCCGTAGAAGGCGTCGCGGACCAGTGCATGCCGAAATGCCATGCGCGCATGACCGGTCTCGGTCACGATGCCACGGCGGATCAGCTCGTCCGGCCATTCGCGGAGGCCTGCGACGTCGGCCACCAGGTCGGGATCGAACGACTGCCCGGCGACGGCCGCTGCCATGACCGCGGCGCGCGCAGCGCCGGACAGTCCGGCCGCACGCAACAGGACGGCGTCCCGAACGTTCTCGGGGAGCGGCAGGTCCTCCCCGTCGCGGAGCTCCAGACCAGCGGGGCCCCGCCCGGCCCGCGCGCTCGCGGCCAGCGCCGACCCGAGTTCCTCGACAAAAAAGGGAACACCATCAGTGCGGTCGAACACGGCGCGGCGCAGCGACGGTGCCGCCGGTGCTCCCAGGGTCCGCTCCAGCAAGGCCGCGGTGGCCGCCGCGTCGAGCGGTTCCACCACGACCTCCCGGAGGTGGCCCGCTCGCCGCAGCTCGCTGCGCATCCGCCGCAGCGGGTGCCCCCTGGGGATCTCGTCGCTGCGGTAGGCCCCAAGCACCAGCAGCGGCTCCGCCGCCAACCAGCGCGCCAGTGCCGGGAGCAGCTCCAGGGTGGCGTCGTCAGCCCAGTGCAGGTCGTCGAGGAACAGCGCCGCCGGGCGCTGCGCGGCGATCGCCGCGAGGGCCGAGCGGATCGCCGCAAACAGCGTCGCCCGGTCCCCCTCTGGCGCGGGAGCGCCAAGCTCCGGCAGCAGCAGCGCCAGCTGCGCTGCGAGCGGCGCGGCGGCGAGCCACCCAGCCCCGTCCCGGTCCCTGTCCGGCCCCGAACACAGGTGGGATCGCAGCACCGAGACGATCGGCCCGTACGCAGCGGCGCCGGCCTGCACCTCGGCGCCCTCCAGCACGGCGAGGCCGGAGGCGGCCAGCACGCGCCGCGCCAAGGTTGTCTTGCCGACCCCTGCCTCGCCCGCCAGCAGTACCAGCGACCCGCAGCCCGAGCGGGCGTCAGCGACCTGCGCGTCGAGCTGCGCCCGTTCGCGTTCCCGGTCGATGAGCAGGTCATCCATGCAGGATCGGGACAGTCCCCCTAGAACGTGATCGACGCCGCCCCCAGGGCAAGATACTCGACCACGTTCGGCGCCGCGACGTTGCCAAGGATGAACGGCAACGTGGCGCGCTCGGGGTCCTCCTTGCCGTGGGTGCAGTGGAACAGCATCTTCGCCATCGTGGCCTCCGTCGCTAGCGCTTGCGGATATGGAAGACGGCTGTGCCGCCGGCGAGCTGCTCCATCCCGGCCAGTTCGTTTCCGGTCAGCCTGGCCCACGATGGGATCCCGTCCACGGCCGCCGGGTCGTCACTGCGCACGACCAGCACGTCCCCGCGCTGCAGCGGCTTGAGTGCGGTGGCGATCATCGGCGTGAGCGTCGCGCAGGTCGCTCCGTCGGCATCAAGGGTGTGCTCGGTCGCGGGACGAGCGGTCCCAGTCGCCGCATCGTTCGCCTCACGCACAGGGTCGTCGAGGAGAGGGCGGAACCCGGAGCACAGTAGGTCGACGGCCGTGATGCGCCCCGCGGCCAGGTCGATGAAGGCCCGTTGCTCGACGACGTGCCAACTGCCGGCCTCACGGACCTGGAACCGGTAGGTCATCGACGAGCGGTCCCCGATAACCCCGACCTCCGAGCCCACCAACCGGACGGCGTCCGCATCCCCGAACCACCGCCGCAGCAGGCCGATCGCCCCCTCGACCCCCGACGCCGCCCGTGTCCCGGACGGAACCAGCGCACGGAACCGAACCTGCGGCGCCAGCTGCCCTTTCAGCCCCTCGAAGTCCTGTGCCGTAAGCGCCCTGATGAAGGCCTCGGCAACCATCCGGGCAGCCTTCGCCGACGTCATGTCCGCGTCATGGGCGGTCACCGCCTGCTCCATCGCGTCCTCCCTGGTCTGCTCTGCCGCAGCCGCAGGCTAGGGAGTCACACGGCGCCGAACATCCGGGAAACCACGGGGTTTCGCTGCTCCGACACCTGCGCGACCGGGCCACCACCGGAAGAAACCGGGATCGTCATGCGTCCGCCGCTCCCGCTTCAGACGCTGTCCATGCAGCAGTACCGGAGGCGAGCCTAGAACGGAGGGGAGTTCGGCCTGACGTGCAGCGCTTGAGCCGCAAGAGGAGGTCGCAGGGGATGGGAATGCCATGACGGCCAGGGCCGGCAAGCATCCCCGCTCTCGGTTCTGGGACGCTCGTCCGCTGCAACGACCCGGCCCCGACTGGATGTGGGAGCTGGCCACCCACTATGACGGCATGCGCCGCGCCTACCCCGACCGCGAACTGTGCATCGTCTTCGACATCGACGGGACGATCCTGGACACGCGCTACCTGGTGGTCCACGCCCTGCTGGCCTATGACCGGGAGCACGGCACCGACCACTTCCACGGGCTCCGTGCCGCGGACGTCACTGTCCACGAGGACCGCATCGACGAGTTCCTGGCGGACGTGACCCTTCCCGCTCCCGTCCGCGCCGACGTGCTGGCCTGGTATGCCGAGCATCGGTGGAGTCCTGAGGCGATCCTCGCTGCCAACCGGCCCTACCAGGGCGTGCTCGGCGTGATCCGGTGGTTCCAGCTGCAGCCGGCGACCTGCGTGGCGCTCGACACCGGACGACCCGAGGAGATCCGCGACCTCACACTGCAAACGCTGAATGCCCTCGGCAGCGCCTACCGGGTGGCGGTCCCGCCGGCGCTGCTGTACATGAACCCGCACGGCTGGGGCCAGCGCGTCGCCGAGTCGAAGGTGGCCTGCATCCGCGCGCTCCAGGAGCGTGGGCTGATGGTCGTGGCGGTGGTCGACAACCAGCCGGCCAACATCCAGGCGATGGCCGAGGCTGACGAGACCCACGAGATCCTGTTTCTCCATGCCGAGACGATCTTCGCGTCGCAGCGGGTCGTGACGCCGCGGACGGTCCGGGGCACCACCTACGGCCTGGCTGAGCTGGTCTCCGAGGAGGAGCTGCGCCGGCGGGTGCAGTTCATCTGGCACGGCGTGAACGACGAGGCCAACCTCCGCCAGTTCCTGGCGTCCGGCGTGCACTGGGCGGAATGCGACATCCGCCGGGACCCACTGGACCGGCTGGTGCTGCGGCACGACTCGTTTGAGGAGTCCCCATGGCACCGTGCCGAGCGCCCGTTCCGGCTGGAAGCGTGCCTGCGGGCGCTGCATGAGCAGGGACGTTCGGTCGCGCTCGACCTGAAGGAGGGCGGCGAGGTCATCGAGCGGATGCTCGCCCTCGTCGCCAGTATCGGCTTCGACGACGCTTCGCTGCTCTGCAATGGGTCCATCGAGACGCTTGGCGAGGCCGGCCTCCGGCGCCTGGCCGAGGCCCACCCCGGAGCGACCGTCACCGTGCCGGTCGACTTCCTCGCCCCGTTGCTCCTCGCCGCCCCGACCCTCGCCAAGGAGATCGTCGACGCGTTGCGGTCCTGGGGGGTGAACCGCCTGTCGCTGGACTGGCGGACCCAGGAAATCCGGGAGCTGCTCGGCCGCGTCGAGGAGTGGGGCTGGGAGGTCAACGTCTACGGCATCCCAGATCTCGAGGCGTTCCTGGAAGCCTCGCTGCTACTGCCGAAATCGGTGACGGCCGACTTCAACTTCCCTGG
>WNGG01025183.1_pt1 | contig 10510 bp, 10 predicted proteins | sample 5400661 | NCBI WGS metagenome assembly WNGG01 (sample SAMN13153372, study PRJNA577476) | soil metagenome | isolation source: 100 cm soil or saprolite under Garry oak tree replicate 1 | place: USA:California | collected 2016-06-15
TCCGGGAGGAACGGCATGTCCTCCTCCGGCACGATGCGCGCGATGATGCCCTTGTTCCCGTGGCGACCCGCCATCTTGTCGCCCACGGAGATCTTTCGCTTCTCGGCGACGTACACCTTCACGAGCTGGATCACGCCCGGCGGGAGCTCGTCCGGCTGCAGGATCTTGTCGATCTGATCCTCGGACTTCTCCTCGATCTTGGCGCGCTCGGCGGTCGCGGCGTCGAGCACCGCGCGGATCCGCTCGTTGACCGTCTTGTTGGTCACACGCAGCGTCTTCAGGTCGACGTCGGCGAACTGCACGCCGTCGAGCTGCTGCTTCGTGAGCTTGGTGCCCTGGGGCAGGTACTCTTCGACCGTCCCCGCCTTGAGCATGAGACCCACCTCCTGCCCCGCGAGCAGCTCCGCCAGCTCCGCGAACATCGCGTCGGAAATGCGGGCCTTCTCCTCGGCCTCGAGCCGGCGCACCTCGCCGATCCGCTCGCCGCGGTCTTTCTCCACCACCTGGTCCTCGATGCGCGAGAAGATCTTGACATCGATGACCACGCCCTCCATGCCGGGCGGCACCTTGAGCGACGAGTCCTTCACGTCCTTCGCCTTCTCGCCGAAGATCGCCGTCAAGAGCTTCTCTTCGGGGCTCAGTTCCGTCTCACCCTTGGGCGTGATCTTGCCAACCAGGATGTCGCCGGCCTTGACGTGTGCCCCGATGCGAACGATGCCCCGCTCGTCCAAGTCGACGAGCGACTCCTCGGCCACGTTCGGGATCTCGCGGGTGATCTCCTCACGGCCGCGCTTGGTGTCGCGGACGTGCAGCTCGAGCTCCTGGATATGGATCGACGAGTACACGTCGTCCTTGACCAGCCGCTCCGAGAGCACGATCGCGTCCTCGAAGTTGTGGCCGTACCAGGGCATGAACGCCACCAGCACGTTCGCGCCCAGCGCCAGCTCGCCGCGCTCGGTGCCCGCGCCGTCGGCCACGATCTGCCCGGCCTTTACCTTCTGACCCGCGTGCACCAGGGGCCGCTGGTTGATGGCGGTGTCCTGGTTGGTGCGCCAGAACTTCTTGAGGCGGTAGCGGTCGTGCTGCTTGAGGCGCGCCAGCGGATGGTCGCCCGCCCGCGCCTCCTCCTCGCCCGCGTCGATGATGATCTCGTCGGCCGTGACGCGGGTGGCCACGCCGGCGCGGCGCGCGATCACCACCGCGCCCGAGTCGCGGGCCACCGTCTCCTCGAGCCCCGTACCCACCAGCGGCGCCTGCGGGAAGAGCAGGGGTACCGACTGCCGCTGCATGTTCGAGCCCATGAGGGCACGGTTCGCGTCGTCGTGCTCCAAGAACGGGATCAGGGCCGCGGCGATCGAGACGAGCTGCTCGGGCGCGACGTCCATGAAGTCGATCCGCGCCGACGGCAGCAGCGGGTAGTCGTCGCGCTTGCGGCACAGCACCAGCTCGTCGGCGAAGCGGCCGTCCTCCGTGAGGCGGGCGTTCGCCTGCGCTACCGCGTATTCCTCCTCCTCGGAGGCCGACAGCCACCGGATCTCGTCGGTCACCTTGCCGTTCTTCACCGCCCGATACGGCGTCTCGATGAAGCCGAGGTCGTTGACGCGCGCGTAGCACGACAGGCTGGTGATCAGTCCGATGTTCGGCCCTTCCGGCGTCTCGATCGGGCACATGCGGCCGTACTGGCTGTAGTGCACGTCGCGCACCTCGAAGCCCGCCCGCTCGCGCGTCAACCCGCCCGGCCCGAGGGCCGAGAGCCGGCGCTTGTGGGTCAGCTCCGCCAGCGGATTCGTCTGATCCATGAACTGCGACAGCTGCGAGCTGCCGAAGAACGCCTGGATCACCGCGCTCACCGTGCGGGCGTTGACCAGGTCGTCGAGCGTGATGCGCTCGGGATCGTTGTTGATGCTCATCCGCTCCTTGATGAGCCGCGCCATGCGCGACAGTCCCACCGAGAACTGGTTGGCGATGAGCTCGCCCACCGAGCGCACCCGGCGGTTGCCGAGGTGATCGATATCGTCGGTGTAGCCGCGCCCCTCGCGCAGCTCGATCAGGTAGCGGATGATCGCGATGAAGTCGTCTTCCGTGAGGACCGTGTGGTCCTTCGAGACGTTCACCTTGAGCCGCTGGTTGATCTTGTAGCGGCCCACCCGCCCCAGGTCGTAGCGCTTGGGGTGGAAGAAAAGGCGCTCCAGCGCCTGCCGCGCCGTCTCGAGATTGGGCGCCTCGCCGGGCCGGAGCAGCGCGTAGATCTGCTCCAGCGCTTCGGCCTCGGTGTGCGTCGGATCCTTGAGCAGCGTGTTCTTGATGAGCGGCGACTCGCTCCGCCCCGGCGGCAGCAGCACGTCCACCTTGGTTACGCCGCCCTTGAGGAGCTTTTTCTTGAGCGCGTCCGACAGCTCGCGCCCGCCCTCGGCCACGACTTCGCCCGTCCCCGGATCGGCCACGTCGAACGCGAGGATGTAGGCCCCCTGGCGCTCGCGCGTGGTGGTAGGTTGCGCCTCGTCGCGCAGATCGAGCGAGGTGTAGCCCGCGAACACCGTGACCTTGCTGATGCCGGCCCGGCGGAACGTGTTGAACTTCTCCAGCGTGAGCTCGTCGCCCACCTTGCCGAGCGGCTCGCCCTTCTTGTTCTCCGGGTCCGGCAGGTCGGTGGCGAGCAGCGTGCCCAACACCTCACGCTTCTGCGCCCGGCCCTCGAGCTTGCCGGTGATGTCGATGTCTTTGGTCGCGTAGAACAGCTTCAGCACGTCCGCGTTGGTGCCGTAGCCGAACGCCCGCAGCAGCGCGGTCGCGGGGAACTTCTTCTTCTTGTCGATGTGGACGTAGATCACGTCGTGAATGTCGATCGTGAACTCGACCCACGATCCCCGGAACGGGATGATGCGCGCCGAGAACAGCCGCTGGCCGTTGGGGTGGATGCTCTCCTCGAACACCACGCCCGGCGAGCGGTGCAGCTGCGACACGATCACCCGCTCGGCGCCGTTGATCACGAACGTCCCGAGCGGCGTGAGGATCGGCAGCTCGCCGAGATAGACTTCCTTCTCGATGATATTCTTGGGCCGCTTGGTCTTGGTCGTTTCGCCGACCTCTTCCATGACCACCAGCTGCAGCGTGGCCTTGAGCGGCACCGAGTACGTCATGTCGCGCTCGATGCACTCCTCGACCGCATACTTGGGCTCGCCCAGCCCGTACTTCACGAACTCGAGGGAGTAGTTCCCGTTCACGTCCTGAATCGGGAACACGTCCTTGAACACCCGCTCCAGCCCGACGTCGGTGCGCTCAGCACCCTTCCCGTCCGGCTGCAGCAGCGACTGGAACGCCCGCGTCTGGATGTCCAAGAGATGCGGCATCGGCATCCCTTGATCCAGCTTCGCGAACGACAGTACCGGCAGCGTCTTCGTCGTCATGTCGCAACCTCAAGCAAATGCGAAAAGGCCCGCGCCCCCGACCGGATCAGTCGACCGGGAGTGGACCGAGGGGCTCGTGCAAGCGAGCAGGAGTGTGGCAAATCCGCGCATGTGGTCGACCAAAGGAGACCCGAGAGTCGCGTGAGCGGGCCCCCATGGCCCGCCACGTCCGTCCCTCGCGTCTACTTCAGCTCGACGACCGCGCCCTGCGCTTCGAGCTTCTTTTTGATCTCTTCGGCTTCCTGCTTGGACACGCCTTCCTTCACGGTGCCGGGCGCGCCTTCCACCAGATCCTTGGCCTCCTTCAGGCCCAGGCTGGTGATGGCCCGGATCTCTTTGATGACCTGGATCTTCTTCTCGCCGCCGGCCTTGAGGATGACCGTGAACTCGGTCTTCTCCTCGGCGGCGGGGGCCGCGGCGCCACCCCCCGCCGCGGCGCCCCCGGCCGCGGGGGCCGCCGCCGCCGGAGCCGTGATCGTGACGCCGAACTTCTCCTTGAACGCCTCGATCAGCTCCGCTAATTCAAACACCGACATGTTCCCGATGGCTTCGAGGATGTCGTCCTTGCTCAAACTCGTCTGAGTCGTCATTGCTGTCTCTCCCACCCTATTGAGAAGCGGCGCCCGCTGTGGAAGCGCGCTTGGTCCGGAGCGCCTCGAGGGCACCCACGACGTTCATCAGCAAGCCGTTCAGCGCGCCGACGACCCCGGCCATCGGCGCCTGCAGCGTCCCCCCCAGCTGCGCCAGCAGCTCCACCCGCGACGGCAGGCTGGCGAGCCGCTTCACCTGCTCGGGCGTCACCGCCTTGCCGTCCACCAGTCCCGCCTTGATCGCGGGCTTCTCGAACTCCTTCGCGAAGTCCGCCAACACTTTGGCCGCCGCCACCGGGTCCGCTCCGGCGAGCACCAGCCCCGTCGGCCCGGCGAGGTGCTGCTCGAGGCCCCCCCCCGCGTTGCCCGCCATGTGGGCGTCGGCCAGCGCGCGGCGGGCGAGCGTGTTCTTCACGACCACGAACTCGGTCCCCGTCTGCCGCAGCCGGCGGCGCAGCTGTGTGAGCTTGGCGACGGACAGCCCGGTGAAATCGGTCACGTAGATGGTGGCGGAGCGGCCCAGCCGCGTGGCCAGCGTCGTGACCAGCTCCTGCTTCTGCGCCTTGGTCCTGATCATGCGAACACCGCCGGATCTAGCGGCACGCCGGGCCCCATCGTGCTCGACACCGTCACCGACCGGATGTAGTGTCCCTTGGCCGCCGGCGGCTTGGCCCGCAGGATGGCCTCCATGAACGTCCGCAGGTTCTGCTCCAGCGCCTCGGCGCTGAACGACTTCTTGCCCACGGCCGCGTGCACGATGCCGCTCTTGTCCACCCGGAACTCGATCTTGCCCGCCTTCAATTCCTTGACCGCCCGAGCCACGTCCATGGTCACGGTGCCCGCCTTGGGGTTGGGCATCAGCCCCCGGGGGCCGAGCACCTTGCCGAGCGGTCCGAGCTGTCCCATCACGTCGGGCGTGGCCACGATCACGTCGGTGTCGAGCCAGCCCTCCTTGATCTTCTGGACGTACTCCACGCCCACGTAGTCCGCGCCCACCGCCTCCGCCTCCTTCGCCTTGTCGCCCTGGGCGATCACCAGCACCCGGATCTTCTTCCCGGTGCCGTTGGGGAGGCTCACGGTGCCGCGCACGACCTGGTCGGCGTGCTTGGGATCGACTCCGAGACGCACCGCGATATCGACCGACTCGTCGAACTTGGCGTACGCCGCCGCTTTCACCTTGTCCACCGCCTCGCGCGGACCGTACAGCTTGCGGGGCTCGAGCGTCGCGACGGCGGTGCGATAGTGCTTGCCGTGCGTGCGCATCAGTCCACCACCTCCAAGCCCATGGAGCGCGCCGTCCCCGCCACCATCTTCATCGCCGCCTCGATGTCCGTCGCGTTCAGGTCGGGGAGCTTGATCTCCGCGATCTTTTTCAGCTGGGCGCGGGTGACCTTCCCCACCTTCTGGCGGTTGGAGGTGGGGGACCCCTTCTCGATGCCGGCTTCCTTCTTGAGGAGCACGGCCGCGGGAGGCGTCTTGGTAATGAACGTGAACGTCCGGTCCTTGAAGATGGTGACTTCGACCGGCGTGATCATCCCCTGCGCCTGCGCCGTCTTGGCGTTGAACTGCTTCACGAACTCCATGATGTTCACGCCATGGGGTCCGAGCGCCGTGCCCACCGGCGGGGCGGGTGTCGCCTGCCCCGCGGGCACCTGCAGCTTCACGACTGCGGCAATGGGCTTCGCCATCTAATGAGCCTTCAACTGTAAGTAGTCCAGCTCGACGGAGGTCGGGCGCCCGAACAGCGACACCGCCACGCGCACCTTGCCCTTGTCGGGGATCACCTCTTCCACCGTGCCGGAGAAGTCCGAGAACGGCCCTTCGGTGATCTCCACCACCTGGCCGATCAGGAACGGGATCGTTTCCTGCGGCTCTTCTTCCTTCACCGCCTCCTCGATGCCGAGCAGGCGGTTCACCTCGTCGGGGCGGAGCGGCATCGGCTCACGCCCGGTCCCCACGAACTTGATCACGCCCTGGATGCCGTTGATCGTATGGAGCGTCTCCTGGTTCTTGAGCATGTCCACGAGCACGTAGCCCGGGTAGATCTTGCGCTCCGCCGTCACCTTCTTGCCGTTCTTGATCTCCACCACTTCCTGGGTGGGGACCAGGGCCTGCCGGATCGGCTTCTCCTCGTCGGGCCGCGGATCGTCCTTGATGCGCCGCCAGCGATGCTCCGACATCAGAACAGCTTCGCGATGGCGGTCACGAACACGGCCTGCAGGAGCGAGTCCAGCAGCCCGATGGCGATCCCCAGCACGAGCACGAAGACGACGATCACGCCCGTCGCCTTCTTCAGCTCGTCCCACGTCGGCCAGGTGACCTTGCGCACCTCCGCCGGCACCTGGACCCAGATGAATTCCCACGCGCGCCGCGGCCAGCTCTGGCCCGAGCGTTCGAGTGCTTCCGTCGCCACCGCTACTTCGATTCCTTGTGCGGCTGGTGCTTGTTGCACCGCGGGCAGTACTTCTTCCACTCCGCCCGCTCCGGGTGCTTACGCCGGTTCTTCGTGCTGAAGTAGTTCCGGCCTTTGCACACGGTGCATTCCATGATGATGTTTTCGCGCGGCATAGAATTCCGTTGTACGTCGCCACGTCGCTACGTTGTACGTACGACGTAGCGTCGTAGCGTCTTACTTCAGGATTTTCGTGACCACGCCGGCGCCCACCGTGCGGCCGCCTTCGCGGATCGCGAACCGCAGCTGCTCCTCCATCGCAATCGGCGTGATCAGCTCGATCGTCATCTTCGTGTTGTCCCCCGGCATCACCACCCCTCGTCCTTCGTCAACACGTACACTTCACTCTCAAACTGGGTGTGCGGCGTGATGCTCTTCGGCTTCGCCAAGACCATCCCCCGCTCCACCTCGTGCTTCTCCACGCCCCGCAGCAACAGCCCGACGTTGTCCCCCGCCTGCCCCTCATCCAACAGCTTCCGGAACATCTCCACCCCCGTCACCACCACCTTCTTGTCCGTCCCAAACCCCACCATCTCCACTTCCTCCTGCACCTTCACCTTCCCCCGGTCGATCCGGCCCGTCGCCACCGTCCCCCGCCCCGTGATCGAAAATACGTCCTCCACCGGCATCAAAAACGGCTTCTCGATCTCCCGCTTCGGGATCGGAATGCTCTTGTCCAGCGCCGCCAGCAGGTCGTCCACCTTCCCCACCCACGCCTTGTCCCCCGCGATCGCCTTCAGGGCCGACCCCCGGATCACCGGCACGTCGTCGCCCGGGAACTCGTACTTCGACAGGAGCTCGCGCACCTCGAGCTCCACCAGGTCCAACAGCTCCGCATCGTCCACCAGGTCGCACTTGTTCAAGAACACGACGATCGCCGGCACGTTCACCTGCCGCGCCAACAGAATGTGCTCCCGCGTCTGCGGCATCGGCCCATCGACGGCCGAGACCACCAGAATGGCCCCGTCCATCTGCGCCGCCCCCGTGATCATGTTCTTCACGTAGTCGGCGTGCCCCGGGCAGTCCACGTGGGCGTAGTGCCGGTTCGCCGTGGCGTACTCCACGTGGGAGGTCGCGATCGTCAGGATCTTCGTCGCATCCCGCCGCCCCTGGCTCTCGGACGCCTTCGCCACCTGGTCGTACGTCACGTACGTCGCCAGCCCCTTGTCCGCCGCCACCTTGGTCAGGGCCGCGGTCAGGGTCGTCTTCCCGTGATCCACGTGCCCGATCGTCCCGACGTTCACGTGGGGCTTGGTCCGTTCAAACTTGGCCTTAGCCATGCGAGTCAAGAACGTCACGAAACATCGTCGCGAAGAACCGTTACAGAGAACCGTATGAAACGTCTCTCTCGTGACGTCTTTCCGCGACGTCCCTTCGCGACGCCGTCTCCACTAGCCCTTCACCTTGCTGACAATCTCTTCCGCCTTCGATTTCGGCACTTCCTGATAGTGACTGAACTGCATGCTGTAGATCGCGCGGCCCTGGCTCATGGAGCGCAGCGTGGTCGAGTAGCCGAACATCTCCGACAACGGCACCGTCGCGGCCACGACCTGCGCGTCCGCGCGCTGCGTCATGCCGCCGATCTTTCCCCGTCGGGCGGAGAGATCCCCGATGACGTCGCCCATATAGTCGGACGGGGTGACCACCTCCACATCCATCATTGGCTCGAGCAACACCGGATGCGCCTGACGGGCCGCCTCTTTCACGGCCATCGAGCCCGCGATCTTGAAGGCCATCTCGCTCGAGTCGACGTCGTGATACGACCCGTCCACCAGCTCGACCTTCACGTCCACCATCGGGTAGCCCGCGAGCACCCCGTTCTCGAGCGCTTCCTTCACCCCCTGCTCCACCGGCCCGATGTATTCCCGTGGAATCACGCCGCCGACGATGTTGTCCTCGAACACGAAGCCGGTGCCCGGCTGGCCGGGCTCCATGTTGATGACCACGTGACCGTACTGGCCGCGGCCGCCCGTCTGGCGGATGAACTTCCCCTCGACTTCTTCGACGCGCTTCCGGACCGTCTCGCGGTAGGCCACCTGCGGCCGGCCGACGTTGGCGTCGACCTTGAACTCCCGCCGCATGCGCTCGACGAGGACCTCCAGGTGCAACTCGCCCATGCCGGAAATGATCGTCTGCGCCGTCTCGGCGTCCGAATGCACGCGGAACGTGGGGTCTTCTTCGGACAGCTTCTGGAGCGAGATCGACAGCTTGTCCTGGTCGGCCTTGGTCTTGGGCTCGATGGCGACCGAGATGACCGGCTCGGGGAATTTCATCGCCTCGAGAATGATCGGGTGCCCTTCGTCCGACAGGGTGTCGCCGGTCTTCGTGTCCTTGAGCCCGATCGCCGCCGCGATGTCGCCGGCGCGGACCTCTTCGATCTCCTCGCGCTTGTTGGCGTGCATCTGCAGCAGCCGGCCGATGCGCTCCTTCTTGTCCTTCGTGCTGTTATAGATGTAGGAGCCGGCGGCGAGCACGCCCGAGTACACCCGGAAGAACGTCAGTTTCCCCACGTACGGATCGGTCATGATCTTGAACGCCAATGCCGAGAACGGCTCGTCGTCCGAGGCGTGGCGCAGGGCGTGGGTGGCGTCGTGGTGTGGCAGATGACCCTGGATCGCCGGGACGTCGACCGGCGCCGGCAGGTAATCCACGACGGCGTCGAGCAGCGCCTGGACGCCCTTGTTTTTGAACGCGGCGCCCGCGAGCACCGGCACCACCTTGCCGGAGATCGTCGCCTTGCGCAGCACCGCGCGGATCTCGTCTTCGGACAGCTCGTGCTCTTCGAGATACTTATGAAGGATGGCGTCGTCCTGCTCGACGATCGACTCGAGCAGGTGGTGGCGCATCTCCTTCACTTTGGCCTTCAAGGCGGCCGGGACCGGCCCTTCGACGTACTTCTTGCCGAGCGAGTCGTCGTCGTACACGATCTCGACCTGACGGACGAGGTCGACGATGCCGGTGAAGAGCTCGCCCGCGCCGAGCGGCAGGTGAATCGGCACGACGTTGGCTCCCAGACGCTCGCGCACCATCTTGACGCACATCTCGAAGTCCGCGCCCACGCGGTCCATCTTGTTGACGAACACGATGCGGGGGACGTGGTAGCGATCGGCCTGGCGCCACACGGTCTCGGTCTGCGGCTCGACGCCGCCCACCGCATCGAGCACGGTGATGGCGCCGTCCAGGACGCGCAAGCTCCGCTCCACCTCGACGGTGAAGTCCACGTGCCCGGGCGTGTCGATGATGTTGATGCGGTACGGCTGGCCGCGGCGCGGCCAGAAGGCCGTGGTGGCCGCGGACGTGATGGTGATGCCGCGCTCCTGCTCCTGCTCCATCCAGTCCATCGTGGCGGTGCCGTCGTGCACCTCGCCCAGCTTGTACGTGCGGCCGGTGTAGTACAGGATCCGCTCGGTCGTAGTCGTTTTCCCGGCATCGATGTGGGCCATGATGCCGATGTTGCGAATCTTGTCGAGCGGCGTGGTGCGCGGCATTCTTCCCTTTCGGAGGGCGCAGCATGCTGCGCCCCTACACTCACTAAAAACGCGGGGCGACCGTGACGCCCATAAGGGGCCGGTCTCGCTCCGCCGTCATCCGCGTAGGGGCGCAGCATGCTGCGCCCCTACAGCTAGGATGTAGGATCCCTTAAGGCAGGGTCCCGAAGTTGTCTGTTTAAGCGTTTGGCCAGGGGCACCGCCCCCGGCGTCTGTGAACCCCGGGGCACCGCCCCGGGGTTAGCCCACCCTTACCACCTATAGTGCGCGAATGCCCGGTTAGCTTCGGCCATTCGATGCGTGTCTTCCTTCTTTTTGATCGTCTCGCCCTCGCCTTTCGAGGCAAGGATCAGCTCGGCGGCCAGCCGTTCGGCCATGTTCTTTTCGCGGCGGGCGCGGCTGAACGAGATCAGCCAGCGCATGCCCAGCGCGGTGCGTCGCTCGGGCCGGACTTCCACCGGCACCTGGTACGTCGCGCCGCCCACGCGCCGGGACTTCACTTCCAATGCAGGCTTCACATTCGATAGCGCCTGCTTGAAGATGTTCACGCCCGGCTGCCCGGTGCGCTGCTCG
>WNGG01012590.1_pt1 | contig 10507 bp, 14 predicted proteins | sample 5400661 | NCBI WGS metagenome assembly WNGG01 (sample SAMN13153372, study PRJNA577476) | soil metagenome | isolation source: 100 cm soil or saprolite under Garry oak tree replicate 1 | place: USA:California | collected 2016-06-15
ATCCGCACGCCGACGCGGGGCTCCCCGCCGGGCGTGGAGAACACCCCGTACGGGAGGTTCTCCACGTCGAACGCCGAGCCCGGGGGCAGGTCCACCCAGGCCGGAGCCGTCATGTCCCCCGCTCCTGCCGTGGGGCCAAGCGCTTCCCGACGACGTGCTCGAGGCTGAGCCCGGCGCCGCTCTGCCCGAGGAGCAGGATGACCCGGAGGGCCCGGTCCACGCTCTCCACCGGTGACGTGTTCACTCCCATGTGGAGGAGGGTACCGACCATGAGGCGGTCATGAGCCAGGCGGAGAACAACCACGGCCACGCCCGGGCGGCCCCCCGCAACGCCTCGGGCGTGGCCGTGGCCTGTGGCCCGACGGCGCCCGGCGACAGACCGGGACCGTCGGGTGCGGCCGATCGGCCAGCGACCGGCTCGGGACGAGTCAGATGGCGGAACCTCGCTGGCGGGCTCTGACGTGGCGCCCGCGGTAGCGAAGGTGACGGGCGTGGTCGCGCAGCGACCAAGGACTGACGGACCGGAGCAGCCTGCTCATCTTCTTCATCCCCCCGTGACGGCGTTCATGGTGTCAGGCGCCGAGGACGGGCCGGTCGATACGGGCATGCACGCCCCAAGCCCTCATTGAGACCATTCCGTGATCTCGGCCGGCACGTTCGGCTTCGTCGACGGCTTCGGCAGCCGCCCGAATCCGGGCATGCCCGGGTTCGGCTGGACGTGGCAGTGGCATCCTCCTCCACGAGCGGACCGGCGGCCCGACCGCGGGATGCGTGTCGCTGCGCGAGGCCGACCTCGTCGCCGTGCTCCGCTGGATGCGCCCTGGCGCCCGCATCGTCATGGGCCCGGCCAGCTACGTCCGCAGGCTGTAGGCTCGTGGGACCGGTTGGCCTGATCCGACACGGGAAGGAGCACCCTATGACCGGCGGTCAGCCGTCGGGTATCCCCACCGTGCGCAGCGTCGGGCTGACCAAAGGCCTGACCGGCGGGCTCCGCTCTCTGCGGGCCGGCGAGGTGCCGGAGTTCACCGACGTGGTCGACAAGGCGCGGCACGCGGCACTGGAGCGGCTGGTGGCCCACGCGCGGCAGCTCGGCGGCAACGCGGTCCTCGGCGTGCGGTTCGATTCCTCCGATCTCGGCAACGGGATGGCAGAGATCGTCGCGTACGGCACGGCCGCCAAGGTTCACCCGGCCTGACGCGCCGGCGGCGCGTGCAATTGTTGACGCTGCTGCACGAGCTCGACGATGATTCCCCCTTCGAATTGTCGAGGGGGGAAAATGCTGCGGTCTCTGTTCCCGCCGCGTCGCGCGGCGATGCTTGTCCTGCTGCTCCTCACCGTGAGCGCGTGCGCACAGTCAACTCCGAAGACGTCGAACGCGGTCGCGCCTGATTCTGGCCCTTCGTCGTCGGAGAGCCCGTCGACGACGGGCTCGTCCCTGGCCGGCCCGTCCACCACCCCGGTGTCGACAACGTCGTCGACCGTTCGGACGGTCCCGGTCCCGAAGCTGGTGGGGATGAGGGCGAGCAGGGCGAAGACCATGCTGTCCAGCCGTGGGCTTCGCTGGACCATCAGGTACAGGCCCACCGATCGATTTCCCGCCGGCACCGTGATCTCCCAGTCCCGGAGCGCTGGAACCGGCGTCCTCCCGGGTACCGCCATCGCGCTCGTCCTCGCCAGGACGCCGCCCCCGCCGCCCACGACGGCGCCGCCCGCGACCGCGCCGCACGGCAATTGCGACCCCTCCTATCCCGACGTGTGCCTTCACGACGGGATCGGCGACTACGACTGCGCGGGCGGCACCGGCAACGGACCGAACTATGTGCAGGGCCCGATCAAGGTGCTGCCTCCCGACCCGTTCGGCTTGGACCGCGACGGCGACGGCACGGGCTGCGAGTAGCAGGCGTCCTCGCCGCTCGGGGCCAGCGGCCGGCCCGCGGCGGCTACCCGCCGCGGGCGTCCAGCTCGCGGACGAGCGTCTTCGGCGCGATCGTGCGGTAGCTCTCCTCCACCCAGTCCAGCAGCACCTCGACCGGGGGGCAGTCCGCGGCGGCCACCCTGACGGTCACCCAGTTCGCCCGGCCGAGCCCATACCCGGTGGGCTCGCAGCATCCCAGCGCCAGGGCCTGCTCGGCCGACTCCGGGAGCTTCAGCGAGACCCGGTAGTCGTTCCCGGGCTCGGCGCGTCCGAGGAAGGCGAACACCTTCTTGCCGACCTTGGCGGTGCGGTCGTCCTCCCAGGGGAAGTCCTCCCACGCCCCCGGCAGGCCGAGCGCGAACTCGCGCAGCGCCGCCGCGGTCTTCGCGAGGTGCGCGGCCATGGTCCCCCTCTCGATGGCCGGTTGACGTCGCATGAACTCAGGGTGACAGCACATGAACCTCAGCGCCGTGCACGCCGACGGCAACCACCCCAAGGCCGCCAACAAGGAGACCGTGAGCGCCGTCCGTCAGCCACCGACGGCGGGGAGGTCCTTGAGGCTCGTGTAGACCTCGGTCCTGGCGACGTCCGGTGGCGCGTGCGACCCCTCGATCAGCACGCCGACCGAGCCACCGGCCGGGATGCGGTCGACGTCGCCGGAGTCCCCGCCGAGGAGCTGGCCGGTCCGGCTGTAGTAGACGGCCACCGCCTTGGCGTCGGTGACGTCGCCCGCGAACGTCGAGCGCAACGTCGCCGTGGTCCGCAGCTCGTCCGCCGCGGTCCGGGTCGTGCGGACGTTCGTGGCCGTGACCCGGCCCGTCGCGCCCCGCGCCGGCTCCCAGCGCCCCACCAGCACCTGCGCTCGCATCGCCGCGACGCCGGGGACGTCGGCGTCGCCGGCGACCGCTGCCGTCTGCCCCGGCAGCAGCACGTCCAGGTCCTTGTCCTTGGTCTTCAGGGGCCGGCCGGCACGGTCGGCGAAGGTGAGGACCACCCGCACGCCGCTCGCGACCTGGTCGCTCCTCGGGTTGCTCACCAGCACCGCGTAGGTCACCTTGGCCTCGCCCGGGTCGGTCCCGAGCCGGGTGAACCCTTGCCTGGCGACGCGAACGTCGGCGGCGCCCGCGGCGGTCGACTGGGGCGGTTCGGTCGCCTGGGCCGGCTGCCCGGTGCTCGGCGGAGCGGCCTGGCCGCTCGAGCCGGCCGTCGACGCCGTCGTGCCGCCGCCCGCCCTCCTGCTGGTGATCAGGGATCCCGCCACGGCGCCGGCAAGCAGCAGCGCGGCGGCGGCGGCAACCCCAGCAGCGAGCACGGCCCTCGACCGGTCACCCGGCGGCACGCCCCCGGCCGGCCGTCGCATGCGCCTGGTCGCCTGATGGAGTCCCGTGCCAGGGGGCCCCGACACCGGGAGCTCCTGGGTCGGCGCTTCGGACTCCGCTCCCGGCGGCTGCTCTGGCTGGTCCTGTCCCCAGGGCGGCTGCGTTGTCATCAGGTCTTCCCCCTCATGGGTGCTTGGCTTGCACCATGACAACCCTGGCACCTCGGCCCGCCGAGGGTCAACGGCCGGCACGAGGAGTCCTTGTGGGCAGGTGGGGCGCAGCGCCGGAGTGCGGCGAACGACGGGTCAGTCCAACGGGCCGGGGTGGGGAAGGTCGCCGGCCCGGCCGGAGATCAGGATCCGGCCGGGCTCGACCGACCGGACGCGCCCCCACTCCACGTAGCGGCCGCCGCGGTGGAGCGACCCGGCGACCGCCTTGACCAGCCACGGCCCCTTCATGTCGCCACGGTCGTAGCCGAGGCGGGCGCCGAGCGCGCGCCTGCCGACGATCAGCCCGGCGAGCCGGAACCGCGCGCCGAAGCCGCCGATCACCGGGCCGTCCTGCTCGAGGCGCAGGTCGTGGACCTTCCCGGCCGACCCGCCCTGCTCGTCCACGACCTCGCTGCCGAGGAGCTCACTCAGCCGCATGGTCGGCTCCCGGGAGCTTGCCGATCACGTGCTCGCGCACCCACGACTCCACCACGTTCGTCTCGACCTCCTGCCTGGCGACGCTGAGCTCGACGGCGCTGCCGATCTCCTTCACGGCCCCGAACCAGATGCTGGCGGGCCGGTCCCGGTCGCTGCCTCGCAGTCGCTCGCTGAGGCCTGCCAGCCACCCTCCGACACGGCCGCCCAGACGCCCGGCCAGCGCCCCGGGGCCGGCGAGGATCGCGGTCAGGTACGGCGGTGCACCATCCCCGTCGGCGGTGGTGAACTCGAGATCGTCGACCTTGCCGGCGAGCCTGCCGTCCTTGTCGACGAGCTGCCGGTCGAGCAGCCGCAGCCCGGCGTCGATCGTGCGTCCGGCCATGAGATCAGCTCCCTGCCTTGGTGAGGACCATGAGCGGGATGGTGGCGACCGCGACCACGACGAGCAGGACCAGGAAGACCGAGGCGATCGCGTTGCTCAGCCTGGAGTTGACCTTGTCGCCCATGTAGGTGCGGTCGTTGGCGACCACCAGGACCGGGAAGTAGGTGAGCGGCAGCGCCGCGGCCGACAGCACGATCGAGTACTCGGTGATCTTGACCGGGTCCCAGGTGGTCAGGAGCAGCCCGGCACCGAGGACGACCGACAGCAGCAGGACGAGGTGGAACGTGGCGGCCTCGGCGGGCTTCACGAACTTGCCCCACTGCCAGCCGAAGTACTGCGCGATCGTGTACCCGCACGACAGGCCGGTCTCGAGGGCGGCGCCGAAGGTGCAGGCGAAGAAGCCGAGCAGCAGGACGGCGAGGCCGAGCTTGCCGAGGACCAGGGTGGTCGGCAGGGCGGCCTGGGAGAGGTGGCCCGGGTCGATGCCGCGTGGCTCCAGGTACAGCGCCGCCCCGATCATCAACGCCAGTGCGAGCAGCCCGCCGAGCGGGAAGCCGATGTAGACGTTGGCCCGGTTCACCATCAGGTCGGCGCGGGTCCAGCGCTGCTCGACCGCCCCGGAGGAGAAGAAGAACACCTCGTAGGGGGTCATGGCGCTGCCGAGCAGGGCGATCGCGAAGTAGAAGTAGGTCGGGTGGCCCTCGCCCTTGGGCACGACGGGCCGGGTGGCGCCGTGGAGGAGGCCGCCCCAGTCGGCGTGGGCGCGCCACACGGCAACCGCGACGACGACCAGCGCCAGGCCCATGAGCCCGAACAGGTTCTCCATGACCTCGAAGTGGACCCGCCAGATGACCAGCCACACCAGGAAGGCCACGACCGGGACCCACAGCAGGTAGTTGACGCTGGTCGCAAGCTCCAGGGCGAGCGCGACGCCGCCGATCTCGGCTGCCAGGGTGAGCAGGGTGATGAAGAAGGAGGCGAAGAGGTTCACCAGGGCGACTCCGGCGCCGAGGCGGTCACGGACCAGGTCGAACACGGCCCGGCCGGAGACCGCCGCCACCCGCCCGGCCATCTCGGCGTAGACGCAGATCCCGATCACGCCCAGGACGATGACCCAGGCCAGGCCGAGGCCGAAGCGGGCCCCGGTCTCGGTGGAGGCGACCAGGTCGCCGATGTCGACGAAGCCGCCGATGGCGGTCAGGATCCCGAGGGCGATCTCCAGGAGCTTCCTCACTGGTGCGCCTGGGCGAAGTCGTCGAGCTTCCGGGAGAGATCAGCCAGCGGCGCGGCCAGCTTCGGGAGCTCGGCCACGTCCCCCCGGCGGCTCGCGGTCCGGAGGCCGTCCAGCGTCGCGACCGTCTGGCCGAGCAGGTCGTCCAGGCTGGCACGGAGCCGGTCGGCGCGGCCGTCGGGCGGCTGGATGGCATCGAAGACGCCCTGGGTCTCGCCCGCGTCCCTGGCGGCCTCGGCCAGCGTCTGCGCCAGGGTGCGCCCGAAGACCTTGCGCTCGACCGCCGTCTGCACGGCCAGCCCGGCGGTCTCCACCGCCGACGCCTCCACCTTTGCCGTTCTGGCCGCCTTCGACTCGTACACGGGATAGGAGCGCACCGGCCCCGTGCAGCCGGCGAGCACCAGGAGCAGCAGGAACCCTGCGCGCGGTCGTGACATGGCGCCGTCGCACTACCCGCACCCTCCAGCGAGGAAACCAACCGACCCAGCCATCGCGGCCGCCGCCCATGGCGGCGCCGGACGCCTCGCCCGCCGTTCCCGGTGCGGCTAGCCGCGGCTGTCCAGCCAGGGGTCGCGCAGGTCGAAGTACTCGAGGCCGGTCATCAGGCTGAACAGCTCGCGGCTGGCAGGGTCCGAGCGGGCCGGGCGCTGCTGCTCGAACCGCCGGGCGTCCTCCTCCGAGGTGAAGTACACCGTCTGGGTGAAGTCCCCGGGCCGGTCGGCGTGCTCGGCCACGGTCATCCCCAGGATATGCGGGGCCTGCTCGGCGAGCCGCTGCTCCTGAGCGCGGCCGAGCTCGGCCAGGCGCTCCATGTCGTCGGTGTGGCCCTGGATGACCTGGACGAAGCCGGCCCGGTCCGACCCGCCCCCCTTGTAGGCGTGCACGCGGGCCGAGTCGTGGAAGGCGGGCTCGCTCACCTGCTCGGACGTCTCGGCCCACCAGGCGCCCTGCTCGGGACGGTCGCTGTTGCGGCGGGCCAGCTCCTCGGACTCGAAGCGGGCCAGGACGATGCAGCGCCCGTCGTCGGTGACCCCGCCGGTCGAGCCGAGCCAGCCTTCGGCGCCCGGTGCGAGCTCGGCCTTCCAGCGGTCCAGTGCGGCGCGGACGCCGTCCGGGTTGCTGGCTCGGCCCTGGATGACCTGGATGAACACGCTGCCTCCCCGAGGTAGCCGGATGTCGCCCCGGGCAACTGTAGCTTCGTGCTCGGCCCGGTCAAGAGGAGCAACCCGAAAGACCGGCAGGATCGTGACGGTCGAGGCGCTCGGTCGGGCAAAGGTAGGCTGGGGGTTGACAGCCCGATATGCTCCCATCCGGCGTCCAACGACGGAAGGAGCCGCGATGCCCAATCGTCGCCGAGTGGTGCTGGTGCTGCTGTTGTCGGTAACGGCGGCCCTGGTCCTCCCCACGCTGGCCCGCGCGCAGACCCCTGAGGCCAAGGTGTCGGTGGCGGGACCGACCACCCCCTACCTGCCCAACGCCGTCAACGAGCCCGCCCTGGCGATCGACGCCAACGCCACCTCGGTGCTGGCCGCCGGCGCCAACGACCTCGTCGACAGCGCCCCGTGCAAGGGCAGCAGCTGCGACCTCAGCCCCGACATCGGCATCTCAGGGATCTACTTCTCCCTCGACGAGGGCGCGACGTGGGTGCAGCCGACCTACACCGGGCTGACCGCGCGCAGCGGCACCACCCAGGTGGGCCCGATCCACACCCTGCCCGGGTACTTCGAGAACGGGATGTCCTCCCACGGCGACCCGGCGCTGGCGTTCGGCCCGCGGCCCGGCCCGGGCGGGTTCTCCTGGGCTAACGGCTCGCGGCTGTACTACGCCAACCTGGCCTTCCCACTCACCGGTCAGGCACCGTTCAAGGGCGGTTCGGCGGTTGCGGTGTCGCGCACCGACAACGTGCCGGCCGCCGCGGCCGGCGGCGCGGACGGCAAGGCGGCGTGGATGCCGCCGGTGGTGGTGTCCAAGCAGTCGGCGGCGACCTTCAGCGACAAGGAAGACATCTGGGCCGACAACGCCGCCTCCAGCAGCTTCTTCGGCAACGTCTACACATGCAACGTCGCCTTCCGCAGCGTGGGTGGAGCACCCGAGCCGGTGGTGGTCTCGGCCTCCCGCGACGGCGGCAGCACCTGGCGGCAGCGGCAACTCAGCGCGGCCACCAACAACGCCCAGACCGGCGGCCGGCAGGGCTGCGCGGTCCGCTCCGATAGCACCGGCGTCGTCTATGTGGTGTGGGAGGGCGCCGACATCCAAACCCGCCAGAGCGTCTTCTACCTGGCCCGCTCCTTCGACGGTGGTAACAACTTCGAGAAGCCCCGAGCGGTCGCCAACGTGGTCGACGTCGGGCTACCCGACCCGGTGTCGGGGCGGATCGTGTTCGACGGGTACGCGGGGACCCGCACCGACAGCTTCCCGAGCCTGGGGATCGCCAACGGCGCCCCCACAGGTGCTGGCGCCACCAACACCCTGGTGCTGGCCTGGCCAGACGCCCGCGCCGGGCTCAATCACGAGCAGGCCCTGGTGCAGACCTCCACTGACCAGGGGGTGACCTGGTCGGCCCCGAGCAACGCCGCCGAAGCAGGTGACCGGCCCGACAACCCGGCGGTGGCGATCTCGCCCACCGGCAGCGACCTCTACCTGGTCTACAACGGCTACCTGCAACCGTTCCAGACGACCACGGCCAACCCTCGGCGCATGCAGGGCGTGGTCCGCCACGCCGACGTGGGCGCCGGCGGGGCGCTCGGCACCTGGTCGACCTTGCACCGCGCGGCCGTCGGGGACGCCCGCGGCACCACCAGGACGCTGAACCGGGAGGCGGTCTACGACTACAACTACGCCGCCGCCACCCGCACCTACGGCGCGGCGGCGTGGATGGACGTGCGCGACGCGGCCGACTGCCCAGCGGTCGACGCCTACCGGCAGTCGCTGATCGACGGCACCCCGCTGCCCGCACCGGCCCCGCTGACCGACTGCCCGCCGCAGTTCGGCAACAACGACATCTACGGCGGCACCTACCTCGACCCCACGCCCTGACGGCGCGGCTGCTGGTGAGGGGCGCCTCCGGGCGCCCCTCACGCCGTCGAAGCCACGACGCGCATGGCCGCGGCGTAGGAGCGTCCCGTCGAGCGCCCGATCCCGAGCAGGCTCAGCATCGCCGCTCGGGGGTCGGGTTCGGCGGGATCGAGCAGCCGCCGCGCCGGTTCGAGCGCGTCGCCCGCCACGGCCAGCCGCAGCAGGGACGCCGACAGCGCCGTCGTCCGGGCGGGGAGCTCGGGCGGCAGCAGCTTCGCCACCCAGGCGTCGACCTCCCGGTGGCTCCAGCCGCTCGCACGACCCAACGCACGAAGGGCCAGGGCCGTCCCGGCGAGCAGGTCGTCGCCGCGGGGGGTCAGGCCGCTGCCGGCCCCGACGAACGTCTCCCCGAGCATCCCGGCGAGGCTCGGGTCGCGCGACGCCACGGCGCCGCCGAGCGCACGCAGCTCCTCGGCGGGCACGTCTTGTTGGAGAGAGGGGTGGCGCAGCCGCTGCCGGATCGCCGGGCCGTCGTCCGGCGGGACGTCCGCGAGCCGGGGGCTCCAGGACGGCGGCGCGTCCGGGTCCCAGAGAACCTCCATCGGGCCGGCGGCGAGCCCGCCCGGCCAGACCCGCGCGGCGTCCCCCGCGCGGACCCGGGCGAGCGTGTCCGGCGCGACCCCGACGGAGACCCCGTTCGGCATGCGACCGATCCCGCGGGCGGTCACCGCCACGACCATGTCCTCGAACCTCGCGTACAGCGCGCCGTCCCCGCCGCCGAGGACCACGCCGTCGCGCGCTTCGCTCATCCCGGGGAGGAGCGGCTCGGCAACCGAGTGGGCGAGGACGGAGATCAACGACCCATCGCCTCGCTACCTGTCATACACGTGGTGGAGCGGATGATAGCGCGATTCCCGCAGCCACGGTCTGCCGTGCCGCTACGGGGAACTCTCCGGCAGGCGGCGACGGACCCGGCCGAGCAGCCCGGCGACGCACTGGGCCCAGGTCCGCTCCCCCATCACCCAGAACCACAGCTCTCGCCGGTAGTCGACGGCGATCCGGCGCAGCTGGTCCCTGCCCATCCCCGCCGGTTCCAGCGCCGGTCCCCAGCAGCGCCAGAGCGGGTCGGCGACCCAGTCTCCCCGGCCGAGCAGGTCGGTGACGCCGGCGGGGTCCTGCCCGGCGAGCGCCCACGTGCGGGCGCGCAGCTCGGCGGGCTCCGGCGGCAACGCCAGCTCCAGCTTCAGAGGTTGCATCGCCGCCCTCACCGGTCGCGCGGCGCCGGAGCCCGGTCGGTCCCCTCGTAGGCCCGGAGGTGCTCGGCGTAGTCGATGAACAGTGGCGCGTCCGGGTCGAAGGGCCGCTCCAGATGCGCGAAGGCGGTCTTCTTGTCGAGCGCTTCCAGCTTCTGGAGGGACCACCCGTCGGGGCTGCCGACGCTGCCGACCGACAGGTCGGCGGCGTTGCCGAGGAAGTCCGCGCACTCGTCGCAGCCCTTGAGGGCCGCGCCGTGGAAGTCGCGGATGGGCTCCTCGAGCAGCGTCGCGCCCTGGTGGTCCTGGACGATCAGCTTGCCGCGGAGCACGTCGACCCGGCCGATGCGCTCCAGGGGGATGCCCCGCTCGCGCTGCAGCTCGCCGACCATGAGCTTCTCGTAGTTGAAGCTCTTGGTGCACAGCAGCGCGATGGTGAGCACGACGGCGTCGACCCTGGAAGCGCCCCAGAACCAGGGGCGTGCCTGCAACGCCTTGATGCCCTCGATCTCGCAGGGGGTGCCGACCACGGCGATCCTGGGGGCCGGGCCGAGGTCGATGCGCGCGAGGTCGAGGTGGCCGAGGGCCATGGTCTGGTTGTAGAAGCTGCCGGCGCAGGCGACCACCTCGGCCGGGGTACGGGCGACGAACGCCTCGCCCTTCCACGGCTCGCTCGCGCTCTCGCGCGCCAGCAGCACGCCGTCCAGCTCGCCGGCTTCCAGCAGCGCGACCAGGATGGCGCTGA
>WNGG01035531.1_pt1 | contig 10507 bp, 10 predicted proteins | sample 5400661 | NCBI WGS metagenome assembly WNGG01 (sample SAMN13153372, study PRJNA577476) | soil metagenome | isolation source: 100 cm soil or saprolite under Garry oak tree replicate 1 | place: USA:California | collected 2016-06-15
GGATAGGGTGGCGCGTTTCGCCATAAACTCCGACGAGCCGCCCCGACCACTTCTTACTTGGTCATCACCCCATTATTCATGACCCGCGCGAGGTGACCGGCCGCGCCTGCACGATCCAAAACATCCCTTCGTGCAACGCCCATTCGATGTCCTGCGGGCAGCCGAAGTGCTGTTCGATCCGGCGGCCTATCGCTGCCAGTTCGCCGACCTCTTCGTCCGACAGCTTTGGCCGGAATCGGCGTTCGAATGCGACGGGCACCCAGTGGCATTGCTCCTCGTCGCGTGTTGCATTCGGCCGCCTGACCAGCTCTTGTTCCTGAGCGACGACCTGCCGGTCGAGGACGACACCCGAACCCTTGTCCACGATATACATGTCCGGTGTCACGAGGCCCGAGACGACGGCCTCGCCCAACCCAAACACTGCCTCGATCACCACGCTCGAGCTGTCGTTCGTCACGGGGTTGACGGTGAACATTACACCTGACCGCTCCGCCTGCACCATGCGCTGGACCACCACGCCCATGCCGACGCCGCTATGATCGAATCCTGCGTGCGCCCTGTAGAAGATGGCCTGCGGTTCGAAAAGCGAGGCCCAGCAATTCTGCACCGCCCGGACGACCTCGGCTGCACCTTCGACGTTCAGGTTCCGGCGCCCATGTTCTCGTAGGCGGCGCTGATCGGCGAGACCAGCCACGCCGGCATCGGCGCGCTCGTCACCATGTGCTTCGCCTCCATCGCCACGCCTTCCAGTCTCGCCCTGTCGTTGCAATCGAGACCGCCGAGCAGACGCTCGATTTCTGGGCGGAGGCCCGCCTCGTGGAGGAAGCGGAAATAGGCATCGCACGTGACGACGAGGCCGGGCGGCACCCGCACGCCCGGGTTAGCTCACCCAGGTTCGCGCCCTTGCCACCGGCCAGGGAGACGTCGTCCCTTCCCACGGCGGAAAACGAAGCAATCAGGCCACCGAAGGAATCGTTTTGTAACATGTCGTTTACAATACAACCTCGGGCAAATGCCCGCACGTATCCGTGACCAACTTCACACCGTAACTCTTGACACGATGGCTGCATTCATGACATTATCCCTGCCATGAATAGCACTCATTCTGCGAAACAAACTGCCGAAGCGCGCGTATACAACAGCCCGCTGCGCGATCGGCAGGCTGAGCAGACCCGCGAGCTAATCCTCCAGGCGCTGACAGAACAGCTCGCCGATGCCGGACTCAAGGACTTCAGCATCCCGCGGCTGGCGCTGCGAGCGGGCGTCTCCGTGCGCACCGTCTACCGTTACTTCCCGACCAAGGACGCGCTCCTTGAAGAGTTCGCCTACTGGCTCGATTTGCAGATCGGAAGTGCCGAGCCACCGGCCACTATCGAGGAATTGGTGACCCTTTCGGAAAGCGCCTTTCCTGCCTTCGACGAGATGGAACCGCTTATTCGCGCCCAATGGCTAACACCCCACGGGCGCGCCAGCCGCGAGGTCGGGCGCAAGCGCCGCCTCGCCAACTGGCGCAAGGTACTCTCCGATGTTGCCGACAATCTACCCGCGGACGAGCAACGCCGAGGACTCGGCATCGTCTTGTTCCTTCTCAGCTCGCGCACCTGGCAGGCGCTTAAGGACGAATTCGACATGGATGGCCGCGAGTCCGGTAAAGCCGTGTCCTGGGCTCTGCGGACGCTAATCGCTGACCTTCGGACGAGAAACAACTCGGTCGCCAAAACAAAGAAGACCCGCTAGCAGAAAGGAGACACGATATGGTCGCGAAGCCGGAAACCCTGCCGGTCCCCAACGATTTCCCTTTCCAGTGGGAGAACGCAGAGGAGGCAGCCCGCTTCTGGGTGGTCGATATGATGCACTGGCCCCACGGCCTCTCGCCACTCTCCGCGACCATGGATATGCCCGCCTTCATGCGCGGCTTCACGAAAGCGGCGCGAGAGCTCTGCATGCCGTTCATCAACATGGAGACCAAGATCATCCATGGTTGGGTCTACATGAATGTCGAGCCGTATTCCACCGATCCGGCCCAAATGGAGCGCCGAATGGCCGACATGCAGGGCCAGATGGGCAAGCATATCCCGGGCCTGCTCGATCGTTGGCGCACAGTCTATGAGCCCGAAGTCCGCTCCATCAACGAGGACACCCTGAAGGGAGATTACTCGAAGCTCACCGACAAGGACCTATCCGGGCTCCTCGAGGCCATCGTCGACAAGCGGGAGCGTGAAGGGGAGCTGCATATGCTCGCGGTCCTCCCTGCCATGGGCGCCGTGATGTTCTACGAGCAGGTTTACACGCAGCTGTTCGGCGAGCCGAAAGCGGGAGACCACCTCCAGCTTCTGCAAGGCTTCCAGAACAAGAGCGTCGAGGTCGGCGTTGGACTCTGGCAGCTCGCCCGCGAGGCTCGCAAGCGACCGGAGGTCCTGGAAACACTCCGCCGCGTTGCCTCCGGTGATGCCGATGAGGCGCTTTCGCAATCAGAGCAAGGCCGAGCCTTCCACGGCGCCGTCCGGGAGTTCCTCTCAACTTACGGCTGGCGCGCTAACGAGATGGACCTCGCCGAACCCACCTGGTTCGAGCGGCCAGCGCCCGCCTACACGCTCATCCGCGAATACGCCGCGCGCGAGGACTACGATCCCGAGGGCGAGTTCACTGCGCTTGTTAGCGCGCGTAAGGCCCGGGAGCAGGTGATTTTCAAGCAACTGGAAGGCGGCCCAATCGACATGTTCCAGCAAGTGCTCGCGGGCGCTCAGCAGTACCTGCCGATCCAGGAAGACCACAACTTCTACATCGACCAGGTGGGCCTTTCGGTCCAGCGTGTGCCCGCGCTCGAGGCTGGGCTCCGCCTGGCAGCCGCCGGCCGTATCGCGAAAGCCGAAGACGTGTTTCTGCTGCATTACGAGGAGCTGCAGGACGGCCTCCGCGGCGGGAAAGGCGATCTAATCGAATTGGTGGACCGCCGACGCCGCGAACGCGCTGAGGGGCAGGCCTTTACACCACCACCGGCAATCGGCACACCCCCTCCGCCTGAAATGGGCGATGACCCAATGCTGACGAAATTCTTCGGCGCCCCGCCTGAACAGCATCCTGACCCGCGAGTCATCAACGGCAACGCCGCCTCGGCGGGCACGATCACAGGCACCGCTCGCGTGATCTTGTCCCTCGACGACGCCGAGCGCCTCGGTCAGGGTGAGATCCTCGTCTGTCCCGCGACGATGCCTCCGTGGACGCCGCTGTTCGCCATCGCCTCAGGCGTCGTCACGGACCATGGCGGCGTGCTCTCCCATACCGCCATCGTCGCGCGCGAGTACCAAATACCCGCGGTGGTCGGCACCAAGGTCGGGACATCACTCATCGAGGATGGACAGACGATCACCGTGGACGGCAATGAAGGCACGGTCACGCTCAAGTAGGGCCTGGGGGTCCACGCGCGAAGACAGCGAAAGGGACGCCCCCGCCCCGGCCCGCGCGTCGAGCTACACGCTGCTGGTCGTAACGGTCTCGCTCGGTGGCATTCTAGCGCCGCTCAACTCCACGATGCTCGCCGTCGCGTTGCCCGACTTGCGGCGCGATTTTGGCATCGGCCACGCGGAGATCGCCTGGCTGGTCTCTGCTTACCTCATCGCTATGGCAGTGGCGCAGCCGCTCGGCGGTCGTCTCGGCGACCAGCTTGGCAGGGCCCGCGTCTTTCGGGCCGGACTTGTTCTCTTCCTGGGCTTGTCGCTTGCGGCTGCCGCCTCGCCTGGGTACGCATGGTTGATCGCCTTTCGCACCGGTCAGGCGTTGGTGGGCGCAGCCGTCATACCGAACGGCCTTGCCATGCTACGGGAGTCCGTCCCGCTAGACCGTCTCGGACGCTCAGGGGGGACTACGGGCGCCGCGATGTCCACCGCTGCTGCTGTCGGTCCTTTGTTGGGTGCTGGTCTGCTCGGGCTGGGCTCCTGGCGGCTTCTTTTCCTGATGAACGTGCCGCTAGTAGTCTTCGCTTTGCTCGCGCTCTATCGCCTGGCTCCTACGTTCGATCGTGTTCGTGAACGAGTATCCCTCGACTGGTTGGGCGCCGGGGCGTTTGCGGGCCTCCTCATTCTCGTCACTGTCCTGTTGAATGCGCTCCGCGGTGACGCTGGCGTCTTCATTTTGGTTATAGCTGCGGTCGCCTTCCCCGTGCTCCTGCTGGGCTTTTTGCGACAACAGTTTTCTACGGGCACGCCAATCGCCGAGTGGCGGCTGTTCCGCATTCGGTCTTATGCGGGCGCCACCGCGTACATCCTGCTGAGCAACCTGGTCATGTACACTATCATCCTCGCCGTCCCCTTCTTCGTCCGCGAAGTCCAGGGGAAAGGCAGCTTCACCGCCGGAACGCTGCTGGGTGCGGTTTCGGTCCCGGTCGCCCTGATCGCACCGATTGGGGGCCTTATTTCCGACGAGGCCGGGCGGCGTCCGCCGATCGTCGGCGGAAGCGTCCTTGTTGTCGCGGGCGTCACTGCGCTTCTGTTCGGGATAAGCAGCGATACGCCTTATCTGTTCCTCGCCTCAGTCCTTTTCGTCATCGGGGTTGGACTGGGATTCAGCGTCGGTCCCGCGAGCGCAGCCGCGATCGAATCGACGCCTGCTGACCTCGCCGGCACCGCGGCCGGTACTAACTCGATGATGCGCTATGTGGGCAGCATTATCGGCGCGGGCATCCTCGGCTCGGTTCTCAACACCAATGAAGCTGCGCCCGACGTGGACTTGTTCCGCCTCATCTTTGCCGTGCTGGTTGTCGTCGCCGTGCTGGGCGCGCTCTCGTCACTGCTGGTACATCGCTTCCCACGGACGCAGGAAGAGGCGCCCGCGATCCCGTCAGTGCCCGCCCCAGCGGCCGCCGACTGGTGATCGAGCTGCGGTTCGCCGCAATACGGGCGCCGCACCCGCCTCGTGGGCGGGTGCGGCAGTTGGTACGGGCGCGTGGAGGGTTAACTTCCGGGCGACCGCGGGCGCACGTGCGGTTGGAGCCGCAGCGCCATCAGCGCGACGACGAATGCAAGGATGCCCGCGACCGCTATCCAGACAAGCGGCGACGCGCTGCCGTCTTCTTCCAGCAGGGATGTACCAGGAAGCTCGAGGCCGGCGGCGACGCGCGATGGGCTGTGGGCGCGGGTCGTGTCAACGGCCAGGTCGTAATGAAGATCGGCAGCGGTGCTGTTTACCTGAAGCTTGGTCAGCCAAGCGGACTGCGGTACCCATGCGCCGCCGGCATCGGACCGTAGGTCAGCAAGCAGTGAGTCCGTCGCCTTTTCGCTGTGAGTGACCGTAAGCCCCGGGCGGGGCCCCGGAAGGAGGGCGGGCTTTGAATCGGTGAGCAGAAATACATCGGCGTCGACTCGGTCCTCAGACTGTTTGCCGAGGCCAAGGATGCGCAGCGGGACCCAGGGGTTCGAGGTTGGGATGGTGATGTGAACAGGCGTCCCGTCGCCGATCTGCTGCCCGCGTGCTGCCGCGGCTTCACCGTCGAAGACCGCAGCGAGGAAGATCGGGCTGCGCCTCGCGTAAAAGTCGAGCACTTCGGGGGCGTCGGGCGAAAGTCGGAAGCCGTGCTGCGTTGCCGGTTCGGTCTCTCTGATGAGCCGCTGGAGCGTCCAGTCGCCGCCCCGCTCAACTTTGGACGGCACGCCGGGCAGAGGAATCAGGGTGCCGAACTCGCCGCCTCCGCCCTGGAACTGGAACGCCGTCACGTAATGTTCGACCCCTTCGTGGTAGCCGGCCAACGTGGTCGTGCGGCCAAGGTTTACGGCGCCGTTGGAGCCTATCAGGCCTGCGCACGCCGCTGCCGGGCTCGGGCTTTCGACCAACAGGCCTCCTGCGACCAGCAGGCAGACCGCTGGTAATATCGCTAACAGTGCTCGCATCGGTTTCCTCCTTGGATATCGCTGATATCACTAGGACGGAAGCGGACGCGATTTGGTTCCCCTTGAAAGCAGCGCCAGAGGCCGCCAAGCGACGTTGGCGATTTACGCAGCCGTTGATACGGGCGTCCGATGCTCGCCCAGGAAGGCGAGCACGGTCGCGTTCACGTCTTCGGAGCTCTCTACCAGAAACCCGTGCCCGGCGCCCTCGAACTCCACCAACCGTGCGTCGGGAATGCCTTCAGAAAGGAGTCGCGCGTTGTGAGCCGGGATTACCCTGTCCGCCGTCCCTGTGAGCACCAGCGCGGGCGCCTTGATTTCGCCGAGCCGCCCGACTGTGTTGAAGCCAACGATGGCCATGAACTGTCGCTGAATCGCGTACATCGGCGCCATCAGATGGGCGTTCAAAAGCGCCCGACGGACCAGCTCGCCCTTGTTCTTGGCGATATAGTCCTCGCTGTAAAGAAGGGCCAGCCCAACCTCCAGCGCTTGCACGAGCGGCATCCCGGCCAACGATATTAATTGCTGAACCACCTCGGGTCCGGCGAACATCGCCGTTGGCCCGCCAGCCATGGTGCCGCCGAGCACTAGCGTTCGGACGCTTTCCGGATAACGAAGCGCGAGTTCCTGCGCGATCATCCCGCCTAAGGACATGCCGAATACGTGTGCCGGGCCGACGCCCAGTTCGTCGAGCAGCGCCTGCGCATCGTCCGCCATCTGGCCGATGGAGTAAGGTTCGTTAGGCTTATCGCTCCGTCCCGCGCCTCGGTTGTCGAAGGCGATCACCTGATACTCACGGCTGAAAGCGGGTACCTGGCTCGACCACCCCGTAGTATTGGCTCCGAGCCCCATGATCAGCACGAGCGGCTCGCCCCTGCCGTGGACCTCATAGTAGAGATTGACCCCGTTTACTCGCGTGAACGCCATACCGCCGGTTCCTTCCGCTCTGGTTTTGCTAATGACTTGAACAATTGCGGCGGCTAAGCGTTACGGTCAAGTTAACGCATACTCGGTGGAAAATCGGGGTCAAAATTTTTCTGGGCCTGCAGAGATCTATTTTATTCCCACTAACTCCACGTCAAAGATGAGAGTGGCATTTCCTGGAATAGTAGGTGCCTGCCCTTTCTCACCGTAGGCAAGAGCTGGCGGGATGATGAGACGTCGTTTGCCGCCCACCTGCATCGTGGAGAATCCCTCGTCCCAACCCTTGATTACACTGCCCTGACCGAGCGGAAACTCGAACGGGGTACGGCCTTCCTTGAATGAACTATCGAACAGCGTTCCATCCGACTGCAGCCATCCCGTGTACTCTGCGACGATCGTCTGGCCGGGCTGCGGCGTCGGCCCCGTCCCGGGCACAATTTCGAGATACTGCAGGCCGCTCGCGGTGATCACGGGCTCGCCGGCGACCGGAGGCGGCGTTGCCGCGGGGGCTGGCCGTGGAGTCTGGCCGGGCGCAAGTGTAGGTGTGGCTGTCGATGGTGTGACTGATGGCTGGCTGACCGCGCTCTCGCCACCACCGCCGCCGAGCACGGAGGCAAGCGTCAGACCCACGACTGCAATCAGGACCAGACCGATCGCGGCGGCAGTGAGCGTATACGGGCTGCTGAGAAAGTCCGGAAGATGTATCTCCGGGCCGACCAGCGCTCCGCTCTGCCGGGCCAGCTTCCGGTCATACTCAGCACGTCGCCGCGGATCGCTGAGCACGTCGTATGCACCTTTGATCTGTTCCCAGCGCGCCGCTGCCCGAGGCTTCCGGCTGACCGCAGGGTCGTAGAGCCGAGCAAGCCTTTGATACGATGCGTCGATCTCATCTGCGCCGGCTAGGCGATTGACCTGCAATATCGAGTAGTGGTCGCGTTCTTTGGACATGCTTCTACCGGTTACTAGGTTTGAGTGAAAACCATTGTATCGGAACGCCTGTCACGCGCCAGCATCGCGCCAGGCGTGGATTCATCGCCCGGTCGAACCATGACCACCGGTATCCCGGGACGTCGCGCTCAGCTCCACCGCCACCTCGATCGAGACCTTCTCCGCGTGGCTGATCACCATCTGCGCGATTCGGTCGCCGTCCTGCACTACATGCGGCTCACGGTGAGGGAGCGCGTACATCGTGACGAGCACCTCTCCCCTGTAGTCGCTGTCTACGGTCCCGAGGACGACGAGCACTCCCCGCGAGGAGAGGCCTGAGCGCGGCCGGATCTGCACATCCAGTGCAGATGCGAACTCCATCGCGAACCCGGTGGGGACTCGCACCGGTTCCGGCCCGACCTCAATTGGCTGCTCGAGGCAGGCGTAAAGGTCGTAGCCGGTCGAGCCCTCCGTCGCGCGTTCAGGAAGACGCGCGTTCGCGTGAAGCCGCTTGATCCGGATCGCTTGTTGGCTCAAATGTTCCGCCCGAGGACCCTCTCTGCCAACGCCCGGCTCGCCTGGATCAGGGCTCGTCCCACGCGATCTTGGGGATCATCCCGCGATCGAACTCCCGCAGTCGGTCAGGGCCAAGCTCCAGGATGCGGTCGAGGCAGGGCCGCACATCATGCAGAAGCTGTTCAACATCCACACCAAGTGTCACCGGCCGATAGGGCTCAAGAAGACGAGAGGCGTCCGAAAGCAGATTAACGGCACCCTTGTAATTATCGCGCAAGACGTGATGAAAGCCGGCAGCGATCTTGATAATGCCCTGGTAAAAGTCAGCGAGCGTGCCCTCTTCGCCCTTGCTCCCCACTTCCCGCCAGACGTCCTCTAGTGTCTCGTGACAATCGTAAAAGCGCCAGCTGTTGAACTCCGCGATACCCTTCGCGAGCGCCTCTCGCGTGTCGCGGTCGAGATCTGTCAATGAAGGGCGGCCAGCCATCGCCACCAGTATAGGGGGCGGCGAAATCATGAGGTAGGAGCAGAAGAGCGCTCACGCCAATCTGGGCGCCTCGCCGACTTGAAAGGAGCGCCTAGGAACCCTTCGTTTGAGGCGGCGCGCTGGCCAGCGGTGTGGTTAACGCCTCCGTGTATGATTGGCGAGAGATCCGACCGATGCAAGGCGAAGCACCAGGCAGTGCCGAGCTGCCTCCACCAGCGCTCGAGGAAGTCAGCAAAGGTGTATTTGCTTACGTGCAGCTCGATGGCAGTTGGGGCCTTAACAACACCGGGTTCATCGCCAGCAGGCAAAGTCTGATCGCCATAGATACCTGCTTCACCGAACGGCGGGCCCGCGCATTCCGGGACGCGATCCGGTCAGTGAGCGGCCTCCCGGTAAAGACGTTGGTGAACACGCACCACCACGGGGACCACACGCACGGGAATTTCGTCTTCCGGGATGAGGCACTGATCGTCGGCCACGAGTTGTGCCGAAAGGAGGTTATCGAAACAGGCCTCGGGACGAAAGCTTTATTCCCGGGCGTCGACTGGGGAGAAATCGAAGTCGCCCCGCCGTTCGTGACCTTCGAGAACTGGATGGCGCTGTATAGCGACGACCTTCGCGTCGAACTAGTTTATGTGGGGCCGGCGCACACGACTAACGACATCCTAGTCTGGCTTCCGGAGCGGCGCATCGTCTTCACGGGAGACATCATCTTTAACGGCGGAACGCCGTTCGCGCTTATGGGGTCGATCGCCGGATGGCTGGAAGCTCTCGAACGGCTGCGATCCCTGGGGGCCGAACGCATCGTGCCGGGCCACGGCCCCGTGTGCGGCCCGGACGCGATCGATGATGCGGTCGGGTACCTACGATTTGTCCAAGATATAGCTTCCAAAGGATACGAAGGGGGTCTCTCCCCGCTGGAAGCCGCCCGCGAGACGGACCTCGGGCGCTTCGCTGAGCTCCTTGATCCAGAGCGACTGGCTGGAAATCTGCACCGCGCCTACAGCGAACTCGGCGGTGAGCCGCGCGGCGTGGCGCTGTCGCTGCCCCAGGCATTCGCCGACATGGTCGCCTATAACGACGGCCAGATGCCACGCTGCCTGGCGTAGCTCTCCTGCTGTCCTACTTCAGCCGATAAATCTCGATGGTCTCGAGGATGGGTGCCCGTTCGGAGAGGTGCGCGCGGATGAGTTGGATCTCACCCACTGACAGAGGGGGGCCGGCGCCTTCCTCGCGCGATCGTGAGACCGCCTCCTTGAGCTGAGGAAGCCCGTCGTTCGAGGTGAAGCGCGCTACGCTGATGTGGGGTAAGAAGTGCGGCCCGTCGAACTGATAGCGCACGAGACTTGGCTTAGCTTCAAGCAGCCGTCCGTTTAGGTCACGCACCGGGAGGGCGTCCCACACCTCGGCGAACACAACCTCAGGGAAGGCGGCGGCAAGCCCAATTCGCGCTTCGAACGGCGGCTGACGAGCGAATACGTGGCGGGCGGCCTCAGCAACTGACCTCACCGCGGACGTGGAGACATTGTCCCGCCGGCCGCGGTTTGCGTTCTCGAAACCTAGTCCCTTTATCGTGATGTGCCAGTAGTCCTCCGGGTAGGGCTCGACACCGGGAATGTCCTCAACTGCGCGGACGAGTTTTCGCAGATGCTCTGCGACAGCGGGGTCTTCGATCGGGACCAAGAAGGCGAGGTACGTGTCGCGGCCGCGCGTCCACTCGGCCTCGAGCGTATCGGGGACGAGGCGCAGACTGTCGAGAGTCTGAAACTGAGCC
>WNGG01009693.1_pt1 | contig 10506 bp, 9 predicted proteins | sample 5400661 | NCBI WGS metagenome assembly WNGG01 (sample SAMN13153372, study PRJNA577476) | soil metagenome | isolation source: 100 cm soil or saprolite under Garry oak tree replicate 1 | place: USA:California | collected 2016-06-15
CTTCAGGGATCTGGTCCCGAAGTGAAGGTCACGCGGCTCGAGACGTGTCTCCTGTCCGCGCCCCTGCCCCAGGCGGTCAGTACGTCGACCCATCGGATCACGACGGTGAGCGAGGTCGTCGTCAGGCTCACGACGGACTCGGGTCTCGTCGGGATCGGCGAGGCGCATGGCCCGGACCTCGGCAGCGTGAACAACATCTTGAAGGCGGTCACGCCGCTCGTCCTCGGAGCGGACCCGTTCGATGTCGAGCGGATCTGGCAGGACATGTTCGCGCTCACCTACACCGGCGTGCGCGGGATACCCACGCTGGCGCGGCGGCAACGCCCCCTGGTGACGGCGATGAGCGCCATCGACATCGCGCTCTGGGATCTCAAGGGCAAGGCGATCGGCCGACCGGTCTGGGCGCTCCTCGGCGGCGCGCTCCGCCGGCGGGTGCCCGCCTACGTGACGGGCTTCTACTACAGGGACGGCGAGCGGACGGACGATCTCGTGCGCGAGGCGGCGATGTACGTGGAGCAGGGCTATCGCACCCTGAAGGTGAAGGTCGGCGGGTTGACGCCGGAGGCCGACGCCGAGCGCGTGGGCGTGATCCGCAAGGCGGTGGGAAACGACGTCGCGCTCATGCTCGACGCGAACCAGGGGTGGAATCTGCCGACCGCGGTGCGCGCGGCGAACCTCTGCGCGCCCCACGACATCTTCTGGCTCGAGGATCCCATGCCCTGGTACGACGAGCGGCACACGCTGCGGCGCCTGAAGGCGGAGGTCTCGATCCCGATCGCGGCCGGCGAGACCGAATACAGCCCCTTCGGTCTGCGCACGATGCTGGCGGAGGGGCTCGTCGACTACCTGATCATCGACTCGACCTGGGCCGGCGGACTGACGACCTGGCGAAAAGCGGCCGTCATGGCCGAGATGTATCAGGTGCCGCTGGCCGCGCATCACGATCCACAGATCCACGTCCACGCGGTGGCGGCGAGTCCGACCGGATTCATTCTCGAATCCTTCGCGGACCCGACACGGGACCCGCTCTGGTTCGAGCTCTTTCGCGAGCGCCCGGCGATCGTCGACGGCTTCATGGCGCTGCCCGAGACCCCGGGGCTCGGGCTCGAGCTTCGCGACGAGACCCTGGAGAAGTACGGGGTGAAGATCGGCTGAGGGCCCGTGCCTGGCTGGCTCCCGACTGCCACCTTTCGTCGGGGGAAGACGCCACCCCTCCGCGCAAGTTCCGGAAACAAAACACTTCTTTCGCCCGAGACACCGGCACGGATCCTGCGGTATCTTCCCGCTGCCGGCCTTTTGCCGGGGGCACGATTTCGCTCGGAGGCACCATGAAGGTCCTCAAGGTTTTGGCCGCGCTCCTTCTCGGCGTGACGTCTCTCGGCCTGGCCGAGCGGGCCACCGCCGAAGCCCCTGTCAGCGCACGACTTCAAGACGCAGCGCACGACGCAGCGCCGCACGGAAAACCGAACCTCAAGGCCTTCCTGCACCGTGCGGGGCCCGATGTCCTCGCTCGGTCCAAGCGGGAGGCGCCGCACCTCGCGCGGCGGCTCGCGCCCCGCCTGGGGAGCCAGACCGCGCTCTCCCCCTCGCCGCTCGTCTCGTCCGCCCTGGCGCCCGCGGCGCTGGTCACGGGCTTCGACGGGATCGACCAGAACGCCACGTTCGCCGACCCGCCGGACGGCGCGATCGCCGTGGGCCCCACGCACGTCGTCGAGGCGGTGAACAACGCGCTGAGCGTCTGGACCAAGAGCTACGACCAGACCGGCCGTCTCTCGGCCATCACGCAGACCGTGTCCGCGACCGACCTCAATCTGTTCCTCGGCCAGAACCCGGACTGCCTGAGCGGCGCGAACAACTTCTTCGGGCTCGTCTCGGACCCGTCGCTCGACTACGACGTCGCGCGCGACCGCTTCATGGTCTCGATGATCTCCTTCGACCAGCTGTTCCTGGCCTCGAGCCTCTGCGTCGCGGTCACCCAGACCGGGGATCCCGCCGGCGGCTGGTTCATCTACGCCTTTGGGATCTCGCCCGATTCGTCGCTGCTGGATTTCCCGCGGGCCGTCATCGGCTCCGACGGCCTGATCTACATCGCGGGCAATCTCTTCCTGCTCGACACCGCGGGGAACGCAACCTTCGATTCGGCCCGCGTCTACGCGTTCAAGACGAGCGAGATGTACGCGGGCACCGATACCACCCCGCAGATCGTCACCGTCGGGAACGATCCGCGGCTGGGACTGCCCGCCGACTCCCTGACGCCGGCGCGCGGGGTGGGAGTCGGAGGCATGTACTTCGTCTCGTCGACGAACCCGGAGGGCGCCGCGACGGGATCGGCCGTCACGCTCTGGAAGTGGAGCGATCCGTTCGGAAGCAACGTCTTCACGCAGCAGGGCTTCGTCACGGTCTCCGGCTTCACGCAGCCGCCGCCGGGGATCCAGCTGGGCGGCTTCCCGCAGGGGGTCACGGACTGCGAGCAGGTGGGCGCCCTGTGCATCGAGACGAACGACACGCGGAACGTCACGGCGTACTGGTTCGGCGGTACCGTGTGGGCGGCGCACACCGTCGGCTGCGCGCAGGGCGGAGCGCTGGCGCCGTGCGTGCAGTGGTACCAGCTTGGCAGTCTCGACGGCGCCCCGACGCTCCTGCAGCAGGGCATCGTGGACGACGCGACGAATCCCGGGCGGCAGCGATACTTCCCCAGCGTGGCCGTGGATCTGAACGGAAACGTGGTGCTGGGCTACGCCTACTCATCGGCGACGGAGTACGCCGGCGTCGCCTACACGACGCTCTCTCCGTCGGGTGAGGTCGGGCCCGAGACCGTGCTGAAGACCGGCGACGCGACGTTCGACTCCCCGCGCTTCGGCGACTACGCCGCCACGGCGGTCGATCCGCACGACAATCTCACGATCTGGCACGTGCAGGAGTACGCCAAGGCCGGTCAGTGGGGGACGTGGATCGCCGCGGTCCAGATCGGCGGGACCCCGGTTCCCCCGAGCCTCTCCGTGACACCCGCGTCACAGGACTTCGGCACGGTCATGGCGGGGAGCACCGCGGACAGGAGCTTCGTCATCCAGAACAGCGGAGGCGGCATGCTCACGGGCAGCGTCTCCGCGACGCCTCCCTTCAGCATCGCCTCCGGCGGCTCCTTCAACCTGACCCTCGGCGCGATGCAGACGGTGGTGGTGCGCTTCAGCCCGACCGCGTCGGGCGTCTTCTCGGCGGCGGTGAGCTTCACGTCTAACGGCGGCGACGCCACGAGCACCGTCACCGGTCTCGCTCCCGGGGTCAGCGCCATCACGCCCACCACGGTCGACCTCGCGGCCCCGCCGGCGAGCTTCACCGTCACGGGCCTCGGCTTCGCGAATCTCGGCTTCGGTCTGCCCGTCGTGAACTTCGTGCGCGGCAGCACCTTGCTCGCGCAGGCCCGCGCCACCGCGATGAGCGGGAGCAACTCGCTCACCGTGCCCTATCCCACCTCGGCGACGGCGATCGCGCCGAACTTGCCGGGGCTGTCGGTGGGCGCCGTGCAGGCGCAGGTCTATCTGCAGACGAGCGGCGGAGTCTTCAGTCTGATCGGTGGCGTCCCGCTCACGGTCATCGACACGACGCCTCCGCCAGGCGTCAACACGATCACGCCGAATTCGATCGACCTGGCGGCGCCGCCGCCGAGCTTCGTCATCACGGGCAACGGCTTCGCGAATCGCGGATTCGGTCTGCCGGTCGTGAACTTCACCCGCGGCTCGACCGTCCTCGCGCAGGCCCGCGCCACCGCGATGACCGGCAGCACCTCGCTCACCGTGCCGTTCCCGACCGCCGCCACGGCGCTCGCGCCCAACCTGCCGGGGCTCTCGGCCGGCCCGGTGCAGGCGCAGGTCTACGTGCAGACGGGCACCGTGTCCTACACCCTGATCGGCAGCGTGGCGCTGACGATCACCGACACCCGGGTCGTCCCCGGCGTCAGCTCCATCACGCCGAGCACGATCGATCTCGCGACGCCGCCGGCGAGCTTCACGATCACCGGCGCGGGCTTCGCGAACAACGGCTTCGGCTTGCCGGTGGTGAACTTCGCGCGCAACGGAACGGTCATCGCCCAGGCGCGCGCCACCGCGATGACCGGCAGCACCTCGCTCACCGTGCCGTTCCCGACCGCGGCCACGGCGCTCGCGCCCAACCTGCCGGGGCTGTCGGCGGGCACCGTGCAGGCGCAGGTGTACGTGCAGACGGGTACCTTCACCTACACGCTGCTCGGCAGCGTCACGCTCACGATCAATGACACGCGGTCTGGGCCCGGCCCTGGCAGCGTGAGCGCCATCACCCCGAGCACGATCGATCTCGCGACGCCGCCCGCCACCTTCACCGTCAGCGGCACCGGATTCGCGAATTTCGGGTTCGGCCTGCCCGTCGTGAACTTCGTGCGCAACGGGACGCTCCTCGCGCAGGCCCGGGCGACCGCGCTCGGCGGCAGCACCTCGCTCACCGTGCCGTTCCCCACCGCGGCGACGGCCCTCACGCCCAACCTGCCGGGGCTGTCGGCGGGCGCGGTGCAGGTGCAGGTCTATCAACAGACCGGGGCCGCGACGACGAGCCTGATCGGTAGCGTCAACCTCACGGTCAACGACACGCGCTCGGGCCCGGCGGGAGTGAGCGCCATCGCGCCCAGCACGATCGATCTGGCGTCGCCCCCGACGAGCTTCATCATCACGGGCAACGGCTTCGCGAACCTCGGCTTCGGTCTGCCGGTGGTGAACTTCGCGCGGGGCTCGGCGGTGCTCGCGCAGGCGCGCGCGACCGCGCTCGGCGGCAGCACCTCGCTCACCGTGCCGTTCCCCACCGCCGCCACGGCGCTCGCGCCCAATCTGCCGGGGCTCTCGGCCGGCCCCGTCCAGGCCCAGGTCTATGTGCAGACCGGGGTCGTGACCTACACGCTGATCGGCAGCGTCAACCTGACGGTCAATGACACCCGGGTCGTCCCCGGCGTCAGCTCCATCACTCCCAGCACGATCGACCTCAAGACGCCGCCGGCGAGCTTCACGATCACCGGCGCGGGCTTCGCGAACAACGGCTTCGGCTTGCCGGTGGTGAACTTCGCGCGCAACGGAACGGTGATCGCGCAGGCCCGCGCGACCGCGATGACCGGGAGCACCTCGCTCACCGTGCCGTTCCCCACCGCCGCCACGGCCCTCGCGCCGAACCTGCCCGGATTGTCGGCGGGCACGGTGCAGGCGCAGGTCTACGTGCAGACGGGCACCTACACGTACACGCTGATCGGGAGCGTCACGCTGACGATCACCGACACGCGGCCATGAGCGCGGCGTAGACCACCGCGCCTGTCATATGATGGGGCCCTTCTAAGGAGGAGCCCCCTATGCCGCGCGTCGCTCCGATCACCGGCAAGTCCGATGTGCCCGCCGAGCACCACGCCGTCGTCGACGCCGTCGTGAAGGTCTTCGGCGGCGTGCGTGGGCCGTTCAGCATGCTGCTGCACAGCCCGAAGCTGGCCGAGCGCCTGCTCGGCCTCGTCACCTTCTTCCGCGAGGAGAGCGTCGTCGACGCGAGGCTCCGCTCGGTGGCCATCCTGACCGCCGTGCGCGAGCGCGAGGCGGCGTACGTATGGGCGGCCCAGGTCGCCGCCGCGCGCCGCAACGGCCTGGACGAGGCGGCCATCGACCTGCTCCGGGCGAAGGGCGACGCGGGAAGGCTCCCCGCGGAAGAGCGGGAAATCGTGACCTACGTTCGGCAGCTCATGCGCACGAATCGCGCCGACCAGTCGGCCTTCGACGCGCTCGCGAAGCGACACGACGCCCAATGGCTGGTCGAGCTGACGGCGACCGCGAACTATTTCGCGTTCCTGTCGGGCGTCGTCAACGCCTTCGAGGTCGCGGCGCCCCCGGACGGTGACAAGCTGCCGGTGTAGGCGCTACGCCTTGATGCCGAGCAGCTTCGCGGCGGTCCCGCCCAGCATCGCCACGCGCTCGGCGTCGTTGAGCCCAGGCGTGCCGAGCACAAGCTCGACGGACGTCGTCGTCCACGGGTACGGAAAGTCGGTGCCGAGGACGATCTGACCCGAGCCCACCTCGGCGACGAGGTGGCGCATCGCCTCGGGCGTGAACATGATGTTGTCGTAGTAGAGCTGCGTGAGGTACTCCGTCGGCTTCTTCTTCAGCGGCCCGTCCTTCGGCCCCGGGCAGCGGTCGGGAAAGACGTGACACCCCTGATCGGAGCGCCCCGCGTACGACGGCAGATAGCCGCCGCCGTGGGCCGCGCAGATCTTCAGGCCGGGGAAGCGGTCGAGCGTCCCCTCGAAGATCAGGTGCGAGAGCGCGATCGTGGTCTCGAGCGGGTTCCCGATGACGTTCCACAGTAACCCGTTGCCCTTGAACCGGTGCGCGAGCTCGGCCGGGGCGCCCGTACCCTGAGGGTGCATGAAGACCAGCACGCCGAGCTGCTCGGCCTTGGCCCAGAACGGGTGGAACTTCGGCTCGCTCAACTCTTCGCCGTTGACGCTGCCGCCGATCCCGGCGCCGCGCAGCCCGTACTTCTTGACGCCCTCTTCGAGCTGCTGGGCGGCGAGGTCCGGATGCTGCAGCGCCACGGTGGCGAAGGCGACGAACCGGTCCGGATTCGCCGCGCACGCCTCGGCGAGCTTCTCGTTCTGGAGCGCGATCAGCTCGGTCGCGAGGTCGCGCTCGGCCTTGTACCAGTACGGATTGATGCTCAGCGCCTCGACGTCGATGCCCTGCGCGTCCATGGCGCGGAGCCGCTCCGACACCTGGGTCGCCATCTGCAGGACCGGCGGCGAGTTCGACCCCGGCGTTCCCAGCTTCAACCCCATGAGGGCCATCGCCTCCGGGACCGCGCAGTGCGCGTGCACGTCGACGGTCTTCACGCGCCGGCCGCTCACCACCACTTCCCGGCGCCGCGCCTGCGCCTGTGCCGGCGCCGCGCTCACGAGGTCGCATCCGACGAACGCGAGCCCGGTCATCGTCATGTCCCCTCCACGAGCGCGCAGAGTATCACACGCTCGGCTACGATAGCCCCCGATGCCCGAGCGCATGAGCATCCTCTGATGATGGACGAAGTGCTGCGCGGGAAGCCCGGTTACGAGTGGACCGTGAACCACGTCCTGCCGCTGAAAGATCCGCTCGAACTGTGCCGGGTCGAGCTGGAGACGGTGGGCGCGGGCCGACGGAAGGGCGGGCGATGACGACGAAGCCGCTCGTCGAGCTCGCGAAGACCATCCGGAGCAAGAACGCGGGGGTGGACCAGTCACGTTCGACATCATCTTCGGGGACCGCGAGAGCTACGAGCTCGTGAAGCGGAGCGGGGCCCTCACCGCCGAGGTCGTGAGCCGACTCTACGGCGTCGCCCTGGAGCGCATCACCGCCTTCGTCGAATACGATCCCGCCCCCGCGATCAAGTTCACGATCCGCCGGGACCGGCCCAGCGGAAGCCCCGGCGAGCGGGACGTCTTCGGGGCTCAGCAGTACGCGCCCCTCTTCGACCTGCCGATCCCGCTCTAGCGCCTGCCCGCGTCACGCCATCACGAGCCGTTCGTGGAGCGCGCCGAGGATCTCGGCGATCCCGGCGTGCGCCCAGACGTCGAAGAAGGGTGAGTCGAGAAGCGTCGCGATGTCACGGCCGCCCCGCGCTTTCGATTCGTCCTCCGTTTCGCCCGGACGCGCCCCGCGCAAGTGACCGATCACGCGGTCCTTGTGGTAGATGGCGGGATACTCGACGTAGCGGTAGAGCTCGACGAAGTCCCGCGTGAAGAAGACGGCGACGGGGATCGTCGCCCACTTCTGGCCGTTCTTCTCGTTCGCGTACTCCAGCACGAGATCGGCGTTGGCGTGCGAGGCGGGATCGGGCAGTCCCTTGCGCAGCATCGTGTCGGCGTCCCGGATGAAGATTCGCAGCTCGAGGCCGCCAGCCTCCGCGAGGCGCGCGAGGTACGGCACGTCTCGCCGGCAGTCGGACGACCAGTCCTCCGAGACCACCAGAACCTTCGCGGGCCCGCCCGGCTGCGCGGCCAGCCACGTGATGGCCGCCGTCTGCGCGTCCGTGAGCCGCGCCCTCGCGTGGCGCTCGCGGAGAAACCCGCTCCAGTCGACGCGCGGGCGGACCAGGCTGAACCGCCGGATGTCGAAGCCCTCGCGGCCGAGGTTCTCGGCCGATCCGGTGAACTTCACGTAGTCGTCGAAGGTCATCCCTTTGGCGAAGCGTTCGGGCGTCATTCGGCCACCAGCCTTTTTTTAAAGCTTCAGCAACGACTCCAGATTCCGCCAGAGGACCCTCTCTTTTTCGTCCTCGGTCAGGCTCTCGAGGCTCTGCACCCAGGCGACGGGCGAGGGATGCCACGGCACGAAGGGCCAGTCGCTGCCCAGCACCACGCGGTCGGCGCCCACCTCGTCGAGCAGGAAGCGGAGCGCCTTCTCGCTGCCGACCACGGTGTCGTAGTAGAGGCGGCGCTGGTAGCTGCTCGGCGGCTGCGGGATGCTGCGGCGCTCGGCCGGGGTCCGCTGCCAGCCCCGATCGAAGCGTCCCATCGCGAAGCACGCCGGACCGCCGCCGTGCGCGACACACACCTTGAGGCCGGGACACGCGTCGAGAATCCCGCCGAGGATCAGAACGGCGACGACGATCGCGTCCTCGACGATGACGCCGAGGCTGTTGGAGAGCCCGTGACGGGCCGCGCGCTGCATCATGAAATTTTCCTGCGGCTGCGGGTGGAAGAAGAGCACGGCGCCCATCTGCTCCGCCGCCCTGAAGAGCGGCAGGAACTTCGGCTCGTCCCAGTTCTCGCCGTTCACCACCGTGTCGAGCTCGGCGCCCTTGAGGCCGAGGACGGTCACGGCGCGCTCCAGCTCGTCGATCGCCGCCTTCACGTCCTGCGCGGGCAGCGTGGCGAGTCCCGCGAACCGCCGGGGCCACTGTCGCGTCATCCCAGCGATCTCGTCGTTGACGTCGCGCGCCAGCGCCCGTCCTTGCGCCGTGTCGAGGTGGTAGCCGAAGAACGGCGTGTGGATGGAGACCACCTGCACGTCCACGCCCTGCGCGTCCATATCCTGGAGCCGCTCCTCCGGGGTGAAGCGCACCTTGTCCGAGGAGAAGCTCGTGCGCTTGCCGCCGCCCAGCACGGCGCCCAGGCCGGCGCCCGGCTCGTGACGGAAGCCGTACCAGTCCGCTCGCGCCTCCGCGGCCCGCCAGAGCGATCCCGGCACGAGATGCGCGTGGATGTCGATGGTCTTCATCGCGGGTACAGTACCCCAGACGACCGAATTCCGCCCGAGGGAGGACACGATGACGCTTCAGGAACGGCTCGACACGATGCGAGAGGCCTCCAAGGCCCGCATCCCGCCCGAGGCGCGGGCCATCATGCAGCGCAGTATCGACGACCTTCGGGCCTCCGGGATCATGGAGCGGGTCGTCCGGGTCGGACAGACGGCGCCCGACTTCACGCTGCCCAATGCGGGCAGCCGGCCCGTCAGCCTCCAGGAACAGCTGGCGCGCGGCCCCCTGGTGCTGTCCTTCTATCGCGGGCGCTGGTGACCGTACTGCAACGCAGAGCTGGACGCTCTGCAGCAGGCCCTGCCCGAGATCACCGCCGCCGGCGGCACGCTCGCCGTTGTCTCGCCCCAGGTGGCGCGCACGCCGCGCGAGACCGAGGAGCCCAAGCCGCTGCCGTTCGAGCTGCTGCGCGATTTCGGCAACCGCGTGGCCGAGGCGTACGGCCTGGTCTTCGCCCTGCCCGACGACCTGCGGGATCTCTACCTCAAGTTCGGCATCGACCTCGCCCGGGGCAATGGTGACGGCACCTGGCGACTCCCCATTCCGGCCCGCTTCGTGATCGATCGCCGGGGGATCATCCGCGCGGCCGACGCCGACCCCGACTACACGCGGCGCTCCGAGCCCGCCCGAACCGTGGAGATCCTCAGAGGGCTGGGCGTGTAGGCGCCTTATAATTGGCCGGCGCCGCAGCGCGCGCTCACGCACGACACCGAGGGAGACGATGCGAAAGACCATTACCGGCACCGGCGGCATGTTGCTGCTCCAGACCCTGAAGGACGCGGGGGTCGAGTACCTGTTCACGAACCCGGGCTCGGCGGAGACCGGGATCTTCGCGGCGCTCGCCGAGGCCGGTGATCAACGGCTGGTCGTCGGCAAGCACGAAGGGCTCGTGGCGGCGATGGCCGACGGCTACCACCGGATCAGCGGCAAGGTCGGCGTCGTCATCGCCCACGTGATGGGCGGCTCGTACCAGCTGGCCGGGCAGCTCTTCAACGCCCAGAACGCCGGCTCGTCGCTGCTGGTCATCGCCGGGGACTGGGCATCCGAGCTCCAGGACTACCGCGGCCTCGCGCCGTACCCCGGGTTGAGCCAGGCCGAATCGATGCGCCCGATCACCAAGGACGCGCGCGCGGCCTACACGGTCGCGACGAATCCCGCCGCGATCCCCGTCGCGACGGCGCGCGCGCTCCGCGAGGCGACCACGCCGCCGACGGGCCCTGTGTA
>WNGG01027237.1_pt1 | contig 10502 bp, 9 predicted proteins | sample 5400661 | NCBI WGS metagenome assembly WNGG01 (sample SAMN13153372, study PRJNA577476) | soil metagenome | isolation source: 100 cm soil or saprolite under Garry oak tree replicate 1 | place: USA:California | collected 2016-06-15
TTGATTTCTTCCGTGGTGTTCAGTTGCTTGCCTTCGCCGTGCCCGTAAAATCTTGTGAGGCCAACAATGACCAGCCCCTTCTCCTTGTAACTGTCATACCACTTCTGCAATTGCGGAAACGTCACGCGACACGGCCCGCACCACGGCGCCCAGAAATCCAGCAGCACGACCTGGCCGCGTAACTGGGAAAGCTTAAAGGGCTTTTGATCAATCCACTCTTTCGCGACGGGATCCGGCAGGTTAGGGTTTATGGCCGGCGGTTCCTCAAATGATTTCAACAAATCCATCGAAGGGGCCACGGCATAGAGCCGCCTGGTTGCCAATTTGTACAAATTGCCTGAAGGAACTGTCAAAGCAAAATGACGGAGTTGCTGAATTGCCTCAACCGCTTCATCTTTCTTCTTCAGCTTAAGATCAGCTTCCGAAATCATCAGCAGAGCATCACTCAGCATCTTGTCGCGCTCGAACGGATCTTTCTTTTTGGCGAGCAACTTTGCGGCGTTAAGCATTTCCTGCGCGTGAGGCAAAGCCCGCTCGTAATCTTTCGTCGTGAAGTATCCGGTCGTCATCCAGTTCTCGAGGGCGTATCGATCTTCAGCTATCTGTGGTTGATCCTTTGTGTATTCGGCCAGACGAGTTTCCGCTTCCGCCTGAAACCCCTGCTTCGCTGCTTGAATCACGATGATGGCCCGCGCATTTTGCGCCGGCTCGCCGGTGACGGCGGGATTCTCAGTAAGAAAACGGCGCATCGCGAGCAAGGCGGGCTCAAAATCTCGCGCGAGATTGTAAAGCAAACCGAGATAATAAACGTCTTTGCCTTCAACCTTCCGGGCCGCCAGAGCATTTGCGTATCGCGCGGCAAGGTCGCGCTGCTCCTGTTTGATCTTGCCGGCGAGCTGATCATCGAACGGCCGGTGTTGCCGGTTAAACTCCGCGAACTTCTTGCGTGTGTAGCTGTCCGCTTCCTGGAAAAGTTGCTCGGCGCGGCGGTCGTCTTTGACATCGACGGGTTTGGCATTCGCGGTCTTGTTCACTTCACCGCTTCCGTTGGCGACGCTTGCATCCTTGACGCGATCACCCTGACCTAAGGCCAGACAAACAAACATCAGGCACATCAGCAAAGCGCAAAAAAGGCGAACCGGATTTCTCATTTGCAATCTGGTTTTTATTCTCTGTCAGCGGCCTTTGGAGAGACTGAAAGCATGGTAGGACACGACGATTGGAGTGTCAAAACCGGGGGGTCGGCAGCTCGCGCATCAGCAAGGGCTGCGTGCCTGTCCTCACGCCTGGGCTTCTGACCAAACCGATCCGGCAAAAACGGCGTTAGCAAAGTCGACGGGACGCCGGTGACAATCGCCTCCGCGATTAGCTCGCCGGTGATCGGGGCCAGCAAAATGCCGTTCCGATAGTGACCTGTCGCATAAAATAACCCGCCAATTTCGTTCGCTGGTCCGAGCACCGGAAAATCATCTTCAGCGCGCGGCCTAAGCCCGGCCCATGAATCGAAAAGGGGCAGATGTTTCAGCGCGGGAATGATTTCCACGGCCGCCGACTTAATGTTTCCAATACCATCAACGGTGACCCGCTTATCAAACCCCACATGTTCAGAGGTCGAACCCGCAAGCAGGCGTTCATCGCGTCGCGGCACAACGTAACCGCGCGCCGTGTAGAGGACATGACGTGTCAGCGCCGACGCCGATTTGAAGCATAGCATCTGGCCGCGAACCGGCTCGATAAAAACTTCCGGAAGCGACACGTCAGGCGAGTTGACGAAAGAAGCCCAGGCTCCGGCCGCCACGACCACGGCCTTTGCGGCGATGCTGCCTTTAGAAGTCTGCACACCTTGAACTTGATCATTCTCGATCCGAACGGTCTTTACTTCGCTTCCCTCAAGCATGCACACGCCCAATTTGTCGTTCGCTTTTACTAAAGCCTCAACCAGCTTGCGATTCTCAACTTGCCAATCACTTGGAAAACGCAGAGCGCAACGCACGCGTTCGGAAATGTGAGGCTCGAGCGCGCGCGCTTCACCGGCAGCCAGAAGTTCAACCCTTAGACCTTGTTCAGCTTGCCACGCTAATCGGCGTTTAAATTCGATTTCATCTTGACCATTGAATCCGAGGTAAAGCGTGCCGGTGCGATCCAACACAACGTCGACGTCTCCTTCTTCGCGCAGGGCATCAGCAAACCCCGGATACAGGTCGCGACTCGCGCACATCAAGCGAAAAAATTCGTCGTTGCGATCAGCCTCAACCTGCGGCGCGAGAATCCCACCCCCAGCCGACGAAGCTTCCCCGCCGAATCCGGCGCGTTCAACCAGCGTGACTCTTCGCACGCCGCGCCGCACCAGCGAGCGCGCGATCGTCAAACCAATCACGCCACCGCCAATTATCACCACGTCGGCAGTCGCGCCGCGCGTTACTGATCTCGCTGACATTTTCGGGATTGACTACTGACTACTGACTACTGTCTACTGACGTCCTGCTTATGCGGCATCGTATCACACTGATTCCCGGCGATGGCATCGGCCCTGAAGTCGCGTCCGCGGTCGTGCGGATTATCGAAGCGTCCGGTGTCGAGATCGAATGGGAAGAGCACATCGCCGGACAACTGGCCCTGGATAAATTCGGCAAGACTTTGCCGGATGAACTAATCGAATCAATTAAGCGCAACCAGGTTGGACTCAAGGGCCCGATAACGACTCCGGTGGGTAAAGGTTTCACCTCTGTCAATGTCGGTTTGCGCAAAGCGCTGGATCTCTATGCCAACTTGCGACCGGTGAGGGCGCTGCCAAACGTTCCCTGCCGCAATCCCGATCTCGATCTGGTAGTGGTGCGCGAAAATACTGAGAGCCTTTATTCCGGCCTGGAGCACGAGGTGGTGCCCGGCGTGATCGAAAGCTTGAAGATCATCACGGAGAAGGCCTCGACGCGAATTGCGCGTTTTGCCTTTGCGTATGCTCGCAACGAGAACCGGAAGAAAATCACTGCCGTTCACAAAGCGAACATCATGAAGCTATCGGACGGTTTGTTCCTGAAGTGTTTCGAAGAAGTGGGACGAGCGTTTCCGGAAATCGAGCAGCAAAGCATGATCGTCGACAACGCTTCGATGCAGTTGGTGATGCGGCCGGAACAATTCGACATTCTGCTTTGCGAGAACCTTTACGGCGATATCGTTTCGGATCTTTGCGCGGGATTGATCGGTGGACTGGGCCTGGTTCCCGGCGCCAACATCGGCGAGAAAGGCGCGGTGTTTGAAGCGGTGCACGGCTCTGCGCCTGACATTGCAGGTAAAGGTATCGCCAATCCTACTGCGCTGTTACAGTCGGCGATTCTAATGCTCCGCCACATTAACGAGCGCGCGGCTGCCGATAGAATTGAAAGCGCGATGCTGAAAGTTTTCGTGGAAGGCAAAGTCCGCACACGGGATGTCGGGGGCAACAACACCACCGACGAATTTGCAGATGCGATTGTTGCCGGAATTGAATAATCAGGTCGGTCGCCGAGTGATCTACCACAGAGGACATTGAGAAAACGGATTAGCTAAGTTGGATCTTCACCTTCTTCGGCAGCTTCTCAAAAACCAGGTCATACGAATTTCGCAGCAGCGCTTTCAATTCTTTATCGCTCAGGGCATCGAAGGTTTCGAGCGCTATCCAATGATAACGCGCCGAGTAAGGCGCCGGATCAATTCCATCCTGCTCGATCAATTCGGCAAATGTTTCTTCCGTGCATTTGAACGACAGACAATACTTTGACGCGCCTTCGAGCACCGTAACTGCGAACATCTTACCGGCGATTTTGAAGACCAGATCGTTTCCCCACTGCACATTTTCGGTGGCATGCGGAAAGGAAAGGCAATACGCGCGAACAGATTCGATGTCCATATTAGTGAGTGATGAATCCCGGCAGTTCTAGAAGCACTCTAGGCTTGCCACGCGGGAAGCTGTGAAAGGTAATCGCGACTAAATCCGTTAAGCCAGACCAGCCGGTCGTCAATTTTTTTGACGCTCACAACGCGGGACGCCACTATCAGCCAAACCACCGCCGCAATAAGGATCACCACTCCCAACAAGCCGAGGATGACGTAATCATAGGCAATGGCAGCAATCGGAACAATAAGTCCCAATAAGAGCAGCAACCAACCGGCAGCCAGCTGCTTGCGCCGGCTTTGAAAATGTTTCGCGCACAGGCCCAGGTAAACCGTAGCTCGCTTACTCAAAACGGCGGCAATGATTACGTACAGCAAGGCCGCGCCAAAAACCAGCAGGTACAAGATCGGATGGTGCCAGGAAAACTTTTTCTTGAGCCTCAATCCGCTAGCCGGTGCGTTGCACTTCACGCACCGATCGGGAAGCGTGGCTTCTTTCGTCATCACGAGGGTCGACTTATCGCGCCAAACGCCGCCGGATGGAGGTGGCGGCATTACATAACCGTCTGCCAACACAATGCCCGCCGGCGGGGTGGGCGCCGGGACTGCGGAATTTGCAACCTCAGTTCCGCACCGTTTGCAATGGGCATCAGCGGCAAAATTAACCAGCCCGCACGTCACGCATCTCCAGGAGCTATTCATCTCATTTCAGGTTAGCGCTCACGGCGCAGATCAAAATTGAGAGCTCAACTCGAAGGTGGGTGAGAATAGAAAAGCGCCGCGAGTTCTCTCAGGCGAAGCACGAGAACACGCAGCGCTGGAAAAGGCTTCATCGAAAGTTATTCCGCCGGCCCGGTGCAGTTTGGACCATGCAGCGCCGGAATCTTTTGACTGATCACCGGATAGTTGGGCGCTTCATCAATGTTGATTTGCGTCCAGTGCGCATAATTTTCGGGCACGTTGTTGTCGGCGAAAATCGCTTCGACCGGACACTCAGGGACGCACGCATCGCAATCGATGCAGGTGTCGGCATTGATATACAACCGATCCGGAAGTTCGTGAAACGCTTCTACCGGACAGACAGCAGCGCAATCAGTGTACTTACAATCAACGCAGGGTTCCACAACAACGTAGGTCATTCGGGGATGACTCCTTTCAATCAATCAAATGTTTATTATCTATTGCGCGGAATGTCAACAGGAATTCTTACGCACAAAAGAAATCTGTGCAACTCTCCGGCTGATCAAAAACAATGAGGGTGATTGAATTCCATTGTGTCAATGCTTCGGTACATAGGTAATCCAAAAGTAGATCGCCTGGCCGATGCCGATCCATAATCCGATCACCGCGCCGAACAATTCGATCGTTTTCAAATGATGCTCGGCAACCAGCAGCACCAGCTCTTCCAATTTCTCGAGCGGATATTCAGAAACTTTTTTGCGCACGAGACCGCCAACATCGAATTCCGCAATCGCCGCGGGCAGGCGCTCCCGCGCGGCATCGGTAATTCTTATTGTCAACGCGGCGCTGGCTTTTTCAATGGCGCCTTCGGGCATGTGATCTCCCAGGCGGCCTATCGGGGCCACCAGGAATCTTTCAATCTGTGAACTCAAGATCGCGTTGATGGTCATCGCCGTGTCATCGCGCGCCAGTACCGTCAGCAAACTTTTTGTCAGAAAGCTCTTAACGCGGGGCGCTGAATCGGGATTCAGGGTCTCCAGTAACTCATCAAGCGTTTGCGGCTGCAAGCGTGCGAGCGCATCGGTCAAATAAGCCGAAACCGAAGTCGCCAGTTCCGGACTCTGGGCCATTGCAATCAGGCGAGAGGCGGCCTGGGTTTTGATCGTGTCAAATCGTTCCGAAGAAACCTGGCCCACGATTTCATCGAGCGGCTTGTTCATCAGGTTGTCGATCGTCGAGTTAAGAAACGAGGTGGCTTCCTGAGAGAACGTGGCGCCGCGCAAATATTCTTCGACTCGTCGCGGCAGAGTGTTGTTCACCAGCTCGTCGACTTGCCAGATGATGCGCGATCGGCTCAACCTGCCGATCGATGCGGTCCTTGATAATCGCGACAGTTTCCGGTGTGAACATCTCGGCCAGGGTCGCATGCGTGCCGGCCAAATCGTCGAGGCGCTCGCCGACAAAAGTACGCACTTTGGCTTCGAATCCTTCTTCGCTCACCAGACGGTGAAAGCGATTTTCCGCAAACCCCAGGATCTGGGTGAAGGTTTCCTCGCTTACGGTGTCGCTCAACCGGCGCTCGAGAAGTTTGTCAACCTGGTGATCGACAAAGTTCTCGATCGCTTCAGCCGTCTGCTCGCTCTTCAGGACGCGCGCGATGTGTTCCGCCAGGCGCAGCTGCAACGCCGCGATCGTATCCAGCACCGGGGCGCGCGCTCCGGTGGGCAGCGCATCGAGCAACGACGGGTAAACGGTTGAGAGCAATTCGGTGGTGTACGAAGTGACGAAACCTTCGACTTTGCGGCTGAAGAATCCGGTCTCAAATAACGCGTGAAAGACGGTCTCCTGCGAAACCAATTCGTTGCCGACGGCGTTGCCAATCGATTGGGCGAGCCGCTCGCGATGACGCGGAATCATGCCCTGCGGCCAGACAGTGAGCCCCAGGAATTTCACGGCGTGATATGGATGGAACAGCATCCAGATGGCGAGCCACGCCGCGCCATAACCGTGGATGGTAGCGATGACGATAATCGCCAGGCTGATTAGGATTTTGAAAGTGAGCGGATTGATGGTGCCTGTTTCCTTGCTCGTAAATTCTATGAGGGAATTCCGTGTCGCGCAATCATCTCCATCACTTCACAAAATCGATCCAGTTCGCCGAGGGTGGTGTAGAGATTCGGCGTGATGCGAATGCCGGTGAATTCTTCATGGACGATCGGGGTCGTGAAGATGTGGTGCTTGCTGAAGAGATAACTGCCGATTGCGCCCTGATCGAGCCCCTCAATTTTCACATTCGCGATCGCGCACGATTGATTCGGATCGAATGAAGTATTAAAGCGAACCTTCGGCACATCTTTCAGCTTGTTCATCCAATACCGCGAAAGATAACGGAGCCGCGCTTCTTTGCGCCTGGGGCCGATGCCGTTGGAAAAAAGCAGCGCTTCGCCGATCGCCAATCTCGGCGCGGCGGAATGGGTGCCGATCTCTTCAAACTTGCGAATGTCGGGCGCCTGCTTTGATTCGGCGGCCATTAGCGGCCAAAGCTTTTCAATCTTTTCGCGTTTCACATACAACAGACCCGTTCCTTTCGGCGCGAACAACCATTTATGCAAGCTGGTGCCGAAGTAATCACAGCCGAGATCCTTTTGTTGGAATTCAAACTGGCCGAACGAATGCGCGCCGTCGACGATCGTTTCAATTCCCTTCGCGCGGGCCATCCCGCAAACGGCCTTTACCGGTGTGATCTGCCCGGTGATGTTTATCTGATGGGCGATCAGGATCAGCTTCGTGCGATTGGTAATCCCATTTGCGAATGCGGCCGTGATTTCATTGAGGTTCTTTGGCGGAATCGGAATCTGGACCAGTTTCAACTTCAAACCTTCGCGCCGCTCGCGCTGGCGCAAAGTCGTTAGCATGCGCGGATAATCCTGGGTGGTGGTGAGAATCTCGTCGCCTGATTTGAAGTCCATACCCATCAGGAGAATCTCCAGCGACTCAGACGCGTTGCGCGTAATGGCGATCTCCTCGCGATCACAGCCGAACATTTCCGCCAGTCCGGTGCGAATCGTTTCCGACTGCGGCTCGAGAATTTGCCACATCGTGTACGCGGTTGCGTCTTCCTGCTGCCAGATGTAACGCACCAGCGCTTCCGTAACCATGCGTGGGCTGGGCGACACGCCGCCGTTATTGAGATTGATGATGCCGCGGGTAACCGTGAAAGCGTTCTGAATCGTCGCCCAGTAGTCTTCATCCATCGCCGCCTGTTCCGGCGTCAGATGGGCGACACTCTTCGTCGCCGCTTCAACTTCTTTCAGCAGCGAAGCGATTGTCGATGAAGTCAGCGCTGCCAGCCCGAGGCCTTTGCCGGCAAGTGCAATAAAATCGCGGCGGTCAAAGCTGTTGAATTTTTCAGTCGTGTGTCGCATGAGTCGTTTCCTATTGTTTCCTATCAGTCATCGTCTTCGCAGCTCGCCCACCAAAGATCGGTTGGCGGCAGCAAAGTGAAGTCGGTTTCGAGGAAAGCTGAGCTCGGCGCGGCTTGATAGACAATCTCGCCATCAATGATGGTCATCAGGCAATGCGTCTTGAGAATATCCATTTCCGGAATCTTCATGACGTCGGCTGACAGAACGGTGAAGTCGGCAAGTTTTCCCACTTCAATACTGCCGCGCAGATTTTCTTCAAACGCGGCGTAGGCCGGCCAGACGGTAAGCATCTTCAATCCCTGTTCGCGGGTCAGCGTTTCTTCGGGATGCCAGCCCTCGCCGGAAAATCCCTTGATGTCTTTGCGTGCCACGGCCGCATAGAATTCGATCATTGGTTCGCCACGCTCGACCGGCGCGTCAGAGCCGCCCGGGACGACCACTCCGGTCTTTACAAAACTGTTCCAGGCATAGGCTCCGGCGAGGCGCTTGATTCCCAAACGCGCGGGCGCGAAATGCAGATCACCGATCGCATGCGATGCCTGCATTGAGGGAATGATGCCCAGCTTGGCAAAGCGCGGAATGTCCTCCGGGTTGACGATCTGTGAATGCTCGACGCGCCAACGCGGTTCGGTGATCTTCCGTTCGGATTTTGCCACCGCGTTCAAAGCTTTTTCATATTCATCGAGAATAAAGCGATTTGCAGAATCTCCGATCGCGTGCGTTTGAACCTGGATGCCTTTGCGCAATGCTTCCTGGAGCATCGGCAGAAGGTTTTCTTCTTTGACCGTGAGAAAGCCCGATGTTGACGGATCATCCGAGTACGGGGCCAGCAAGGCCGCGCTTCGCGATCCAAGAGAGCCGTCGGCGTAGGCCTTGATTGTCCGGACATTGAATCGATTCCCGAAGGCTTCAATGATCGGTCCTTCCCGAAGGAGCCGCTCTGCTTCTTTGCCCGGACCATGCACGGCTTTGTAGATTCGCAGTTTGATCTTCCCTTCGTTGTAAAGTTTTTGATAACGCGCAATGTCTTCATAGCTGCCGCCCGGATCCTGCACCTGCGTCCAACCAAGTCCGAGATCCCGATTCACGCCGAGCACTACCGCGCGTTCGGCATCTGCCGGCGATATCGGCGGAATGTGGCGATCGACAAGTCCGCGCGCCGCGTCGAGCAACATGCCGTTTGGCTCGCCGCTTTGTTTGTCTTTTGAAATCTCACCACCAAAAGGATTCGGAGTGTCTTTGGTAATGCCCGCGATCTTAAGCGCCGCGCTGTTCGCCACTGCGCCATGGCCATCAGCTCGCGTGAGGACTACCGGGTTGTTGGGTGCAACTTTGTCGAGGTCCCAGCGCGTGGGAAACACCGGCGGTTGCCAGAAAGTCTCGATCCATCCGCGCCCGGTCACCCATCGGCCCGGCGGAGCCTGATCGACTCGCGCTTTAACCTTAGCCAGGAAATCCTGAAGGTTGGTGATCCCTTCCAGGTTCAAGGTCATCTCGCGAAAGCCCACGCCCGCCAGGTGCTGATGCGCATCAGTCAGGCCAGGCAGCATCGTGGCGCCGTGAAGATCGATTATTCGGGTCGCAGCGCCTTGATACTTCTTCGCGTCGGCATTCGAACCAACAAAGACAATGCGATCGGCTTTAACGGCAACGGCGTCGGCGTGTGATTGTTTGTCATTCGCCGTGTAGATGTTGCCATTAACAAAGATCAGGTCAGCCGTTTCGGCTTGGGGCAGATGCGGGGACAGACCAAACAGCAGAATACCCAGGACTACCAGAAATACTTTCATGAGATTTCTCTTTGCATAGGATTATTGCTGTAAGAGCGGCAGAGTTATATCACAGTGCGCATATTACGAGCATCATTTGGAAACCGGCTCGGGCCGCCGATTACTCCCACAAGCGTGTAATGAAATATAATCTGCTCAGACAAACTAAATACAAGTTGAAACGTCCGTGACGGGGGAGGCTTTATGAACGTTGAGAGTTTGAATCTGACTACAAGTCAGGGCGCCACCACGGCTTATGTTGCGCGCCCACTTACGGAGGCCACGGCCGGTGTCCTTTTAATTCAGGAATACTGGGGTATCAATGAGCACATTCGAGATCTCTCAGGTCGTTACGCGAGTGAAGGTTATCTTTGTGTGGCCCCCGATCTATTTCGCGGAAGAGTCGCGACTGACGCAAAAGAAGCGGCAGCCATGATGCAGGCCTTACGCACTGAGGACGGGATGGAAATAATCCGCCGTAGCGTGGACGCTGCGGAAAAGACATACGGAGTCAGTCGTTTCGCGATCAATGGATTCTGCATGGGCGGCACGTTTGCGCTCCGCGCCGCGTGCGAGATGCCTGAACTCAAGGCGGCCGCGCCATTCTATGGTGATATCCCGGAAGAAAATATTTTGAAGCAGTTGAAAGTGCCGACGCTGTTCATCGCGGGTAAGCGCGACGCGTGGATCAATCAGGAAAAGGTAAACGGCTTGAAAGAAGTCGCGAAGAAATACAATTTGCCAGTGGAAGTAATTA
>WNGG01009702.1_pt1 | contig 10501 bp, 7 predicted proteins | sample 5400661 | NCBI WGS metagenome assembly WNGG01 (sample SAMN13153372, study PRJNA577476) | soil metagenome | isolation source: 100 cm soil or saprolite under Garry oak tree replicate 1 | place: USA:California | collected 2016-06-15
CAGCGGCGTCCCGGCGGCCAGGCCGAACGCCTGCGGCATGCCCGGCTGCATCGCCACCCGCATGCCGCGTACGTCGCCCAGTTCGGCGAGCACCTGCTTGGTGTAGTCGCGGTCCCCCACCGACACGCCGCCGGAGGTGAGCACCAGGTCGCCTTCGGCCGCCGCCAGCGCGAACCCCTTGCGCAGCGCGTCCGGGTCGTCGTGCAGGCGCCCGCAGCGGAACGCCTCCGCGCCCGCCCGCCGGGCCTGGGCGACCAGCAGCCAGGAGTTCGAGTCGCGGATCTGCCCGGGTCCGAGCGGGTCGCCCGGGTCGACCAGCTCGTCGCCGGTGGAGACCACCGCGACCCGTGGCCGGGGCACCACCGGGACGGCGCGGCGGCCGACCGAGGCGAGCATGCCGATCGCGGCCGGGTCGAGCACCCGCCCGCGCTCCAGCACCACCGTGCCTTCGCGCACGTCCTCGCCGGCCTCCCGGACGAAGGCGCGCGCGCCCACGGCGGCGCCGATGAGGACTTCGCCACGCTCGGGCGTCGGCTTGGTCTGCTCGACCGGTACCACCGCGTCGGCGCCGGGTGGCAGCGGCCCGCCGGTCATGATCCGCACCGCGCCGCCGGGCGGCACCAGCGGCAGGCGCGCGCTGCCGGCGAACACCTCGCCGGCCAGGCGCAGCGCCACTGGCCGCTCCGTGCTCGCCGCCTGGATATCGGCGCTGCGCACCGCGAAGCCGTCCATGGCCGAGTTCGCGAACGGCGGCAGATGCTCGCCGGCCCGCACGTCGGCGGCGAGCACGCAGCCGAGCGCGTCGCCGAGCTGCACCTCCCGCGCCGGCAGGGGGCGCAGTCGCGCCAGCACCTCGGCGCGGGCCTGATCGAACGGCACCATGTCCGGCGGGTCCACCCGGCCATGCTCTTGGGGAAACTTGTCGGCCATCAGCGTGGGCTCATCGCGGCTTGACGGGTCAGCGTTGCCTGCCGCCAGCGCCAGGCGCGGCGTCGAGCCGGGCCACGAAGGCGCGCAGGAACGCGACGAAGCCCGGGCCGATGTCGTCGCGATGTGCGGCGAGCTCGACGGTGGCACGCAGGTAGTCGTTCTTGTCGCCCACGTCGTAGCGGGTGCCGTTGAAGGCCATCGCCAGCGCCCCCTTGCCGTCCTGCGCCTGGGTGAGCAGCTTGATCGCATCGGTGAGCTGGATCTCGCCCTTGGCGCCCGGCCTGGTGGCACGCAGCGCCCCGAAGATGTCCGGGTGCAGCACGTAGCGGCCGATCACCGCGAGGTTCGAGGGTGCCTCCTCGGGCTCGGGCTTCTCGACGATGTCGGTGACCCGGAAGACGCCCGGCTCGACCTCGTTGCCGGGGGCAACCGCACCGTAGGCGCTGATCTGCGAGCGCGGCACCTCCATGGCCGCGACCACGCTGGTCTGCTGGCGCTCGTAGCACTCCACCATGTCAACCAGCAGCTTCTCGTCCTCGCCGATGAGGTCGTCGCCGAGCAGCACCGCGAAGGGCTCGTTGCCGACGTGCTGTTCGGCGACGCTGACCGCGTGACCCAGGCCGAGCGGCATCTTCTGGCGGATGTAGTGGATCTCCGCCATGTCGGCGATCTCCTGCACCTGCTGCAGAAGCTGGTGCGAGCCCTTGTCGGCGAGGAGCTTCTCCAGCTCCCAGGAGCGGTCGAAGTGGTCCTCGATGGCGTACTTGCCCCGTCCGATGACGATCAGGATGTCATCGAGGCCGGCGCGGACCGCCTCCTCCACCACGTACTGGATCGCCGGGGTGTCGACTACCGGCAACATCTCTTTGGGCTGCGCTTTCGAAGCCGGCAGGAAGCGGGTGCCAAGCCCAGCCGCGGGAATAACGGCTTTGCGTACCTTCACGTGCCAACCCCCCGGAAGCTGTTGCGGATCCCTCTTGGGATGCCTGGAAGGGGCGATCTTACTCGACCTTTGCGCTTCCCCCCTGGGTATTGCCTGGTGCATTGCCTGGTGTGCTGCCGCCTGGGAGGGTCCTTGAGCCGCCGTCGATGGCCAGCAGGCCGGGCCGGGCGGTGACCACGCGGTCGCGGCCCTGGACCTTGGCCTCGTACATGGCGCTGTCGGCGGCGCGCAGCAGCACGTTGGGCCCGGCGGCGTGCTGCGGGTAGCCGGCGACCCCGACCGAGATGCTGAGGGAGATGCCGGGGTCGTCGGGCCGGGCGGCGAAGGGCTGGCCGCCGACCACCTTGCGGAGCTTCTCGGCCGCGGCCAGGCCCCCCTCGACGTCGGTCTCGGGCAGGATCAGCACGAACTCCTCGCCGCCGTAGCGGGCGAAGGTGTCGATGTCGCGGACGCTGGAGGTGATGCGGCGGGCCAGCTCCACCAGCACCTCGTCGCCGCGCTGGTGGCCGTGGCGGTCGTTGACCCACTTGAAGTGGTCGATGTCCAGCAGCAGCAGGGTGAACACGCGGCCGAAGCGGCGCGAGCGCTCGATCTCCTGCTCCAGGCGCCGCTCGAAGTAGCGGTAGTTCCAGGCCCCGGTCATCGCGTCGGTCACCGACAGGCGCTCGGCCTCGGCGTGGAGCTGGACGTTCTCGACCGCCACCGCGGCCTGCACCGCGAAGGTGGCCAGCGCGTTGGCGTCCTCCAGGGTGAAGTCGCCGTTGCCGTCGCGGTCGTAGAGGCTCAGCACCCCGAGCACCCGCCCCTGTGCCAGCAGCGGCACGCTCACCTGGGTGGTCGCCTTGGGCTCGCCGGTGCGCGGGGTGGCGCCCTCCGGCGGGATCGCCAGCACCACCGGCGTGCCCCGCGCCGCCACCGCCCCGGCGATGCCCTGGCCGACCGGCAGGCGCTCGGTCAGCTCCCGGCCGCCGAGCCCGTAGGTGGCGCCGCGGACCAGCGTGGTGCGGTCGGGGCTGAGCAGCTGCAGGCTGCCGGCGCGGGCCTTGCGCGAGTGCACCGCCGCCTCCAGCACCACCTGCAGCAGCTTGGGCAGGTCGTGGGTGGACGACAGGGTCTCGCCGAGGCGGCCCATGGAGCGCGACAGCTCCTCCCGGCTCACCTCCAGCGCGGTCAGGTAGCCGCCCAGCTCCACGCGCATGCTCTCGAAGGCGCGGGCCAGGTCGCCGACCTCGCCGCTGGCGCGTACCGCTGACGGCTGGCGGCTGAAGTCGCCCCTGGCGATCTGGCGCGCCTGCCTGGCCAGCTCGCCGAGCGGCTGGCTGACCAGCCGCGCGAGCGCCGCGCCGAGCCCGGTGGCGAGCACCGCGGCGACCACGGCCAGCACCAGCAGCAACGCCAGCAGGCGCGGATCGACCCCGGCGACGTCGCTGGCAGCATCGGGCAGGCTCACCAGCAGCCGCAGCGACTGGGACTGCCCGGCGACCAGCGGCGCGACCTGCCCGGCGACCGCCTGCCCGGCCAGGCGGAAACGGCCGCCGCCGTCGCTTTGGGGCAGGCGGTCCTGGCTGCCGAGATGCCCGAGCGTGCTGGCCAGCGGCCGCGTGCCCAGCGCCACCGTCAGGTCGGCATTGGGGTCGGTCAGGTCGAGCCGCTGCAGCTCGACGCCGTCCAGCCAGACCCCGGCGATGACCGTGCCGAGGATGCAACCGCCCTGCCCCTGCAAAGACCGCTGCGCCTGGCCCGGCTTGCAGCCGTGGCGGGTCACCGGCACCGCGCGGCGCTGCAGCAGGGCCGTGTCCGGGTCGGCGTCCAGGGCGCCAGGCTGCGCGCCGAGCAGCGCCTCCAGTGGCGGCAGGGCGACCCCGTCGAGGAAGCTCGGGACGGTGCGGCCCGCGGTGGCCAGCACACGTCCGTCAGGAGCGACGGCGGCCAGCAGCAGCTCCTGCGACCCAGACCCGAAACGCTGCAGCGCCTGGTCGAGCCTGGCCTCGTCGCTGCCGGCCAGTGCAGCCTGGACCGTGGGGTCGCGCGCCAGCGAGCTGGCCGCCGCGGTGGCTTGGCCGAGCTGGCCCGCCAACAGCAGCGTGGCCGCGCGGCGGGTCTGATCAAGCTCAGCGCTGACCTGCCGCTGATGGCTGGCGCTCACCTGGCGCCAGCCATAGAGGGTCACCAGGACCAGCGGAACGACGACGATGGCCACGAAAAACACCGTGAGCCGGGACCGGAGCGACACGGGCGCACTCCCATGTACTCGGAATGGATAATCCAAACTCGGACGCCCGAGACCGGATCGATCCGGTCGATCGTCCTATTGGTCTCGAAGCAGGTACAGGGTAGCGCGATCGCTCGGCGTGCGCGGCGAACACTGTGCGCGTCTAGGCTACTTCCAGGCAGAGCGACGAATTCTGGCTAATTCAGCGTCCAGCTTGAGAGGATCACGACGGTATTCCAGGCATGATTGGGCAAGTCACTATTGCGAAGGTAAGTTTGCTGGCAAGAGGTGCACCGCTCGCCCCTCCGACGTTGCCCACGCCGTCCTCAAGGAAGCGCACCGTGGCCGCGGACAAGAGACCTTCCCCAAAGCAACCCAGGCGCCGGCCCGTCCCCGATCAGGTCGAATATGCCCCCCACGGCCTCGCCTGGCTCCGGGAGCAATTCGAGGAGGAGACCGCACCCGATCCGGGCCCCACCACCCCGGCCCCGCCGGTAACCTCGGCCCCACCGCCCTCCAAACCCGCACCCTCCAAGCCAGTGAGCTCCAAACCCGTGCCCCCCAAACCGCCGCCCGCCGCGCCAGTGACCGCCAAGCCAGTGACCCCGCCACCGCTCGGCAAACCGAAGGCTCCGCCATCCGTCGAGGCGCCGACCCAGCCATTCGCGGTCGTCGAGGAGGCAACCGTCGAGAAGGCCGAGCAGCCAGCCACCCCTGCGGAGAACACCAGCTCGCCCACGCCCAAACCTGCTGCCAAGCCTGCGCCAAAGCCGGACGCGCCAAAGCCGGACGCGCCAAAGGCGGCTGCCCCGAAGGCGGCTGCCCCGAAGCCGGCCGCTCCCAAGCCGGAACCGGAACCGGAACCGGTGGCACCCAAGCCAGTGGTGCGGTCCGCGCCGGTCAGGCCGGCCGATGCGCCGCCGCGGCCGGTGGTGCTGCCAGGAGCGGGCGCCCCGGTCACGCCGCAACCCAAGGCCAAGCAGGCGGCTGCGGAGCCGGCGCTCCAGCCATCGCCGGAGAGTCCCGCACAGGGCTGGCAGAACACGGTCTTCCGGCTCAGCGGCGGCCGCTGGCGGCCGAAGCCGGGCATGGCCGAACTGGTCATACGCGACCTCACCGGCCGCATCGCCGCGCCAGTCAGCGGGTGCCACCGGATCGCGGTGATCGCCCTCAAGGGTGGCGTCGGCAAGACCACCACCACGGCCTGCATGGGGGCGGCGTTCGCCGATCACCGGGGCGACCGGGTTGTGGCGGTCGACGCCAACCCGGACGGCGGCACTCTCGGCTTCCGCATCCGGCGCGACACCCAGACCACCAAGGACCTGCTCGCCGTCGCGGCCAAGCTTGAGAAATACGAGGACCTCCGCGCCTATGCCTCGCAGACGAACCAGCGCCTGGAGGTGATCGCCTCCGAGGCCGACCCCGAGCTTTCCGAAGCCTTCGGCGACGACGACTACCGCGAAGTCATCGCCGTGCTGGAGAAGTTCTACTCGATTATCCTCACCGACTGCGGGCCGGGCCTGCTCCACGACGCCATGCGCGGCATCTTGCCCCTGGCCGACCAGCTCGTGGTGATCAGCGCGGCCAGCCTGGACGGCGCTCGTGCGGCCAGCCTCACGCTCGACTGGCTGGAGAAGCACGGCTGCGAGGAGCTGGCCGGCCAGGCCGTGGTGGTGATCAACGCCGTGCGGCCGCGCGCCTCCGTCGACGTCGGCCAGCTGGAGCAGCATTTCGTCCGCCGTGTCCGTAAAGTGCTGCGGGTCCCGTTCGATCGGCAACTGGAGGCCGGCGCCGAGATCGTCTTCGACCAGCTCGCTCCGGCCACCCGGCAGGCCTACCTGGCGCTGGCCGCGACCGTGGCCGACGGCTTCGACGGCAGACCCAAGAAGAAGGTTGAGGGCGACCGCGCCGGCAACGACGAGCCCACACCGCCGCCCGCCGCAGAACCCGCCGCAGAACCCGCGACGGAGCCTGCCGCGAAGCCTGCCGCCGAGCCGGGAACAGCGCCTGGGTAGCAGCTTGTTATCATCAGTGCGTGAGCGGCCCATTGGCCGCACCGCGTTCGCCAACGTTCCAGGGAATTGCAGGGAGCACCCGATGCCCACCTATGAGTACGCCTGCACCAGATGTGATCAGCACATCGAGGTGGTGCAGTCGATGTCCGACGCACCCCTCGCCGAGTGCGGAGCCTGCGGGGGCAGGCTGCGCAAGGTCTTCTCGCCGATCGGGATCGTCTTCAAGGGGTCGGGCTTCTATCGGACCGATTCTCGCAGCAAGCCCGGCGCCAGCGCCGGAGCGGGCAGCAAGGGCAGTGGTGAGAGCAAGCCGGCTGCCTCGACTGCCCCGGACGGCACGGGCAAGTCCGACAGCAAGTCCGGCTCGTCCGCGCCCTCTGCCTCTCCCTCGCCGACCTCCAAGCCAAGCGAGAAGAGCGCCTGATGCCCCTGCCAGAGGCAGAGATCGGGGTTTTCGGCGGGTCCGGCTTCTACTCCTTTCTCGAAGGCGTCAGCGAGCACACCGTCAAGACCCCCTACGGCGAGCCGTCGGACCAGCTCATGGTGGGTGAGATCGAGGGCCGCCGGGTGGCCTTCCTGCCCCGGCACGGACGGCACCACCAGCACCCGCCGCACAAGATCAACTACCGCGCCAACCTGTGGGCGATGAAGGAGCTCGGGGTCCGCCGCATCGTCGGCCCCTGCGCGGCCGGCTCCCTGCAGGCCGAGGTCCCTCCCGGGCACTTCGTGGTCTGCGACCAGGTCGTCGACCGTACCTGGGGCCGCGCGGACACCTTCTACGACGGCCCCAAGACGACCCACATCTCCTTTGCCGACCCCTACTGCCCGGAGCTGCGGGAGCTGTCCTTCAAGCAGGCCCAGTCCCTGGAGATCCCGGTGCACGACAGCGGCACCATGGTGGTCATCCAGGGCCCGCGCTTCTCCACCCGAGCCGAGTCCAGGTGGTTCCAGCAGGCCGGCTGGCGGGTCATCAACATGACCGGCTACCCGGAGGCGCTGCTCGCCCGCGAGCTGGAGATCTGCTACGTGAATGTCTCCCTGATCACCGACTACGACGTCGGCCTTGAGGGCATGCCCGGTGTCGAGCCGGTCTCACACGCCGAAGTCGTGCGGGTCTTCGAGGAGAACAACGCCAAGCTCCGCGACCTCTTGTTCGCGCTGATCCCCACGATCCCGGCTGAGCGCTCCTGCATCTGCGCTTCTGCACTGAGCGGCGCCAGCTTCGAGGTCTGAATCGCGGCAGCCTGACCGGGCCAGCCTGACCCCCGGTGTGATCCGGGCAGACGTGCGATACTGCCGCGGTCATCCGAAATTGACTCCTGAAGACTCCGAAAGGCGAACGGGCCCGTGCTGCGCACTCTCGTGCTCGGGATCGTCCAGGGATTGACCGAGTTCCTGCCGATCTCCTCCTCCGCTCACCTCTCGATCGTGCCGAAGCTGCTCGGCTACAAAACGCCTGAGCTGGCCTTCGACGTCCTGCTCCACTTCGGCACCCTCGCCGCCGTGGTGGTCTACTTCGCCAAGGACCTGTGGAGCTTCGTGCTCAGCCTGCTGGCGCCGGCGCGGCTCGGCCCACAGCAGGCGCGGGTCAGGCGCCGCCTGCTCGGCCTGCTGCTGGTCGCCTCGATCCCGGCCGCGATCTTCGGCTATCTGCTGCAGCACTGGGCGGACGCCCAGACCAGCCGCCCGCTGCGCTCGGCGGTGTGGCTGGTGTTCACCACCCTGGTCCTGATCGCCGCCGAGCTGTACGCCCGCAACAACCCGCCCCGGGCGCAGGCGAATGCCATGCCCCAGCCCCAGCCCGAGGCGCACGCCCAGCCGCAGCTCCACCCAGAGGTGCAGCGGGTCGCGGCGATGCGCGCCCAGCTCCACCACCGCCGCGCCACCGTCGCCGTGCCGTCCGGAAACGCCGAGGTAGAGATGGAGCACCTCCCGCTCGGCAAGGCTGTCGGCATCGGCGCCGCACAGGCGCTCGCGCTGATCCCCGGCACCAGCCGCTCGGGCATCACCATCTCAGCTGGCCTGTTCGAGGGTGTCTCCCGCGAGGCCGCCGCCCGCTTCTCGTTCCTGCTGTCGATCCCGGCGATCCTCGGAGCCGGCGTGCTCAAGCTCGGCGACCTGTCCAAGGCGACCGAGACCGGGCCGGAGCTCGTCGTCGGCTTCCTCGCCGCCGCGATCTCCGGCTTCTTCGCGGTGTCGTTCCTGATCCGCATGCTCCGCACCCGGACGCTGTGGCCGTTCATCTGGTACCGGCTGATCGCCGGCAGCCTGTTCGTCGTGCTGCTCGCGACCGTCAGGAAGTAACCCCACCGGAACCGGAGAGGCGCTGGTAGAGGGCTTGGACCTCCTCGCCGGAGCTGGAGGGGACGGTGTAGCCAGCCTCGTCACGGATGCCGTCGAAGTGCTCGCGGACGTCCTCGGGGGTGAGGGCCGGGTTGACGTAGCCCTCGGTGAGGCCGATGAAGAACCGCGCCACCCGGCCGCCGCCGACCGAGTAGATCTCCCCGGTCACCGGACAATCTTCGTGCACGAGCCAAGCCGCGACCGGCGCGACCAGAGCCGGGTCCAGCCAGTCGGCGACCGGACCGAGCAGCTCAGCGGTCATGCGGGTACGGGCCATTGGGGCGAGCACGTTGACCTTGATGCCATAGCGCACGCCCTCATGAGCCAGCACCCGGGCCAGGCCGACCAGCCCCATCTTCGCCGCGCCGTAGTTGCTCTGGCCGAAATTGCCGAGGATGCCGGAGTTCGAGGACGTCACCAGGATGCGGCCATAACCCGCCTCCCGCATCCGGATCCAGGCAGGCCGGGTGACGTTGAAGGCGCCGCGCAGATGCACGTCCAGCACCGCGGCTGCCAGCTCCGGGGTCATGTTCTGGAAGCTTTTGTCGCGCAGGATCCCGGCGTTGTTGACGACGATGTCCACCCGCCCGAACGCCTCGACGGCAGTCGCCACGATCGCCTCGCCACCTTCGGGGGTCGCCACCGAGCTGCCGTCCGCCACCGCGCTGCCGCCAAGCGCCTCGATCTCCTTGACGACCTGCTCGGCAGGCCCGGCCGACGCCCCGCTGCCGTCAACCGCCCCACCGAGGTCGTTGACCACCACTTTGGCTCCCCGCGAGGCCAGCAGCAGCGCATGCTCCCGCCCCAGTCCCCCACCCGCGCCGGTAATGATCGCCACCCTGCCGTCGAACCGAAGTTCGGACATACCTCACCTCTTCCCTGTCAAGCGGACCCTGGGCCCCTTGCCGAACAGTCTCGGTGACAGGTTTCTGGTGAGCAATGGGACCATGGGAATCTGTGGATAACACGTGCGGCTGATACCGAGGGACCGGGCTGAGGAGGTGCCATGCCATGGGGCCGCTCCAAGGGGTGCGGGTGATTGAGATCGCCGGGATCGGGCCGGGGCCGTTCTGCGCCATGCTGCTGGCTGACCTGGGGGGCGAGGTGGTGCGGATCGACCGGCCTGAGGGGGCAGACGGTGGGCGGGTGGACGTGCTCGGGCGCGGGCGGCGATCGGTGGTGGTGGATCTGAAGCACCCGCGTGGCGCGGAGGTGGTGCTCGGCCTGGTCGCCGGGGCTGACGTGCTGATCGAGGGATTCCGGCCGGCGGTGGCCGAACGGCTCGGGATCGGGCCGGAGGCGTGCCTGGCGCGCAACCCGCGGCTGGTCTACGGGCGCATGACCGGCTGGGGGCAGAGCGGGCCGCTGCGCCACGCTGCCGGGCACGACATCGCCTACATCGCGCTGGCGGGCGCCCTCCATCCGATCGGCCCGGCTGGCGGGCCGCCGGTGCCGCCGCTGAATCTGGTCGGCGACTTCGGCGGGGGCGGCATGCTGCTGGCGTTCGGGATCACCTGTGCCCTGCTGGAGGCGCAGCGCTCCGGCCGGGGCCAGGTGGTCGACGCGGCGATCGTGGACGGCGCCGCGCTGCTCACCACGATGTTCCACGAGCTGGCCGCGCAGGGCATGTGGAGCCAGCGGCGCGGCAGCAACCCGCTGGACGGGGGCGCCCCCTTCTACGGCGTGTACGAGACCGCCGACGGCGAGCACGTCGCGGTCGGCGCCCTGGAGCCCCGCTTCTACGCGGAGCTGCTCGCCAAGCTGGGCCTGGACAGTGACGACGCCGACCTGCCCGGCCAGATGGACCGCGAGCGCTGGCCAGAGCTGCGCGAGCGCCTGGCCGCCGTCTTCCGCACCCGCACCCGCGCCGACTGGGCCGAGCTGCTGGAGGGCAGCGACGCCTGCGTCGCCCCGGTCCTCTCCCTCAGCGAAGCCCCCGACCACTCCCACAACCGCGCCCGCGACACCTTCGTCCCCGTCGGCGACACCCTCCAGCCAGCCCCCGCCCCCCGTTTCAGCCGCACCCAGCCCCCGCCCCCCATCCCCGCCCCAAAGCCC
>WNGG01009704.1_pt1 | contig 10501 bp, 8 predicted proteins | sample 5400661 | NCBI WGS metagenome assembly WNGG01 (sample SAMN13153372, study PRJNA577476) | soil metagenome | isolation source: 100 cm soil or saprolite under Garry oak tree replicate 1 | place: USA:California | collected 2016-06-15
TGGGCGCCGTCTCGCCGTCGAGCACGCACGCGGCACCGTCCCGCCGCGCGAGGGCGGCGGGAATCGGCACGACGGCCGCGAGCGTTTCCGCGCGGCCGAGGGCGGGCAGGTGGCGGGCCGTGTCGCCGCCCGCGATGCCGAGCGCGAAGGCGACGCCCCCCTGCGCCACGGCCAGCAGCGCGGGCGCCGCCCACACGCGGGCGACCTCCTCGATCACCATCGTCCACGTCGCGGGGTCGAGGCCGAGGCCGCCGTGGGCCGGCGGCACCAGCGCCGCGAAGACGCCGAGGTCCGCCAGCTCGGCGACGATCTCGTCGGGCACGCGGCCCTCGCGGTCGTGCTCGGCGGCCACCGGCACCAGGCTCTTCTCGACGACCTGGCGCACCGCCAGCAGCATGCGCCGCCGCTCCTCGGGCTCGCCGTCGCGCGAGACGAGCCCGCCGCCGCGCTCGCCGTGCCGCTCGACGAGCTGGCGCGCGATGATCGTGCGCTGGATCTCGTTGGTGCCCTCGCCGATGATCATCAGCGGCGTGTCGCGGTAGCAGCGCTCGATGGCCAGCGCGGTGGAGGTGCCGCAGAGGCGGACGGCGTCGAGCGCGACCTCGTGCGCGGTCTCGGAGGCGAAGAGCTTGGCCATGCCCGCCTCGAGGTCGCACCGCTCCGCGCGGTCCTTCATCCCGGCCGCCCAGTATGTCAGCAGCCGCGCGGCGTCGACGCGCGCGGCCATGTCGTCGAGACGTGGCGCGCCGGCGCCGCGCGCGGCCGCCTCCTCGAACGCCGCCTGGGCCACCCCGACCGCGCGCGCCGCGATGTTGATGCGTCCGGCCTCGAGCCCGCTCATGACCTGGCCGAAGCCGCGGCCCTCGACGCCGCCGACGAGATTGGCGGCGGGGCAGGCGAAGTCCTCGAACAGCAGCTCGGCGGTGTCCACGCCCTTGTAGCCGAGCTTGCCGATCGACTTCACCACCGTGAGACCGGCGCCGCCCTTCTCGACGATGAAGCACGACATCCCGCGGTGGCGCGGCTGCGCGCCCGGGTCGGTCACGGCGAGCAGCGCGAAGGTGTTGCCCTCGCGGCCGTTGGTCACGAACATCTTCGTGCCGCTGATGCGATACTCCTCGCCGACCCGGCGCGCCCGCGTGAGGATCGCCTGCACGTCGGAGCCCGCGTGCGGCTCGGTGAGGCAGAGGCCGCCGCGCGCCTCGCCGGCGGCGAAGCGGGGCAGCCAGCGCCCGCGCTGCTCCTCGGTGCCGTGGTGGAGCACGATCAGCGCGGCCATCGTGTGGCTGTTGATCACGCCGGCCAGCGACATCCAGCCGCGGCACAGCTCCTCGATGACGCGCGCATAGGTGGTGACGTCGAGGTCGAGGCCGCCGTACGCGCGCGGCACGAGCGCGCCGAAGAGGCCGAGCTCGCGCATGCGCGCGACGAGCGCGTGCGGGTAGGCGTCGGCGTGCTCGAGCGCCGGGGCGACCGGACGCACCTCCTGCTCGACGAAGCGGCGCACGGCGGCGACGACGCTCGGCTCCGGGTTCATCGCGAATGGGATAGTACAATGCTCCGATGCCTCTCGACGACCTGGTGCTCGGACTCCAGCGTTTCGTCGACCGCCTGATCCGGCGCGCGCGCCGCGGGTGCGCGCCCACGGCCGGCCGCCGGCGGCTGCTCGTCGTGCAGATCGACGGGCTCTCGCGCGGCGTGCTCGAGCTGGCCCTGACGCAGGGCCGGATGCCGTTCCTGCGGCGGGTGATGGAGCGCGGGGGCTGGCGCCTGCACCCCATGTTCGTCGGGCTGCCGTCGTCCACGCCCGCGTTCCAGATGGCCGCGATGTACGGTGTGCGTCCCGACATCCCCGGCTTCCACTACCACGAGAAGCGCCGTCGCGAGGACGTGTACTTCCCGCGCGCCGGCGACGCCGCGCGCGTGGAGCGCGCGCAGGCGGCGGGACGGCGCGGCATCCTCGAGGGCGGCGCGAGTTACGGCTGCGTCTTCACCGGCGGCGCCGTCGACAACCTCTTCACGTTCGCGATCATGAAGCGGCCGACGGGCAGCGGGCTTCTGGCCGCGCTCTCCGCCCTCATCGTGCTGGCCTGGGTGGCGCTCAAGAGCACCGGGATCACCGCCGTCGAGCTGACGCGCGCCCTGCTGCGGCTCGTCGCGGATCCCGTCGGCGAGTGGCGGCGCGGCTGGAAGTGGCTGGCCATCAAGGTCGGCCTCTCGGTGTGGGTGCGCGAGCTGTTCACGCTGGCCGTCGCGCGCGACATCTACGCGGGCGCGCCCGCCATCTACGTCAACTACCTCGACTACGACGTCCTCTCGCACGCCTACGGGCCACGCCACGGCCGCGCCCTGCGCTCGCTGCGGCGCGTCGACGCCGCCATCAAGCAGATCTGGCGCGTCTGCCGGCGCGTGCCCGAGCACGGCTACGACCTCTACGTGCTGTCGGACCACGGGCAGGCGCTCTGCACGCCGTTCGCGCAGGTCGCAGGCGGCCGTCGGTTCGAGCGCGTCATCTTCGAGGACTTCTTCACGCCGCACGGGGCGAGGGCGGTCGGTCCCGAGCGTCCGGCCGGGCGCCATCACCTCGCCAGCGGCATCAAGGCCCTGCGCATGGGCCGCGCCCCCGGGTTCTTCCAGCGCTTCTTCAACTACATCGAGGAAGGCTTCCCGTGGGTGCTGGGCGAGGTGAAGGAGGCGCGCGAGCGCGACAACGTGCGCGTCATCTGCGCGGGCCCGAACGCGTTCATCTACTTCGTGGACGACGCGGCGCCGCTGGCCATCGACCGGATCGAGAAGCGCTGGCCCGGGCTCGCCGAGGACCTCTCGCGGCATCCCGGGGTCGGCTACGTGTTCGCGCGCGGCGCCGATGCGCCCGTGTGTTTCTGGCGCGGCAAGCGCTACCGGCTCACCACCGGGGAGCCCGGCCCCTTCGCCGGCCGCGCCGACGCCGCCCTGGTCGTCTCGAGCATCGGCGACCTCATGGCGATGCCGAGCGCGGGCGACTTCGTCGTCTACGGCATCGACGCCGCGCCCGGCCACGTCTCGTACATCGCGGAGGCGGGCGCCCACGCGGGGCCCTCGCCCGAAGAGCTGCACGCGTTCGTGGTGGCGCCGCCCGCCGCCCGGTTTCCAGAGCCGCTCAACCATCCGGTCCAGCTCTACCCGCACTTCGTGCGCTATCTCGAGGTCCCCGAGCGCGAGTCCGCGGCGTGACGCCGATCACCATCGCCTCCTACAACATCCACCGCGGGGTCGGTCTGGACCGCCGCCGGGACCTCGACCGCATCGGCATCGTCATCGCGGAGATGAATCCCGACGTCGTGGGGCTGCAGGAGGTCATCCGCGAGGACGGCAACGTCATGTCGACGGCCGACCAGGCCGCGTACCTCGCGAGCAAGCTCGGCATGGAGCTGGTGATGGGCGAGACGCGCCCGCACGGCGCCGGCATCTACGGCAACGCCGTGCTCACGCGGCTGCCCGTGGTCGGCTCCGTCCGCCACGACCTGAGCCACGGCCTGCGCGAGCCGCGCGGCTGCCTGCGCGTGGACGTGGCCGTCAACGACGTCGTCCTGCACGTCTTCAACTGCCACTTCGGCCTCGCCTTCCGCGAGCGGCGCGCGCAGCTCGAGCTGCTGGCGGGCTTCATCCGCGCGGGCTCGTGCGCGGGACCGCGGGTGGTGATGGGCGACTTCAACGAGTGGCACCGCGGGCCCGTCACGCGCGGGCTCCGCCTCGAGTTCGCCTCGCCGATGCGGCGCATGCGCCGCACGCACCCCGCCGTCTTCCCGCTCTTCCGGCTCGACCGCATCTACTGGGACGTGGAGCTCGAGGGCGAGGCCTTCCACGTCCACCGGAGCCGCCTCGCGCGCGTCGCCTCCGACCACCTCCCGGTGATGGTGCGGCTGCGCGTCCGCCGACGCGTCGTCACGCCGTACGTCACGGGCGACGCGCTTCCGCCGGCCGAGTAACGCCTGGACGCGCTGCCGCCGCTCCCCGAGGCCTCCGAGGCGATCGTCGCGCCGCCGCGGCCGCGCCGCTGGCCGGGCGCGCTCGTCACCGGCGCCGCCGCCTGCCTGCTGCTGGCGTTCGTGGCGCTCGCCTTGCGCGTGCACCTCGGCGGCAGCCGGCTCGACAGCATCGACGACCCGGCGCGCGCGCTGGCGCTGATCGTCGAGCGCACGATGGACCTCCAGGACGCGCTGGAGCGCGCCGCGCCGTGGGAGCGGCGCTTCTACGAGCTGACGGTGAGCGACGGCCGCAACGAGCTGGAGGAGGCGATCGCGTGGTACGAGGAGGTCGCCGACGCCGTGCCCGGCGAGCCCGGCGTGCAGGTGCGGCTCGCCGTGCTGTACGGCGAGCGCGGACGCATCGACGAGGTGCTGGAGACGGTCGATCGCTGGCGCGCCCGCGGCGACGTCGCCTGGGCCGACGTGCTGGCGGCGGCGTATCTCGACGCGCCGCTCGACGGCAAGCTCGCGCGGCTGCGCGCGACCGCCACGCGGATGGTCGAGCCCGGCTGGTTCCGCGATCGGCTCCTGCTGCGTCTCGCCGACCGCGCCGGCGACTCGGCCGCTCGCGAGGCGATCCTGGCGGCGGCCCGCGCGCGCACGGCGCCGCTCCTGCGCCGCGTACGCGCGCTGACGGCCACCGAGGTGATCGCCCTCGGCCTCGGTCTCGCCGGCCTCGTCTTCGTCCTGCGCGGCCGGCCGGTGCGTGTGGATTCGGCGCTGGTGCCGCCGCCGTGGCGCGCGCGCGATGGCCTCGAGGTGCTCGTGCGCGGCGCCGGCGCCGGCGTGCTCGTGCTGATGATCGTCTATGCGCTGGGCCGATGGCGCGGCCCGAGCGATCCGCTGCTCGGCGCGCTCAGCATGCCGATGATGTACGTGCCGCTGCTCTGGCTCGCCCGGCGGCGCCTGTTCGCGCCGGCAGGGGTCGGGCTCGCGCGCGGCCTGGGCTGGCTCCCGGCGCCCGGGGGGCGGCGCGCGCTGATCTGGACGACGGCGCTGCTCGTGGGCGCGGGCACCGCGACGGATCTCGCGCTCGGGCTGCTGAGCGAGGCGACGAACATCTCGGCCCACTGGACCGAATGGTTCGACGAGGAGCTCGCGTGGGGGAGCCCGGTGGTGGCCGGGGTGAGCCTGCTCGGCACGGTCGTCTTCGCGCCGGTGTTCGAGGAGTTCGTGTTTCGCGGCCTGCTCTACGCCACGCTGCGCCGGCGGCTGGCGTGGCCGATCGCGGCGACGCTGAGCGCGGCCATCTTCGCGCTCGCCCACGGCTACGGCGCCGCCGGCTTCGGCAGCGTGTTCCTGAGCGGGCTCCTGTGGGCGATCGCCTACGAGCGTACGGGCAGCCTGCTGCCGAACACGGTGGCGCACATCGCCAACAACGTGGCCGCCGCGCTCGGCGTGCTGCTCTTGCTGCGCGGCTGACGCTACTGGAACTTCGCCTGCACCTTCAGCCGCGTGGCCTCCGACTTGGCTTCCAGGTCGACGGAGCGCAGCGTGCCGTCGGGCGCCTCCATCAAGAGGTTGTTGTCGATCCACGGGTGGGCGGCCAGGGCCACGAGGGCCACCGCGATGACCGTCAGCACGACCTTCACGTACGCGTCGATCTTCATACGACCTCCTGTCTGTTTGGGGGCCATTTCGGGGCCCCCAATATGTCAGACACGGCCCGCGAGGTCGAGGACGGCGAGGAAGAGCGTGGCGGCGCCGTGCTCGATGTCGTCCATCGGCGTGAACTCTTCCTCGCAGTGGCTGCGGCCGCCGCGGGACGGCACGAAGATCATGCCCGCGGGGCCGATCGCCGCCATGTACTGCGCGTCGTGGCCGGCGCCGGACAGGATGTGCCGCCAGCGCGCGCCCGCGGCGTTCGCCGCCCGCTCGATGGCGGCCACGACATCGTGGGCGAACGGCGTGTAGGGCACGCGCCAGTAGTGCTCCAGCTCATAGCGGACGCCCTCGCGCTCGCACGCCACCTCGACCACGGCGTCGAGGCAGCGACGCGCCACCTCCAGCGTCTCGTCGCGCGGGTCGCGCATGTCGATCGACATCGTGACCTTGCCGGGGATCGCGTTGACGATGTTGGGGTGCACGACGAGGTTGCCCACCGTCGTCACGAGATCGCCGCCGAGCTCCGTCGCGATCGTGCGCGCGCCGGTCACGACCTCCGCCGCCGCCACCAGCGCGTCGTGGCGGATGCGCATCGGCGTCGGCCCCGCGTGGTCCTGCACGCCGTGGATCGTGAGGCGCGCCCACGAGATGGCGACGATGCCGTCCACGACGCCGACGGACAGGCCCGCTTCCTCCAGGAGCGGCCCCTGCTCGATGTGCAGCTCGAGGTAGGCGCGGAAGGGGCGGGGAACACAGGGCTCGGATCCCAGGTAGCCGATGCGCTCCAGCTCGTCCACCAGCCGGATGCCGTCCTTGTCGCGCGCGTTGTAGGCGTCCTCGAGCGCGATCTTGCCGGCCATCACGCCGCTGGCGATCATCGCGGGCTGGAAGCGCGCGCCCTCCTCGTTGGTGAAGATCGCCAGCGTCACCGGATGGCGCGTGCGGATCTTCTGCGCGTTCAGCGCGCGGATCGTCTCGAGCCCGCAGAGCACGCCGAGCTGGCCGTCGTACTTGCCCCCGGTCGGCACCGAATCCACGTGCGAGCCCATCATGACCGGCGGCAGCGCCTGGCTCCCCGCGCGCTCGCCGAAGATGTTGCCCATCTGGTCCACCGTCACGCGCAGGCCCGCCTCGCGCATCCAGCGGACCATGAGGTCGCGCCCGCGCTTGTCCTCGTCGGTCAGTGCGAGCCGGGTGAGACCGCCCCGCGGCGTCTCGCCGATCCGGCCGAGCTCGTCGATGGATTGCTCGAGGCGCTTGCGGTCGATGTTCGCCAGGTGTGAGGACATGGCCCCTAACTCTATAACGTCGTTGACCCAAGCCGCCACGCCACCCTATCCTCGACGGGTGAGTGTGCGGGAAGCCATTCGTGCGGTGGCCGGCGTCGCCGCCGCCCTGCTCCTGTGCGCTCCCACCTGGGCCTTCGCGCAGAAGCCGCGGGCCGAATTACCCACCTATGAGCTCGGCGAGCAGTGGTTCCGCAGCGACGGCGTCTTCGAGCTCACGCGCATCGAGGCCGATCGGTACGTCTTCACGGCGCCCAACAACCGCGAGCTGCACCTGGCCAAGGATCTCGTGTGGCTCCGGGTCTACGTGAGCGGCTACTGGGTCGAGATCGAGCAGCAAGCGGTGCTGAAATGGCCGCTCGAGGTCGGCAAGTGGGGCGTGTCGAACGTGAAGTGGCGGTGGCACGGCTTTCCCACCGGTAGTCCCGCGCGCGTGCAGTGGGAGGTGAAGGCGTACGAGGACGTGAGGGTCGGCGGCAAGACCTACAAGGCCTTCCGCGTCGACTGGGAGGTCCGTCATCAGTTCGGTCCCTGCGCCAACGTCGGCAAGCGGTGAGCTGGTGGCGCGCGCGCCGTGCCCGTCTGCTGCAGCTCTGGGCGGTCGGTCTCGTCTCGAGCGTGCTCGTCACCGCCGCCTCCGCCCTCGGCTACCTGGAAGGGTGGCAGGCGCGCGGCCTCGACCTCCTCCTGCGCCTGCAGGGGCACCGCACGCCGTATGACGTCGTCGTCGTTGCGATCGACGAGGCGGCCTTCGAGGGCCTCGGCCGGCGCCAGCCGATCCCGCGCGACTACCTCGCGCGGGTGATCCGCGGGCTGCAGCGCAGCGGCGTCGCCGCCGTCGGGCTCGACGTCACGCTGGGCACGCCGACCACGCCGGCCGACGATGCCGCGCTGGCGCGCGCGATCCGCGATTTCAGCGAAGACGGCGTGAGCCGCGTCGTCGTGGCGGGACCACTCGGCGCCGTCGGGGGCCCGCTCGGCGCCCGCGCGCTGGGCCGCGTGGTCGTCACCGGCTCGCCGCAGATGCCGGTCGACGACGACGGGTTCATCCGCCACGTGGCGCCGGTCGTGCCGGCTCGCGACGGGGTCGTGGCCGCGCTGGGTGTCGCGGTGGCCGCGCGCGTCGGCGGCGCCGATCCGATGACGCTGCTGGCGGCGGTGCGCACGGGCGGCACGGTGCCGATCCCGAAGACGCGCGCGGGCGGGACGATGGAGGCACCAGCGCCGGTGGCCGTGCGGGCAGGCGACCTGTGGCCGATCAATTACGTCGGCCCGGCGCGAAGCTTTCTGACCGTCCCCTCGGACGTCGTGGCCGCGCTCGCCGAGCCCGATGCCGAGATCGCCGCCGACAACCCGCTGCGCGGGCGCATCGCGATGCTGGGCGGCGCCTTTCAGGACAGCCGCGATTTCTACCAGACGCCGCACGGCCTCATGGCCGGCATCGAGGTCCACGCCAACGTCATCCACATGCTCACCACGCGGCGGTTCATCCAGCCTTCTAGCTGGGTCCTCGGGTTCGGCGTGAGCGCGGTGGTGGTGCTGGGCGCGAGCCTGGTGCTGCTTGCGATGAAGCCGGTGAGGGGCACGCTCGTGTGCGCGGTCGGCGGCCTCGTCGTCGGCGTGCCTGCGGCGTGGCTGGCCTTCGACCGCGGTGGCTACTGGATCGACTTCTTGCTGCCCGTGCTCGCCACGTGCGTCATGGGCTTCTTCACCGACTTCTTGGCGCGGCGGCGCATGCGCGACCAGTTCAGCCGATATCTCTCGAAGGACCTCCTGGCGCGCGTGATCGACGACGCGTCGAGCCTGCGCGGCGAGCGCCGCGTGGTGTCGGTGCTCTTCTCCGACCTGCGCGGTTACACGACGCTGTCGGAGGCGATGACGCCGGAGGCGATCACGGCGCACCTCAACGAGTACTTCGACGCGATGACGACCGCCATCTTCGCGCATCAGGGGATGATCAACGACTTCATCGGCGACGCCGTGATGGCCGTGTTCAACGTGCTCATCGCCGATCCGGAGCACGCCCTGCACGCCGTGCAGGCGGCGGCGGCGATGGACCGGGCCCTCACCGACCTCAACCAGCGCTGGACGGCGCGCGGGCTGCCGCTGCTCCACATGGGCATCGGCATCCACACGGGCTCCGTCTTCGCCGGCAACGTCGGCGGCCACGACAAGATCAGCGGCCGCGACAAGATCAAGTACACGGTGATCGGCGATCCGGTGAACGTCGCCGCGCGGGTGGAGGGATTGAACAAGGAGCTCGGAACGACGATTCTGATCACCGCGGAGACGTACGCCGTCGTCGGCGACCGCGTGCGGGCGAAGGACCGCGGGCCGATGCACGTGAAGGGGCGCGTCGAGGAAGTGCGCGTGTACGAGGTGCTGTCCGTCGAGGGAGGCGTCCGATGAAAGGTCGAGTGGGGATCGCGTTCGCGGCGATGGTCGTGCTGCTGCCGCGCCTCGCGTGCGCCGCGGATCCCGTGGCCGTGCTGACGGAGATCCAGGTGCGGCGCGGTCAGGTCCACGTCCGCTCCGTCGGCGACGGCGACTGGTCGGCGCCCAAGCCGCTGCAGTCCCTGCGCCCCGGCGACCAGGTGCGCGTCGTCGGCGACGGCCGCGCCGTGCTCGTCTTCACCGGCGGCCGCGGCACCGAGATCGTGACCCAGAGCAACTCGCCCTACAGTGTGTCCGCGCAGTCCGAGGTCGGCGCCACCGACCGGGTGAAGGCCGTGATCGGCGGCGTGACGAATTTTCTGCTCGGCCAGCAGAAGGAGCGCACGTTCCAGTCGCTGTCCGTGCGCAGCGTGCGCTCGCAGCCGCCCGCGATCCTGGGTCCGCGCGACACGCGCGTGCTGCCCGGCAATGTCGTCTTCGAGTGGGCGGGCTCCGATCGCCTGCGCTACAACGTCCGGCTTGTCGGCGCTCAGGGTGTGATCTGGAAGCGCGACGACGTCGAGCGCAAGCCGCTGACGTACCCCGCCTCGGCGCCGACGCTGGCGCCCGGCGGCCGCTACGTCTGGGAGCTCGAGACGAAGGAGCACGGCGTGCAGGCCGCGCAGTTCGAGGTGGCCTCGGTGACGGATGCGGCGGCGGTGAACGACTCCCTCGCCGTCCTCACGCCGGCCAACGCCAAGGGCTACACGCCGGCCACGCTCTCGCTGATGCGCGCGGGCCTGCTCTTCCAGCAGCGCTTCTACGCCGACGCGCGGCGCGAGCTGGAGGCGGGGATCGTGACGTCGCCCGAGGAGCCGACGCTCTACCTGCTGCTCGGCCACGTCTACGACCGCATCGGCCTCAAGCAGCAGGCGGCGAACGCGTTCGACGAGGCCGAAGCGCTCAGCACGCGGTAGCCGTCGGCAGCCTGCTCCGGGAACTCAGGACGGCGGTCGGACTAAGTGTGCCGTGCGCTGAGGCACGGCGCGGCGAGGGCATATCGGCCGCGAACACCGAAAAAATTGCCATCGCATCACGATCGCGTCGTCTGACGGCTCCAGGGCGCCTCCGAAACTGGGGTATAGAGTCGCCCCAGCACAAGGGGGACTCGTCATGGCGCACGATACTTCCGCCGTCCTGGAACCAACCGCGGCGCTCGCGACATGGACG
>WNGG01015975.1_pt1 | contig 10501 bp, 8 predicted proteins | sample 5400661 | NCBI WGS metagenome assembly WNGG01 (sample SAMN13153372, study PRJNA577476) | soil metagenome | isolation source: 100 cm soil or saprolite under Garry oak tree replicate 1 | place: USA:California | collected 2016-06-15
ATCCCATCGAGGCCAAAGTCAGATCACCGGAAGAGATCGAAGAATTGTTCGACGAGATTAGCTATGGCAAGGGCGCAAGCATTCTTCGAATGATTGAGGCTTACATTGGTCCAGACAAGTTCCAGAAGGGCGTCAGCAAATACCTCCAACAATTCCGGTATTCCAACGCCTCTGGAAGCGACCTCTGGAATCATCTTCAACAAGCTTCAGGGATGGATGTCAACCACGTCATGGAAGGCTGGATAGGCAAGGTAGGATATCCGGTTGTCAAGGCCTCACTTTCCTCTGGAAAGCTTGTACTGGAGCAGGAAAGGTTCCTCCTCTCGGGAGCGAGGGATAAGCAAACTTGGCCTATCCCGGTCACGATTGCAGTGGACGGTAAGACCCAGCAGCTCATGCTCGACAAGGAAAGAGCTGAAGTCACCGTCGCAAACCCCAAGTCTTTGAAACTCAATGTTGACCGGACCGGGTTCTATCGAATTGACTACAGGGGTCCCGAACTCCAGTCGCTCGTCTGGGCCAGCAAGCTGTCCGGGCTCGACAGGTATGGCCTCGCGAACGATGCTTGGGCCTTTCTCAACTCGGGTAGGATGAGCTGGAAAGAGTACCAGGGTCTTCTGGAGCGTTTCTTTGATGAGGAAGACTATCTTCCTGCCTTTGAGGTGTCGGAAAGGATCACAAATCTATTCCTAATTGCGCCTAAGAAGGTCGCAGATCTCTCGCGGAGATACCACAAATCACAGTTGAAGATTCTTGAAGGGAAACGCGACGAGAACAGCTCGCTGCTCAGAGGAACCATTGCCGCGCGGCTCGCTATTCTAGATGATGCATACGCGCATGAGGCTGGTGCGAAATTCAAAGACTTGGCCACCGTAGAACCGGACATGAAACGCTCGGTCATCATAGGCTATGCCAGGTCATCCAACGATCACGACGGGCTCATCGGTCGGTACAAGAAGAGCACCACGGACGAGGATCGCCTCAGGTACTTGGAGGGACTCGCCAGCTTCAAACAGCCCGACTTGGTGAGAAAGGTTCAGGAGTTCGCCATGGCGGGCAACGTGAAGCGCCAGGATATCGGACGAGGACTGCTCCAGTTTGCTACCTCGAACCCCGATACCCATGCTGTGACCTGGGAGTGGTTTAGAGACAACATTGGGAAGCTGGACAAGATGTACGAGGGAACAGCGACCCTCTCGGCATACATGCGCGCCTACATATCGATCATTGGCGTCGGCCGGGTCGGCGAAATCGAGAAGCTATTCGGTGAACACAGACTGGCGGGAGCCGATGCTACCCTTGAAAGGTTGAAGATTCACGATCGACTGGCCAACGAGATAACAAAGTCTTAGACCTGAAACGGCTTAGAATGAGGCACGCTCGAAGGGTTAGATCGTTTCGAACTTGTAATCTACAACACTATGTCCGCCGCGATGGCGGCCTGGTACTGGTACATCGTCGAGAAACATGCTCTAATTTCTTCCGATCTATCACGTGGGTTCGCTTAGGCTAAAAAAATCTTGACGAGTGGTATCGAAGCGCTTTTGAGACAGCTTTGATGTCGGAACCGTGACGGTATCGGAGCAGGGCTAGCATTCTTGTCTGATAGACTGGATTCCGCCGGTGGTTACAAGCCCATTAGCGATTACGGGGTCATCGGAGATATGCACACAGCAGCGCTCGTTGGACTTGACGGTTCCATTGACTGGTACTGTGCTCCAAGGTTCGACTCTCCCAGCGTGTTCGCAGCTCTGCTCGACTCGCAAAAGGGAGGCAGATTCCAGCTATCTCCAACGGGGAAGTTCACGACGAAGCAGAGCTATGGAGGCGACACGAACGTGTTAGCGACCACTTTCGATTCCCAAGAAGGACGCATCAGGCTCACAGACTTCATGCCTTGCTTCATGGAGAAAGGAGAGCTGAAGGTATTCCAGGAGCTCCACAGAATTGTCGATTGCCTCGAGGGCGATCCCGGACTTAGAATCACTTTTCAACCACGTTTCAACTACGCTCGCGGAAATACGATCATACGAGAAACACGAGACGGATGTCTGGCGAGGAATCAAAGACACCACATCAGTCTAGCCTCGTCCTTGAAGCTCCTTGTCTCAGACAAGGACCAACTGGTCAACGATTTCCGGCTGTCCCGAGGTCAGAAAATCATACTCGTCCTCAAGTGGGGAAACAGCTCGCCAACACCTGCCGCGAGATATGAAACAAGTAGGAAGCTATCCAAGACATTATCCTACTGGAAACGATGGGCTAGCCACGTAAAGTATCAGGGACCGTATCGGGCACACGTCGTAAGATCATGCCTCGTGCTGAAAATGCTACAGTATGCTCCAACCGGAGCTATGGTGGCGGCTGTTACCACCTCTCTACCGGAGAGCATTGGTACGCTGCGGAATTGGGACTATCGATATTCCTGGATCAGAGACAACGCCCTCTCAGTCTGGGCGCTGAGTGAGGCCGGAGCCACGAGGGAGGCTCTAGACTACACTAGATGGATGATTAATGTTCGACGTCATTCCAAAGAGAGGTTGCAGATAATGATGGGCATTGGAGGTGAAAGAGAGATCCCTGAGATTACCCTGGACCATCTTGAAGGCTACCGGCGTTCGAGCCCAGTGCGGGTTGGCAACGCTGCGTACAAGCAGCTGCAATTGGACATATACGGTATTCTCGCCGATTCCATGTACTATCTACATCGCGCGCTAGGATGGACCACCAAACAAGCATACGAAAATCTGGTGAAGTATTCGGCCGATCAGGCAGCAGCGGAATGGGAAAAATCAGATAGCGGAATATGGGAGATGCGTGAGGCGAGATCGTTCGTGGAATCGAAGATGTGGTGCTATGTCGCCCTCGACCGGGCGATGAAGATAGCTCGCGACTTAGGATACGACGAAGACTGGCGGAGATGGGAGCCTGTGAAGAAGAAGATCAAGAGTCAGATCCTGACCGATGGATGGTCGACCAAGAAGAAGGCTTTCACGATGGTTCTCGGGGGGGACGACCTCGATGCAGCTAATCTCCTCATGCCCCTAGTAGGGTTCCTGCCAGCAAGGGATCCCAAGATGACCTCGACAATCCAGCGTATCCGAGAAGAACTGTCCAAGGGCGATCTAGTCTACAGGTACAGCGTGGATGATGGCCAACTGGGAAAGGAGGGGGCTTTCACGGTGTGCAGCTTCTGGATGGTAGACTGCCTAACACGGCTAGGGAAGTTAGGTGAGGCAGAGGGACTGTTGAATCAGTTATTGAAACGGGCTAATCACTTGGGATTGTACTCCGAAGAGATTGATCCTGACACCGGTGAAGCATTGGGGAACTTTCCCCAAGCCTATACTCACATGGGTTTGATAACCGCCTCCGTTCGTCTTGAGGAGGCACGTCGAAAGACCGGGGTCATGCGCTATGCCCGTGCTCTATCTAACAGAATCAGTCGCTAATGAGCACGCCGGAAAGGGAAGAGATTCTACGACTTGCCGGTCTTGTGTAGCTCAGTGAGAAGTTGGATGACTTCTCGATGGTTTCTCAGGTTGAACTTTGCATAGGACTTCGCAGGTCCTACCTTGATCGAATAGGACTGATCCGGAATCGCCTCGAACAGGTCTTCGTCAGCCCAATCGTCGCCCATGGCTAGCACGAAGTCGAAGCTGGACTCGGAAAGGAGCAGCTTCGCGGCCATTCCCTTGTTTATTCCAACGTTTCTCACCTCGATTGACTTACTGCCCTGTAATACTTGGAGCTCAGTGTTTTCAGTGAAATAGGACAATTCATCGGCAAGCTCTTTTGATCGTACATACGCGAGTTCCGGGTCTGCCGCTCGGTAGTGCCAAACGAGGGAGAACTCCTTTTCCTCCAAGAGAGATCCTGGCAGTCGGTCTTCATAGCCTCGTAGGGTAGGTAGTACCTTCTCTTTCCAGTTGCTTTCTACCTTTATCGTTGGGACCCAGTCTTTGCCTTTTTGCCTGATCCAGGCTCCATGCTCGGCAACGATTCCCAAATTGAGAGCGCCGAACCAATCCTGCAAGAGACTTCGATTGCGTCCGCTGATTATTACCAGATTATTTCGTGGATCTTCTGAGAGCGCATTGAGGACGGCTAGCAGGGTCTTTTCGGGGACTGCTGTTTCTGGACGTGCCTTGAACGGTGATAGCGTCCCGTCATAATCTAGAAAGAGTATCCTGTTCTGCGAGTTGTCGTAGTCTCTGATAATCTTCTCTCTAGTCGTAGCGTCAAGTAGTTTAGCGCTGAACTTCTTCTGTTGTTGTTTGATCGAGTGTAGCTTCCCCATGAAATCCTGGCCCCATTTGATGACATCGTAGCGCTCCAGTCTGGTCTGCATTGCTTGGTTGCGGCGTACTTGCTCCGCCTCAGGCATCTCAAGGGCGGTCTTGATGGCCTCGACTATTTCGGAGGTGTCGTTAGGATTTATGATGAGTGCCTCGCCAAGTTCCCTGGAGGCTCCCGTCATCTCGCTGAGTATCAGAACTCCTTTCTGGTCGGTCTTTGATGCGACGTATTCTTTGGCGACCAGGTTCATACCGTCTCGTAGTGGGGTTACTAGCGCGACGTCACTTATCGTAAAGAGGCTTAGCAGTTGATTGTAGGGCAGAAACCTGTACCGGTATACTATCGGGGTCCAGTCAATAGTCCCGAACTTTCCGTTGATACTGCCAACAAGCTTGTCGATCTCTTCTTTCATCTGCTCATATTGTTCAGCTCCGAGTCTTGAGGGCACGACTGATAATACCAGGACGACCTTTCGTTGCCACTGAGGGTGTCGTTCGAGAAAGATCGAATAGGCTTCCAGACGATGCTTGATACCTTTTGTGTAATCAAGCCTGTCTTGGGACAGTATTATCTTGCGATTGCCGAGTCTCTCGCGGAGCCCACGGCCCTCTTCCTGTATATCGTCACTTTTCGCCGCGTTACGAATTTCGCGGTAATCAACGCCCATCGGGAATGTGTCTACTTTTATCGTTCTTTCTCCGCCAACGAGGACCTGGCCGAAATTGTGTTCGTAGCCTAGGATTCGGAGAATACATCTGAGGAAGTGTTGCGTGTAGTCTATTGTGTGAAATCCTATCAGGTCGGCCCCAAGAATGCCCTCCAATATTTCCCTCCGCCAGGTGGTCGGGAGGGTGCGGAAGATGTCGTATGAGGGGAAGGGAGTGTGAAGGAAGAACCCGATTGAGAGGTCAGGCAGTTTTTCTCTCAAGAGTTTGGGGAGAAGCATGAGATGATAATCGTGGACCCAGACCGTATCGTTGGGCTGGTACACCTCTAGGATGGAGTCTCGAAAGGACTCGTTCACCTTCACGTACTGCGCCCAGTCTTCTTCTCTGAACTTGGCGTATGTCGGAAAGTAGTGGAATAGAGGCCATATTGTGCTGTTGCAGAATCCCTGGTAGAATTTTTTCATGGTGTCTGCGTCGAGGAAGACAGGGGAGGCCTTTTGCTTGGCAGCTTTCGTTCTCAGTAATTCTCGAGAGCCTTCCTCGACGTCTATGCCCGGCCATCCGACCCAGAGGTAATCTGTTCTGGATGGGTCTTGCCTTGCCCACTCTAAGTACGCGGTCAGTCCGGAGACGAGACCGCCCGGGCTGGCATGGAAAACCAGTTTGTGGTCGCGACTGCTGACCGTGAAAGGCAGTCTATTGGATACGACTAAAAGTGTCATGCCTAGCTCGTCTTTGGGATTTTTTCTCAGACGGTCGAACTGTCCATTAAGATTGTTAGTAACCCGTCCTTAAACCAGCCGAGTATAGGGTCGAACGTGTCAATTCTATCCTTCTCGAAGGGCCCCTCAGTCAGCATCGATTACGTTCTAACTGACTCCGGCAACTACCTTGTCCCTGTAGTGTTTGAGATGGTCGAGTTACTCGATGAGGAATTTTCCGAGAAAATCTTCCGAGACGACAGGAGCCGCACGTTCGAGCAAGTCGTACGAGAGAAATCAGCGCGATCAAAATGAAGTCTTCAACGAGAGTTCGAGGAGAAACCACAAGGGATTTTGAACACCTAGATCTTGTGCCAAGGACGTAATCGATGAAGGAAATTGAGGTCGTTCGAGGTTCAGAACTGAGAGCAGGTTATTCGACTCCAGGGATAGTCCGTGAGAAAGCGTTCGAATCAATCCACGGGTACATCATTGTCTCACGGACGAGGGTTGCGGGGGGAGCACTGTCAGATTGGCACCATCACGGAAGAAGGCATCTCTACGGGTTTCTCCAGGCGGGGCGCATGCGGTTGGAATACGGCTTGAAAGGCGCTAGCGCGGTCGAGGTGGGACAAGGAGACTTCTTCCATATTCCTCCGCGTCTTGTTCATCGCGATTTGAATCCGGACAAAGAACAAGAGCTCGTCGTGGTAAACATCCTTGTAGGGAGAGGAGAACCAGTCATTAACGTCAAGAGTCCTAAGCAAGTTTGAATGGGTGCAAACTGAACAAAAGAAACGGGTGGGAGGGAGCCGTCTGCACGTGAGAGAGCTGTTCGAGCGCCTGTTTGACATTGCAGATTAGCGGTCCCTCTATGCCCGGAACCTATGGATGATAAACACGGTATCAATTTGATTTTGAGCCAGACGTTCCGTTTGGTTGGCCGACATGTAGCTTGGCATCTACCTCTAACCCGCCAAAGGAATCAGGAGAAGACAGGGCAGCGACCGGCGTTGAGGGATTTGACAACCTAATCGAGGGCGGGTTTCCAAGAGGAGACCTCATTCTCCTAGCCGGTCACCCCGGCTCGGGCAAAACAATGTTCTCCTCACAATTCCTATTCACCGGAGCGACGAAGTATGGCGAGCCTGGGATCTATGCGTCCTTCGCAGAAAACAGAGAAGCGTTTCTGCGAAATATGCGAAGAACCAATATGGATTTCGAGTCGCTAGAACAAAATAATCTGTTCAAATTCATCGACTTCGTCACTGTAAAAGAACAAGCGATCGACGCCGCACTCGCTACCATAATGGCTGAGATCGACTCTCTAAAGGCAAGGCGTCTCGTGATAGACTCCTTCTCAGCAATGGCCCAGGCCTTTTCGGAAAAGATAGATGCACGAATTGTCCTACATACCGTTCTAAGCAGAATGACACGGCTGAGCAAGGCGACCACCTTGCTAATCGCTGAGAAACCCCTCGGTTCGAAGTCCCTCGGGGGTGGAATGGAAGAGTTCGTCTCCGACGCTGTCCTAGTCCTTACGCAATCCCTGGAGCGAGGCCATATGCGAAGACATTTCGACATTGTCAAAATGCGGGGGACCGGAGCAAGCAGAGCTCGACTAACCTACGACATAACAGAGCATGGTATTGTCGTGCACCCTTCGCTTGAAGCACACCCAGCGACCCGGATCTACAATGAAAGAGTGAGCACTGGGGTTGAGGGATTGGATAGAATGCTTAGCGGAGGTCCGTACAAAGGCTCTACAATCCTGGTTATGGGAGAAGCTGGAACTGGTAAGACGACCACCGCCCTTCAGTTCATGATGCGGGGCGCGGCGAATAAGGAGAGGACCCTTTACGTTTCTTACGAAGAATCACAAGAAGAATTGATACGACAAGCACTCGGATTCGGTTGGAAGATTAGAGACCATGTCGAAAACGGTCTAGTCAAGATTGTATCCTTCTTCCCCGAACCGTACAACATCGACAACATCTTTGCGGACACCAGGAAACTGATCGATGAGTCCAAGCCCACCAGATTCGTTCTTGACAGCCTGACCAGCCTGGAGAGAGCTATGAGCGAGGACGAGTTCTTTCGAGTTGTCAGGCGAATGGAGTCGCGATTCAAGGCGGAAGGCGTAACTGCACTCGTCACAGCCCGTACGGCGGATGGAGGTCTTCCTTCAGATTTCTGGGTCTCTTCTCTAATGGACATCATAGTTTCCCTCAGGCAGGTCGAGTCCGAAAGCGCCCTGAGAAGAGCTCTAGTCATCTTCAAAGCTAGAGGTCTTCCACTGGATCTAAAGGATGAGTCTCGGCATGACTCGCTTCTGTCCTGATTTGCACCAGTGAGGGGCTGGGTCAATTTTGATGAGCTTGAACTTACGAAAGCTGGGGATCGCCCCGCTACCGGTCGCAGCCATTCTAACCTTGGCGTTTGCTGTTTTTGGAATCGGAGAAGAACTGATCTACCAGTCAGTCCTTCTTGAGGTCTTACTCAATGTCTTCCTTGTGCTCGCGGTTTCGATTATCGTCGCCCGAGTTTCCGTCAAGAGTTTCCTTTCAACGGGATCAGTGAACGTTCTCCTGCTTGGAACCGCAGTCCTCGCATTTGGTACGATGGCAACTCTAGGAGGTGTCGTTAGCAGCGTCGACGTCAACAAGGGAATAGCGGTATATAGCATCGGGGCACTCACCGCTGGAGGCCTGCACCTGGCAAGCGCGATACTCACATACGGCGGCAGTCCTAGGCGAACTGCCCGCCTGAGACTAAGAGCAGGAGCATGTTATATGGGCACAATCGCATTTCTTACTACGCTTTCCCTGCTCGCGATAGAGTCCATCCTCCCTGCGAGTTTCGGAGAACCCGGTTCGATTGCACAGCGAGCTGCAGCCGCTACGACCGCGTCACTATTCACAATCTCCGCAATATTGTTCTCGAGGGTTTACCTTCGATCTCACAATCCGATCCTCTACTGGTACAGTCTCGCTCTAGGGGCCACAGCTGTGGGGTTTCTCTCGTTTTTTGCTACAAAGGGAAACGGAGATCCATTGCTTTGGACGGGAATAGCCAGCGTCTGCGTGGGCAGCGTCTATTTTCTGTTCTCGATACTTGCTGTCCCGAACCTTCGAAGCGATAGAAAACCGCCGAGCGCGTGAGTTGAAAAAGGAAGTGGATTCCAAGGCTGAAACCGATTTCAAGTTGAGTATCTTGAAGTGCATTGACTCCGGGCTCGATGTACTTGGAGAAGTATCCAAACAAGTCGTGTATTCCTATCTCGCACAGAATCAGTTGAGTAGAGAGACGATCCCAGATGAGCCGTGGAAGTTTACCGAGACTCTCAGAAGCCTATTTGGGCGTGGGGAAGAAGTATTGGAAAGGACAATCGTAATGGAACTAAAAAGGACCTTCGAGATAACATCCAGTGGGGGGATGCTTGTGGAGATATTGGCAGCTGCGAGGCTTAGGAAGGGCCCTGCCGAACAGCGTAGCGAGATTCATACGCGGACCCGTAAGTCTCACGGACCTGCAGGAGTTGTCAAAGTCTAGTTTACAAAGGGCTGGACGAGATACGCGAGCGCCTAATATTGCGGTCCTGCACGATACAATATCTCTGTGCTTCGGAGAGGTCTTGCAAAACGCTGGACCCGGTGTGAGGCAAGTAGTCGATCGTTTCTTGTCAAAGTCGGGAATCTCGGAGTCCGATATTTCGACAAGGTTTGGGGATGTTGAGAAGGTAGTTACCGATATGTTCGGGGCCGGCGGAAGCATTATGATCATTTCCGCCTTATCGAAAGTCTGCGATGAGTACTCACTGAGGCTGGACATATCATACGCGACTTCGTTACACGACCGGCTTGAACAATTGAAGGAGCGAATACTTGTTGAAAGGTTGTTGCCCAAGCGCTATCGAAGGGCCATCGAGACGGCCACATTCGAAGACAAAGTTGGCACCCACGCACCCTGGACGGACTAGAGTCACGATAAGTTCGCGATAACAGGGAAAATTGAGATTCCTCTTCAATCCCCACTCCGTCGGAATGATTGGCATCGAGGCACTCGCGATATGCCTACTTCAGTTTCTTGGGGTCCCACTCGATAGAGTCAGAGTTAATCTTCTCCGCCTTCAGCGCGGTCCTCAATCCTCCTAGGACGCTCGTGAACGTATAGCCTGGTCCGAGACGCAGAACATGGTGGACAACTGGTTGTTTGTGTAACTGGTAGATCTGGTCCGAGGGAAACGAAGAATTGAGCCAGAAGATTATCGGATTCTTGATCTTTCCATTGTACTGGACCAGTTGGCGGGCAAGAAGATGATTCGGAGGATTATCGCGAGCATGTAGGCGCTCGTCAAACTCGAAACTCTGCCCAACTTGGACCATGGCCGTTCCCCTGCGAGCATGCAACATTACCTGGGGCGACAGGACGCAAAGAGGACATTTGGAAAGCCAATCTCTTAACTGCTTCTCGTAGGACTCCACCGCGTTATCGAAAGAACTCATTCCCGGCAAGTAGGCGTCCCTTGATAATAGGGTTGTTGACCGTGCCTCTAGAGCAACCGCTTCCTCTGTTCCTGATAACCTGGCGAGAATTGACAAAATGCAAGAATCTCTGTTTGACTACTGATTCCGATTGGTGGGGGGGACTTCAGCACCCAACAAGCTCGAAGGAGTTAGATACGGGGCGCTAATGAATAGTGCGACTTACTCTTAACAACATTCAGGTGTGATAGGTCTAAACTGACCTGCAGACCACGAAGTCAAACAGCAATCGTTTACTCTGCGTTGGGCTCGATTACAGAAGTGGATGAATTGACAAATGTTAAGAAAG
>WNGG01009706.1_pt1 | contig 10500 bp, 11 predicted proteins | sample 5400661 | NCBI WGS metagenome assembly WNGG01 (sample SAMN13153372, study PRJNA577476) | soil metagenome | isolation source: 100 cm soil or saprolite under Garry oak tree replicate 1 | place: USA:California | collected 2016-06-15
GGGCTGCTCCCTCTTCTCCTAGGAAGTCTAGCATCATTCGAGACGCTTCGATCATCGCGACAGGGTTCACCTTATTCTGGCCGGTGTACTTCGGCGCCGAGCCGCCCGCGGGTTCGAACATGCCGTAACTATCACCGATATTTCCGCCAGCTGCGACCCCTAGCCCTCCAACGAGTCCTGCCGCTTCGTCGGTGAGTATGTCCCCATAGAGGTTAGTGGCGACAACGACATCGAAGGTCTCGGGTCGACGAATGAACTGCATGGTCGCGGCGTCTACGTGGATGTCTTCTACTTCTACGTCCGGATACCTTCTGCTCACGTCCAGTACGGCTTGCTTGAATATGCCGTCAGTAATCTTTAGAATGTTCGCCTTATGGACGAAGGCCAGTTTCTTCCGTCTCCTCTTCGCTAGGTCGAATGCAAACTTGGCGATCCGCTCAGAAGCGGTCCTCGTGTTGATCTTTATCGCAATGCCTACTCCGGGGGCCACTTCAAACTCCTTGCCAACGTACAGGTCTTCAGTATTCTCCCGAACAACGATCATGTCGATGTTGGGCTTGAGCGAGGGTACATTCGGCAGACTCCGGGCAGGACGCACATTGGCGTAAAGATCGAACATTGACCGGAGTGTGACTGCGACGCTCCGTGGAGAGCCTGGCTCCTCGGGAGTCGTCATCGGACCTTTCAAGCAAGCATCCGTCTTTCTGATCATCTCCACTGTCTTATCGGGAAGATTCGTCCCAAACTTCCCTATGCAGTAGAAACCTGCCTCCCCCTTTAGCATCTCCAATCTGACATCGTCAACCTTCTGGACCGCATTCAAAACCGCAAGGGTCGCGTCAACGACCTCTGGGCCAATTCCGTCACCCGGCAGAACGGCTATTCTGTGAGTCTTACCTGGCAATTCTTCGATCTCTCGGACCGGGTCACCAACTAGGGTTTGAAAAAGGCTTTCATGTTCGCTCTATCTTGGCATTCCTTAATGAGTAACAAGTTTGCTTTGGTATTCTCCGGTTCTACGCGAGTCGTCCTATTCTAGGTTCTCATCGAAGCAAGCGTCGCAATTTGCGGTTCAACCATTTCTCCCGCCGTCCGATAAGGCTTTAGTGCATTCAGCGATTATTGAGTGGTGATTGGTGTGAAGATTGCTATCGTGGCGGGGATCGTCTTGGTCGCGGCTTTGAGTCTGAACGGAGGTTCGGCGTTCTGGAACAACTATCTCTCCGCCCTTTACGCTGCGACGAGTGCCTGGCAAGGCCAGGGGATCTACGGAACATATTACAGTGGCCGAGGTGAGTACGTTTGCATGGGGGAGGCAGGGTGGGATGCAGGTCATTTTCCCCTAGCTGAGCGCATCGTGATCCGTTCTTCGAGTGGAACGGTTATCGTCACGCCTCTGAACTGGACACTGGTGAGCGGTTGCGCCTACTTCGGAACCTACCACGTCGGGCTTCAGCCAGGAACCTATTCAGTTGATACTCTATCCTGTAGTTTTCAATCGCCTCGTTCGTGGGGCTGCGTTACTGTTGTCCCGATTAACGTGACCGTGAAGCATGGCGTATTCACCAAGGAAGATCTTTACATGCACACGGGAATCGAGCGGCCTGATACCTAGAGGATACGTAGCAGACAAACCTAAAGGGTCTTACTGAAGCGTTTCTTGCTAGTCAAAGACGGGATATCGCTTCGTTGCATTCAGTATCGTCGGTGGCTGTTGATGTGAAGACTGCCCTCATTGTGGGAATTGTCCTTGTCGCAGCTTTGAGTCTCAACGGGCTTTCGCCGTCTTGGCACAACTATCTTTTGGCCCTTTACAGTGCCTGGGAGAGGCAGGGAATATATGGAACATATTCCAGTGGTCAGGCAGTGCCCGGAGCATGCGGTGCAGACGTAGTGGCAGAGTTGTCAGGTCACTATCCCGTGGCTGAGCGTGTCATGGTGACTTCTTCAGATGGAATGGTTATCGACGTGCCTCTAAACTGGACACGCGTGGTGTGCGAGTACTTTGGAACCTACCGCGTCGGACTGCAGCCTGGCAACTATTCTATAGACATACTCTCCTGTACACTCCAGCCTCATCGGTCCTGGGGCTGCGCATTCGTTGTTCCCATCGATGTGATTGTAAAACAAGGCCTATTCAACAAAGTAGATATCCACATGTACACAGGGTTCGGATAGATCCCTCAGATTGAAGCGGAAAAGACCTCGGCAAAACTGCTAATTACACGCTTTAATGATTCTGGTTCATGAGAGACGGGGTAGAGAAGCAGAGGAGTCTGCCCGGATAAAGCCGCCACCTTAAGGATAGTTATCAGCAGCGTCATCATAATATTCCTCGCAGGGGGCATTTTTGGAGATGCGCTTGGATATCTCCATATTTCGCCACCACCTTTCAAGAGTTTTCGAACATGGGATTGCCCTGTTTCGGCAAGAGTTATTATTGTGACAATCTCCGGATCGGATGAGTTGTTATGAAGATAACTCTCGTCGCGGCGATTCTCCTAGCTAGCGGCATAAGCTTGAACGTCTTCCAGACACCATGGGTTGACTATCTCTCGACCCTAGGGGGCGTTATTCTCTGGCAGACTCAAGGAGTTTCAGGTAATGTCTGGTTCACCGTGGGGGGTTCGTGTGGGGAGGGACCAATCCCGGCTTTCTGGGAACCGATAATTCCCAATATTGAACTAGTGGTACATCCTTCCTCTGGCCTCCCAATCACCGTCCACCTAGATTGGATTCCAATGGGGAACTGCGCGGTAAGGGCAAGCTTCAGCGTCGGACTTGCCCCCGGAACCTATTCCCTTGACGTAACATGGTGCTATGATGTACCAAGCTGCGTGAGCATAATCAATCCCATAACTATCACCATAGAGCCGAATAAGTTCGCTATCGTCGACATCTCGGCGAATACCAAGATTCACTAGCATACTCTGTATCTTCAAGAAATCATGAGCGGAACCCTGACTACGCTGGTTAGGCATCAAGATTGTCTTCCTTCGACGAGAAGTAGATGTGCGTTCACTGTTGTGACGAGTCCATCGGCGGGCGAACCAAGTCTACAAACGCCTACTCGCTACATTCTTACGTAGAGCAAAAGCAATGTGAGACGGGCGGACAAGAGATTTTCCGTCCGATAAGGCTTTAATTCATTTCACCATTATTGCTCGATGGTTGATCTGAAGACTGCTCTGGTGGCGGGGATCGTCTTGGTCGTGGCCTTGAGTCTCAGCGAGGCTTCTCCCCTTTGGACCGACTATCTAGCTACCGTGACCAGCGCTTGGCAGAGCCAGGGAATATACGGAACGGTTTCCAGCGGTCGAGTTGTGTTTGGGGGTTGCGGTCCTGCGGACGCAGCCGACTTGGCAGCACATCCTCCTGTGTCAGAGCGCATCGTGGTGCGTGCTTCTGGTGGAATAATTATTGACGTGCCTCTGAACTGGACGGTAGAAGGATGCGAACTTCTAGGAACCTATCGGTTAGGGTTGCAGACTGGGAACTATTCTGTGGACATTCTCTCGTGCACGCTCCAACCTCATCGGCAGTGGGGCTGCGCCACAGTTGTTCCCATTAACGTGACTGTACGGAAGGGTGTATTCACAAAAGTAGATATTCACATGTACACGGGAATCGTCTAGGACGGCTCTGATACTAGAGGGTATGAAGCCGAAAAACCCTGTGCGGTCGTGCTGTAACGTTTCTGGCTAGTGAAAGGCAAGATAGAGCTTCGACGCACTCCGCTATCGTCCGGAGGGGTGTTTGATGGTGAAGACTGCTCTCGTCGCAGGGTTCGTCTTGGTCGCGGCTTTGAGTCTCAACTGGGTCTCACCATTTTGGAGTAGCTATCTCTCTGTCTTTACGCTGCTACGAGCGCTTGGTATGGTCAAGGAATATACGGGGCTGTTTACAGTGGCAACCTGGTCCCCAGCTGCGGAGGAGTAGAGGCTATACAGTTGCATGCTTACCTGGAAGGTCATCTTCCTGTCCGCGAACGCGTCGTGGTGACCTCTTCAAGTGGAATGATCGTCGACTTCCCTCTGAACTGGACCGTGGGTCTGTGCGGGTACTTTGGAACCTACAGGGCTGGCCTACAAGCAGGAACTTACTCCATTGACCTCTCCTGCGCGGGCTACCCGTCTCGCGTGTGGGGCTGCGCTTCCGTCTTCCCCATTCACGTGACCGTAGAGCACGGCTCATTCACCAAACTGGATATTCACATGTACACGGGAGTCGAGTAGATCTCTCGGATTGAAGCGGCAAGCCCCTGGCAAAACTGCTAATTACACGCCTCAATGGATTCTAGTTCATGAAAGACGAGGCAGGGAATAATTACCGATAAGGGCTGTTCAATGGTCTCGATGAAACTAGCTCTCGCGGCGGCGTTCATCCTCGTGATAGGTATCGCCCTGAATAGTCTCTCGATGTCGTGGGGTGGCTATATCTCCACTGTTTTCAGCGCAGCTACAGCCTTCCAGGCCCAAGGGATCGATGGAACAGTTACTAGTGGCCGTTTGCTGCCTTCATGCTACGAGCAAAGCGCCAAACTTCTCGTCGGACTAGTTTGGCAGGACAAGGTTCTCGTCCGGTCCTCGGTCGGGAGCCTAATCGAGGTACCCGTGAATTGGACATTGGTTGGCTGTGAAATGGTTGGGACCTTCCGAGTGGGATTGAGCCCAGGGAGATACTCTGTCGACCTTGCTAGTTGTACCCACGAAGCCATTCGAACCTATACGTGCGCTAGTCTTCTCCCGTTGAGCGTTACTGTTGAGACCAAAAGGTTCGCTTTGGTAAGTATCGAGCAGGACACATCTATTCAATAGAAGTCCTTCAGGCTTCAGAGCGAGAAAAGACCTTAACAAAACTTCTAATTCATACGGCAATGTTTCTCGTTCATGAAAGATCATGCGGGCAAGCAGAGGAGTCTGGCTGTTGAAGCAACCATATTCTGGCTAGTCGTCAGCGGTGTCATTACTGCATCCCTGGCAGCGGGTATCTATGTCGATGTCCCTGGATTCTTGGGGCCTCCATATTTCATTATAACAATCTCACTTACGGCCCTCTATTTCGCGTTCGCGTACACCTGCTTCGCTATGAGACGATGGGGGTTCACCGGATCGATAATCTACGGTCTCGCAGTAGCGGGCGCGTTTTCCGGAATCATAGACACATCGATCGGCGCCCTTCTAATTCTCATCCAGCTTCAAATCGTATTCTTCGCCTATAGAGCCTACAAGGAGAACAAACAGGGTTTGATTCCCATCTCTCCACGCAGACAATAAGCGCAGCGACCTCCAACTCGGTTACAACAATTTGGTTCCGGTAAACAGAGACCAAGAGGCACATGATTCGGATACTGCAAACAATCGTCGAACGATACTTGCGAAGAGGCACGTTGTGGAGATCGGAATGTGGCCGGTGAGAGACAGCTGCCTGTAACCTTAGTCCAATCTGTACTGCGGTGACATTCGGCAAAGCGGTCAATCCTTCTCTCCGTTCGACGCTCCATGCGCGAGATTAGGAATGGTCCAAGAATCGCGTTCGTTGCATTTGCGTCGATTGGCTCTTGATGCTCGCTTTTCTGCCCCGTTCTCCTCTCGAGGCCCTTCGGCTTGGGCTTAGAGTTCTGAGCTGGCTTTCAGAAGTTGAAGCATTTTGTCGGGCTTCACCACCTCCAGGTCCTCGATCGTTGTCTATCTCCAGAAAGAAGATGGGTCTCGGTTCGTAATAATAGCAATCTAACTTTCACAGTCCTTAATTAACAGTGAACACTGGCTAAGCATCTTGGGACTTGGAGTTGTCGGGCCAGGCGACTACGGAAATCGAGAGAGGTCTCGAGGGCGTTGTCATCGGGAAAAGCGCAATCACTTTCATCGATGGTCAGCAGGGAATTCTGAGATATCGAGGTATTGATATCAAGGAACTAGCAGAGAAATCCACATACGAAGAAGTCGTTTACCTGCTCTGGAACGGAAAACTTCCCACCAAGAAAGAATTGGCAGATTTCAAGAAGAACCTTGCCAAGCACCGGCCCCTACCCCGAGAGGTAAGGTCGCTTCTCAAGACGATGCCCAAAGCGGCAAACCCGATGGATGTAGCCCGGACAGCGGCGTCGTTCATCGCAACCTATCCCGCCAAGAAGGCTGAGACGTTTGAGGGGGCGAACAGACGCAAGGCTCGGGAACTGACTGCGACTCTGCCTACGATCGTAGCCGGATTACAGAGAATCCGAAAAGGGAAACCCCTAGTCAATTCTAACCCCCGGCTGGACCACGCGGCAAGCTTCCTCTATGGGCTCTTCGGGAAGAAGCCAGATGAGGGTTCGAGGCGGGCCTTTGATACGATTTCTATTCTCTACGCGGACCATGAGATGAACGCGTCCACGTTCGCCGCTGTGGTTACGACATCGACCCTTGCCGATCTTGGGGGGGCTGTGACGAGTGCCGTCGCCGCTCTTGCTGGTCCTCTGCACGGCGGATCCAATCAGCGTGTTATGGAGATGCTAGAGAAGATCGGGAGCATAGACCGAGTTCACCAGTTCGTCGAGGATGAGATTTCAGCAGGCCACCGGATAATGGGCTTCGGCCACCGCATCTACCACACTTTCGACCCTAGAGCCGTGATCCTGAAGGGCGTGGCCGATGATTTGACGAAGCGAAGTGGACAGCGCAAGTGGCTTGATATCGCTCTTAGACTTGAGGAGGATGTCTGGGAGAAGCGGCATCTCAGGCCCAATATCGAGTTCTACGCTGCAGTCGTCCTTAACGAGTTGGGGGTTCCGAGAGATCTCATGCCCGCAGTCTTTGCTTGTAATCGAGTAGCAGGGTGGATTGCACACATCTACGAGCAGTACGCGGATAATAGAATAATCCGCCCGCTGACAGAGTATGTCGGTCCCTCCGCGACGCCCTACGTGCCGATCGAACAGCGATCCTAGCTTCTAGGCTCGCTTAGCAGGAACCCACTGCTCACTCTTCCAGTTCCAGACCAAGTGCTGGTTCGGGTCTGTCGCCTCAACCCATGATTTCTTCTCGCTTACCGAGTCGACTACGAAAGATGCTCCGCATCCCGCACATTCAGCGAGCAGTCGCATCTCTGACAACTGAGTGATCTGGAATTCGCGCTTCTGACACTTGTTGCAAGTAAACATGGCTATCCATCTCGCCTTTTTCGGAGGCATATGAAACTGATCTAGAGTCGCTAGTGACTAGCCGAATTTCAGACTGGGTCGATATGATCGCGTTATAAGGAAAGGAATCGGTCGCTCTTCTCCGGGCCGGTAGTCGAGCCAGGACCAAGACGGCGGCCTGCGGAGCCGCAAATCGTGGGTTCGAATCCCACCCGGCCCGCCAGTACCCACGCAGACGGTTTTGTCCAAGCTGAACCCACGATTCGCAGCTCCGCATGTGCCGTTAAAATCCTCAGCTATCTTGTGAAGCTGGAGAAGGATGGTTATCATCCTCAGACTATCAGCAGCAATTCGCGAATACTGAGGCTGTTGGACAAGAACTGTAGGCTTGAAGATCCCGAGGGGTCCGGCAGTTCATAGCGACTCGGCATGCCAGTAGTGGAAGGAAAGAGAACCTGGTCGACGTCCACTCGAAATATTCCAGGTTCCAGGGCATAGCCTTCGAGCCCCCCGTTATTCGAGAGAAGATAGTCTCCCCTTCATACCGCTAGAGAAAGAGATCGAGACCCTCATCGAATCGTCGCGGAGTATACGGCACGCAACACTGTTTTGAAGCTACTGTTGAAACTACTGTTCGAAACCGCTATGATAGTAGGTGAAGCGTCTAGGCTAGGGGCCAAGAGACTTCAACTTCGAGAGGAAAACGGTACGAGTGGTGCCGGAGAAGAGGTATCACAGCTCGCGAGCCGCGAATCAGCAAGAGCCACTTGAACATGGTAAGAACAGTGGTTGCGCTCCTCTGGACTCCGTGCAAACATGATTCGCAGATTAGGCGGCACACGGTCTATTTTGACCGGCATCAAAGAGATCAGCATTAGAGAGGTGCGAAGGCTAGAATTAAAAAAGCGAAGCTGTGACGTCGAATTCAACCTTCTTCCTCAATCTTTTCCTAGCGTCATCTCTGTAGTCTATGGCGTCCAGAAGCTGAACTGCCCCCATACCTTCAATGGAATCCGACTTGGCGTGGTGTGGAAAAAGCCATCATTTTATGAAAGGGATTAGGAAATATCATAGAGACCCTATAGTTCGTTTGATGAGTAAGGCTTAACTTTCCAAAGCGTGTACCCAAAACAACGAAGGCAAACCCGTCTGCTTAAGTGCTCGAATTGTGGATCCCTAAATCAAGATGAAAGGAGACAGTGTGGACTCTGCGGGAGAGGCGCACTCTTTCCGCCGGCACAAATCCCCCGATCACGTGTTGCCGGAAAAACAAATATGCCTCCGCACAGCCGGGCCACAGCCATTCGCGTTCTTACGATCGGCACTATGTTTCTAGTCGTCGGGGCTTGGCTCATTTTCTTACCGCCAGACCCAAGTCTGGCAATACTGGGGTTCTTCCTAATGGCGCCTGGGGCTATCATATTACTTGTTATTACTGGTGTTTTCAGCGGGACGCCCTATCGGAGCAGAATATTGAATAGAGCTGAACAGGAACGGAAAAGGCGAGAACAGAAGAATTACTCCGACTAAAGCGACACTCCGACAATTGCAAATGCCCATTGTGGTTCAAGAAGCTCGGACCCGTGGTATGGGCTTCTACCGTCGCCATTTCGACCAACTTTGCATATGAGCCCTCAGAGAAACATGAGCCTCGCAAACCTAGGCTTAGAGAGCCATTCTAAGTCACTACGTCATCAGCTGACTGAAGACGGGTAGGGACTCATCTTTCCCAGTCCGGCCAATATCTCCATGATTAGCGAGTCGGAGAAGAAGCCTGCATGTTCCTCATTCTTTTTCCTCTGTCATTGAAACAATTTGTTAGCATCAACGTTCCGTGAGCGATCATGGCGATTTTTTCTACCATTAACGCATCGATTGATCGTTCTGTCACGTTCGCCATTGCATTAGAGTGTAGGAAGGACACAAAGCATGAATTTGTAATGAGACGCTGTCCATATAATGAACGACCTTACACACGCCTTTACCTAGTACGGAGATCCTGCAGGCGTTTTGTTACTAACCTTCCGACTCCTTAGCCACATAGCGTAGCAAATGGTGGCAATGACTATTGCGGTTACCACCACTCCAATAACCATAATGACTATAATGGATGCGTGACACAAATCGGGAGCTGCTGTCGAAGGGCATGGAGGAAGCTGCGACATCGGATGATCGTATTTGGCCGCCTCGAGGTATTAAGCGCGTCTTAGGAAGGGTGTTGGGAAACCGTTTGGCTTTCAAAGTCTTGTAGAATTGTATTATTGTGCTATGGTTCCGCGATACGTGAAATCGACCTAACTCAGATAGCGGTCCCATATCCCACTGGGAGATGTGAATTCTAAATTTGTAGGATGTCGGAATGAGGATACCTCCACCTGTTTCTTTCATAATGTCAAAGTTAGAAGAGCAGAGACCCATTCTATTTCCGAGAACGTGTCGACAAACTTACACGCGGTCGACTGCGCTGACAGAGTTTATCGCTGATTTCGTGCGCTTCCCGCCACCAGGCAGTTGGTTGAGCTCTTTTTTTGATGTTACCATCCACGTTTACCGAACCCGTTATCACTCAGGAAATCTCAAAAGGGTTGACCCTTGCTACACGAGTCTGCCTTGCGGCCCCTTGATCAGATGTGACCTCAGGCTTGAACAAGTGGGTGAATCAAGAGGTTCAGATATCGTGGTCCAGATTTGCCTCAGGCCGCGGCTAAGATCTCGGCTCTCTTCTCTATCAGTTTCTCCATCTGGATCGCGTCTTCCCCATCGGTGTAGTAGCCGTGGGCGGTCCCGGTCTGTCTGAAACCGTTCTTGAGATATAGAGCCAGTGCGGACTTGTTGCTCCTTCGCAACTCCAGCCTCAGAGGACCCTCTCTCGACCGTTCGGTAAGCCCATCCAGAAGAGCCTGTCCGATTCCTTTTCTCCTCAAGTCAGCCCGCACCGCGATTGATACTAGATGCTGATGGTCAGACCAGTTGTCGACCACGGCGTATCCGACCACATTCCCATTGTCGACGGCTACCAGGAAAGTGTTAGGGTTCTGATCGGCCAGCTGGCTTATGAAGTAGGAGGGAAACGGGTCCTTGAAACACGCCTCTTCCAGATCATTGATGGCTCTCAGGTCTTCAGACTTTACCGGACGGACATACGCTTGTTTTGCTAGACTTTCCATCACTCGCTCGCCGTTCTCGCCGCAGCGGCTAAGGCCGCGGCAACATTTTCTCTACCCATGGCTAGTATGTAAGGTCCTAGCCTGGGACCTGAGTCCGCGCCGATTAGAACCCGGTAGAGTGTTTTGAAGAAAGCCCCCGTCTGCAAATTGTGTTTCCGCGCCAATGTGAATATTGCATTCTGTAGATAGTTCTCGTCGTCACTCGCGTTG
>WNGG01012891.1_pt1 | contig 10500 bp, 7 predicted proteins | sample 5400661 | NCBI WGS metagenome assembly WNGG01 (sample SAMN13153372, study PRJNA577476) | soil metagenome | isolation source: 100 cm soil or saprolite under Garry oak tree replicate 1 | place: USA:California | collected 2016-06-15
AGAAGCTTCCTTGGACATTACCCCTCGCTTTCCACCCCTCTGTTACCAGTGACGCAGAGAGGGATTGGAGACAGCCCCGGACACTGGGCTGGGAGCTTCTGCTCCACTCAACACAAGCGACTTCGTGTCGCACTGAAGCCCTCTCAGCATAACACATCCCTTTCGGTGGCGACGACTCTTGCTCAGGTCGTCGATTGGTCCCAGCAGCTGGCTCGCCTGCATCAACGCATCGCTGCCCGTTTCGCCCGCTCCGAACCTCGCCAGCGCGCGCTGGCGTATCTGAAAGGACTGTTGAGCCCCATGGAGCGCAAAAGCAGTTGGCAACTCGCCGAACACGCTCGCGAAGGCACCCCCTATGGTATGCAGCACCTGCTCGCCGACGCGGTCTGGGACGCCGATCTGCTCCGCGATGACCTGCGGGCCTATGCCATCGAGCATCTGGGCACCCAGGACACCATCCTGGCCCTCGATGAAACCAGCTTTCCCAAACAAGGCCGACATTCCGCTGGCGTCAAATCCCAATGGTGCGGCTGCACCGGACAGGTCGAAAACTGCCAGGTCGGCGTCTTTCTCAGCCTTGTCACCGCCACAGGCCATACCCTCATTGATCGCGAACTCTACCTCCCCGCCGACTGGATCGCCGATCGCCCTCGCTGCCAGCAGGCCGGCATCCCCGACACTCGCGGCTTCCTGACCAAACCCGAGCTCGCCGCCCTCATGCTCACCCGCTTCCTGCAAGCCTGCCCATCCGTAGCCATCACCTGGGTGGTCGCCGATAGCATCTACGGGGGCAATCCCGACCTGCGAGCCTTTCTTGAACGTCGCCATCTCCCCTACGTCCTGGCCGTGTCCTGCCAGGAACCCGTGGTTCTCTCCCTGCCGGATGGCACCTGTCGCCGTCTGGAAACGGGCGCCGTGCCAGACCTGCTGGGATCATCCCTGCTCTGGCAGCCCCTCTCCATGGGCGAGGGCAGCAAAGGCCCTCGCCTCTCCGACTGGACACGGCTACCTCTGCTCCATCAGGGCCGCGACGATGGCCGCTACTTTCTCCTCATCCGCCGCAGTCGCGATGATCCTTCTCTGCTCTGGTTTTTCCTGGTCTTCGCTCCTGCCGGTACCCCGCTTTCCGCCATGGTTGAAGCCTGCGGCGCGCGCTGGCACATCGAGGTGCGCCGTGTCGGTGCATATGGAATTCCTGTCAGAGACAGGGGAGGTTGAGAGCAAAACCTTCAGAACAACGGCTTACCTGGAGGGGAAACCCACACAGGGACAACAGCCTGCCGATGAAAGCGGAAGCACATCGAAGGGAGGTACATGTACGTTCTGCAAGTTCTCTGTGTATGGTGAGACTGGAAGTGTCAAACCCAAGTTCCCGTGTGATGAATGCCACATCCGTCATTCCCTCCTTACAGTGGCGGCGCCAAAAACGCCATGTATTCTTCGATGACATGGCAAGGCTCTCTTTGGCGAACTGCGGGCAATGAGCCTGATAGGGAACAAACGGGCACCTAAGCACAGTCAACGTTCCATCTGCGCAAACGCGGGATCGCCTACGGGTGGAGACACCTACGGCGACGGAATCCTCATAGTACCTGAGCAAGAAACAAAGCCGTCTCTGGCTCAGGGAAGGAGCAACCCTCGAAGGAGGGTTAGAGCGTGTTCGTGATACAGGCACGCAGGAAAGGTAACAGGAATATCCTGACTGGAAAGGAATGCGAAATGCAGGAAACCGACTCCTACTTATAACCGAGGGCTCTACCTCAAGGCGTATGGACGGATCTACCGCAATAACGGCGCAATGACGCGTGGGATCACCACCGAAGTGGCGGATGGGATGTCCTTAGAGAAAATTGACGCTATCATCGACGACCTTCGTCATGAACGCTATCGGTGGAAACCGGCCAGACGGGTTTGGATTCCCAAGAAGAACGGAAAGCAACGTCCACTTGGGGTCACCACTTGGTCAGACAAACTGGTAGCAGAAGCGGTGCGACTGATCCTAGATGCCTACTTTGATGGGCAGTTTAGCGAGCACTCCCATGGCTTCCGCGAAGGACGAGGATGCGCCGACGCCCTGCGAGATATCTATCACAACTGGAAAGGCTGTGCCTGGATTATCGAGGGAGATATCTCTGACTGTTTTGGGTCGCTCTCGCACGACCTTCTCATTTCAGTGCTGAAAGAGAAAATCCATGATGGACGCTTCATTCGATTGATCAAACAATTACTTGATGCCGGATATTTGGAGGATTGGAAGTTCAATCGGACCCTGAGCGGAGTCCCGCAAGGTTCGGTAGTTTCACCCATACTTTCCAACATCTTGCTCAACAAACTGGATCACTATGTCGAAACCGTGCTCATTCCCCGCTACACGCGAGGGGAGAAAAGAAGAGAAAACCCAGTGTACAAGCAAAGAATGCACCAGGCTGAATACCGCTTCAAGCGAGGCCTAACCAAAGAGGGTCAACACCTACGCAAGGCGGCTCAACATCTCCCCTCCAAAGATTCCCAAGACCCCAGCTATCGGCGGCTCCACTATTGTCGCTACGCCGATGACTTTGCTTTAGGATTCATCGGTCCCAAAGCAGAAGCAGAGGAGATCAAACGACAATTGACCATCTTTTTGCGTGAGGAACTCAAGCTCGCTCTCTCCGAAGAGAAAACCCTGATTACCCATGCAAGGAGCCAGGCCGCCAAGTTCCTCGGATATGAAGTCACCGTCCTTCAAAACGACACGAAGCGAACCCGTGTCAAGAGAAGCAACACGCAACGACGCTATGACCAGCGAAGCATTAATGCTGGTATCGGGCTTCGCATCCCTCGAACGGTTCTGCTGGACAAGTGTGCCCGCTACATGAAGCGAGGAAAACCGATCCACCGATCGGAGTTGGAAAATGAAAGTGATTTTACCATCATCTCCACCTACCAACAAGAATATCGGGGGATCGTCGAATATTACCACCTGGCTTACAACTTGCATACCCTCGACCAGTTGAAGAGAGTGATGCAAGAGTCGTTAGCAAAGACGCTGGCGTTTAAATACAAAACCTCAGTCCGAGAGATTTACAAGAAGTACCAGACCGAGATAGTAGGAGAAGGGAAGCGCTTCAAGGTATTTCAAGTCGTCATCGCGCGTGAGGGAAAGAAGCCACTGGTAGCCACATGGGGAGGGATCACACTGACCTGGGACATTAGGGCAACCATTGAGGATCGGCCACGGCAGAAATGGAACAGCCGATCGGAACTAGAAAGGCGGCTCCTGGCGCAGGTCTGCGAAGTCTGTGGGGCAACCCGACTCACCACACAGATTGAAGTCCATCACATTCGGGCACTCAAAGACCTGAACACCTATGATGGACGGGAAAAGCCACTCTGGGTCAAGATCATGGCTGCACGTCGCCGCAAGACCCTAGTTCTCTGCCGAACCTGCCATGACGATCTTCATGCAGGACGACCTCTCAAAAGAAAACACGTATCACGTTCATGAAAGGAGCCCAAGCTCCTCTGTTGCTGGAAAGCCTAGTGCGCTGAAAGGCGCATGCTAGGTTTGGAGGGGGGCACATGGAAAAGGGCCAGTTACAAAATGGTACCTCGCCAGGTGCCTACCCTACGAGGATTTTGAAACCGCCAAAGACCTTGGCCTCGACCGTTCCCAGGTGCGCAGCTTCACGGCCTGGTATCGGCACATCACCCTCGTCCTACTCGCCCTCGCCTTTTTGCGCGCCCTCTGCGCTCTTTCTGCCTCCGCTCCTGCCGCGCCGCCTGCCCTGGAGCCGATTCCCCTGACTCCACGGGAAATCCGCCAGGTACTCGCACCCCTGCTCTGGCCCGCCCCCAGCAGTGCTCCCTTTGTCCTGGCCTGGTCGGCCTGGCGCCGTCGCCACCAAAGCCTCGCCCGCTTCTTTCATCTCCAACGCCGCGCGCGCACCGGGTAACTGCAGCGTTGCTTGCCTCTCCCCTCATGCTCAGCTTGTTCCCTGGGAATTCCCAGGGCTTTCCTCCGACCTTCCCTGGGGTGTCCCTGGATCATCCCGTTTTCTGTCTTCCTGTTCTCTCGAAAGGAGATCACTGTATGGCTATCTTTTCTCTGGCTGTCTCTTGTTCTCTGCTTGAGGTCGATCCCAAGACCTTGCGTCGCTGGCTTCGCCTGGCTCACTGTTCCCCGCGCCCTGATCCCCTGGATGCGCGCAAGCGCTGCTTGACCCTCCCGCAACTCCAGCAGCTGGCTCGCCTCCATGCCCGCCCTCTGCCCTGCGCTCCCCCCATCCCTTCGGCTCCTTCTTCCTCTTCTCCTCCCTCTGCCTTCTCCTCCACTCCTCCTCCTGCACCCCCGCCCGACGCCCCACTGCAAGCCACTCTGGCCACCCTGCAGGATCGCGTCAGTCTCTTGGGCGAGCAGGTGGCCCACCTCACCTCCGCTCTCATTCGCGAGCGCGATCTGCGCTTGCAGCACCTCGTCGGCGTCACCCCACCGCTGCGTCCCACGCCTGATGCTGCTCCCTGCTCTGTGCCTTTCCAGGAGCCCCCTGTGGCTTCTGCTCTCTCTTCAGATGTCCCGGCTCCCTCTCCCGTTCCTCTCAAGCCTCTCCCACGCCATCCTCACCCCCCAGTCATCCCTTTGATTGAGGCCCGCGAGGACGGCACCGTCGTCCTCATTTGCCCACAGCGGGGCATCCTCTCCCTGCTGCCCGATACTCCTGAATGGTTTGCGTGGCTCGCTTCTCTGCCTTCCTTCCGCTTCCAGGGGCCAGCGGAGACGCTTTGGCGCTCAGCGCAAAACCATCGGTGGTCTCCCCACCCGCGAATGGCGCGCTTACTGCCACTACAAAAACCGCCAGCACTGCTTTTATCTCGGCATGACCGAACACGTGACCATCGCTCGCCTGGAGCAGATGGCTGCCACGATCACCGCTCGGCTCGCCATCCTCTAAGCTGCTCGGCTTTCGAGGATGCCTCACCTCCTCACGCTTTTTCACAAGTGCCACTGTAGTGCCCCGTTCCCTTGGACCGCATCTGCCGATAGAAAGCGGCCCACCACCGGGTCGTAGTAGCGTGAGCCATAGTAGTCCAGCCCGGAGACGCTGTCGTTATATTGGCCGGTGAAGCCCTTGGCGGTGCCCATCGAGCCCTGCTGGTAGCGTGAGGAGCCATACGGACTGTAGACCTGGTTGCCCTGTACCGCCGCCGTGTTGGCCGTGGCGCTGATGGTCTCGATGACACTGCCCAGCGCATCGGTGAGGAACATGTTGGTACCGCTGCCAGTGGACTCGCCAACGAGCACGCCGCCCAGTACTCCTGGATCAGCGTGTAGGGATCATAGCAGACGGGGAAGGCCCGGTCCTGGTAGGCAAAGCTGTAGCTGGAGGCTTTGTGACTGCTCGTGCTGTCATCGCCCACGTAGGCGGTCAGCGACTGCAGCGAGAAGGTGCTCATCACCAGCGGTTTCTTCACGGTCCCGTCATCCTGCGGGTCGTCACAGCGCAGATCTGTGGAGACCGGGGGCGTGCCGGTACAGTTGTAGTTGGTGCCATAGGACTGCGTCCAGGGCGCATGATCAAAGGGCGCGCGGTAGAAGAAGTCGATGGTGCCCGCCACCGTGTCCTGCGATTTGTCGGAGAGGCGCTGGCCGTAGAGGATCTGGGTGATGGCCGAGTCGCGCCAGGTCTTATTGGTGGTGCAGGGCTTGCAGTCCTGGATGTAGGAGACGGTGAGGTACTCGCGCATGGCGCTGGGACCTTCGTTGGGCGAAATGATCTTGTCCAGGTCCCAGCGATAATTATGCTGGGTGCCGTTGGTTTCGGTCCAGAACTGCAGGGCGTCGCTGTCGCAGCCGAACTCGTAGAACGTGCCACTGGTGTCATACACATTGAAGCAGGGCTGGCCGGTATCGCTGCTGGTGATCTGGTGGATGCGCAGGTGGGAGATATGAAAGGTCTGGTAGAAGCCGGACTGGGAGGCCGGCACCAGGCGGTCGCTGATGTTGCCCACCCCACTCAAAAAGTACCAGGTCTGGGCGCTGGCGCTGCCAGACGGATATTTCTGCGCGGTGATGCTGCCCAGGGTGAGCGACCAGCCATCGCCCACGTCCCCTGCCGGGGAGACGGCGCTGTTGCGCTGGTTGGGGTCGCCGCTGGTGTAGGAGAGCAGCAGGTGCGGCACAAAGCCGCGTGCATTGGGCGGCAGCGCGAGCGGGTAGCTGAGTCCGAATTGGCCCGAGTTGCCCTGCACCCCGCCCAGCAGCGCGGACGGTGGGCTCTGGTTCTGCGCGTCACCGCCCACGGTGAGCGGGCCGGGACCCAGCACCGTGCTCTGGCCGGTAAGCGTCTGGGCCACCGGGTCGTTGGTGAGCGGGATGGTCAGGCCACTGGTGGACGCTTTGGTGGCGCGGGCAGCGGCCAGCAGGCTTGGCCAGCTCATATACAGGGAGTCGGGATCCAGGTCCAGGGTGTCGATCTCCCAGCGCTGGTAGTGATAGAGCAGCGTGAGCGGCGTGGAGAGGCGGATGCCGGAGATGGGCCGGTTGGAGGCATCAACGACCTGGAACTGGTAGGTACCCATCAGGTTCATCTGCTCGGCAAAGTGGCCGGCTACCTGGCTGATCTGCAAGGTGAGCGTGCCGCTGGGAGAGAGGCCTGGGGCCACCGTGGCCTGGGAGAGGTCGACAGAACCGGGGGCGAGCTGCACTTCGAAGCGGCCATCGCTGCTCTTGAGGTCCAACGGTGCCCCGCTGGTCGGGCTGCCCGCCAGAGAGGCGGTCGAGAGGACCTGGGTGATGGGGGTCATGGTGGGAGGCTCGGCGCTGGGCAGCAGGGTATTCATGTTGACCGTGTGGGAGTGGGGTCCCTTAGGCACGGCAGGCGCTTTGGTGGGAAAGATCAAAGGGCCACGATAGACGTGCGTGGGACGCTTGTCCTTGAGGAAGGTGTGAAAGGTCGTCTTCGCGGGTGGGTCGCTGGGCCGTTTGGCGGCATACGCCTGCGGGATGAGGAAGATCCAGCCGCCCAACATATTGGTGAGCAGCCACAGGCTCAAAATGAGCGAGGTGAGCAGCTGGCGCCTACTCAAACGTGGGTAAGGACGCCGGGGCGGCCGCACGTGCGGCCGGTCAGGAAGAGCGCGATACTCAGGAGAAATGTCATCAGCAACCATACTACACCTGCCTTCAAGCACACAGAGGTGCCATAAGAGAACAACAACACACAACACCACCAGTCAGCCAGGGAACGCGCGGGAAGAGACCAGATGAATTGAAATAGGTACATGCTTCAATGCATGAAGCGCGCACAAAAATATGATAACCATGAGATGGCATAGCTGAGCCCTGGGCCAGTGAGAAGAGCGAAACGGTTGTGATCTGGTTATAGTTCAGTTGAGATAGTTGAGATAGTAGAAATGCGGGTTGAGGAATCGTAACATAATAGTGCTGAAGTTACATTTGAGAAACATTGTAATAACTTAGTAATAACATTGTATTACAAATATAGTAACATTGTAATGACATTGTAATGACATTTGTATAGTTTCCCAACCTCGTGAGAGGGCTTTTTCCCAACATCGCGCACATTCGGTTTGCCGCTTCGGTCACCTCCTGTGAAAATATCGGCGGTTCGGAATCGTCCGATGTCAGGAAACAAGGGCTGTTAGGGAGTTGGGAAGTTATGCACATTTGTCGCTACTTTGTCCTTACATGTCTTTTACATTGTTTTACAAATGAAACATGAAGAGATTTCCACAGATGCAGAGAAGCAAGGTGGGTGATGAATCCTGAGTGCATGAAATGTAGGGGCGAGGCTTGCCCTTGCCCTGGATGCGGTCGCCCAGCAAGCTTGATCCTGGTAGTGCTCTGTCAACCTTGATTTGAAGGGCAGAAATGTAGGAGCGACCACGTGCTCGATCAATCGGCACTCTACGCGGTCGCCTAGCAAGCAGTACGGCTGTAATGAATAGAAATGTAGGGGCGAGGCTTGCCCTCGCCCTGGATGCAGTCGCCCATAGACGTCAAGTGAGCAATCCTTGCGTCCTGCGACGAGCCCTCCAGCCGCCCCACGCCGCCTCCGTACCGAGTATGGGCGACCCTTGCGGTCGCCCTTTCTGGAGCAAGGGCGCCATCCGGGGACGGTGTGGCCCTGCAGGCTCAACTAAACCCCTTCCGTAGCCTCGTCGCTGCTGGTGGCAACGGGAGCTGCCTCCGCCACCTCAGCCGTCGTGGCGCTCTCTTCCACGCCGGGCGTGGTATCGCTGGCTGCCGGAGCAGGCTCCGTTTCGGGCTGAGCTTCTGCCTTCTTCTGCTTCTTAGGGAGCAGCTCCAGCCCGTGCAGCGCAGGATCATTGTACTGCGGTAGATCCATCTCCTGGCGAATAAGCTTGATGGCCTGGTAGATCGTCCCGGGCTTGAGCGAGAGCGCTTCAGCAATCTGCTTATGCACTCCCACGGGTGGTAACGGCAGAAATACCTCGTAGGCGGCCTTGATCTTCGCCAGTTCCTCGCTGTCACCTTTATAGGTCTGGCTGTCCCACCAGCTTGGGATCTCTTCACGCTCGCGCAGCTCTTTGACAATCTGCTTAACCGCTTTCTTGGGTATGCCCATTTCTTTAGCGATTTGCGTGCGGATTCCATCAAATTCAGCCGGGACGGCCAGCTCTTTATAGCGTGCCTCGACCTGTTCGATCTGCTCCGCTGTTGGCTTAAAGGGAGGCGGAGGTGGAGTTTTCTCGCGCTTCGGCCTGGGCGGCGCTGCCGTTTTCGCCTCCCTTGGCTTCGCGGGCTTGCCGCCACCCTCCTGCCTGCCACCGGGGAAGCGTCTTTCGGGGCGAACCTCGCCTGGACCTCCTGTGCGCGGCCCGTGTGCTGAACCGGGCTCCACCGGCTGGCGAGGGCGCTGCCCGATAGTGCCTGTGATATCGCCAACGCGGTAGGCCGCGGGGCTATGATAGCCCCCTTCTTTATCTTTATAGCTACCGGGACTCCGGCTGCCTCCCTCGCGATAGCTGCCACCGTCCCGCTCGTCGCGACTGTCTCCGGGACCGCGATAAGCAGGCCGGTCTGTTCCACCGCGCTGTTCTCTTGGAGCTGGGGAGGAAGGTATTTTTGGACGTGGCGGCTGGTCCGGTTCCCCTACCTTCACATCGCTGAGGGTATCAAGCCAGTGGCTCGTTCCGCCCGCAGGTGCTTTGGGTTTAGGCGGGGGTGGTACGGTTGGCCGTGTAGGAGTATTTACTCCTTGTGCTGCCTGCCCTGCCATTTTATTCGACGTGGGTGGCGCCGTTTTCGCCGCCATTTTCTCTCTTCTGGCCTTCTGCATGCAATCGGGGCAAGTTACTTCTTTAGCATTTGCCGACTGAAACCACTTGCCACAGGTGATGCAGCGCATTTTAATCTTGCTCATGCGCAAACTCCCCTATTTTCTGTCAAAAACTAGACATTTTGAAGCGTCGGAATGCACCCTCCATTGTAGTTCTTAAAGGGGTCTTTGTCTAGCCCTGGTTCTGACCTGTCCAGCTTGTGGATACCACTATAGTGAAAGCAACATATGTTGTGTACGCCCAAGGGTACTACCTGTCCTAGTGCCCACTTTCGTCCTCATCCATTAAGGAAACACGTGGAAGAGCCTAAACCTCGACCAACTAAAGTATGCCCCACTTGTGGTGGCCTCCAGGAAATATGGGTAGAGTGTGACAAATGTCATGGAGACGGAAAAGAGCCTGATGGACTTCTCTGCGGCAAATGCCTTGGACACGGAGGCATGTACAAAAAGTGTTCCACGTGTGGCGGCAAGGGCCGTGTTCCTGCTTAACTCGTTGAAGAAGCCGGTGGCCGCAGGGGCAGTGCAAATCCCCAGTCAAGCAGCGTCCGTGCATCGATGAAGCGTTGATCAGCATCCGGCTCGTGAAGCAAAGCTCCGATGAGATGATGGCCTCCGCTTGTGGCAGAGAATACCAGGCAATAGCCCGCCTCAACGGTATAGCCCGTCTTGACGCCGGTTGCTCCTGGATAAGTACTGAGCAAAGTATCTATGGAGTCCCACGTATAGGCATGATGAAACGTGCTGGCAGGGAGAACGTAGTGCTGCAGTTCGACCAGTTGGGCAAAGAACGGATTGATCATAGCGTAGCCCGTCAATCGCACCAGGTCGGCGGCTGTCGTGTACTGGTTGGGATCGGGCTGGCCTTGAGGCGTCGTGTAGGTGAGGCCGTCAGGATTGATGTAATGCGTTTGCGCCAGGTGGAGTTGACGCGCGAAGAGGTTCATGTTACGTACAAAGTTGCTCGTCGTTCCACCGACAGCATCAGCAACGGTAATAGCGGCGTCATCACCCGAGGGCAGCATTAGTCCGTACAGTAAATCTTTCAGGCGAATCCGGTCTCCCACGACCAGGTTCGCACTGCTGCCGTTGTGTTTCCGTACCTCGTCGAAGGCATCCTGCCGGACAGTCACGATTTGATCGAGGTTACCCTTTTGAATAGCGATGATCGCGGTCATGATTTTCGTCGTGCTCGCCA
>WNGG01022571.1_pt1 | contig 10500 bp, 5 predicted proteins | sample 5400661 | NCBI WGS metagenome assembly WNGG01 (sample SAMN13153372, study PRJNA577476) | soil metagenome | isolation source: 100 cm soil or saprolite under Garry oak tree replicate 1 | place: USA:California | collected 2016-06-15
CCATGGACTTCACCCTCAACAACATGACCCTGCTGGCCCTGACCCTGGCGGTGGGGATCGTGATCGACGACGCGATCGTGGTGCTGGAGAACATCGTGCGCTACCTGGAGGAGAAGGGCTACGAGCCCCGGGCGGCCGCCATCGACGCCACCCGGGAGATCACCCTGGCCGTGCTCGCCACCACCCTGTCGCTGGTGATCATCTTCCTGCCCATCGCGTTCATGAACGGCTACGCCCGCCGCTACGTGAACCAGTTCGGCTGGACGATGGCCTTCGCCATCCTGGTCTCCATGCTGGTGAGCTTCACCCTCACCCCCATGCTCAGCTCCCGGCTGCTCGAGGCGGCTTCCGCGGGAAAGGAGGGCCATGCCGTCAAGGAATGGCCGTTCTTCGCGTGGATCGACCGCGGGTACGGCCGGGTCCTCCGCTGGTCCCTCGACCACCGCCGGCTGGTGATGGGGCTGGCCGGGGGGACGTTCCTCCTCGCCTTTCCCCTCAACCTGGTGGTGGGCCGGGACTGGATCCCTCCCGACGACCAGGGCGAGCTGAGCGTGCTCCTGAACCTGCCCGAGGGCTCCTCACTCGAAGCCACCGCCCGGGTGAGCACCGACATCGCGAACCGGATCGCCGCCCTGAAAGGCGTCGAGTTCGTGAACCCCTACGTCCACGAGGGAGCCATCACGAGCCACTCGCACATCTACGTCAAGCTGGTGGACCTCTCGAAGAGGAGCTTCTCGAACCTGGAGGCGGCGGCTTTGGCCCGGAAGATCTGCGCCGGTTACCCGAACGTGCGTTCCAAGATCATGATCCCCTCCGCCCTCGGCGGTGGGGAGCTCTTCTTCCCCATCCGCGCCCTCATCCTGGGGCCCGACTTCGACCGGGTGGCGGCGCTCTCCAAGGAAGCGGCGGACCGCATCCGCAAGATTCCGGGTCTGATGGACGTGGACACCATGCTGAGCCTCAACAGCCCCGAGCTGGAGGTGAGGATCGACCGCCCGCGGGCCTCCGACCTCGGAGTGCGGGCGGCGGACGTGGGACGGGCGGTGCGCCTCATGCTGGCCGGCGAGGACCAGATCTCCACCTACAAGGAGGGCGACGAGCAGTACGACGTGACCCTGCAGCTCCTGCCCGAGCAGCAGAAGAACCCCGACCTCTTCTCCCGCCTCATGATCCCGTCGGCCAAGGTGGGTCAGGTGCGGCTCGACAACGTGGCCACCATCGAGAGGGGCCTGGGGCCCGCCCGCATCGAGCGCTACAACCGGCAGTTCCAGGCCTCGGTGATCGGGAACAACGCCCCCGACTTCCCCCTGGACCAGGCCGCCCGCGTGGTGGGCGAGGAGATCCGGCAGACCGGCCTGCCGGCCGGCTATTCGTTCCGCTTCACCGGGTCCGTGAAGATCCTGGACGAGACCACGCGCAACCTGATCATCGCCTTCCTGCTCGCTTCCATCTTCATGTACATGGTGCTGGCCGCACAGTTCGACAGCTTCCTGCACCCGTTCACCATCATGTTGAGCCTCCCCCTCGCCATCCCTTTCGCCCTCTTCTCGCTCTGGATCACCGGGCGGACGCTCAACCTCTGGAGCTCCCTCGGCGTGCTGCTGCTGCTCGGCATCGTGAAGAAGAACGGCATCCTGCAGGTGGACTACACGAACAAGCTCCGAGGGGAGGGCATCCCCTTGCGCGAGGCGATCCTCCAGGCCAACCACATCAGGCTCCGGCCCATCCTCATGACCACCCTCTCGATCGTGGCCGGCCTCATCCCGACCGCCATCGGGCTCGGAGCCGGGTCGGCCCAGCGCTCGGCGGTGGCGGTGACCATCATCGGCGGCCAGACCCTCTGCCTGCTGCCCACTCTCCTGGTGACCCCGGTGGCCTACTCCCTGTTCGCCGAAGCGGAAGCGCGGGGCTTTCGCGCCGGCCTCGCCCCGCTCCTGGCCTGGGTTCGCAGCTCGCTCCCCCCCGGTCTCAGGCGCTCGTGAGGCCGGCCCGTCCCTCTTCAACCTTCCGGCGCCCCGGCCGGTCCAATCCTGTTGGGCGAGACGGAAGACCCGATCGGGGCAACGGGTTCGGTCATCCAGAATGCTGAATCGGGACGAACGCCGGCTCGTTGGAGGGATCGCCTGGCTCCTGGCCGGGCTCGCGCTCGCCCTCTCCGCGGCCGGGCTCCCGCAGGCGGACCCATCGCGAAAGGCGGACTCCGTCGTCGGGGAAGTCGCGGCCCGGGACCTCGCCACCCGCCGCCTCACCCTCAAGCCCGATGCGGGAGACGCGGTCGAGGTCACGCTCCAGGAACACGCCGCCGTCTTGCGGACGAAGCCCGGCGCTCCCAGCCTGGCGGACGCGACTCCCGTGACGCTCGAGGAGATCGTGGTCGGGGATCGGGTCCTGGCTCGAGGAACGCTGTCCGACGACAAGGAATCGCTGGCCGCCCGCCAGTTGGTCGTCATGACCCGGGACGACATCGCCCGCAAGCAGGAAGCGGAGCGGGCCGAGTGGCACCGGCGCGGCGTGCTGGGCGTGGTCACGGCGGTCGACGCGGAGAAGGGCGAGATCAGCCTGCGGGTCGGTCGGATGGCACTTTCGCAGCCGCTCCTGGTGGAGACGGCCGACCGCAAGGTCGCCTTCCGCCGCTACGCCCCCGACTCGGTGAAGTTCAGCGACACCAGGTCCAGCGCCCTCGGCGAGGTGCGGGTGGGCGACCAGCTCCGCGCGCTCGGGGATCGGACCCCGGACGGCGCGCGGGTGGCGGCGGAGCAGATCGTGTTCGGCACCTTCCGTACGGTCCCGGGCACGGTCACCGCGATCGACCCCGGGAAGAACGAGGTCACGATGCGGGCCGACGACACGCGACGTCCCCTGACCGTCACCGTGGGCCCCGACGCCCGGGTGCGCCGCTTGCCGCCCGAGATGGCGGCTCGGCTGGCCCGGTTCGCGGGCGGGGGCGGGGACGAGGGGCGGCGCGGCTCGCGCGAGCCGAGCGCCGGGCCGGAGGATCTCCTGGAGCGCATGCCCGCGATCACGCTGGCGGAGCTCAAGGCCGGGGACCGGATCCTCGTGGCCAGCACCGAAGGGGGTGACCCAGGGCGCCTGAACGCCATCGCGCTCGTCTCCGGATTGGAAGCCCTCCGCCCGGCGGCGGCCTCGGGCCGGGCGGCGCGAGGAGCCGAAGTCGGCCTCCCGGCGGACCTTCTGGACCTCGGCATGGGGAACCTGCCGTGAGAGCCACCCTCATCGTTCCCCTGCTGTTCGCCTGCGCGGGAGGGTTGGCCCGCGCAGACGACCGGGAGGCAACCGCCCTCGGCGGCCGTGTCACCGATCCCCTCGGCTCCCTCATCGCGGGCGCCCAGGTGCGCATCTCCGGACCATCGGGAGCGAAGACGACCCGCACCGACGGACAGGGCGTCTTCGCTCTGCAGGGGCTCCCCCCGGGCTCCTACACCGTGACCGTGACCAAGGAGGGCTTCTCGCCCTTCAAGAGCGACCCCATCTCCCTCGCCGCGGGCCGCACCACTCCGCTCGACGTGCAGCTCGTGGTGGCGCCGCTCGCGGAGACGGTCACGGTGAGGGAGGAGACCCCGGCCCTCAGCCTGGCCCCCGACGAGAACGCGGGGGCCATCGTCATCAAGGGGAAGGACCTCGACGCGCTTCCCGACGATCCCGACGAGATGGTGGAGGCCCTCCAGGCCCTGGCCGGCCCCGCGGCCGGGCCGAACGGTGGACAGATCTTCATCGACGGCTTCACGGGCGGCCGCATCCCCCCCAAGTCCAGCATCCGCGAGATCCGGCTGAACGCGAACCCCTTCTCGGCCGAGTACGACCGGCTCGGCTTCGGGAGGATCGAGATCTTCACCAAGCCGGGCACCGACCAGCTCCGCGGGGAGACCTCGTTCCGCTTCGACGACGCGGCCCTGAACACGCGGAACCCCTTCGCCCTGAACAAGCCGCCCTACCAGCGCCGCGACTGGGGAGGTAACCTGAGCGGTCCCCTGGCGGCGGGCAAGGCCTCGTTCTTCCTCGACTTCGACCGCCGCGACGTGAACGAGAACCAGCTCATCAACGCCAAAGTCCTCGATCCCGACCTCGTGGCCGTCCCCTTCAACGAGGCGGTGGTCACGCCCCAACAGCGGACCACGTTCAGCCCCCGCATCGACTGGCAGATGAACCCTTCCCAGACCCTGAGCGCGCGCTACACCTACACCTCCTCGGGGCAGGACGACGCGGGGATCGGGGGCTTCTCCCTCCCCTCGCGGGCCTACTCGACCTCGCAGCGCCAGCACACCTTCCAGCTCACGGAGACGGGGGTGTACGGGAAGGTCATCAACGAGACCCGGCTCCGCTTCTGGAGCGAGCACCAGGGCAAGGACGGCGACGATGCGACGCCCACCCTGCAGGTGCAGGACGCCTTCACGGGGGGCGGCGCCCAGGTGGGCCTCTCCTCCAACGACCAGCACCGCTGGGAGCTGCAGAGCATCACCTCCTGGACCCTCGGCAAGCACTCGTTCCGCGCCGGGGTCCGCCTCCGCACGGTGAGCGAGGACGACCTCGCCCGCCAGGGCTTCGGAGGCACGGTGGTCTTCGCCCGTGGCCTCGCCCCCGAGCTGGACGCCGATCTCAACCCCATCCTCGACGCCAACGGACAACCGATCCTCACGACCATCACCACCCTCGACCGCTATCGCCGCACCCTGCTGCTCCAGCGCCGGGGACTGACCCCGGCCCAGATCCGAGCGCTGGGGGGCGGCCCCAGCCAGCTCCAGATCGTGGGCGGAGATCCGGACGCCACCGTTCGCCAGTGGGACGTCGCCCCCTTCGTCCAGGACGACTGGCGCGTGGGCAAGGACCTGCTCCTGAGCCTGGGGGTCCGCTACGAGACCCAGAGCAACATCGACAGCCACATGAACCTCGCCCCGCGACTTGGCTTCGCCTGGTCGCCCGGAAGCAAAGGACCCTCGGGCCAGGCGCGGACGGTCGTCCGGGGCGGCTTCGGGCTCTTCTACGATCGGTTCGGAGAGGACCTGACTCTGCGGGCCCACCGCTTCAACGGCACGCGCGAGGACCAGTACGTGGTCAGCGATCCCGCGGTGCTGGACGGGATCGCGTTCGACGACGCCGGCAACGTGGTCAACCTTCCCTCCGTGTTGGATCTCGCCGCCTTCTCCCTCCCCCAGACCACCTGGACGGTCGCCCCCGACCTGCGGGCTCCGTACACGATCCAGTCGTCGCTGAGCCTGGAGCGGCAGCTCCCCGGGAACTTCACGGCCACCGCGACCGTCATCGCGTCCCAGGGGAGGCGCCAGCTGCGCTCGCGCAACGTCAACGCCCCCCTGCCGGACGGCGCGCTCCCCCTCGGGGCCGCGGCCGGCAACGTCTACCAGGTCGAGTCCACGGGACGGCTGAACCAGTACCAGGGAATCCTGGGGGTCAACAACCGGCTCAGCCGAACCCTCACCCTCTTCGCGCGGTACTTCCTGGCCTGGGCGAAGAGCGACACCGACGGCGCGGGGACGTTCCCGGCGAACTCCTACGACCTCTCGTCGGAGTATGGCCGGGCGGCCATCGACGTGCGGCAGCGGTTCGTGCTGGGGGGGAGCCTGACCGTCCCCGGAGGCATCCGAGTGAGCCCGTTCGTCCTGGTGTCGAGCGGCCGCCCCTACAACATCACGATCGGCGACGACCTGAACCGCGACAGCCTCTTCACCGATCGGCCGGCGTTCGCGAGCGCTCCCGACCAGCCGGGGGCGGTGGCGACCCCGTACGGCCTCCTGGACCCGAACCCCCGCCCCGGCGAGTCGATCATCCCGCGGAACCTCGGCATTGGACCCGGGCTCGTGATCGTCAACCTGCGCGTCAGCAAGACGTTCCCCATCGGAGGCAAGCGCGGCGACGGACCCACGCTGCCCCGGGACGGCGGCGGGGGGGGCCGGGGTCCGGGAGGGCGCGGCGGGTTCGGCGGGGGCGGGCGCGGCGGCGGCGGTGAGGGAGGGCGCGGCGGCGGCGAGGGCGGGCGCGGCCTGACCCTCTCGGTCTCCGCCCAGAACCTCCTGAACCACACCAACCCGGGCGCTCCCGTGGGCAACCTCAGCTCGCCGTTCTTCGGGCAGTCGCTGGCGAGCGCGGGAAGCTTCGGGTTCGGCCCCGGCGGATCCACCACCGCGGGGAACCGTCGCATCGAGCTGCAAGCCCGGCTCGCCTTCTGATTTCGGCTATCATCGGCGCACGGAGGGCGGCCCTGCGCATCCAGTTCCATACCAAGATCCTGCTGCTCGTCCTCGTCGGAGTGAGCCTGCCCGCATTCCTGATGGGCTTCTACCTTCTCCAGCGGAACGAGGAGCTGCTCGCGGAAAAGGTCAGGGAAAGGCTGTCCAACCACCTCTTCCGGGCCGGCTCCCAGCTCGACGACTGGATGCAGCAGCGGCTGCATGAGGTGTCGCGCTGGTCCGCCTCCTTCGTGGTGTTCGAGGGCGTAGCGGCGTTGAGCCGCCCGGGGCCGGCCGACGCGGACAAGGCGCGCCGCGACCTGGACACCTACCTGGAGTCGGTGCTCGGCTCGCCAGGAGCGGTGGGAGGACTGGGGCCTGGGCCTGCTCGACCGGGGAGGCCTCGAGCGCGGCGGCGTGGTGAGCCCCATCCATCGCTCGGCCTTCCTGGGCCGGCCCACCCTGCTGGTGCTGCACACGGTCCAGAGCCGCCAGGACCGCACCATCGGTTACTTCGTGGAGCGCGTGGACCTGCGCGAGCTGGAGGCCCTGCTGGGCCCCACCGAAGGCGACCCCTCCTACTCTTTCTGGCTGCTCGACGAGCAGGGCCGTGTCATGTTGAGGGCGGGCAAGGTCCCCGATACCCCCGGCGAGCAGGCCTTCCCGGGCGCCCTGCCCGAGGAGGGCAAGGAAATGGGCGCGGTGAGCAGCCTGGGCCTGCCTGGCCTGGGAGACAGCACCTACGGCGTGCGCCGGCTCCGTGGGCCCACCCGCGGGTTCGTCGTGGCCACCGTGCCCGAGAGCGCCGCCTACCGGCCCCTGTTCGAGGCCCGCAACCGGCTGCTCAAGATCGGGCTGCCCCTGGTGGGGCTGGTGCTGCTGGCCAGCTTTCTGGTGGCGAGGAGCCTCCTCAAGCCCATCCATCGGCTCTCGGCGGCCGCCAAGGAGATCAGCGCCGGCAACCTGGAGGTCTCCCTGCCCGTGCGCGGCAACGACGAGATGGCCGACCTCACACGCGCCTTCAACGAGATGGCCCTGCGGGTGCGCGAGAGCCAGCAGACCCTGGAGTCTCTGGCCATCACCGACGGCCTCACTGGCCTCTACAACCGGCGCCACTTCGAGGACGCCTTCGACAAGGAGCTGCGCCGCTGCGAGCGCGAGGGCCGCACCTCCAGCCTGCTCTTCCTCGATCTCGACCAGTTCAAGAGCTACAACGACCGGTGGGGCCACACCCAGGGCGACGTCGAGCTGAAGCGGGTGGCGGCGGCGCTCAAGGAATCCATCCGCGCCACGGACGTGGCCTTCCGGTACGGCGGGGAGGAGCTGGCCGTGCTCCTGCACTCCTGCCCCAAGGAACAGGCCGCGCACGTGGCCGAGAAGATCTGCCACGCCGTGCGCGCGCCCTCCCTCAAGCCGGGAGCCCTGGAAGGGCGCACCACTACCATCTCCATCGGTGTCTCCACCTATCCCGAGGACGGCCAGGGGGTGCGGGCGCTGGTGGACGCGGCCGACGACGCGCTCTACGCGGCCAAGGCCCAGGGCCGCGACCGGGTCGTGCTGGCCCGGCGGCCGTCCGGGGGCCCTGCCAGCGACTCGTCCCCCGCGGGCGAGGGGCTTCGCCGCGACAAACGGGACAAGCCCCAGGCGGTCCGGCGGTCGTAATTGAGCGGGGCTGCGTCGCACCCCCGGTCCTCCCGCGCCGCGACCGCGCTCAGGGCTGCGAGGGGCTGGACTCGCGCGCCTTGGCGACCATCTCCTGGACCTTGCGGGCGAAGAAGACCGCGGCCCCGAAGTTGTTCTCGTTGATCTGCTGCTCGGCCTTGCGCAGCAGCTCCTGGCAGCGGCTCAAGGTGGCCCGGTCGCGGGCATCGAGGCGGCCCATCAGGATGCGCGCCTCCGCGATCGCGGAGGAAGCCTCGGCCTTGGTCTCGATCCCCTGCACTCGGGCCTTGCTCCGCACCACCTCGGTCTCGGTCAGCTCCAGCTCGCGCTGGAGCAGGGTCACCCGCTCCTCCAGCCGGTGCCGTTCCTCCTCGGCCCGGCGCAGCCGGCCGGCCAGGTCGGAATCCTCGCGGGCAGCCTTGTCGCCGGGGTCGCTCCGGGAATAGAGCTGAGCCAGGCTGGCCGCGCAGTGGGCCTCCGCCGCGGCCAGCTTTCCGAGGGACTCCGCCCGCCGGGCCTTCTCGGCGGTCAGCCCTCCGCCGGCGCGCAGTGCCTCGGCCTCCTTCAGGTGAGCCTCGGCTTGGCGAAAGGTCTCGGCCGCGCGCTGGGGAGCGCCAGCGCGGCGCGCTTCTTCCAGCGCCGCGAGGGCCGGGCCCAGGTCCACCGAGCCGGAGGGCTTGACCGCCGTACCGCCGGCGCTGGCGCAGGCGGCGAGGGGGATGGCCAGGAGCAGGAGCGGGTAGCCCCGCCCTCGGTACAGACGCATGGATGACGTGAGTCTATCACGCCCGGCCGAGGGCGACCCAGGCGTGATGCAGTTGAGGGATAATGCCGGGGCTTCTCCACGACCATGCCCGCTGGCTCCGCCACCCTGCCTCCGCGCCTGACCTCGATCGACGCCTACCGGGGGTTCGTGATGCTCCTGATGATGGGCGAGGTGCTGCGCTTCTGTGCGGTGGCGGCCGCGGCGCCGGACAGCGGCTTCTGGCACCTGCTCTGCCATCACCAGGAGCACGTCGAGTGGGTGGGCTGCTCGCTCCACGATCTCATCCAGCCCTCCTTCTCGTTCCTGGTGGGAGTGGCCCTGCCTTTCTCGATCGCGAGCCGGATGGCCGCCGGCCAATCCCGGGCTCGCCTGATACGCCATTCCATCTGGCGGGCCGCCCTCCTCATCACCCTCGGGATCTTCCTGCGTTCGCTCAACCGTCCGCAGACCTACTTCACGTTCGAGGACACCCTGACCCAGATCGGGCTGGGCTACGTGTTCCTGTTCCTCCTCGGCTTTCGCCCCGTGCGCGAGCAGTGGGCGGCCATCGTCGTGATCCTGGTCGGCTTTTGGGCGGCCTTCGCCCTCTATCCGCTCCCCGGGCCCGACTTCGACTGGGCGGCGGTCGGAGTGCCTAAGGACTGGCCCCATCTTCTCACCGGCTTCGAGGCTCACTGGAACAAGAACAGCAACCTCGCCTGGGCCTTCGACGTCTGGTTCCTGAACCTGTTCCCGCGGGAGAGCCGCTTCCTCTACAACGATGGCGCGTGGTCCACCCTCAGCTTCATCCCCACCCTGGCCACGATGATCCTGGGCCTGATCGCGGGCGGCGTGCTGCGCAGCGACCGCCCGGTCGCGGCGCGACTCCGGTGGCTGGTCTGGGCGGGCATCGCCGGCCTGGCCTCAGGCTGGCTCCTGGGCGCGCTCGGCGTCTGTCCGGTGGTGAAGCGCATCTGGACCCCCACCTTCACCCTCTTCACCGGGGGTTGGTGCTTCCTCTTCCTGGCCGGCTTCTACTATGCGATCGACATCCGGGGGCGAAAGGCCTGGGCCTTCCCCCTGGTGGTGGTGGGCATGAACTCGATCGCCGCCTACTGCACGAACTGGGTCGGAGCGAGCTTCATCGGGGACAACCTCGCCCGCCACCTGGGCACGGGCGCCTTCCACATCCTGGGCGACGCCTATGCGCCGCTCCTGCAGGGAGCGGCCGTCCTCCTCCTGCTCTGGCTCGTCCTCTTCTGGATGTTCCGCCGGCGGATCTTCCTGCGGATCTGAAGCGGCCCTCCGGCGAGAGGCGGGCCTGGGCCTGCGGTTAGAATCGGAGCCCGCAACCGCAAGGAGGATCGCCATGACTGAACGCCTTCCCCGGATCCTGGTCGTCCTTGGTTTCCTGTTCGCCGCGGCCGGCCTCCGGCCGGCTTTCCCGGCGCCCGCCGCCGCTCCCGGCGCGCCCGCGAGCGGCGGGCTCCGCATCATCGTGTTCGGGGCGCACCCCGACGATCCGGAGATCGATGCGGGCGGCGTCGCCGCGAAGTGGGCCGCCCTCGGCCACAAGGTCAAGCTCGTGGCCCTGACCAACGGCGACATCGGCCATTGGGGGATGGCGGGCGGTCCCCTGGCCTTGCGCCGCACCGCCGAATCCCACGAGGCGGCGGGGATCCTGGGCATCGAGAGCCAGGTGCTCGACAACCACGACGGCGAGCTCATGGTGACCCTGGAGAACCGCCGCACCATCGCCCGCCTGATCCGGGAGTGGAAGGCGGACGTCGTGATCAGCCACCGGCCCAACGACTACCACCCCGACCATCGCTACACCGGGGTCCTGGTCATGGACGCCGCCTACATGGTCACGGTCCCTTTCTTCACCCCCGA
>WNGG01017963.1_pt1 | contig 10499 bp, 8 predicted proteins | sample 5400661 | NCBI WGS metagenome assembly WNGG01 (sample SAMN13153372, study PRJNA577476) | soil metagenome | isolation source: 100 cm soil or saprolite under Garry oak tree replicate 1 | place: USA:California | collected 2016-06-15
CCGTCACCGACGGCTGCGCGAGCACGGACCGCGGCATCGTTGGCGTGAGCAACCCCGCCACCGACCTGGCCGAACGACTGCTTCCGGCCGCCTCGCCCACCGCCGAACTGCTCTGCCATTACGCCGGACCGAACGGCAATGTGCTGATCAGCGTGTCAGCCCTCACTGTTCGCGAATTCGGCACGGCGTAGCACCTGAACCAGGACGTTGGGTCCGTCGATGAAGGCCTCACGATCAACGTCAGCGTTGTGCCAGATGATGTCGCCGCGTCGCCGCGGATCGTGCGGGTCCAGGTCGCGCGTGGCGAGCGCGATGTCCACCTGCAACGGGCCGCCGTCGACGGCGGCGATGAGCGTCACGAGCTGCCCTTGCCCAGATTCACAGTGCCCATGTCAGCCCCGGTGATCGGTAGGCCGTCGAAGCGCCCTGCCACCGGCGGAGCCCATGGCCACGCGTGGCAGAGGGTGTTTGCGTATCGCTTTCTTCAGCGTTGGAGGTAGCGGACGCGTCACACCTGCGGGGCCATGGTGCGGCTGCGCTGGCGGTGGAAAGGCCGCCCTCACCCAGGGGGCCAAGGGGCAGGGATTGCCGGGTGAGGGCCGAGCCAATGCGTCGCCCGACCCGCACGCCCCCCGGTCCGTCCACCTGGACGGGCCGTGCGACTCACATCAGGTACCCCGGTGTGCGCTCGGCCTAAACGCAGTCGACGCACGAAGCGGCCCACCCCCGGGAGGATTGGGGCGGGCCGTTCTCGTCGGGGTGGCGACGACGTGAGACCCAAGCGCCGAGCCGCCATCGCCACGGGGGCGTCCTTGTGTCTCGCTTACTTCAGCGTTGGAGGAATCGGATGTGTCACGACCGCCAGGCCAAGGCCGCCCAACCTCGTTCCATGGACGTCCCGGGCGTCGAGGAGTTAGACAGGCTTCGGCTCAAAGGTGAACGTTTCACGCCCAAGGCCGGCCATGATCCGGACATAGTCAGCCCCGAAGCCGGTAGCCGGTTCTGCGCCGAACGAACGCCCCGCCACCCCCGGGCCCATAGAACGGGGTTGGCGGGGCGCGGTCACGTCAGCGTTAGAAGAAGCGAATGTGTCACCTGCCGACACTGGGCCGGGTTGACCTCTAGACGCCTCGACGCCCGCCTACGGGAGGGAATGAGGCGGGCGTCGTGGCTCCTTCGGAGTTTACCGACGTCGCTTGCCACCGAACCGGAACGACAACCCCGCATGACCTCGATCGACGCCCGCCCGCGCGAGCTGACTGGGTCGCCGCTTCGGCTCGGCAGAGCCTGTGGCGTCACCCCTACGCCGGATTAACCACGCGGCAATAAGGGACGCGCTCGTCGTGGCCAGCGGCGCGGACCTGGCCCCACGATCCCGACCCCCGGGGACGAGGTCATTGCCGGTCCGCGACCGGGTCGGGCGGCGCCTGTGCCTGGTGGTGGCGCTGATGTCCGCGGCGCTCGCCGCCGTCGCAGGTGCACGCCAGCCCGGCCCTTCTCGCGCCGCGGCGTTGGGAGGTCTACGCGATCGGACGCGCGGACGCCATCGACCACGTGCGCGCGCTGAACGAGATGTGCGGGCATGTCATCGAGTCCCACCGCCGGGTGATCGGCGAGACCGAGACGCTCGACCCGGTCACGCAGGACATGTTGTTCGGCCAGGCGCAGCAGCTCGAGCTGTTCCAGTGGTTCGGCCGCGGGCATCTGGAGGACCCACGAGGGCAGCTGACCGGACCCGGGCGGTGAGCGCGTCGCGTTTCATCTCACTCGGACGGAGCGCGGATTCTCGCCTGCGCGTCGAGCGACGGGTCGCCGCGCGTATTCGGTAGTCGGTGAGAACGGTTGTTGACGTGCCGCCGCGGCTTGGCTTCGTCGGGCTCGGCGGTGCGCGGATCGGCGACGACAGGTGAGAAAAGCGATGCCGAGCAGAAACCAGGCGGCGAGTAGCGCGCCGATCACCAAGACCGTGTAGAGGTGCCCGGTCCACACCGCACTGCCAACCCGCGCCCGGACCACGATGTCGCTGTTCTGCAACGCCAGCCACAGGCCGCAACCTGCCGACCCGACCAGCATCAGTCCACCAGCGACGCGCATCGGGCATCACCTCCGTGCAAGTCCCCCTTTGGCCTCGTCCCCCCTGCCGCGCTACGAAGGCGACCATATCCGGCGGCCCGTGTTCGCATCCAGCGGCGCGGGGGTGTAACGCTGTAGCCCCGCAGAACGCTTCTCATTACGTCATGGCGACGAAGCGCGAGCGGCCACACGGCACGGGTGTGACGTGCCGGGTCGCAGTGAAGTCCCCATCCGGGCGACAGCCGAGCTAGTCGTCCCCACAGGCGGCGCATCAGCGGGAACCCCTCCCCCCGCACCCGCTGAAGTGCCTCGAAGTGTCGGCCTTCCCCCACGGGAAGGCCGACACTACTGACTCATGGAGGCCGCGATGACCGCAATCGGCCACGACATGAAGGTCGCCTTCTCTGACCGGGGCATCCAGCTGAGCAGGATGCGGGTGCCGTGGACCCGCGGTGCCACGAGCGGAGCGCTGCTGCTCATCCTGAGCGCCTGGGCGGCACTGGCGCCGTTCATCGGCCCTTACCTCGACTTGGCCTACACGCCGGCGACGAACACGGCCTGGTACTGGACAGCTGCGCGCGGCTGGTTCGAAGTAGCGCCTGGGGCCGCCGCGTTCGCTGGTGGTCTGCTGTTACTCATCAGTACCAATCGAGCCGTCACCATCGCCGGCAGCTGGCTCGGCATCGCCGGCGGCGCGTGGCTGATCGTCGGCCCGTCGTTCACTGACCTTCTCAACATGTCCATCGGCACGCCGGACCCCACGTCGGGCACTCGCCGGCAGGCTCTCGCGCAACTGTCCTTCTTCTACGCCGTAGGCGCGCTGATCCTCTTCCTGGCCGCCGTGGCGCTCGGGCGGCTCTCAGTCCAGAGTCTGCGTGACGTGGCGCTCGCCGAGCGGCGGGTCGCCCAGGCGGAGACCGCTGCGGATTCGGGACCAGCCGCGGACGCGACCGCGCCCATGGCGACAGCGGACACCGAAGCACCTCGCCCGGTAGCGTCGCAGACAGAGCCGAGGAACTCGGCGCCCGCGACCAGCAACGAGTAGCTGCTCCACCACGCAATAACGGCCAGGAATATGCGCGCGGCCATAGGCGGGGCGGCCTAACGGCGCCCGCAGCATTCCTGCCATCTCGGCGGCCAACCCGGACCACGACCGGCAACGCATCAGGAGTCCCCGGGGTTAATCACCCGGCAATAAGTGACGTGCCCGTCGCGTGTCCAGTGGCCTTGCCGTGTCACACGCTATCCGTCGGCGATTTCGGTCCGACGAGCGGCGGTTGGGTCGTTGATGCGGCGCTCATGCGGGCGGTCTCGGCTTTCGGTCCGACGAGCGGCGGTTGGGTCGTTGATGCGGCGCTCATGCGGGCGGTCTCGGCCCGACGGCTCGCCAGCCGCACGTCACGAATTCGACGTCAAGACCGAACGGCCAGCGCAAGTGCGCAGTCAGCACAGATGCCGAACTTCGCGTGTCTTCGCGCAGGCGACCGCCTGGATGCTCCACCCCGGCCACCGGCCAAGTAGGCATCCCCCCGGAGTCACCCACTCGCGCCGACGGCCGGGGTTGGCTGGTGCCGCCCCCCGACGGCAGACAGAACGTTAACAGGTGTTATGGCGGTGTTGGCCCGTGTGGCAACTTCTTGCATAGAAAGATCTTCGCCGGCGATCTTGTGCAGATCGCAAATCGCAGTCGCCGTTCGACTAGATCCAGAGGTGGCGACGGGCTGAACACGCACGGACACCGGTCGGCGGATCCGACCGGGGGGATTCGGTCGCAGACCGGTGTCCGGGTGGTCGGCCGGCGGCCCAGACATCTGGCGCGGGCCCGGTCCGTAGTGCGCGAGCCATCCGTCAGCGCGACCGACCCACACTAATCAGCGCGGCGTCGCGGCGATAGGTTTCTGCTAAGTGGCATTAACCACCCGGCAAGAACTGCCGTGCTCCGTCCAGCCTGCGACGCCGGTTCGAACCTCTACGCCAGCGACACCGCGCCTTGGGAAGCCCACCCGGCTCGGCGCAAGATCTCCGTCGATACGTGCCGCCCCTAGACCCACGCCACGATCGGCGCAGATCGATCGCTAGGCGCGCAGCGGAACGCACTCTCATGCCTGAATGGCGGATGTTCAGTCGGCGGATGGATATGCGGTCGATGGCATCTTCATCCGCAAGAATCTGCTAAGAGAGCGGAAACGAAGTCACTGACGCGTGCGTGCGGGATCGCCGAATCGGGTACACGCGCATGGACTGGCCGGGCCGCCGCTGCGCGAACGTTATGCGCGCTTGGCTGGCTCGACGGACGGGTGAGGAGGGCCGTCATTCGGATGTGGTGCTGGCGGTAGCCACGGATCGTATGGATCCGCGGATGCGGATCGGCATTTCGACGAGGTACTCGCGTTCCCCAGCGTCTGGGTCGAGCAGGAGCTGTACGGCGAGAGTGCCCATCTCGTCGTAGGGCAGCGCCGCGGTTGTTAGCTGTGGGTGTAGGTATTGGGCGATCTCGTCGTCGTCGAAGGACACCACGCTGGTGTCGTCGGGGACGGTCATCTCGAACTCGTTGAGAGCTCGGTAGACGCCGAAGGCGAGTCGGTCGTTCAGGCAGATGACGCCGCGCGGACGCACCCCGGAGGCAAGCAGGTCGCGCATGCCTTTGTAGCCCTCGTCGGCGTACCACCGGAGGCACGGGATTTGGGCGACCGGTTCCACGGCGTGCGCGCGCAGAGACGCCCAGATCCCCTCGACGCGGCGTTGCACGGTGGGCGTGTACCACTCGTCAACCGGTTGGGTGAGCGAGCGGCCGATGACCACGATGTCGTCGCGGTGACAGGCAGCCAGCAGAAGGTCAACTACCTCGCGGGCGCCTCGCTCCTCGTCGGGAAGGACCGCCGTCGGGACGTGATCGCTGACCGCGTTGAGCAGCACCAGCCTCGTATGGGCGGGCGGCTCGGGTAGCTCGAGCTTGCGAGACCACGAGGTGGCGAAGATCAGGCCGTCGACCTGCCTGTCGACAAGGGCGTCGAACGCCTGGCGCTCGGCGTCGGGCTCTCCCTCGGTCTCGGCGATGAACAGCACGTAGCCCCTGGCGCGCGCTTCGACGAGCGCCCCGTGGATCAGCGCGCTCGCGTATCGCTCGGTCGCCGTCCGGTCGGAGACGAAGCCGATGGCATGCGAGCGGCGTGTGCTCAGGGCTCGGGCGGTGAGGTTGGGCCGGTACCCGAGCTCCTCGGCCGCGCGCCGAACCCTCTCCACGGCGTCCGGGGACAGGCGCGTCCCAACGCGGTCGTTGAGGATGAGCGACACCGCGGTGCGGGACACCCCGGCCAGTCGGGCCACATCGGCCATGGTGACCCGTTTGCGGTCCACGCTTTCCTCCAGCTTGTTTCGTAGCCGCCAATTTACCCGTTGACAAGGCCTGCTAACACGCTAAACTTCGCTGCTAACCCGTGTTAGCAGAATAGATCGGTCTAAGAGAGGTGGAAGGTTCTCACGATGACGTCGTCGCTGTTCAATGCGCCGGTCAGCCGCCGGGGCTTCCTGAAGGCCGGTGCGGGGGTCGCCGCGCTCGCCGGTGCGGCTCCTCTGCTGTCCGCCTGCGGGTCCTCGGGTGGGTCGAGTTCGGACACACTCAACGTCGCCTATTTCGGCACGCAGCAGACCGCGGACCAGGTGCAAAAGGTCGTCTCGGCGCAGCTCCAGAAGGTTCATCCGGGCATCAAGGTCAAGTTCAACGCGAGCAACGGCACCGACTGGAACGACTTCTTCGGCAAGCTGCTCACTCAGATCGCCGGGGGGTCGGTTCCCGATATCGCCGCGGTGGCCACCGAAGGGCTGCAGTTGTTCGCGGATAAGGGGCTGGCGCAGCCGCTGGATGACTATGTGAAGCGCGACGCCGTGCACCTCAAGTCGTACTTTGCGGACGTCCATCCCGCGCTGGTCGAGGCGATGATGTATCAGGGTCACCTGTTCGAACTGCCGACCGACTTCAACGCGGGCAACATGTTCTACGACACTGACCTGTTCACGAAGGCTGGCATCGACGCGCCATCGCCGACGTGGACCCGCGACGACTTCGAGTCGATCGCGCGGGCGCTGAAGAAGGCCAACCTCGGCGCTGTCGCCTACGACTGGGTGGTCCGGCTGTGGGGCAGTTGGACGTCGTGGATGTACGCCAACAACGCCAACCTGCTCACCGAGGGCAAGTGGGATGGCGGCGACTGGCTGTGGAGCACCTTCTACCAGGGCAACCCGGCGGCTAACGGGCGCAAGGGCGGCTGGAAGTGGGGCGATCCGACCGCGAACGCGCCCGGCACGGTGGAGGCCCTGCAGTACATGATCGACTTGAAGAGCCAGGGCCTGTCTCCATCACCGGACGTCGGCGGTGGCGGCACGCTGCAGGGCCTGTACGCGAGCGGGAAGATGGGCATGTCGATCGGCGGCGGATTCTGGGCAGGCGGGCTGCATAACGCCGGCATGAAGCCGGGCAGCTTCGACGTGAACTTCTTCCCCAAGTGGCAGAGCCAGCGCCACCTGTTCGGCACCGGTGGCTACGGCATCTTCGCCAAGTCGAGCAAGAAGGACCTCGCCTGGGAGTTCGTCAAGGCGATGATCACGCCGACCGGCTTGGATGCACTCTTCCCCGGGAACGTGTCGACGCCGCCCCGGAAGTCCATGATGACCGCGCAGAGGTACGCCCCGACCGGCCCCAAGCACTGGTCGGTCTTCTACGACACGCTCACCGACCACCCGGACACCGCACCAATTCCGGCGCCGCCGTACTACAACGCGTTGGCCACCGCACTGAACCAGCGCACCACGCAGGCGATGACCTCCGGCGACGCGAAGAGCGCCCTGGACGGGCTGCAGAGCGACCTGGAGACCGCCGCCAAGAGCAGCAGCTGACGCCATGTCCCGGCCCGTCACCGGCGCCACCTCCGGCACGGCCACCGAAAGCGTGTCGAGCCGGATCCAAGCCGACCCGAAGCGAACCCGGTCCTCGCACGAGTCACGCGGCGCGCCGGCGGCACATCGCGGTCGGCGTCCAGCCCGACGCGAGGCGGCCTTCGGCTACGGCATGGCGGCGCTGTCGCTGCTGGCCGTGCTGGTGTTCACCGCGGGCCCCATCGTCGCCTCGTTCGTGCTGGCCTTCTTCCGCTGGGACGCGATCAGGAGCCCGCAGTTCGTGGGCCTGCAGAACTTCCGCACCCTGGCGCACGACCACACCGTGATGCATTCCCTCGAGGTCACGGTGCTCATCGCGGTGCTCATCGTCGCGCTGCAGATCACCCTCGGGCTCGGGCTGGCCCTGCTCGTCGCGCAGCGCGCGTCACGCGCGGTACGGGGCATCTTCCGCACCGCGTACTTCCTGCCGCTGCTCGCCTCCGCGGCGTCGATCTCAATCGTGATGAGCTACCTGTTCGACGACCACTTCGGCGTGATCAACTACTACCTGAACCACCTCGGGCTGCCCACCGTCCCGTGGCTCGGCTCCGAGCACGGCGCGACCGCGACGATCGTGCTCGTCGCGGTGTGGCAGCAACTCGGCTTCACGTTCATCCTGTTCGTCGCCGCGCTGGGGGCGCTGCCCGTCGACGTGCTCGAGGCCGCCGCCGTGGACGGCAGCTCCGCGGTGCGGACGTTCTTCAGCGTCAAACTGCCGTTGATCAGTCCCACCGTGCTGTTCGCCAGCGTGGTCGGGCTGATCAACGCGATGCAGCTGTTCGACCAGCCGTACGTGATGACCAAGGGCGGTCCCGGTACGTCCACCCAGACCGCAGTGCTGCTCATCTACCAAACCGCGTTCCAGAACCTCCAGTTCGGCTACGCGTCGGCGATCTCCGTGCTGCTGTTCGTCATCCTGCTGCTCGTTACCGGGCTGCAGTTCCTGATCAGCCGGAAGTGGGTGTTCTACTCGTGACCGCCACCACCGGCCTGCGACGGCCCGATCCGCTCGCCCCGCCGACACGTCCTGGCGGGCGCCGCCGGCGGTTCCGTCCGATGAGCATCGTGTCGATCCTCATCCTGTGCGTCGCGGCGGTCCTAATCGTCGCGCCGATCGTGTGGGCACTGAGCACCTCGCTGCGCACCCCGGCAACCTCATTCGACGAACCGCCCCACTGGATCCCGACCCATCCGGTCTGGTCCAACTACCGGGCCGTATTCGACCAAGTGCCGTTGGCGCAGTTCATCCTCAACAGCGTCCTGGTCACCGGGCTGATCGTGGCGGGCCAGATCATCACCTCGACGATGAGCGGCTACGCCTTCGCGATGGTCCGCTTCCGCGGCCGCGGCGTACTGTTCGGCCTGATCCTGGCCACCATGATGGTCCCGCTGCAGACGACGATCATCCCGGTATTCCTGCTGATCAAGTATTTCGGGCTCATCGACAGCCGGATCTCGCTCGTTCTGCCCGCGGTCGGGAGCGCGTTCGGAACCTTCTTGATGCGCCAGTACTTCCGGCAAATGCCCCGGGAACTGGGCGAGGCGGCCCGAGTGGACGGCGCCTCACACTTCCAGGTCTTCCTCCGCATCTACGCCCCCATGGCCTTCGCGCCGATGGCCACACTCGGCGTGCTCACCTTCTCTGCGTACTGGAACGAGTTCTTCCGCCCGCTGATCTTCCTCCAGTCACAGTCGAAGTTCACCCTGCCGCTCGGACTGGTCACCCTGCAGGGCAACCTCGGCACCGGCAGCGTCTCGATCGTCCTCGCCGGAGTCATCATCGCGCTCATTCCAACGCTGCTGATCTTTGCCGCTGCCCAGCGCTACTTCGTCGAAGGCATCGCCGCCGGCTCATTCCGGTGAGCCCGGCACACGCCCTTCCGATTCACCGTCCCTGTTCGCAGATCCCTACCAACGAGAGGGAGTCACGTGCGCCCGCGCCTGCACTTCACCCCCCGCACCGGATGGATGAACGACCCCAACGGGTTGATCCACTGGCGCGGACGCCACCACCTGTTCTTCCAGCACAACCCACACAACACCCGATTCGAGAACCTGTCCTGGGGGCACGCCAGCTCCGCCGACCTCATCAACTGGCAGGAACACCCGCTCGCCCTTCGCCCCGGCGAGGGCGGCACCGCCTACGACGCCGACGGCTGCTTCTCCGGATGCGCCGTGGCCGTCGACGACGGAGTGAGCCTGCTGTACACGGGAGTGCGCGGCGACATGCAACTTCCCTGCCTGGCACACTCGACCGACCCACAACTGGAGACGTTCAAGAAAGACGCCGCCAACCCAGTCATCGCGCAGCGGCCACCACTGTCCGGCGTCACCGCCTTCCGCGACCACACGCTGCGGCACGTCGACGGCCGGTGGCGCCAAAACGTCGGCGGTGGGGCCACCGACCGCGGCGGCTGCCTATTCGAATACAGCTCCAGCGATCTGTCCGAGTGGCGGTTCGAACGGGTCGTCGCCGACAGCACCTCCATCGGCATACCCGGCGAGATCTGGGAGTGCCCCGACCTGTTCATTATCGACGGGGTGCCCGTGCTGATCGTCTCCGCGATCCACGGACCGGCACACACCGTCTGGTGGGCCACCGGCACCCTGGTCGACGGAGCGTTCGTGGCCGACCACTACGGCCGGCTCGATGCCGGCGACACCTGCTACGCCCCACAGTCGTACTGGGCCGCCGACGGCCGACGGTTGATGATCGCCTGGCTGCGCACCCATCTCGACCCCAAGGCGCACGGGGCCTCGAGGCAAGGCGCAATGTCACTTCCTTGGGTCGTCACCACCCGGGCCGGCCAGATCCACATCGCCCCCGCCGCGGAAATCCGCACAGCCCGCGCCCAACCCGACTCCCTCGAGCTAAAGCCCGGCACTACGGCGACCGAGATGCCCGTGGCGAACCTATCGGCCGCCGAGGTTGAAGTCGCGGCGTCCACCGTGAACGCCCCGCACACCGTGACCCTCCTCGACGACCGCAACGGCGAGACGCTCACCATCGACCTCCACCTACTCAGCAGACCAGCCAACACAGCGACCAGCCGCGAGACCGCAACCCGCACGCCCACCGACGCCGAACCATTCCGCATCTTCTTCGACTGCGGGCTCGTAGAAATCTTCCACGGCGGACGCGTCGGCACCTGGAGCCAACTCGGCCTGCAAACCCTTTCCCGCATCCGCATCGAACACACACCGGCAACCGCAGCCGGCACCATCACCGCCTGGCCGCTCGACACGCCAATGCAACCGCAGGCGCAAATTGAGTGAGTGCACGCGGGCCGTCGTTCCCGGTGAGCCAATGCGCTGATCGGTCACCGCGCCGATCGATACCGCATCAACCAGCGGCGCGTGTGGCAGTTGGGGCCCGCGTCATCGCCGCCAGGAAGCCAGCGATCCAGATCGCGTAGCGGCAAGGTTCGGGAACGACATTCACGCTGCGAGCAGGCCGGGCAACCGATCTGGCTCGTGCCACGACCATCCTCCAC
>WNGG01029622.1_pt1 | contig 10498 bp, 15 predicted proteins | sample 5400661 | NCBI WGS metagenome assembly WNGG01 (sample SAMN13153372, study PRJNA577476) | soil metagenome | isolation source: 100 cm soil or saprolite under Garry oak tree replicate 1 | place: USA:California | collected 2016-06-15
CTGCCTGGCGTCGGATGCCTTCTTCCCGTTCCGCGACGGCCTGGACCAGGCAGGCGAGGCCGGCGTTGCCGCCGTGATCCAGCCCGGCGGGTCCGTCCGCGACGAGGAGGGCATCGCCGCCGCCGAGGAGCACGGCATGGCCATGGTGTTCACCGGCCGCCGCCACTTCCGCCATTAGCCGCTCGCGCCCGTCCGGTATGGTGGCGGGATGACCGCGAAGATCATCGACGGCAAGACGATCGCGGCCGAGGTCCGAGCCGAGGTGGCCGAGCGGGTTCAAGGGCTGGCAGGGCGGGGGGTGGTTCCAGGGTTCGTCGATCTGCTGATCGGGGACGACCCGGCCTCCGCAACGTACGTTCGAATGAAGAACAAGGCAGCCGCCGAAGCCGGAATGCGCGCATTCGACCATACGCTGTCTGCTGCGGCAACGGCGGATGAGGCGCTTGCCATCATTCGACGGCTGAACGAGGATCCGGAGGTCCACGGGATCATCGTCCAGAGCCCGCTGGCAGATTCCTCTGCGATCGACATCTTCGACCTCCAGCGGGCCATCGCTCCGGAGAAGGACGTCGACGGGTTGCATCCGGAGAACCAGGGCCTGCTGGCGATGGGACGGCCCCGGTACGTTCCGGCCACCCCGGCCGGCGTGCTCGAGCTCCTTCGCCGGGAGGGGATCCCCGTCGAGGGGGCCCGGGTGGTTGTGGTGGGCCGGTCGGTGCTCGTCGGACGGCCTCTGTCGATCTTGCTGTCCCAGAAGGAGCCGGGGCTGAACGCAACCGTAACGCTGTGCCACACAGGGACGAAGGACCTCATGACCGAGACCCGGCGGGCCGAGATCCTGATCGTCGCGGCCGGCCGGACCGGGACCATCACCGCGGACATGATCATGCCGGGCGCCGTAATCATCGACGTCGGAACCAACCGCGACGCCGACGGCAAGCTCATCGGCGACGTGGACTTCGAATCGGTGTCGAAGGTGGCCGGCGCCATCACCCCGGTCCCCGGCGGGGTGGGGCCAATGACGGTGGCCATGCTGATGGCGAACACGGTGTCGGCCGCGGAGCGTTCGGTCGGGACGTCCGGCTGACGCCGGTGGCCAATCAGCGCGTTTTCTGCGTCACCGCGGAGGTGGTCCCTCCTCGTTCGGCCAACGGGACCCTGGTGACGAAACAGGCTCGAGCCCTGGTCGGATACGCGGACGCCGCCAACGTCACCGACAATCCGACTTCCTCGGCACACATGTCGGCCCTGGCCGGCGCAGCCCTCGTGGCGGCCGCAGGCGTCGAACCAGTGATGCAGATCACCACCCGCGACCGCAACCGCCTCGGCATCACCAGCGACCTGCTGGGCGGGTGGGCCATGGGGGCCCGGAACGTCCTGTGCCTCACCGGCGACCCCCCTGGGGTCGGCGATCATCCCGATGCCGAAGGCGTGTACGACCTCTCGGTGCTCGAGCTGGTGTCGCTGGTGACGCAGCTTCGGTCGGAGGGCCGGCTGTACTCGGGGATGGCCGTCGAAGAGCCGCCCCGGTATTTCGTAGGCGTGGCCGACGTACCCCTCAGCGAGCACTACGACTTCGGGCGCCTCGAACAGAAAGCGGATCGCGGCGCGGACTTCGTGCAGACCCAGATCGTGTTCGATGTGGACGCCTTCGGCAGCTGGGCCGAGTCGGCCAGGAGCCGCGGCATCCTGGATCGGATGTTCGTCCTGGCGGGAGTGGCCGTCCCTCGCGGTCCCAAGAGCGCCCGGTACATGCGAGAGCACCTGCCAGGGGTGGTCGTCCCCGATCAGGTCATCCAGCGGCTGGAGGAGGCGGGCACGGAGGCTGAGGCCGAGGGGGTGAAGATCATCGTGCAGGTAGTCGATCGGCTGCGGAGGATCACTGGATTGGCCGGGATCCATCTCATGGGACTGGGGCACCCCGAGCCGGTACAGCAGGTCGTTCGAGCCGCGGGACTGCTTCCGCGTCCAGGCGTCGTGCCCGCCGAGGCCTAGTCCCACACCCCGTGTTCGACCCGGCGGAGGCGCCGCTCCCTGACGAGCTCGGACGCTTCAACGAGCTGGGTCAAGGCCTCCGGCTCGTTCAGGGCCCCGGCCAGCACGCCGGCCAGGTCGCGTTGTGACAGCACGCCCACGAGCTTTCCGTTGTCGACCACCGGGAGGTGACGGATCCACTTGTCCGCCATGATCTTGGCCGCTTCTCGGAGCGACGCTCCGGGCGGAACCGTGATCACGTCCTTGCTCATGACCTCGGAGATCCTGGTCTCGTCCAGGGCCATCCCGGTGGCCACGGTCTTCAAGATGTCCCGCTCGGTGATGATGCCGACCAGGTCGTCGCCGTCGACCACCAGGAGGGACCCGGTCTGCTGCTTCCACATCTTGCGGGCCGCCTCGCTCAAGGTGTCGTCGGACGAGTCGATCACGGCGGCCCCGGTCATTATCTCGGACACCCTCATGTCGCGGCCTCATCTTCGGTCCGTTCGTCCAACGGGACGTAGGTTTGGTCGCGGGGGCCGATATATTCGGAGTCGGGACGGATGATCCGGTTGTCCGCGTACTGCTCTCGGATATGCGCGGTCCATCCGGCCGCCCGGGCGGCGGCGAACATCGGGGTGAACAGGTCCGTGGGCAGCCCGAGGTAGTGCAGGAGGCTCCCGGCGTAGAAGTCGACGTTCGGCCGGAGGCCTTTCTCCCGCTTGACCACTTCCTCCACCCGCTCGGAGATCTCGTACCAGACGGGCTCGCCGGTGGACGTCCCCATCTCCTTCGCCAACCGCCGCAGGATGGTGGCCCGGGGATCGTCGACGGTCCGGTACACGCGGTGGCCAAACCCCATGATCTTCTCGCCCCGGGCGAACAGCTCCTTCACGTGGTCCTCGACCTGGTCCACGGAGCCGATCTCCTCGAGCATGCGCATGGCCAGCTCGTTGGCCCCGCCGTGCAGGGGCCCCTTCAGCGCGGCGATGGCCGCCACCACCGCCGAGTGGATGTCCGCCAGCGTGGAGGCGACCACCCGGGCGGTGAACGTGGACGCGTTCATGGTGTGGTCGGCGTAGAGGATGAACTGGATGTCGAAGGCCCGGGCTGCCTCTTGGGTCGGCTCCTCGCCCGAGAGCATGTACAGGAAGTTCGCCGCGTGCGGAAGCTTCGGATTCGGCTCCACCACGCCCAGCCCCCTGCGGTGGCGGTCGTAGTACGCCGTGAGGGTGGGCATCAGCGAGGTGATCCGGATGGCCTTCCGATAGACCGCGGCGGGAGACTGATCCCACCCGTCGGGGTCATACGCCGAGGCCGCGGAGACCGCCGTCCGGAGCATCGACATCGGAGAGCTCTGCTGGGCCAGCGTTGGCATGATCTGGGTGACGAACTCGGCGGCCTCCCGGTATTCGACCATGTGCTCGATCAATTCGTCGAGCTCGCTCCGGGAGGGCAGCCGGGCATGGTGGAGCAGGAAGAACACCTCCTCGAAGCTCGACGCCTCGGCCACCTCGTCGATGGAATACCCCGCGTACCACAGCTTGCCGAGCTTGCCGTCGATGTCCGAGATCGCCGTTTGCGCGGCGACGACGTCGGCCAGCCCCTTCTCGGTCAATGGCCCTCCTTCGCGCGGGTACCGAAGCGAGTCTACCGAAGGCCGGTGATTCGAGCGCTCGGCAAACCCCTGGGGTGCGTCAGGGCTAGACGCAGGTCACGTCGAAGTTGGCGAGGGCCCCGCGGTCCGAGATGGTGACCGTTCGATGGGCGGGGTCGAATCCGCACCCCGCCCTGGAGGGGGTGATCCGATACGCTCCCGGCTGGAGGCCGGAGAACAGGTAGCCACCACGGGATCCGGAGGTGGTCTCGCTCACGCAGGGCCCGGTCCCGACCAGACGCACCGATACCCCGGGGATCCCGCCGGTGCCGATGGTCGATCGCATGGCCCCGCCGATCCGGAGCGACCCACCCGCGCCGCAGGATCGAACGACACCGGCGTGAGCCTTCGAGACGCCCGGACTCGTGCCCGTGAGGAAGAGGGCGGTCACCATCGCGAAGCAAAGGACCAGCTGTGGCCGAGTGCGCACCGCTTCCATCGGCGAACGGTACCACCGCCCCCGATCGTGCATCGCCCCCGATCGGCGGGAGCGACGGATAATCCGGCCCAGACGAAAGGAGGGGCCATGGGTCGATTCCGCGGATCTGGTCGATTTCCTCGATTCGGTCGGGGGAGATGGTTGGTGCCGGTCGCGGTGGGGACGGTGCTCTTCGGTGCGACGGTGGCGGGAGCCTCGGCCACCGCCGAGCCCGGGCCGTCGGCGTCGACGGCGATCGGCGCGCAGCAGTACTTCTTCGGAGAGGTCAATGGGAATCATACGAACGCGGTGGTCCAGGTCTTCTGTCCCGGCCCGATCGGGGGCGGCCGGACCGGTCCCCCGCTCGCCAACCAGAACCTGGGGGCGCTCCTGGTCAACCAGGGTTCGAACCGAGGGTTCACCGGGCAGGGCGCGAGGGCGATCGTGGCCACGTTCCTCGACGACACGTCCACGCGCGTCGTGCTGGGACAGTATGGGATCACCAAGCCCATCCCGACGTCGCTCCAGCTCCCGTGCGGTGGCACCGGCGTGGTGCGGTTCGCCCCGGCCCCGCGAAGCCAGGGCCAGCTGGCGGACGACGTCACGGTGACGTATCAGAACATCGGGGTATAAGGCCTTCCTCTTCGGTCGACTACCATGGCCGGACACATCAGCGAACGGGAGGCTGGACGGATGGCGCACCGAGTGACGCTCATCCCCGGCGACGGCGTGGGACCGGAGCTGTCCGAGGCCACGCGCCGGGTGCTGGAGGCGACCGGGGTGGCGTTCGAATGGGACGTCCAGGAGGCGGGGGCAGACGTGATGGACAAGTACGGCACGCCCCTTCCCGAGCACGTCCTGGATTCGATCCGCGCGGTGGGGACGGGTTTTCGAAGTGTCAACGTGGCTCTGCGGAAGGAGCTCGATCTGTATTGCTGCCTCCGCCCCTGCAAGTGGTACAAGGGGGTGCGGTCCCGCTACGACAACGTCGACATCGTGATCTGCCGCGAGAACCACGAAGACCTCTACGCGGGGATCGAGTTCGAGCAGGGCAAGCCCGAGACGCACAAGCTTATCGAGGTCCTCGAGCTGCTCTCGCAGAGGAAGATCCGCGAGGACTCCGGGATCTCCATCAAGCCCATCTCCGTGACCGGGACCAAGCGCATCGTGAATTTCGCCTTCGACTACGCGCGCAAGTACGGCCGCAAGAAGATCACGGCCGTGCACAAGGCGAACATCATGAAGTTCTCCGATGGCCTGTTCCTGGCCACTGCGCGCGAGGTGGCCGAGCAGCATCCCGACATCGAGTTCGAGGACCGGATCGTCGACAACCTCTCCATGCAGCTCGTGAACCGCCCGGAGGAATACGACGTCCTGGTCCTCCCAAATCTCTACGGCGACATCATCAGCGACCTGTGCGCCGGCCTGATCGGGGGCCTGGGGGTCGCACCGGGTGCGAACATCGGGGACGACGTCGCCGTGTTCGAGGCCACGCACGGGAGCGCACCGAAATATCGGGGGATGAACAAGGTCAACCCGATGGCCATGATGTTCTCTGGCATGCTCATGCTCAGGCACCTCGAGGAGGAGGACGCGGCGAACCGTCTGGAAGCCGCGCTGGCCGCGGTGATCGAGGCCGGCAAGGCCGTGACCTACGACATGAAGCCGACCAGGGACGACCCCACGGCGGTCGGCACCAGCGAGGTCGCCGACGCCGTGATCGAGAAGCTCGAGGCCTGATGGGCGAGGCGCTCGTCCTGGTCGGCTGGGCGGCAGCGCCCTAAGCGGCCGTAGCGTCAGTGGCGGGTGCTGTGGTCGGCCTGATGACAGCTCTGGCCTGGACCGCGATAGGACTGCTAGCTGCGACGCTGGCCGTATTGGCCACCGCGGTGCTGCAGCTCGGCGCACGGGTCGATGGCCTGGGGGTTTCCCTTGGTGCCCGTATCGACGCCTTGGGAGACACGCTCAACGTCCGCATCGATGCCCTGAATGCCCGGATCGACGGCTTAGGGAATTCCCTCAACGCCAGGATCGACGGGCTCTCGGCTCGTCTCGACGTCCACACGGGTCGGCACATCGGCTGACCGGCTCGCCCACCTTTCGCTGATTCTTCGGGTTCAAGGCCGTGCTCGAAGCGGCCGATGTCCCTTTCGAAGAACCCACAACTCGGTAGGGGTGCGCCGTGCTGAACCTGAACACGCTGTTGAACACGCTGGCCGACGAGAACGGCTCCGACCTGCATCTGAAGGCCGGATCTCCTCCGATCATCCGTGTGGACAAGATCCTCCGGCGGCTGGACCACAAGGTGCTGACGCCCGAAGAGCTCGCCGCGCTGGCCAAGTCGATCGTGCCGAAGGACCGGCAGGAGCGGCTGGCCACGAGGGGCGATTGCGACTTCGCCCTCTCGGTGCACGGCCTGGGCCGGTTCCGGGTCAACGCGTTCCACCAGCGCGGGTCGGTCAGCCTCGCCATGCGGCGGGTCCGGATCGGCAGCGAATCGTTCCAGGATCTCGGCCTGCCGGCGGCCATCCAGGACCTGGCAAACCTCCCCCGCGGACTGATCCTGGTGACCGGCCCCACCGGCTCCGGGAAGACCACCACGCTGGCGGCCATGGTCGATCACATCAACGAGACCCAACCGGTGCACATCCTGACGATCGAGGACCCCATCGAGGTGCTCCACCCCGATCGCATGGCCACGGTGAACCAGCGGGAGCTCGGGGTCGACACGGAGAGCTACGTGGACGCTATGCGGGCCGCCATGCGGGAGGATCCGGACGTCATCCTCATCGGCGAGATGCGCGACACCGAGACGGTCGGTGCCGCTCTGGCCGCGGCCGAGACGGGACACCTGGTCATGTCCACCCTGCACACCACCGACGCCGTGGAGACCGTCAATCGCGTCATCGACTTCTTTCCCCGGTCCCACCAGCAGCAGGTCCGGGTGTCCTTGGCGAGCGTGCTGAAAGGTGTGATCTGCCAGCGGCTGGCCCCTCGGATCGGGGGCGGGATGGTCCCGGCGGTCGAGGTGATGGTTAGCAACGGACGGGTGGTCGACCGGATCCTGGACCCGAATGTGACCGCCGAGATCCACGATATCCTGGAGCAGGGCGCCTCGTACGGGATGCAAACATTCGATCAGGCCCTGGTCAAGCTGGTCCAGGACCAGCTCGTGACCGTGGCAGACGCGATGGCCACCGCCACCAGGCCACACGATTTCGGCCTGATGCTGCAACAGGCGGGCCTGCTCGAAGCCTCCCTGGTCTCGGCCTAGCCTCGCCTCGCCCCGGAGCCGGCCGCGCTAGCTTCGCAGGCCAGCCCCACCCAACCCCTGCTCCGCCAGCACCGCCGGCCATTAGGATGGCGCCTATCAAAGCGGGAGGCTTCGACCATGAGAGTGACCATCGTTGGGAGCGGGTTCGTCGGGGCGACCACCGCCATGCGGGTGGTTCAGAAGGGGCTGGCCGATGACGTCGTGGTGATCGACATCATCGAAGGGCTTCCCCAGGGGCTGGCCCTCGACATGCGGGAATCGGCCCCGATCGAAGCATTCGAGCCGACCGTGCAAGGGACGAACGACTACGAGGACACCGAGGGGTCCGATGTCGTCGTGATCACGGCAGGTCTCCCGCGGCAGCCAGGGATGAGCCGGATGGATCTGCTGGAGAAGAACGCGGGCATCATGCGTGGGGTCGTGCAGGAGATCGCCCGATATTCGCCGAACGCCATCCTGATCGTCGTGACGAATCCCCTCGACGAGATGACGTATCTGGCCGCCGACGTATCGGGATTTCCGAAGGAGCGGGTCATGGGCATGGCAGGTATGCTCGATTCGGCCCGGCTTCGTTACTTCATCGCGGAGGAGACGGGGACGTCCCCAGCCGGGGTGGACGCCATCACCCTGGGATCGCATGGCGAATCCATGGTGGCGCTGCCCCGCCACGCCACGGTGGACGGGAAGCCGCTGCCCGATCTGGTGGATGACGAGACCCTGGAGAAGCTGTTCCAGCGCACCCGGGACGGCGGGGCCGAGATCGTGGCCCTGCTCAAGAAGGGAAGCGCCTATTACGCTCCATCGGCCGCCATCGCCCAGATGGTGAACGCCATCGTCGGGGACACGAAGGAGGTTCTCCCGGTGTGTGCATGGTGCACGGGCCAGTACGGGATCTCCGACGTCTATTGTGGGGTCCCGGCGCGTCTCGGCCGGTCCGGAGTGGAGGAGATCGTCGAGCTCGACCTCAACGACGAGGAGCTGAGGAAGCTGAGAGACGCGGCCGAGGGCATCCGGACGAAGTGCGCCGACCTCGCCGTCCTGTAGAAGAGTGGCCAGGCCGAAGGGCCGGCGGCTGGTGCCGCCGGCCCTTCGTGCCGCCCGAGGTAGGGGCTCGGGAGAACTTCTCTATCGGGCCAGTTGCCTGGCGTGCCTGGTGGCCGGGGTGTTGGCCCGGGGAACCGGGCGGGCCTGGACCTGAGATCCGCTCACTTCGAAGCTCGCGTCGGACAGCGGCCTCATGCTGGTGATGGTCCCGGTTTGAATCTGGACCCGCGGGGCGATCGCCGTAGCGGGAGCGCTGGGGGCGGTGACCCGTCCGGCCACGACCCCGCTGGCCACGGCCGCGGCCACCACCGCGGCGGCCATCCCAACCCGCCACATCGCCGGCGCGGCCGGCCTGCCCTGGATCCCGATGCTTGCGGCGCTTGCGCTCATCGTGTCCTCCTTCGGAAATCCCTGGCCGCTACCGTGCGGCGATGGCCGGAGCGTATGCGAAGGCCGAGCCGGACTCTGTGCCTGTGGGCACCGGCGCGATGTGTTGTGCGGCACCGGTCGTCCCGGATGGTGGCGGCCGGGGCCTGCTTAGAATGCCAGCGTGCACGAGGTCCGGGAGGTTCCGGCGGGGCGGATCACCCAGGCCGTCCGAACGCTGTGCATGGAGATCTGCTATCGGGTCCCGGACGAGATGGTCGAGCTGATGCAGCGGGCCCGGGAGCGGGAGGAGTCGCCGCTGGGACGCCAGATCCTCGATCAGCTCCTGGAGAACCAGCGCCTGGGGGCAGAAGGCGAATACCCCTATTGCGAGGACACCGGCTACACGGTGGTCTTCGTCGATCTGGGATGCTGAAGCCATCCGACCGTATCGAGGGGGCGAAGGCCTCGGTCCTCCGGACTGTGGCCGAAGCCGGGCCGAACGCGTGTCCCCCCGGGATCATCGGTGTGGGCATTGGTGGGAACTTCGAGACCGCGCCGCTGCTGGCCAAGCGGGCGCTGATGCGGAAGGCCGGCCAGCCGAACCCCGATCCGCGCCTGGCAGAGCTTGAGCAGGACCTGGTCGAGAGGTCGAACGCTCTCGGCTTGGGCCCCCAGGCGCTCGGCGGGACCCAGACCGTCCTTCCCGTGCACGAGGAGACCATGCCCACCCACATCGCGTCCCTCCCGGTCGCGGTCAACGTCGAGTGCCATGCCCATCGGACGGGGATCCGGGTGCTGTAGATGCCCGTCGAGCTGCTCGGGGATGGCCGCAAGCGGGTCCGGCCGCCACTGACCGACGACGACGTCAGGTCGCTCCAGGCGGGGCACAGCGTGGTGATCGCCGGGACGGTGTACGCGGCTCGCGACGCGGCCCACCAGCGGATGGCCCAGCCCCTCGATGCGGGCGAGCGGCTCCCGTTCGAACCCGCCGGTTCGATCCTCTACTACGTGGGGCCCACGCCAACCCGGCCCGGGCACGTCATCGGGGCGGCCGGTCCGACCACGGCGGGGCGAATGGACCGCTACACGCGCCGGCTGCTCGAGCTCGGTGTGAGGGGAATGATCGGAAAGGGTGGCCGGAGGCGGGAGATCCGCGACGAGCTGCGCCGGCGCACCGCCGTCTACATGGCCGCGCTTGGCGGCGGGGGTGCGCTGGCGGCTCGGGCGATCCGTTCGCAACGGATCGCGGCATTCGAGGACCTGGGGCCGGAAGCGGTCCGAGAGCTCGAAGTGGAGGACTTCCCAGCCTGGGTGGTGAACGATTGTCACGGCCGCGACTAGTATTCCGAAGCCGCTTGTCGGTGGAGGCGCGAAGACGTTCTTCCTGCGGAGTTGCGCACCGCCGCGGCCGAGCCGGACGGAGGACTGGGAGGAGGTCTCTAGCCATGCCCGACGAGAAGCCTCACGCTCACACCGATGACTGTCATCATCCGGCCCACGCCGGCCACGGGCCCCACCATCACGACGGTCGCACGGGGTTCGAACGCGGCCGAAGCCTGGCCCACTACGCGGAGGACTTCGTGAGGAACTGGAGCACATACGATGCTCCGCTCCACGAGAAGGTTCGCCTGGCGGCGCGCAACCGATTCATCGCCACCGGGCTGTTGCGAGGATGCTGCGGACACCCGGGCGAACCGGGTTGTTGAGAGGGCCCTCCGCGGGCTCCCGGTCGGGAGCTGTGAGGGAGCGCGGCGGGTGAGCG
>WNGG01010792.1_pt1 | contig 10497 bp, 10 predicted proteins | sample 5400661 | NCBI WGS metagenome assembly WNGG01 (sample SAMN13153372, study PRJNA577476) | soil metagenome | isolation source: 100 cm soil or saprolite under Garry oak tree replicate 1 | place: USA:California | collected 2016-06-15
AGAAGTTCAAGACCGCCTACACGCTGGTGAGCGATTTCGGCCCCGGCCACGATTCCGAGGAGGCGTTCATCAAGGGCTTCACCGAAGGCGGCGGCAAGGTGCTGGGCAGCGTGCGCGTGCCACTGCAGAATCCCGACTGGGCGGCGTACATGCAGCGCGTCAAGGACGCCAAGCCCGACGTGCTGAAAGTGTTCATCCCGGCGGGCAAGACCGCGACCGCGGTGATGAAGAACTTCTCCGACCTCGGCCTCGCCAGCGCGGGCATCAAGCTGATCGGGCCGGGCGACATCACCACCGACGAGGAGCTGCCCAACATGGGCGACGTCGCGCTCGGCGTGCTCACCGTCCACCACTATTCGGCCGCGGGCGACCGCCCCGCCAACAAGGCCTTCGTCGCCGCGTGGAAGAAGGAGTTCGGCGCCAACGAGACGCCCAACTTCCTCTCGGCCGGCTCGTGGGACGGCATGGACATGATCTTCCAGGCGATCAAGGCGCAGAAGGGCAAGCTCGACCCCGACAAGACGATGGAGATCTTCAAGGCCTACCGGAACCCCAACAGCCCGCGCGGGCCGATCTCGATCGATCCGGAGACGCGCGATATCGTGCAGAACGAATACCTGCGCGAAGTGCGCAAGGTGGCCGGCGGCCGGGTGGCCAACGTCGAGCTCGAAACCGTCGCCACTGCGGTGAAGGACCCCTGGAAAGAGCTGCAGAAGAAGAAGTAAACCTCTGCAGGAGCTTCTCTCCTCCGTCGTAAGCGTCGCCTTCCACGGCGCCGCTTACGGCATGATCCTGTACGTCATCTCCGTCGGCCTGTCTGTCGACCGCGATGGCGCGCTTCGGCGTGCCGTTTCCTGTCGCATTGGTATTCGCATTCTTTTTTGTTTCATTGTTCAGTGTTGTGTTGGAGCGCCTGCTGTATTCGCGCCTGTACGCTGCAGGCGAGCTGGCGCAGGTGCTGTTCAGCATCGGCCTGATCTTCGTCTCTGTGGCGGTGGCGCGGCTCATCTACGGCAACCTCGCCGCACCCGTGTTCCTGCCGGAATACCTGCGCGGCCAGGTGCACGTCCTCGGCCGGGACTTCCCGACCTACCGGGTATTTCTGATCGTCTTCAGCGGCGCCATGATTGCGGCGCTGTGGTTCGGCGTGGAGCGCACGCGCTGGGGCGCGATGGTGCGCGCGGCGGTCGACCACCGCGGCATGGCGCAGTCGGTGGGGATCAACACGAAGCAGCTGTTCATGGCCACCTTCGCGCTCGGCAGCGGGCTCGCCGGCCTCGGCGGCGCGCTCGGCGCCGACATCCTCCCGGTGCAATGGGGCTATCCGTTCGAGCACCTGGTGTACTTCCTGATCGTGGTTGCGGTCGGCGGCCTGGGAAGCCTGCGCGGACCGTTCGTCGCGGCGCTGCTCATCGGCGTCGCCGATACCGCCTGCAAGTACTGGATCCCCGAGTTCGGCGCCTTCCTGGTGTACGCCGCGACCATCGGCGTCCTTCTCTGGCGCCCCCAAGGACTGTTTGGAGTTCGCGCGTGAGTGGGTACAGCGCAGACACCAGAATCCGCAGGACGGAATGGCTGCCGTGGATCGCGGCCGGTGCATTTTTCGTTCTCCTGCCGGAATATCTCTCGCTCGGCGCGCGCATCCTGATCTTCATCCTGTTCGCGCTGTCGCTCGACCTGATCCTCGGCTATGCCGGCATCATCACGCTCGGCCACAGCGCGTTCTTCGGCCTCGGCGCCTACACCGCGGGAATTCTCAGCACGCAGCTCGGCGTCAACGAGCCGTTCGTGCAGCTCGCAGCCGCGGCGACGGCCGCGGCGCTGCTCGGTGCCGCCACCGGCGCGGTGATCCTTCGCACCAGGGCGCTGACGCTGCTCATGCTCACGCTCGCCATCACCTCGATCCTGCTCGAGATCGCTAACAAGGCGACCTGGCTCACCGGCGGCGCCGACGGGCTGGCGGGCGTGCAGGTGGCGCCGATCCTCGGGCTGTTCAGGTTCGACCTCTACGGCAGGACCGCCTTCCTCTACTGCCTGGTGACGCTCTTCATCGGCTGGTGGGCGGTGCGCAGGATCATCTATTCGCCTTTCGGCGCGATGCTCACCGGAATCCGCGAAAACACCACCCGCATGCACGCCATCGGGGCCCCGGTGTACTGGCGGCTGGTGCTCGTCTACACCATCTCCGCCACGATGGCGGGCATCGCCGGCGCGCTGCTGACGCAGGTAAATCAATTTGTGGGACTGAATGTGCTCGGCCTGGAGCCCTCGGGCGACGTGCTGGTGATGCTGATCCTCGGCGGCGTCGGGAGGCTCTACGGAGCGTTCATCGGCCCGGTGGTCTATCTCATCGCGCAGGACTATCTCGCCAAGCAGTATCCCGAGTACTGGTACTTCGGCATCGGCCTGCTCTTGATCGTCGTGGTTCTCTTTGCTCGTGGGGGAATTCTGGGCCTGACGGATAAATGGCTTACGCACTTCAAACCGAAAAGCTCTGCAAGAGCTTCGGCGCGCTGACGGTCGCCGACCACATCGATTTCCGGCTCGAGCCGGGGGCGCGCCACGCCCTCATCGGGCCGAACGGCGCCGGCAAGACCACCTTCGTCAACATGCTGATGGGAGCGCTCGCGCCCTCCTCCGGCAGGATCCTGCTCGGCAGCGAGGACATGACGCGCGCCTCGCAGGCGGTCAGAGTGCGCCGCGGGCTCGGCCGCACATTCCAGATCACCACGCTGTTCCGCAGCCTGCCGGTGCTCGACAACGTCGCCCTGGCGGTGGCGGAGCGACGTGGCGATGCGCAACGGATGTGGCGGGCCGCTTCCTCCCATAAAGAAATAATCGAGGAAAGCCAAAACCTCCTCGCCACGCTCGGCCTCGCCGACGACGCGGCCACCGCGGCGCAGGACCTCCCCTACGGCAAGCAGCGCCTGGTCGAGATCGCCATCGCCCTCGGCCTGAAGCCGAAAGTGCTACTGCTCGACGAGCCTGCCGCGGGCGTGCCCTCCGCGGATACCGAAAAGATTTTGCAGCATCTCGAGAAATTGTCTGCCGACATCGCAATCCTGATCATCGAGCACGACATGGACCTGGTGTTCCGTTTCGCGCACCGCATCACCGTGCTGGTGCAGGGGCAGGTGCTGGTCGAAGGCGCGCCTGAGGAGATCGCCGCCGACCAGCGCGTGCGCGACGTGTATCTCGGAGAAGCGACGCATGCCTGACGCGCTGCAAGTCAGCGCCGTTCGTGCCGGCTACGGCGACACCGTGGTGCTCGAGGACGTGTCGTTCGAGCTTGCCGAGCGCGGCGCGCTCGCGGTCCTCGGCCGCAACGGCGTCGGCAAGACCACGCTGCTCGCGACGCTCATGGGCCACACGACCTTTCACTCCGGCCAAATAAGATTCATCGGCAAGGAAATCAGCTCTCTCCCCGTGTATGAAAGGTGCCGCCTGGGCATCGGCTACGTGCCGCAGGAGCGGCTCATCTTCCCGTCGCTCACCGTGGAAGAAAACCTTACGGTCGCCGCGCGCCCTGGCCGTTGGACCCTCGAGCGGGTCTACGACCTCTTTCCCAGGCTCGCGGAGCGGCGCGCGCACCGCGGCAACCAGATCTCGGGCGGCGAGCAGCAGATGCTCGCCATCGGCCGCGCCCTGATGGGCAACCCGAGCCTGCTTCTCATGGACGAGCCCCTGGAGGGCCTGGCGCCGATCATCATCGAAACGCTCCTGAAAGCCCTTAAGAGACTGATTACTGAAGATTCGCTGGCGCTGCTGCTGGTCGAGCAGCATGCCAAGCTCGCGCTCCAGGTGACGCGCACCGCGCTCGTGATGCGCCGCGGCAGGATCGTGCATCACGGCCCGAGCGAGGCGCTGCTCGCGGATCCGGAGCGCCTGGCGACGCTGGTCGTCACGCAGTAAAAGCGCAAGCTTCGCGGAACGCAACCGTCTAGGGCGCACCCCTGCTGGCGACGGCGTCGCAGATCTTGCCCGGCGTGGTTATCCAGGCGGCGCTCTTCGCGATGTGCTGCAGCGCGCGCCGGAGATGACGCAGGCGATAGGGCTGCCCGACGATGTAGGGGTGCAGCGCGATGCCCATCACCAGCGGCCGCGCCGCCGACTGGGCGAGCATCTCGTCGAAGTTGTCGACGATGAGGTCGGCAAAGTCGCGGCCGTCCATCTGCCGCGCGACGATCATCGGGATGTCGTTCAGCTCCTGCGGGTAGGGAATCGACCACAGGGGCTTGGTTTTTGTCTTGAAAAGCACCGGCTGGTCGTCGTGGCACCAGTTGAGGGTGTAGCGATAGCCGGTCTCGGCGAGAAGATCCGGCGTGGCGAAGCTCTCCGAGATCCACGGGCTCAGCCAGCCTGAAGGCGCGGCGCCGGATTCTTTCCTGATGCGCTCGCGGCAGTAGGCGAGCAGCCTCTTCTCGTCGCTGCGCTTCAGGTCGGCCTGGCGCTCGGAGTTGCTGTGGCCGTGGCCGATGAGCTCGTCGCCGCGCTTGACGAAGGCTTCGATTACTTCGGGGCAGTAGTCGTAGAGCGCGGTGTTGATGAGCGCGCCGACCGGCATCTTCAGGGACTCGAATAGCTCGAGGCAGCGCCATACGCCGACGCGGTTGCCGTAGTCGCGCCAGGAGTAGTTGAGGACGTCGGGCTCGGGGCTCCTCGGTGCGAGCGCCGCGCCGAGGCCGGCGCCGAACTCGAAATGCTCGATGTTGAAGCCGACGTAGACGGCGAGGCGCCTGCCGCCGGGCCAGGCGTAGTCCGGGCGCTTCGTGATGGCCGAGTAGCGGTAGCGGCCGTGTGATTTCAGGAGACGCAGCTTCAGCGGACGCACCATGACTTCAGGCGATGCACCAGATCAGGGCTTGGCGAGCCCGGCGCGCACCAAAAGCCATTCGGCGCTGTCGTTCCAGACTTCCATCTGCACGATCTTGCCGCGGCGCACGACATAGCGGTCGACGTAGCGGTTCCCCTCGAAAGGCGCGCCGTCGGGCCACTCGCCGTACAGCGTCCCGGTCTGGTAGACCACGGTTTCGTCCTCGCTGCCGCCGGCGACCACGTGGGTCGGGCCGAACTTCTTCTTCACCCACTTGTAGCGGCTGCGGTTGAACGCCGTGGCCTCGGCGGGATCGCGCATCAGGCGGTTGCCCGTGAACCGGATCTCGATCTCCGGGGCGCAGTAGCGCCGGGCGGAGTCCGGGTCCGGGATCATGTGCAGTCGCAGGTATTCCTCGACGATCTTGGCGGCGTCGTTCATGGCGAAAGCCTAGCATGGCATGCGTCCTGCTAAGCTGTACGTGGTCCATCCGGGAGAACTCCAATGAAACGCCTTTTGCTCACGATCGTCCTGGCGGCGGCGCTGCCGGCGCAGGCTCAGGAAACCATCAAGATCGGCCTGGTGACGGCGTTGTCCGGGCAGTCGGCGCGCGCCGGCGAGGCCATCACGCGCGGCCTGCAGGTCGCAATCGACGAGCTGAACGCGAAGGGCGGCGTCCTGAAGGGGCGCAAGTTCGAGCTGGTGCGGCGCGACGACGAGGCGACTCCCGCCAAGGGCGTGATTGCCGCGCGCGAGCTGCTCTTCAAGGAAAAGGTGGCGGTGCTGTTCGGCGGCCTCGACACGCCGGTGTCGCTCGCCATCGTGCCGATCGTGAACCAGGAGAAAGTGCCGTTCATGGGACCGTGGGCGGCAGGCACGCCGATCACGAAGAACGGCGCCAACCCGAATTTCGTCTTCCGCGTCTCGGCGGTCGACGAGATCGTCAACAAGGCGATGCTGCAGTACTCGCAGAAGACGTTCAACGCCAGGAACTGCGGCATGATCCTGGTGAACAATCCGTGGGGCGAGTCGAACGAGAAGGGCCTGCGCGCCGCGCTCGAGGCGAAGGGGATGAAGCCGGCGGGAATCGAGAAGTTCGAGGCGAACGACGTCGACGTAGTGCCGCAGCTCTCGCGCCTGAAGGCGGCCGGCGCCGACTGCCTGTTCCTCGTCGGCAACGTCGGGCCTTCGGCGCAGGTGGTGAAATCGCTCGACCGCATGGGCTGGAAGCCGCCGATCGTGTCGCACTGGGGCCCGGCGGGTGGCCGCTTTACCGAGCTCGCCGGCCCGAGCGCGCCGAGCGTGCACTTCGTGCAGACCTACAGCTTCTTCGGCAAGCAGAGCGCGGTCGGCGACAAGGTGCTGAAGGCGCTGATGGCCAAGTATCCCGACATCAAGGGCCCCGGAGACGTGACGCCGGCGGTCGGCGTCGCCAATGCCTACGACGCCATGATGCTCACCGCGATGGCGATCGAGAACGCCGGCTCGACCTCGGGCCCGGCGGTGCGCGAGGGCTACTACAAGATCGACCGCTACGAGGGGCTGATCAAGACCTACGTCAAGCCGTTCACCGCCCAGAACCACGACGCGGTGAACGAGAACGACTACGTCTGGACGCAGTTCATCGACAATCAGATCCTTCCCGTCGGAACGAAAAAATAGCTTTCGGGAGATAACAAACCGGACGGCCGCCCAGCGCGGCCGTTTTGCTATCCATGGTCGCTCAAGCGCTGGTCACCGGACTTGGGCTCGGCAGCATGTACGGGCTGCTGGCGCTGGGCTTCTACGTCACCTACTCGGTGTCGAGCACGGTGAATTTCGCCCAGGGCAGCTCGATGATGCTGGGCGCGGTGTTCGCCTACACCTTCGCGGTGACGCTCGGCTGGCCGCTCGTTCCGGCCGCGGCCCTGGCGCTGATCCTGTGCGCGCTGTACGGCGTGATCGTCGAGCTGCTCGCGGTGCGGCCGTTCGCGCGCCGCGGCTCGAACGCCTGGCTGATGGCGACGGTAGCGCTCGGCATCCTCGCCGACAACAGCGTGCTGTTCACCTTCGGCAAGGAGCCGCGCGGCTTCAACCTGCCGTGGGCGAGCGGCGGCGTGCAGCTCGCCGGGATGCACGTCTCCTACCTGCAGCTCGCGATTCCAGCCTTCGGCCTCGCGCTCGCGGCGATGCTGCACCTGTTTTCAACCAGAACGAAACACGGGAAAGCGATGCTCGCGATCGTGCAGAACGCCGACGCCGCGCGCCTCATGGGGATCAACGTGCCGCTCGCCGTCACGGCAGCCTACGCGCTCTCCACCGTGTTCGCCGGCGCCGCGGGGATCATGATCGCGCCGCTGTTCAACGTGCACTCGGATATGGGCACGGTGTTCGGCCTCAAGGCATTCGCGGTCGCCATCCTCGGCGGCATTACCAGCGCCTGGGGCGTGATGCTGGCGGGCCTGCTGTTCGGCGTCACCGAGTCGCTGATTACTTCGCTGCTCGGCTCCTCCTACACCCAGATCCTCACCTTCACGCTGGTGATCGTCGCGCTGGCGCTGATGCCGAACGGCCTGTTCGGCCGCGCCGAGGTGAAGAAGGTATGAAAGTGATCGCCTTTTTGATTTGCTTTCTGGTTGCAATTCTTTTTACTGCAACGGCGAACAGCTACTACGTGTTCATCATGGCGACTCTCGCGCTCACGGCGATCGTCGGCATCGGCCTCAACGTGCTGCTCGGCCTGACCGGGCAGGTGTCCTTCGGCCACGTCGGCTTCTACGCCATCGGCGCCTACGCGGTGGCGATCCTGACCGTGACGGCGAAGTGGAGTTTCTGGCTCGCGCTGCCGGTCGCCGCGCTCGTCGCCGGCGCGATCGGCGCGCTGCTCGCGCTGCCCGCGCTGCGCGTGCGAGGTCCGTATCTCGCCATGGTGACGATCGCCTTCGGCTTCATCGTCGAGCACGTCGCCGTCGAATGGCGCGGCGTCACCGGCGGCCAGAACGGCATCATGGGCATCGCGCAACCCGGCCTCTTCGGCATCCCGCTGGGCGAGCGCGGCGTGGCGCTCGCCAGCATCCTGCTCGCGGCGCTGGCGACGTACGGGTTCTGGCGGCTGTCGCGCAGCCGCTGGGGCAGCGCGATGCGTGCGGTGAAGGATTCCGAGGTCGCGGCAGAGTCGGTCGGAGTCGACCCGGTGCGCATCAAGACCGGCGCCTTCGCCATCTCGGCGGTGTGCGCGGGGCTCGCCGGCGCGTTCTTCGCGCCGCTCTCCGGATTCGTCACGCCCTCGACCTTCGGCTTCTCGCAATCGATCCTGTTCGTCCTCGCGGTGATCATCGGCGGCGCCGGCGCGGTGGCCGGCCCGCTGGTGGGAGCGGCGATCGTGGTGCTGCTTCCGGAAGCGCTTGCCGGGCTGGCCGAGTACCGGCTGCTGTTCTTCGGCGCGTTGCTGCTCGGCGTGCTCTGGGTCGCGCCGGATGGCGTCGTCGGGCTGGCGCTGCGGCTCGTCGCCCGCAAAAGACTGCCGCGGACGGTCGGCTCGGGCGCCTTCGAGCTCGAGGTGCCGAGGCGCGCGGTGCTCGAGGTCGAGGAGCTCGGCATCGCGTTCGGCGGCCTCAAGGCCGCAAGCGATGTCTCGTTCGCCGCGCCGCCCGGGGAGATCACCAGCCTCATCGGTCCCAACGGCGCCGGCAAGACCACGGTGCTCAACATGCTCGGCGGCTTCTATCGCCCCGACGCCGGGGTCATCCGGCTGGGAGGCGTCGAGCTGCAGCGCAGGCCGGCATGGCGCATCGCGCGCGCCGGCGTCGCGCGCACCTATCAGACGACGCAGCTGTTCGGCTCGATGAGCGTGGCGGAGAACCTGCGCATTGCCGCGCGCGGCGGGGACACCGAGCAGCTGCTCGCCTTCGTGGGCTATGCCGGGGACGCCGACGCGCGCGCGGCGGATCTGCCGCACGTCGACAAGCGCCTGGTCGAGATCGCGCGCGCGCTCGCCACCCGCCCGGCGGCGCTGCTGCTCGACGAGCCGGCGGCCGGCCTGTCGCGCGCCGACAAGGAGCGGCTGGCCGCGCTGCTGCGCCGCATCGCGGCCAGCGGCATCGCGGTGGTCCTCGTCGAGCACGACATGTCGGTGGTGATGGAGATCTCGAATTCGGTGGTGGTGCTCGACGCCGGGGTGAAGATCGCCTCGGGCCCGCCCGCCGAAGTGCAGCGCGATCCGGCGGTGCGCAAGGCTTACCTCGGCGAGCAGCGAGCCCGGGGTCCTTCCCAGGGCAGGCCCCGGCAGGCTGGCGGCGGCGCGTCGCTCGATATCGGGAGGCTGCAAGCCGGCTACGGCGCAGAGCCCGTGCTGAAGGGAATCGATCTGCAGGTGCGCTCCGGCGAGCTGGTCGCGGTGCTCGGCGCCAACGGCGCCGGCAAGTCCACGCTGATGCGAGCCATCGCGGGTTTGCTGCGGCCGGTCACCGGCGGCATCGCTTTCGGCCCCGAGGACCTGGCGCGGCTTCCGGCGCACCGCATCGTCCCGTTCGGGCTGGTCCTCGTGCCGGAGGGAAGGCAGGTGTTCCCCGAGCTGTCGGTGCTGGACAACCTCCTGCTCGGCGCCTTCCGCCGCAAGGACAACCCGCGGCGCGATGTCGAGGACATGCTCGAGCGCTTTCCGCGCCTGCGCGAGCGCCTGCAGAGTCGCGCCGGCCTGCTCTCCGGCGGCGAGCAGCAGATGCTCGCGATCGCCCGCGGCCTGATGGCGCGCCCGCGGCTCCTGCTGCTCGACGAGCCTTCCCTCGGGCTGGCGCCGACCGTGATCAGCGATCTCTTCGCCGCGCTCGATCGGCTGCGTGCCGAGGCGGCCACCATCCTGCTCGTCGACCAGATGGCCGGGCTGGCGCTTTCTCTCGCCGACCGCGCCTATGTCATCGAGGGCGGCCGCATCGTGGCGAGCGGCAGTGCGGATGAAATCGCCCGCGATGGCCGGCTGGAAAAAGCGTATCTGGCATTAGACTCTCGGCACTGGTGAGATTCCGAATAAAAATCGAGGTCAGAGCCCGATTTCGAGCTATGCGATGTGATATACGGAACGATTCAACACAAATCAAGGAGAGGCATCATGTATCTGCGCCGGATTTCGCTTTTCCTTTTCGCCACCGCGTGGTCAATCTCCGCCGGTGCGGCGTCGGCCCCGGTCCCGCTGCAGAATAATGAGCGTGTTGCGATTTCCGTGCTCGACAAGACCAAGCTCAGCCTGGAAGCGGTCAAGAAAGCGATCGTCATGGGCGCAGCGAGCAGGCGTTGGAGAGTAGTGCAAGAAATCCCGGCCTCACTTCGGCTTTCGGTCATCAATTCTCGTCGGATCAGCGCAACCGTCGACATCAGCTACGACCTCGACGCGTACAGCATCAAGTACGTCTCCAGCGAGAATCTCAACTACGCCGTGCGCGACGGTGTTGAAACCATTCACCCTACCTACAATATGTGGCTGCGGTTTCTCATTCAGTCGATCAACGCCGAGCTGTTACGGATTTAGTCGCAATGGCCTTGTCGTACCTCTACCGGCCTTTCGTCCCGTTCGCCCTCCTCGGCGCCTTGCTTCTGTCGCCCGCAGCGCTGGCGCAGCAGAACCCGCAGGCGATCGGCTTTCCCGACGCGCCGGGCAAGGAAGTGCTGCTCAACAAGTGCTTCCAGTGCCACACGCCCGGCATGTGGAT
>WNGG01009712.1_pt1 | contig 10496 bp, 9 predicted proteins | sample 5400661 | NCBI WGS metagenome assembly WNGG01 (sample SAMN13153372, study PRJNA577476) | soil metagenome | isolation source: 100 cm soil or saprolite under Garry oak tree replicate 1 | place: USA:California | collected 2016-06-15
TCAGTGAGGCGCCCCGTGATGCTGGTGAAGGGATCCGTCGCGCTTCATCACGGCTGGAAGCTCGTTTGACCGCCGGCACCTATTGTTTCGGTACCGGTATCCGGGCAATGCGGCTCCGGGCATGCGTATCGGATCATATTGCGCTGCCGGTCGAGAGTAGAAATGAACATCGGACGATTGTGCTGATCGCAACGTGGTTGGTCAGACGAGAACAGCGGCGGCTCACCACGCTTGGGCGTCACATATCCCAACCGTTCGCTGAAACAGCGGTGGCAGAATTTATCGGTACAGCGGAAGAACTCAATGGAATAATCGGCACTGAACGGAGCAATGCAAGGCTCCATGGTCCGATAGTGTTTATCACAAAGAGGTAAAATGTCCGTCCGCATGGGCTGAGTCTAGCATTCGTGGTATGTCATATCAGTCCAACAGCCTCGTTTCAAGATGGCAGATTGTCAGAGGGATGTTTGTTCCCGAGATCGGAAACTCATATTTCGGCATAGGACGGCGAAATCCGTTTGTAACTCACGGAATCAGGGATTATTATCCCCGAAGTTTTTCTTGTCGCAGGAAACCGGCCGCAGGGAGCGATTTTCGGCATCATTATCAAATAACTGCGCAGTCTGCTACGCTACCAGCGCCTGGGCCAACCGGAATTATGAGAGGTGCTTATGAAGATCGCGCCCCCTGTCGTTACACTCCTGCTACTTTTTTGCGGTTTTCTGCTGGCTGAAAATAAGAAGGAAACCCCATCGCCTGCAAAACATCCTTCATCACCCAAGGCGGAGGACTGCGCTTCAGTCAATCGCAAATCAGCCTACGATCTTTCGCCGGCTTTGCCACACACACGCGCGGCTGCGAAGTTCTATGACGTGGATTATGCTGAACCGTATAATCACCCTCACGACCCCGTATGTCTCAGCGTGAAAGCGGGGGACGTTATAGTCTGGTACACAAGCAAACACAAACCTTTTGAGTTGAAAATTTCGCGAATGTCAGGGGACAATGACTGTCGATCACATCCCTTTGATACTTCGCCACCGTCTGCTCACGTCCTCGGCCATTATTCCGGTCCGCCTAGACCGAACACTGAAGGATGTGTTTATGCCGTGGAATTTGAGCGGGATGGGAAAACGGAGTCGGACCCCCACATCCGCATCGGACTCTGATGCATGACGTCGCTGCTTGAGCTAAATTGCGACCTCGAGACACAGACCGCGTAGCCGGGCTCTAATCGCCTGGAGAGGGAGACCTTTCCCGTATAATCATCAGCATTCGCCATGCCCTCCAGGCTCGACCAGATTGTGGCCACCACGCGCCGAAGAATCGCTCAATCCCGAGTGAAGGCCGATCTCCGCCTGCTGGAGAGGCAGGCTCAAGACCACATCCCGCGCGGCTTTCGGCGTGCCCTCGAGGCTAAGGGGCGCGGCAGCATTGCCATCATTGCGGAACTGAAAAAGGCTTCTCCATCGCGCGGATTGATTCGCGCCGACTTCGATCCGGCCACGCTCGCCCGTGAGTTGGAGGTTGCCGGCGCTGCCGCCTTATCGGTCTTGACGGACGAAGAATTCTTTCAGGGATCGCTGGAGAATCTTCAACTCGCGTCCGCGAGCACTCGGCTGCCGTGTCTGCGCAAGGATTTTATTGTGGACGAATTCCAGTTGCTCGAAGCCCGCGCCTACTGTGCCGATGCAGTTTTGCTGATCGTGGCTGCGCTGTCAGCGGCGGAGTTGAGCACCCTGGCCAACGCCGCACGGGATCAAGAACTGGATGCTCTCTGCGAGGTCCATGACGAAGAAGAATTACAACGCGCCGTGGACGCAGGCTGCGACCTAATCGGGGTAAACAGCCGCGATCTGCGAACCTTTACCGTGGACCTCGAAACCGCCTTTCATCTCGCGTCATTGATTCCGAAAAACGTAGTGAGTGTTGCCGAGAGCGGAATCCACTCCGGAGTGGATATCGCTCGCCTGCGCGCCGCCGGCTATCAAGCATTCCTGATGGGCGAATCGCTGATGAACGCGAAATCCCCCGGTGATGCGCTGCGCACGCTGATGGCAGAAGCAAGTAGCGGCCAGTGGTCAGTGGTCAGTGGTCAGTGAATCACGATCGACTCTGGAGAACGTACGGGCCACTGACCACTAGCCACTGACCACTTTTCCTATGACTTGGATAAAGATTTGCGGGATGACGAACGTGGAAGACGCGTTGCTGGCTGCTGATGCCGGGGCCGACGCGTTAGGATTCGTGTTCTACAAGCCGAGCCTGCGGAACATTGATCCCGAGAAGGTTCGTGCGATCGTTGCCCAACTGCCACCACAAGTTGAGAAGGTGGGCGTGTTCGTAGACGAATCTCCAGAGAACATTGCCGATATCGCGGACCGGGCGCAATTGACGGCTTTGCAATTGCATTTCAATTCCAGGTCCGCGGACCATGGCCTTCAGGGCTTATCTCCTGGAAATAAAAAAGTATATTTGGCGTTACCGGCCGCCCTGTTCCTGGACGCAGGAACCCAGTGGGGCGGCTCGAATCAAGGTTCGATCGCGTTTAGCGCGATTTTTCTGGATTCGGGTACATCGCAACAGCCAGGCGGGACGGGGAAAACTTTCGACTGGCAAAAAGCCGCACTCCTGGTCGAGGCTATGACCAAATCCGCAAAGGTAGTCGTAGCCGGTGGTCTGAATCCGCTCAATGTCGGCGAAGCTATTCGTATACTGAAACCCTGGGGTGTGGACGTCGCCTCCGGTGTTGAAGCAATCCCGGGCAAAAAGGATACGAAAAAAGTCCAAGCCTTCATTGCGGCGGTACGACGAAGCGAAACAAGTTAACCAATGGCAACTGCCACCATTCCGAGGGGGAAAAAAGACTCGACGAGAACGCCGGGCCGCTTCGGCGTTTATGGCGGACGCTACGTCCCTGAGACTCTGGTGTCAGCGCTCGAAGAACTTGAGCGCGCCTACGAAAAAGCGAAGCGGGATCGCAAGTTCCAGGCTCGTCTCGACGAACTGTTGCGCTCTTATGCCGGCCGTCCGACGCCGCTTTTCTTTGCCTGCAGGCTGACTGAAAAACTAGGCGGAGCGAAGATCTATCTTAAGCGCGAGGACCTTCTTCACACCGGCGCTCACAAAATCAACAACTGCCTGGGACAGGCTCTGCTTGCCGAACGTATGGGCAAGCGCCGGATCATCGCGGAAACCGGCGCCGGTCAGCACGGTGTCGCGACGGCGACGGTATGCGCCCTTTTTGGTTTCGAATGCGTCGTGTACATGGGCACCGAAGACATGCGGCGGCAGGAATTAAATGTCTTTCGCATGCGCCTGCTGGGGGCGGAAGTGCGCGGGGTCGAGTCCGGCTCTCGCACGTTAAAGGACGCGATCAACGAAGCCATGCGCGATTGGGTCACCAATGTGCGAACCACACATTACTTGTTGGGCAGCGTGTTGGGCGCGCATCCTTATCCCACCATGGTGCGCGATTTTCAAATAGTCATCGGACGCGAAGCTCGTGCGCAGATTCTGAATGCTGAAGGCCGGCTGCCGACCGCGATCATTGCATGTGTTGGTGGCGGGTCGAACTCCATCGGCATTTTTCATCACTTCATCAAGGACAAGCGGGTAAAACTCATCGGCGTAGAGGCCGGCGGTCGCGGCGAACTGCTGGGTGATCATGCTGCGCGTTTTCGCGGAGGCTCTCCGGGCGTGCTGCAAGGAACGTTTTCCTACGTATTGCAAGACGACGCGGGCCAGATCGCGAATACGCACTCCGTATCTGCTGGACTGGATTATCCCTCGATTGGCCCCGAGCACGCCTGGCTCAAAGATACTGGCCGGGCCGAGTACGTCCCTGCATCCGACGAGGAGGCGCTGGAGGGTTGCACTCTGTTAGCTCGGACCGAAGGCATCATCCCTGCGCTCGAATCCGCACACGCCATAGCCGAGGCGGCTAAGCGAGCCCCGAGAATGAAGAAATCAGAAATCGTGATCGTGAACGTTTCCGGACGCGGAGACAAGGACATGGGGATCTTGAGGAAGACTTTGAACCTGGAGTGAGGAAAGTACGAAGTACGATTTACGAGGTACGACTTACGAAGTACGATTGTTGATTTTTGATTGGTGATTGTTTGATTCTGGAGCCAAGCTGCTCGTGGTTTTGCTCTTAAATCGTCAATCGAAAATCGTACTTCGTACATTCTTTCAATCAACAATCAAGAATCACCAATCAACAATACCCGTGTCCTTATCGTTCCAAAAACGTCCCGCTCTGATCGCCTACGTTACTTGCGGCGATCCCGACCTCGCCACAACATGCGCTATCGTGCTGGCGGCGATCGAGGCGGGAGCAGACATTATTGAACTCGGTGTCCCTTTCAGCGATCCCGTGGCAGACGGTCCGGTAATCCAGCGAGCCAGCGAACGGGCGCTACGCCATGGAACCTCGCTTGAGCAAGTGCTAAAGCTGGGAAAAGAAGTGCGTAACAAATCGCGGGCAGGATTGATTATTTTTTCGTACCTGAACCCGATCCTGCGTATGGGACTATCCAAATTCAGCGCAGCACTGGAAGACGCTGGCATCGACGGCGCGTTGATTACCGACCTGCCCGCGGAAGAAGCAGGAGACTATCTGCGCGAGATGCGAAAGCGACGTTTGGACACAGTATTTCTTGCCGCGCCTACCAGCCCTGACGATCGACTGAAGCAGATTGCCAAGGCGTCTACCGGATTTGTCTATGCGGTTTCCCGCACCGGGGTCACCGGGGCTCGAAAACAGTTGCCGGAGGATGCGCGGGAACTGGTTCGCCGCGTGCGCCGTCATACGAAACTCCCCATTGCCGTGGGGTTCGGCATCTCCAACGCGGAACAATTCGCCGCGGTGGGAGAATTTGCCGAAGCGGCGGCAGTGGGCAGTGCCATTGTGGAGACTATTGAGCGCAATCCAGGAAAAGAACCGCAGGCTGTGGCACAATTTGTGCGACAGTTATTGGCCGACAATTCCCAGTTTTCAGCCAAGCAAGGCCAACGGTAATCGAAAGAGAACCTTTTGACCTTTCAACTGGGAGCCGAGATCTAAAAGCTGACGGCGCTTATGGACATCGCAGATTGGCGCAAGAAAATCGACGAACTCGACCGCCGCCTGGTGGAACTGCTGAATCAGCGGGCGCAGGCTGCCCATGAAATTGGAAAACTCAAGCGCAATGCCGGTATGCCGATCTATGAACCCGATCGTGAGCAAGCGGTTTTTGGCAATGTTCGGAAATTGAATCAGGGACCGCTGCCCGATCGTGATTTGCTGCTCATTTACGAACGCATTATGGATGTGATGCGTCAGATCCAGAAAGAGGAAATCGCGCCTCAGGCTGCTGAAGAGCTTGGCGCGACGGAATTAGATTCAGAGGTAAATGATTAAGACCGGGAGCTAACTGAGCCTATAGCGGCACCCTACTTATGATTGTTGCAATGCAAGACACGGCGACTGAAGAGCAGATCCAGCATGTCATCGAGCATCTGGTGCGAATGGGTTTCTCCGTGCACCGCACCACCGGTGAGCGGCAAACGGTGCTGGCGGCAGTGGGCGCGCGCATTGATTTCGATATCCGAAATCTCGAAGTGCTCAATGGCGTGCAGCAGGTTCACCGCATCAGCGAACCCTACAAGCTGGCGGGACGCGGCTTTCGTCCCGACGGGACTGTCATCGAATTTTCTAACGGACTGAAGATCGGCGCCGACGAAGTCGTAGTCATGGCGGGCCCGTGTTCCGTGGAATCGCGCGAGCAACTATTCACCGTTGCGGAGCTGATATGCAAAGCAGGAGCCCGCGTGTTGCGCGGGGGCGCCTTTAAACCGCGCAGTTCGCCATACTCTTTTCAGGGCATGGGCGAACAAGGACTGAAATTGTTGCGAGAGGCAGGCGATCGTTTCAACATGCTGGTGATCAGCGAAGTCATGGAGATTTCGCAAATCCCTCTCATGCTGCCTTACGTGGATATCCTGCAAGTAGGCGCACGCAATATGCAGAACTTCAATTTGTTGCGTGAGCTGGGCAAGGTCAAAAAGCCGGTGCTGCTCAAGCGCGGCATCGCCGCTACCCTCGAAGAGTTGCTGCTTTCGGCGGAATACATCATGGCCGGCGGCAACTACGACGTAATTCTGTGCGAGCGCGGCATTCGGACCTTCGAGACCTATACGCGCAATACCCTGGATATCTCCGCTATCCCGATCATCAAGAAGTTGTCTCATCTGCCTATGACTTCCGATCCATCGCATGGGACGGGACGCCGTGACAAAGTTGCGCCCATGGCTCGCGCATCGGTAGCGGCCGGTGCGGACGCGCTCCTGATTGAGGTGCATCATGATCCGGACAAAGCGCTTTCCGATGGCGCCCAATCTCTCTTCCCGGAGCAGTTCCGCACTTTGATGGATGAGCTGCGTATGATCGCTCCCGCGGTACACCGAAAGATCGCTTAATCCTAAACTTCAAGGCGCGCTTGTGTTGGCGCGATAGAGCACTATCGGTAGCACGAAAACTTCATGGCTATTCGCCAGATCACAATCATCGGAACCGGCTTGATTGGCGGCTCGTTCGGATTGGCTTTGAAGAAACGTCGCTTCCGGGGACGCATTGTGGGCTGCGACCGCGAGTCGGTCCTCAAACGTGCGCAAAAACTCGGCGTCATCGATGCGGGCGAGGGCAATCCGCTGAAAGCCGTTCACGGCAGTCAGATTGTTCTGCTGGCCACCCCTGTCGGCGCGATTATCGAGTTGATCGAGCGTTTGGGCCCGACGCTTTCACCACAAACGTTGCTTACAGACGTTGGTAGCACCAAGGCAGAAATCCTTTCACGTGCGAAAAAGATTTTCGCCAACAACACGAAAGTTCGTTTTCTCGCGGGACACCCCATGGCCGGGAAAGAGCATGCTGGCGTGGAATTCGCCGACCCAGATTTATTTCAGGGTGCGGCCTGGCTGGTGACTCCGTCGCCGGGACAGAATGTGCACGACGGGCTTAGTGGAGAATTTCTCAAGTGGGTGAAGAAAATCGGCGCGCGCATTTCCACCATCGATGCCGAGGAGCACGATCAGCTCTGCGCCTGGATCAGTCACCTGCCGCAGTTGATATCCACCGCGCTTGCCGCCCTTCTCGTGGATGAATACGGCAACAAACCAATGCTCGAAGTTGGAGGCCGCGCGCTACACGAAATGACGCGTATTTCGGGTAGTCCATACAGTATGTGGCGCGACATCGCTCTCACCAACAAGAAAAACATTCAGCAAACTCTACTCAAACTGGAGCAGCGTCTTGCCCATCTCCGGGAGAATCTGGATACCCGGGAGTTGGCCATGGAGTTCGAACGCGCCCATCGCTTGCGGGATACCTCGCGGCCTGGAAAAAAGAAATAGAGTTCTAGCTTTGCAATCAACAATCAAAAATCACAAATCGACAATTTCATTTAAAATCTCTCGCTTATGCACAAGGTAGTCGGCAGCGCCGACGAGGCTATCCGCGATGTCTCCGACGGCGCCACCATCATGGTGGGCGGCTTCGGCTTGTGCGGCATTCCGGAGAATCTGATCCGCGCCCTGGTCCGCAAGGGTGTTAAGAATCTCACCACCATCAGCAATAATGTGGGCGTGGACGGCTTTGGCATGGGCCTGCTGCTTGCGGCGGGACAGATTCGGAAACACATCGGCACCTATGTCGGCGAGAACAAACTGTTGGAACAAATGGTGCTGAAAGGTGAGATAGAACTCGATCTCGTTCCCCAAGGAACTTTCTCCGAGCGAATTCGTGCCGCCGGAGCGGGTATTCCCGCGTTCTTCACCCCAACGGGAGTTGGCACCCTGGTGGCTGAGAAGAAAGAAACTCGCGAGTTCGACGGCCGGACATATTTGATGGAACGCGCCCTGAAAGCCGACTTCGCCTTCATCAAAGCCTGGAAAGGCGACAAATGGGGCAACCTTGTCTATCGCAAAACAGCACGAAATTTCAATCCCATGATGGCAACCGCCGCCACGGTAACGATTGCGGAAGTTGAGCATCTGGTCGAAGTAGGAGAACTGGAACCCGACTTGATTCATACTCCCAGCGTGTTCGTGAACCGAATTTTCCAGGGAGAATTGTTCGAGAAACGTATTGAAAGAAGAACGGTAAGGAAAGTGGCTAGTGGCTAGTGGAAAACGGGACAATAACAAGAACTCGATTCACTAGCCACTGACCACTAGCCACTGCTTATGTCTAGTCCACCAACAATCTCGAAAGACGTTGAAAAGCGCGAGCGCATCGTAAAGAGAATTGCTCTTGAGTTGCGGGATGGCTTCTACGTCAACCTCGGTATCGGAATGCCTACGCTCGTCGCCAATCACGTCCCCCCAAATATGGATGTGATTCTGCAAAGCGAGAATGGCATGCTGGGCATCGGCCCTTTCCCCGTCGAAGGCCAGGAAGACGCGGACCTCATCAATGCCGGCAAGGAAACGGTGAGCGAGATGGCGGGCACAGCTTATTTCTCCAGCGCCGATTCGTTCGCCATGATCCGCGGCGGCCACGTTGACCTGAGTGTGCTCGGCGCCATGGAAGTGGACGAGCAGGGCAACCTCGCTAATTGGATGATTCCCGGCAAGACGGTCAAGGGTATGGGCGGAGCCATGGATCTGGTTGCGGGCGCGCGGCGTGTGATCGTGGCCATGGAGCACACCACGAAAGATTCTCAACCCAAAATTCTGAGAAAATGCACGCTGCCGCTAACTGGCGTGAAGGTTGTGGACACAATCGTCACGGAAATGGCTTTCATTCGAGTGACGCCCGCCGGTCTTCTACTGGAAGAAATCGCGCCCGGAGTGACCGCGGAAGATGTACAACGCGCTACCGAGCCCAAGCTGATTCTCAGCCCCAATCTAAAAACCATGGGCGATTGAAGGAATTCCTTCGTGTACTTCGTGTCCTTGGTGGTTAAAGATTTTATCTACTGACCGCCGCTCATACTTTTCATCCGCGCCGCCTCGAACTCGTCACCCTTTTCCCATCCCACCAGATTCGGCATGTTGGCGGCCTGCCATCCCAAGGCAAAACCGAACCGTGCCATCGCTGCGTCTCCGGTGAAGTCCATTTCTGGAAGATATTCGTCACTCGGCTGATGATAGTGTTTCGCAGTGAATTCGTCTGCCTGCTGCATCCCCCACGCCACGTCGTGGCCTTTGTATTTCATCCCTTCATTTACGGAGAATGCGGGGATCCCCACGCGTGCCAGACTGAAGTGGTCTGAGCGGTAGTAGTGTCCAGCCTCGGGACGCGCATCCGGACGGATGTTCAGGCGAAACTCCTTGGCCAACGCCTGCACTATGGGATAAAACGTCGTGCGCTCCGATCCCGACACTTCGACTTCCTCGGGAGAGCCGAGTGGAGGAACGTCGTCATAATTAAGATCCAGAGCAATCTTGCCAGCGGGTATGGGAGGGTGTTTTCCCAGATACTCAGAGCCCAGCAATCCCTGTTCTTCGGCTGTGACCGCAGTAAACAGAATGGACCGCCGTGACTTTTGCGTTGCCAAACTGAAAACGTTAGCCAGTTCCAGAAGAATGCCGCAGCCAGTTGCGTTGTCGTTGGCTCCGTTGTAAATGTTGTCCCCCGACATGTCGGGGCGCATGCCGAGATGATCATAATGAGCCGTGTACATAACGGCTTCATCTTTCAATTTGCGATCGGCACCGGGCAACATTGCGATCACGTTATTGGATTCGAATGGACGAACCTTGCTGACCATATGCGCTTTCAACTTCGCCGACAGCGCTATCGGACGGAAATCGCGCGACTGCGCGTCCGCCATCATCTTGTCGAGATCCATCCCCGAGTTTGCCGCCAACTGTTTCGCGACATCGAGTTGTATCCATGACGCAACTTTCAGCTTGGGCGTGCCATCAAGTTTCAGAAATGATTTCTCGCCTGAGTTGGAATTGCGTACCACTTCCCAGGGATAACTCGCCATATCGGTGCGGTGAATCAGGATCGCGCCCACCGCGCCTTTGCGTGCGGCTTGCTCGTATTTGTATGTCCAGCGCCCATAATAGGTCAGCGCCTTGCCCTTGAAGAATTTTGCATCGTCAGACGACGGCTCATTCACCAACATGAGCAGAACTTTGCCTTTGACGTCCGCGAGCTTGTAATCATCCCAGTTATATTCCGGCGCCTCAATTCCATAACCGACGTAGACGATTTCGGCATTGACGTCCGACTGGGACTGCTGAGTCTGATCGTAGGCCACGTATTGGTCGAGCACCTTTAGGTCGTTCGCTCCACCTTTGGCGGGAACGAACGCAAACGTAGTCGCAGGTTGCGGCGTGATGCCCACCATGGGAACTTTTTGCATATAGGCTCCGTTGTCGCCTGCCGGCTTCAGACCGTAAAGCGCGAATTGTGTGGCGATGTATTGAGCCGCAATGTCTCCACCCCGCTGGCCGGTGCCGCGGCCTTCGAGCAGATCGTCCGAAAGAAAACGGACGTGGGC
>WNGG01009713.1_pt1 | contig 10495 bp, 11 predicted proteins | sample 5400661 | NCBI WGS metagenome assembly WNGG01 (sample SAMN13153372, study PRJNA577476) | soil metagenome | isolation source: 100 cm soil or saprolite under Garry oak tree replicate 1 | place: USA:California | collected 2016-06-15
AACATCAATTGACGATGGAAATGCTTAAGGCGCGCGCGGGGATCGATCTCGTCCATGTCCCGTATCGCGGCGGCGCGCCGGCGACCACGGCCACCATGGCGGGCGAGGTCGCCGCGATGTTTTCCGGGACTTCTTCCGCGCCGCAGATCCGTGCCGGCAGGCTGCGCGCGCTTGCCGTCGCCGGCGCCAAGCGCTCGCCCACGTTCCCCGAGTTGCCGACGATCGGCGAGTTCTACCCGGGGTTCGAGAACTCGATCTGGCTCGGACTGTTCGGGCCGGCCGGGCTGTCCGAGGACGTGCTCAACCGGTTGAGAAGCGAAGTGCGCCGCGCGCTCGAGTCGCCCGAGGTCAGGCAGAAGCTCGTCGGCAGCGGCAGCCTGGAGACGCTGCTCCTGTCGCCGCAGGAGTTCGAAGCGCTGATTCGGCGCGACTACGAACGATTCGGCACGCTCATCAAGGAAGTCGGCATCAAGGCTGACTAGATCTTGAAGCTTTCCAGGGTCTCGGGTGCGAACAGTTCTTCCACCGCCAGCCGCCTGAGGCAGACGCCCTGCTCGAAGCCGTATTGCAGGAACGCTTCAAGCGTCGGCCGGTTCGGCGCCACGCCGTAAGGCCAGAAATCCTCGCCCGCGATCTCGCGCCACTGCCGCACGTGATCGGGCACCCAGGGCAGCGGCAGATGCGACAGGCCGAACTCGCTCACCCGCGCGAGGCTCGCGCGCTTCGCCTCGGCGAACGCCTGGTAGAGGTTCATCGCGACCCAGCGGTCGCGCTCGTAGACGTTCTTGCGCAGCACCAGCACGTGCATGATCGGGAAGATGCGCGTCGTCTTCCAGTACTCGCGCTCGACCGCGCGGTAATCCTCGAACAGCCGCGGCGCATCCAGCGCGCGCGCCGAGATCACCGCGTCGAGCTCGCCCTTGGCGAGCATGTCGATGAGCGTGCGATCGGCAAGCGCGGCGATCCTGACGCCCTGCGGCAGCTTGAGCTCCACCTTCTCGATGCGCCCGGGCTCGCGCAGCCCCGCCTGGAACCAGCTGATGCGCGCGAGATCGACGCCGTATTCGTGCTGCAGCAGCCCGCGCACGTAAAGTCCCGCGGTCTGCGCCCATTCCGGAATCCCCACCCGCCGGCCTTCGAGGTCCTTGGGAGTCCTGATGCTCGAGTTTTTTCCGAGGTAGATGGCGGAATGGCGGAACACGCGCGACAGGAACACCGGCAGCGCGATGATCTCGGGGCGCTCCTCCGACATCATCGACACCACCTTGCCGAACGACATCTCGGAGATGTCCCACTCGCGGAACTTCGTGAAGCGGAAAAATATTTCCTCGATCGGCAGCTCGAGCGTGACCAGGTCGATGCCCTGCGGCCGCAGGCCGCGCACATGATCGTAGGCGTTGAGGGCGAGGCTGAGCGGCAGGTTCATCGTGATAGTATGCAGCTTCCAGCGCGATGCCCAATATCCGTCTCCCAGACGGCTCGACGAAGTCGTTTCCCGCACCCGTAAGCGTCGCCGAGATCGCAGCCTCGATCGGTCCCGGACTCGCGCGCGCCGCGCTCGCCGGAAAAGTGAACGGCAGGCTGGTCGACACCAGTCACCGCGTCGCATCTGATGCCGAGGTGGCGATCGTCACCGAGCGCGACCCCGAGGCAGTCGAAATCCTGCGGCATTCGAGCGCGCACCTGCTGGCGCACGCGGTGAAGGAGCTCTATCCGGATGCGCAGGTCACGATCGGCCCGGTGATCGAGAACGGCTTCTACTACGATTTTTCGTACAAGCGGCCGTTCACGCCAGAAGATCTCGCGGCGATCGAGAAGAAGATGGCGGAAATTTCAAAAAAAGATTTTCCCGTGGTGCGGAAAGTCATGCCCCGCGATCAGGCGGTGGCGCTGTTTGCTTCCGTGGGAGAAAAATACAAGGCCGAGATCATCGCCTCGATTCCGCAAGGCGAGACCATTTCGCTCTACCAGCAGGGAAACTTCATCGACCTGTGCCGCGGGCCGCACGTACCCTCGACCGGCAAGCTGAAGGTGTTCAAGCTGATGCGCGTCGCCGGGGCGTACTGGCGCGGCGACTCGAAGAACGAGATGCTCCAGCGCATCTACGGCACCGCGTGGGCGAAGCAGGAGGAGCAGGACGCCTATCTGAAGATGCTCGAGGAAGCCGAGAAGCGCGACCACCGGCGCCTCGGCACGCAGCTCGATCTGTTCCACATGCAGGAGGAGGCGCCCGGCCTCGCGTTCTGGCATCCGAAGGGCTGGGTGCTGTGGCAGGCGGTCGAGCAGTACATGCGCCGCGTCTACCGCGACCACGGCTACCTGGAGGTGCGCGGGCCGCAGATCCTCGACGTCGGCCTCTGGAAGCGCACCGGCCACTGGGACAATTTTCGCGAGAACATGTTCTTCACCGCGTCGGAGAACCGCGACTACGCGCTCAAGCCGATGAACTGCCCGGGGCACATCCTGATTTACAACAAGGGCGTGCGCAGCTATCGCGACCTGCCGCTGCGCTACGGCGAGTTCGGCTCATGCCACCGCAACGAGCCTTCCGGCGCGCTGCACGGGCTGATGCGCGTGCGCGGTTTCGTGCAGGACGACGGCCACATCTTCTGCACCGAGGACCAGATCCTCGACGAGTGCGTGGCGTTCACCGGGCTCCTGCAGAAGGTCTACCGCGATTTCGGCTTTACGGACGTCATCTACAGGATCGCCACGCGGCCGGCGAAGAGGATCGGCTCCGACCAGGCCTGGGACAAGGCAGAAAAGGCGTTGCTCGAAGCACTGGAAAAATCGAGACTCACGTTCTCATTGGTGCCAGGCGAGGGTGCGTTCTACGGACCGAAGATCGAGTATTCGCTGAAGGACGGTCTCGGCCGCGTCTGGCAGTGCGGCACCATGCAGGTCGACTTCAGCATGCCGGGCCTGCTCGGCGCCGAGTACGTCGGGGAAGACAACGCGCGCCACGTGCCCGTCATGCTGCACCGCGCGATCGTCGGCTCGATGGAGCGCTTCATCGGCATCCTGATCGAGCATTACGCGGGCGCTTTTCCGCTGTGGCTCGCGCCGCAGCAGGTGGTCGTCCTGAATATCACCGAACGCCACGCCGCTTATGCCGATGCAATAAAAGAACATCTCTTGAAACAGGGGGTTAGGGCGTTTTCGGATTTGCGAAACGAGAAAATCTCCTATAAGATTCGCGAACATAGCTTGCAGAAACTGCCCTACCAATTGGTGGTCGGGGACAAGGAAATGCAAGCGAATACGGTGGCCGTGCGCACGCGCGGCGGCGAAGACCTCGGGGCGATGTCGCTCGATGCCTTCACCGCGCGCCTCCAAGCCGAGGCGAACGCGAAGTAGCACGGCTGTTTTTTTCACCCAAAGAGGAGCTTTTCACACATCGCACTCGAGAGATCGCAACGCATCAACCGGGAAATCACCGCCCCGGAGGTGCGCCTGGTAGCGGAAAACGGTGACCAGCTCGGCATAGTGGCGGTCGAAGAGGCACTGCGGATGGCCGAGGAGCAGAACGTGGATCTGGTGGAGATCGCGCCGCTCGCGAACCCACCGGTGTGCAAGCTGATGGACTACGGCAAGTTCCGCTACCGCGAGCAGAAAAAGGCGCACGAGGCGAAGCTCAAGCAGAAGCAGATCCAGGTCAAGGAAATCAAGTTCCGGCCCGGCACCGACGAGGGCGACTACCAGATCAAGCTCGGCAAGCTGGTGCAGTTCCTCGAAGAGGGGGACAAGGCGAAGGTGACGTTGCGCTTCCGCGGGCGCGAGATGGCGCACAAGGAATTCGGCGAGCGGCTGCTCGAGCGCGTGAAAAAGGACCTGGATGCGGTGGGGCTGGTAGAGCAGTTTCCGCGGCTCGAGGGACGGCAGATGGTGATGGTGCTGGCGCCGAAGAAGAAGGCGGCGCCGGTGAAGGCAAAGGCAGCAAAACCGAAAAAGCTCGCGGCGGCGAAACCCGCTGCGGCGTCAGGCTAGAACAGGAGCAGTCATGCCGAAGATGAAGTCGAAACGCGGCGCCGCGAAGCGGTTCAAGATACGCGCGGGCGGCAGCATCAAGCGCGCCAGCGCTTATATGCGCCACATCCTCACGAAGAAGAGCACCAAGAGGAAGCGCCACCTGCGCCGCGCCACCGCGGTGGACCAAACCAACAAGCGGCAGATCCGCGCGATGCTGCCGTACTCGTCGTAGGGAGCGCGCCATGCCGAGAGTGAAGCGTGGAGTCACGGCGCGCGCGCGCCACAAGAAGGTCTTCAAGCAGGCGAAGGGCTATCGCGGCCGCAGGAAGAACGTCTACCGGGTCGCCAAGCAGGCGGTGATGAAGGCGGGGCAATATGCCTACCGCGACCGCCGGCAGAGGAAGCGCACGTTCCGCGCGCTGTGGATCGCGCGCATCAACGCCGCGGTGCGCGAGCTGGGAATGAACTACTCGAGCTTCATGGCCGGACTGAAGCGGGCGCAGATCGACATCGACCGCAAGGTGCTGGCCGACCTCGCGGTGATGGACAAGCCGGCGTTCGCGAAGATCGCGAGCCAGGTGAAGGCGAGCCTCGCCCACTGAAGTTGCAGGCGCTCGAGGGCATCGTTTCTCGCGCGACCGCCGACTTCGGCGCGGCGGGCGACCCGGCGTCGCTCGAAAACGCCAAGGCGCGCTATCTCGGGAAATCGGGAGAGCTGTCCGCCTTCCAGTCCTCGCTACGTTCGCTTCCCGCAGAGGAAAGAAAAACGGCGGGCGCAGCCTATAACGCGGCCAAGCAGCGCATCGAGGCCGCGCTCGAGGCGCGCCGCGCGGCGCTCGCGGGCGCCCGGCTCGCCTCGCGCCTCGCGGAGGAGGCGCTCGACATCACGCTGCCCGGCCGCGGCCGCGGCCGCGGCGGCATCCACCCCGTGACGCGAACCTCGCAGCGCATCGAGCGCATCTGGCGCTCGCTCGGCTTCGAGGTCGCCGACGGTCCGGAGATCGAGACCGACTGGTACAACTTCACCGCGCTGAACAATCCCGCGAACCATCCCGCGCGCTCGATGCAGGACACGTTTTACGTCGACCTGAAGGACCGCGAGGGGCTGTCGCTGGTGCTGCGCACGCACACCAGCCCGATGCAAGTGCGCTACGCGCGCATGCACAAGCCTCCCATCAAAGTAATCGCCCCGGGGCGAACCTACCGGGTGGATTCCGACGCGACGCATTCGCCGATGTTCCACCAGGTCGAGGGTCTGTGGATCGACGAGCACATCAGCTTCGCCGACCTGAAGGGCGTGTACAGCGATTTCCTGCACCGCTTCTTCGACAATGACGATCTCGAAGTGCGCTTCCGGCCTTCGTTTTTCCCCTTCACCGAGCCCTCGGCCGAGATCGATCTAAGGTTCAACAGCGGCACGCTGAAGGGCAGATGGCTCGAGATTTCGGGCGCAGGCCAGGTGCATCCCGTAGTGGTGCGCAACTTCGGGCTCGACGCCGAGCGCTACATCGGCTTTGCGTTCGGCTCCGGGCTGGAAAGACTCACCATGCTGCGCTACGGCATCGACGACCTGCGCCTGTTCTTCGACGGCGACCTGCGCTTCCTGGAGCAATTCTCGTGAACGTTCCGGAAAGCTGGCTGCGCAGTTTCTGCAATCCTTCCATTTCAGGGAAGCAACTCGCGGATCGCCTGACCATGGCCGGCGTGGAGGTCGAGTCCTATGAGCCGGTGCCCGGGCTAGGCGACCATGTGTTCACCCTGAAACTCACCCCAAACCGCGCCGATTGCCTCTCAGTGCTGGGCGTGGCGCGCGAAGTTGCTGCGATCACCGAAGCGAAACTGAAAGTGCCGGAAATAAAACCGGTCCTGGCGAAGAGTAAAGCGAAACATCCGGTCAAGCTGACGAACCCCGAAGGCTGCGGGCGCTTCACGGGGCGCGTCATCCGCAACGTCGATGCGGCAGCGCCGACGCCGGGCTGGATGCGCCGCCGCCTGGAGCGCGCAGGGCAGCGCTCGATCTCTGCGCTCGTCGACGTGACCAACTACGTGATGCTCGAGCTCGGACGCCCGCTGCACGTGTACGACCTCGACAAGCTGCGCGGCCCGATCGAAGTGCGCTGGGGCCGCAAGGCGGAGAAGGTGCTGCTGCTCAACGAGCAGGAGGTCGAGGTCGACGAGACGGTGCTGTGCATCACCGACGACTCGGGCGTGATCGGGCTCGGCGGCATCATGGGCGGGGAGAGCACCAAGGCCGACGCGGCCACCAAGCACATTTTCCTCGAGTCGGCGTTTTTCTTTCCCGACGCCGTGGCCGGGCGCGCGCGGCGCTACAACTTCGCGAGCGACGCCTCGCATCGCTTCGAGCGCGGCGTGGATTTTGCGAACAACGTGCAAGGAATCGAGCGAGCCACGCGACTGATCCTCGAGGTTTGCGGCGGGGAGCCGGGCCCGACGCTCGACAAGGTGGCGCGGCTGCCGAAGCGCAAGCCCGTGCGCATGCGGGTGGCGCGCGCGCAAAAGGTCCTGGGGGTGTCCATCTCGGCGGTCGAAATGCGCCATGTCCTGACGCGGCTCGCACTGCCGGTCAAGCGGGAAAAGGACGCGCTGAGCGTGGTGCCGCCGTCGTATCGCTTCGACCTCGCGATCGAGGAGGACCTGATCGAAGAAGTGGCGCGCATCTACGGCTTCGAGCGCATCGCGGCGCATCCGCCGCGCGTCGCGGCCACGCTGCTGCCGGTTCCGGAGGCGAAGAGGTCATTGCACGTATTGCGCGAGCGCCTGGCAGCGACCGACTACCGCGAGGTGATCAATTTCAGCTTCGTCGCGCCGGGCTGGGAAGCCGACTTCGCCGGCGAGCACGACCCCATTCGCCTGCTGAACCCGCTCGCCAGCCATCAGTCGGTGATGCGTACCAGCCTGATCGGCTCCCTGATCGAAGTGGTGCGCAAGAATCTTTCCAGGAAAGTTCCGCGCATCCGGGTGTTCGAAGTCGGGCGCATTTTCCTGCGCGATGCCGCGGCGCCGGAAGGCCCGCTATCGGTGGCGGGCGTGCGCCAACCGGTGCGCATCGGCGCCGCCGCATACGGCACGGCGCTCGAGGAGCAGTGGGGAGTGCCGGCGCGCAAGGTCGACTTCTTCGACGCCAAGGCGGACCTCGAAAATCTCGTGGCGCCGCTGTCCTTGCGCTGCGAAGCCGGCACGCATCCGGCCTTTCATCCGGGCCGCTCGGCGCGCGTGCTGGTCGACGGCCGGCCGGCGGGCTGGCTCGGCGAGCTGCATCCCAAATGGCAGCAGAGGTACGAGTTGCCGCAGGCGCCGGTGCTGTTCGAGCTCGATGCCGAGGCACTCGAATCGGTGCCGCTTCCCCAAGTCACGGTGCCCTCGCGCTACCCCCCGGTGGTGCGCGACATGGCGCTGCTGGTTGATGCCGCGGTCGCCGCTGAGGCCCTGCTGGAGGCCATGACAGCCGAAAAACCGGCTATCGTGAGCCAGGTCGAGGTGTTCGACTTGTACCAGGGTCCGAGCCTCCCCGCCGGGAAAAAAAGCCTTGCTTTCCGGGTAGTTATGCAAGATACTGAACGCACCCTCACGGATGCAGAGGCGGATGCAGCCCGCGATGCGCTGGTGGCACTGCTGGGCCGCAGGTTCTCTGCAACTCTCCGTACATAAAAGGGAAAAAGGCGTTCAGGGGAGCGGATGATGACGTTGACGAAGGCCGAGCTGGCCGACCTCCTTTTCGAGAAGGTCGGCCTGAACAAGCGCGAGGCCAAGGACATGGTCGAGGCCTTCTTCGAGGAGATCCGCGGGGCGCTCGAGCGCGGCGAAAGCGTCAAGCTCTCCGGCTTCGGCAACTTCCAATTGCGCGACAAGCCGCAGCGTCCCGGCCGCAATCCGAAAACCGGCGAGGAAATCCCGATCAGCGCCCGCCGCGTCGTCACCTTCCACGCCAGCCAGAAGCTCAAGGCCATGGTCGAGAAAGCCCGCCATGGAGCAAAGCCGCAGGAAAGCTGAACTTCCTCCGATCCCAGCCAAGCGCTACTTCACCATCGGTGAAGTGAGCGAGCTATGCGGGGTGAAGCCGCACGTCCTGCGCTACTGGGAGCAGGAGTTCACGCAGCTGAAGCCGGTGAAGCGGCGCGGCAACCGGCGCTACTACCAGCATCATGAAGTGCTGCTCATCCGCCGTATCCGCGAGCTGCTGTACGAGGAAGGCTTCACGATCAGCGGCGCGCGCAATCGTCTGGACAATGCGCGCCTCGACAACTCGTTCGGGCAAGAGGAGAAGCCCGAAGCGCCGCTGCGCAACGCCCGCCCGGGCGGCGCGCCAGGCGTCGATGTCGCCGCGATCAAGCGCGAGCTGCGTGCCGTTTTAGACCAGCTTCGCGGGTAGAATCGTTCCCCTCGGGGCGTAGCGCAGTCTGGTAGCGTACCGGCATGGGGTGCCGGTGGTCGTGAGTTCAAATCTCACCGCCCCGACCAATTTCTTGCCCCGCGTAGAATCCCGGCGGTGCGCATCCTCGTGTCCAACGACGACGGCTACTTCGCGCCGGGGATCACGCTGCTCGCCGAGGCGCTGCGCCAGCTCGGCGAGGTGACCGTAGTCGCCCCGGAGCGCGACCGCTCCGGTGCCTCCAATTCGCTCACGCTCGACCGGCCGCTCGCCGTGCGGCGCGCGCCCAACGGCTATTTCGCCGTCAACGGCACGCCGACCGACTGCGTGCACATCGCCGTCACCGGCCTGCTCGATTTCATCCCCGACGTGGTGGTCTCGGGCGTCAACCTCGGCGCCAACATGGGCGACGACACAATCTATTCCGGCACCGTGGCGGCGGCGGTCGAAGGCTACCTGCTCGGCATCCCGTCTCTCGCGCTTTCGCTCGCGAGCAAGGCGGGCGAGCACTTCGAGAGCGCGATCGGCATCGCGCTACAGATGGTCGAGCGACTGCGGCGCACGCCGTTCGGCGAGCCGGTGGTGCTCAACGTCAACGTGCCCGATGTGGCGCCGGAAATGCTGCGCGGCTTCGAGGCGACGCGCCTGGGCAAGCGCCACAAGGCCGAGCCGGTGGTGAAGATCGAGACGCCGCGCGGCGAGACCGCTTACTGGATCGGCCCCGCCGGCGGCGCCGCCGACGCCGGTCCCGGAACCGATTTCCATGCCGTCGATCACGGCCGCGTTTCGGTGACCCCGCTGCGCATGGATCTCACGCACAACACCCAGCTCGCGCGCGCCAGGGAATGGCTGGCCGGATGAGGAACGCGCCCGGGATCGGCATGACGTCGCAGCGTACTCGGGGCCGCATGGTGGAAAGGCTGCGCGACAGCGGCATCGGCGACGCCAGGGTGCTCGCCGCGATGGCGGCCGTGCCGCGGCATCTGTTCGTCGAGGAGGCGCTCGCCAGCCGCGCGTACGAGGACAGCGCGCTGCCGATCGGCTTCCGGCAGACCATCTCCCAGCCGTACGTGGTCGCCCGCATGATCGAAGCATTGATTGAAAACAAGACTGCAAGAAAAGTCTTGGAGGTCGGCACCGGATGCGGATATCAGGCGGCGGTGCTGGCGCATCTCTTCGAGGAGGTCTACTCGATCGAGCGCATCAAGGCGCTGCTCGAGCGCGCGCGCGCGAACCTGCTCGGGCTGCGGCTCGCGAACCTGCGGCTCGCGCACGGCGACGGCTATGCCGGGCTGGAGAAGGCGGCGCCCTTCGATGCGATCCTCATCGCCGCCGCGGCGCGGCGGGTGCCGGAGGCCCTTTTACGCCAGCTCTCGCCCGCTGGCAGAATGATATTGCCGCTGCACACGCCGAACGGCGGCGCGCAACGGCTGGTGCTCATCGAGCGCAGCGGCCGCGGTTTCATCGAATCCGAGCTCGATGCGGTGCGCTTCGTGCCGCTGCAGACCGGCAAGGCATGAACGCTCTGCCGTTGGCGCTGGTCCTCGCCGCGGCTCTCGGCCTGGCCGGCTGTGCCGCGCGGAAGCCCGCGCCGGTGGTCGATCGCAGCGCGCGTGCCCCCTCGAAGGCCTCGAAGCCGGCCGCGCCGGCGCCGCAGGGCGCCCCCCAGGCCGCTGCCGACGGCTTCTATGCAGTGAAGCGCGGCGACACGCTCTACAGCATCGCGCTCGAGCATGGCGCCGATTATCGTGAGCTGGCGCAGTGGAACTCCCTCGACGATCCGGCCAAGATCCGCGTCGGGCAGCTGCTGCGCGTCAGGCCGCCGGAGGATCGCGCGGTGGAGATCGGGCGCCCGCGCATTTTCGGGCGGGTCGAGCCACGCCCGCTCGAGCCGAGCGGCACGAAAACCGTGGACGGGCCCAGGGCCGAGGGCCCGGGGCTGCAGTTCATCTGGCCGGCACGCGGCAAGGTCATCGCCGGATTCGCCGAGCCGCGCAGCAAGGGCATCGACATCGGCGGCAAGCTGGGCGATCCGGTGGTCGCGGCCGCGGCCGGGCGGGTGACCTACATCGGCAGCGGCATTCCGGGCCTCGGCAAGCTGGTCGTGATCAAGCACGACAACGGCTTCATCACCGT
>WNGG01034361.1_pt1 | contig 10495 bp, 20 predicted proteins | sample 5400661 | NCBI WGS metagenome assembly WNGG01 (sample SAMN13153372, study PRJNA577476) | soil metagenome | isolation source: 100 cm soil or saprolite under Garry oak tree replicate 1 | place: USA:California | collected 2016-06-15
TGTTTCCGTCTGATCCACTGCCCTCCCCAAAACCGGACAGAAAGATAAGAACTTGTTTTCACCGCGTAAGGCGGTGAACGGAGTATGGCTGGATAATGAACGGATTTACAAGATGATCAGCGTAAAAGAAACCGCGCAACGGGCGTCTGGAATTCTTGACCAAACGATTGTGCGCCTTAGGGATGCAACGCGACTACCGCGTTAGAGCGGACGAAGAGAAAAACAGGCGGCCAAGCAGAAAGGCGCCTTCGAGCGAGGACCGGAATCAGGTTACGCGAGGAATAACAAGGAGTTCGACCTGCAGCAGATGCGTCCGCGGCAGTGAGCATCGCTTGTGGAAAACAAAAAAGGCCGGGAGACCCGGCCTTTTTGTTATCGCGACGTCCGACTAAGCGGCCTTCTTCTCCGCCTTCTTGGTGGTTTTCTTCTCTTCCGCAGGTTGCTCGCCGGCGGCGGCGTCGGGGCGGTCCATCAGCATGACGAGCGCGAGCGGCGCGTTGTCGCCTTTGCGGAATCCGGTCTTGAGGATGCGCAGGTAGCCGCCGTTTCGCTTCACATAGCGCGGGCCGAGGTCGTCGAAGAGTTTCGCGACGATGTCGCGGTCGCGCAGGCGGTCGAAGGCGAGGCGCCGGTTGGCGAGCGAGGGCTTCTTGCCGAGGGTGATCATCGGCTCGGCGACGCGCCGCAGCTCCTTCGCCTTGGGCAGGGTGGTGCTGATCTCCTCGTGGCGCAGCAGCGAGACCATCATGTTGCGCAGCATCGCGAGCCGGTGGCTCGTGGTGCGGTTGAGTTTGCGAAGTCCGTGGCCGTGACGCATTTTCCGCTTCTTCCTAGGTCCTGTGTTCCAGTCCGGCCGGCGGCCAGTTCTCGAGCTTCATGCCGAGGGTGAGGCCGCGCGAGGCGAGCACTTCCTTGATCTCGTTGAGCGACTTGCGGCCCAGGTTCGGCGTCTTCAGCAGCTCGGTCTCGGTGCGCTGGATGAGGTCGCCGATGTAGTAGATGTTCTCGGCCTTGAGGCAGTTCGCCGAGCGCACGGTGAGCTCGAGGTCGTCCACCGGGCGCAGCAGGATCGGGTCGACCGCGGGGGATTTCGGCTGCTCCGCGGGCATCGCGGTGCCCTCGAGCTGGGCGAACACGGAGAGCTGGTCGACCAGCACGCGCGCGGCGTAACGGATCGCTTCCTCGGGCTCGATCGCGCCGTTGGTCTCGATGTCCATGATCAGCTTGTCGAGGTCGGTGCGCTGCTCGACGCGCGCGGACTCGACCGCGTAGGAAACGCGCCGCACCGGGCTGAACGACGCATCCAGGATGATGCGGCCGATGCCCTTGGTCTCTTCCGGCAGGTAGCGCATGTTGCCGGGCACATAGCCGCGGCCCGACTCGACCTTGATCTGCATCTCGAGCTTGCCGCCCGAGGCGATGTGGCCGATGACGTGGTCGGGGTTGACGATCTCGACGTCGTGCGCCGGCTCGATGTCGGCGGCGGTCACCGGGCCGTCGCCCTTTTTCGTCAGCGACAGGATCGCCTCGGCGCGATTGTGCAGGCGGAACACCACGCCCTTGAGGTTGAGGAGGATGTCGACCACGTCCTCGCGCACCCCGTCGAGCGTCGAATACTCGTGCACCACGCCTGCGATCTGCACTTCGGTGGCGGCATGGCCCGGCATGGACGAGAGCAGGACGCGGCGCAGGGCATTGCCGAGCGTGTGGCCGTAGCCGCGCTCGAACGGCTCCATGGTGACGCGGGCGTGGTTCGGCGAAAGGTTCTGGACGTCGACGATACGCGGCTTGAGGAATCCCGATTGCGGCATTTTTCGATCCTGTTCTACTTCGAATACAGCTCGATGATGAGGCTCTCGTTGATGGTCTGCGGCAGGTCAGCGCGCGCGGGCAGCGCCTTGAACGTGCCCTTCAGCGCCTTCGCGTCGACTTCCATCCACTCGGGAACATGGCGTGCCGCGGCCGCCTCGGCCGCCGCCTTGATGCGCAGCTGCTCCTTGGCTTTCGGCGCCACTTCCACCACGTCGCCCGGCCGCACGTTGTACGAAGGAATGTTGATCCGCTTGCCGTTGACCAGGATGCCGTTATGGCGCACCACCTGCCGCGCTTCCGCGCGCGAGGCGCCGAACCCCATGCGGTAGGCGACAGTGTCCAGCCGCGACTCGAGCAGCTGCAGCAGCCGCTCGCCGGTCACGCCCTTCGAGCGCGAGGCTTCCTGGTAGGTGCCGCGAAACTGGCGCTCGAGCAGGCCGTAGATATGACGCACCTTCTGCTTCTCGCGCAGCTGCTTGCCGTAGTCGGACATGCGCGTGCCGCTCTTCTGACCGTGCTGGCCGGGCGCGTAGGCGCGGCGCTCGACCGGGCACTTGTCGGTGAAGCATTTCTCGCCCTTGAGGAACAGCTTCTCGCCTTCGCGGCGGCAGTGGCGGCACTTGTCGAGGTTTCTTGCCATGCGTTCTCCTGGTGCTCGCTAGACTCGCCGGCGCTTCGGCGGGCGGCAGCCGTTGTGCGGGATCGGCGTCACGTCGGCGATGCTGCCGATCTTGAGGCCGATCGCGTTGAGCGCGCGCACCGCCGACTCGCGCCCCGGCCCCGGGCCCTTGATGCGTACTTCGATGTTCTTCACGCCGCATTCCTGCGCCGCGCGGCCGGCGCGCTCCGCCGCGACCTGCGCGGCGAACGGCGTCGACTTGCGCGAGCCCTTGAACCCGGCATGGCCCGAGGTCGCCCAGGCGAGCGCATTGCCCTGGCGGTCGGTGATGGTGACGATGGTGTTGTTGAACGAGGCGTGGATATGCGCAATGCCTTCGGCAACGTTTTTCTTGACCTTCTTGCGCGCGCGCGCCGAAGCGGTCTGCTGCAGCTCCTGCCTGGTCGGTGCGCTTCTGCTCGCCATGAGTTATGCCGCCTTGGTGGCTTGTATGTTGAGCTTAATCGCCGCCTTGCGCGGACCCTTGCGGGTGCGAGCATTGGTGCGCGTGCGCTGGCCGCGCACCGGCAGGCCCTTGCGATGGCGATGGCCCCGGTAGCAGCCGAGGTCCATCAGCCGCTTGATCGACATGGACACTTCGCGCCGCAGGTCGCCCTCGACGGTGAAGCGCGCCACGCCCTCGCGCACGCGCTCGAGCTCCGCGTCCGTCAGGTCCTTGATCTTGCGCGTGCCCTGTACGCCGGCCGCGGCGCAAATCGCCTGCGCGCGGGCGCGGCCAATGCCGAAAATCGCGGTCAGCGCGATCTCCGCGTGCTGCTGGTTGGGAATATTGATTCCGGCTATGCGTGCCATGGGCGAAACCTTAAATTATACCCGCTTTAACAAGGTCTTATCAACCTTGGCGTTGCTTATGGCGCGGATCCGAGCAAATCACCCGCACCACGCCCTTGCGCCGCACGATCTTGCACTTGCGGCAGATCCTCTTCACTGAAGCCATCACTTTCATCGTGCTTCTCCTTCACTTCGCTCTAAACGTAATGCGGCCCTTGGTGAGGTCATAAGGGGTCATCTGCACCGTCACCTTGTCTCCCGGCAGGATGCGGATGTAGTGCATGCGCATCTTTCCCGAGATAAAGGCGTGGATCGCGTGCCCGTTCTCCAATTTCACCCGGAATGTCGCGTTAGGCAGGTTCTCCACGACTTCTCCCTGCATCTCGATGACATCTTCCTTGGCCATGTCAGCGCACCGGCAGCCCGCCCCTGAAGTTGGCTTTGCGCAGCAAGCTCTCGTACTGGTGCGTCATGATGTAGGCCTGCACCTGCGCCATGAAGTCCATCGTCACCACGACGATGATCAGCAGCGAGGTGCCGCCGAAGTAGAACGGCACGTTCCACCTCAGGATCAGGAATTCGGGCAGCAGGCACACCGCCGTCACGTAAGCCGCGCCGGCGAGCGTCAGCCGGGTGAGGATCTTTTCCAGGTAGCGCGCGGTCTGGTCGCCCGGGCGGATGCCGGGAACGAAGGCGCCCGACTTCTTCAGGTTGTCGGCGGTTTCCTTCGGGTTGTATTGCAGCGCGGTGTAGAAGAAGCAGAAAAAGATGATCAGCGCCGCGTACAGCAGCACGTAGATCGGCTGGCCGGGAGTCAGCGTGCCCGAGATGTTCGAGAGCCAGATCAGCCCCTCGTGGGTGCCGAACCAGCCCAGCACCGTCGCCGGAAACAGGATCAGGGAGCTGGCGAAGATCGGCGGGATCACGCCCGACATGTTGAGCTTGAAGGGCAGGTGCGAGCTCTGTCCGCCGTAGACGCGGTTGCCGACCTGGCGCTTGGCGTAGTTCACCAGGATCTTGCGCTGGCCGCGCTCGACGAAGCACACCACGCCCGTCACCACGACCACGGCGATCGCGATCAGCAGGGCGGTGAGGGGGTGCATCGCGCCGGTGCGCACGAGCTCGAGCGTCCCGGCGATCGCATTGGGCAGCCCGGCCGCGATACCAGCGAAGATGATGATCGAGATGCCGTTGCCGAGCCCGCGCTCGGTGATCTGCTCGCCGAGCCACATCAGGAACATCGTCCCGGTGACGAGCGTCGTCACGGTGGTGACGCGGAACATGAGCCCGGGGTCGAGCACCAGACCGGGCTGCGACTCGAGGGCGATCGAGATGCCGGTCGCCTGGAACAGGGCGAGAAATACCGTGCCGTAGCGGGTGTCGGTCATCAGCTGCATGATGATCGACGCCGAGATGTACGGCATGATGCCGAGCGCGAAAATGGTGAAGCGCCGCAGCGCGCCGCCCGAGAACATGTTGAACATGCCGAGCATGCCGCCCTGCTGGCCCTCGAAAAAGCCTGCGAGCACGTTCGGATCGATGCCGGGCACCGGGATATGCGCTCCGATGCGGAACACCACCAGCGCGCCGAGCAGAAACAGCAGGCGCCGCTTGAGGTCGCCGTAGCGCCCCTTGCCGACGTTGGGCAGAGCAGTCGCCATCAGGCCTTCGTGCTTTCCTTCCCGGCGTCTTCAGGCTGGTCCGGCTTTGCCTTGGCTTTCTTTTCCTTCTTCTTGCGCTCAGGCTCGGGCTGCGCGGTGATTTGGATCGTGCCGCCCGCCGCCTCGATCATCGAGCGCGCACCTTTCGATACTTTAATTTCCTTGAGCGAAATCTTGCGTTCCAGCTTGCCCGACAGGATCACTTTGGCGCTCAGTGCGCGGTGCGGGACGATGCCTTCGGCCTTGAGCACCGCAAGATCGATGTCGGCGGCCTTCATGCGTGCTAGCTCGCTGGTCCGCACCTCGGCAGTGTCCTCGCGCGTGATCGATTTGAAACCCCGCTTGGGCAGCCGCCGGTGCAGGGGCATCTGTCCGCCCTCGAAGCCGACCTTGTGATAGCCGCCGGAGCGCGCTCTCTGTCCCTTGTGCCCGCGCCCGGCAGTCTTGCCCCAGCCCGAGCCGACGCCGCGGCCGACGCGGTGGCGGGACTGCTTGGCACCCGGGGCGGGCTTCAGCGTGTTGAGTTTCATCTCCTAGCCCTCGATGCGCACCAGGTAGTTGACGCGGTTGATCATGCCCCGCACCGCGGGGGTGTCGGCCAGCTCGGCCACCTGGTTGATTTTCTTGAGACCCAGGCTTCATCCGGTGATTTCCTCGATCTTCTTGCCGCGCCGCGCCGCGATTTCGGCGGGCGTGCTCATCGCGCGCAGGCCGTTGAGCGTCGCGCGCACGACGTTGTAGGGATTGGTCGAGCCGAAGCACTTGGCGAGCACGTTTCGAACCCCCATCACGTCGAACACCGCGCGCATCGGCCCGCCGGCGATGATCCCGGTGCCTTCGGAGGCCGGCTGCATCAGCACTTTCGCAGCGCCATGGCGGCCGGTCACCACGTGGTGCAGGGTGCCGTTCTTCAGCTTCACCTTGAAGAGCTTGCGGCGCGCCTCTTCCATCGCCTTTTGCACCGCTACCGGGACCTCACGGGCTTTGCCCTTGCCCATGCCGATGCCGCCGTCGCCGTCGCCGACCACGGTGAGCGCCGCGAAGCCCAGTACTCGGCCGCCCTTGACCACCTTGGTGACACGGTTCACCGCGATCATCTTTTCGCGCAGGCCGTCGCCGCGCTCTTCAGATTGCTGCATCCGTGGCTGAATTTTCGCCATTGGTCTCCTAGAACTTGAGTCCCGCGCTGCGCGCCGCGTCGGCCAGCGCCTTGACGCGACCGTGGTACCTGTACCCGGCGCGGTCGAACGCCACGCTCTCGATGCCCTTCTCCTTCGCTTTCGCCGCGATGCGCTGGCCGACGATCTCGGCGGCCTTGCGATTGCCGCCATTCTTCAGCTGCCCGCGCACGTCCTTCTCCAGCGTCGAGGCGCTCGCCAGCACCCGGTCGCCCGAAGGGGTCGTGATCACCGCGTAGATATGCACGTTCGTGCGATGCACCGTCAGGCGCACCGCGCCGACCTCACGGATTTTCAGCCGCGTCTGCCGCGCGCGGCGCAAGCGGGCGATTTTCTTGTCGATCATGGGTGCTACTTCTTCTTCGTCTCTTTCAACACGATGACTTCGCTGGCATAGCGCACGCCCTTGCCCTTGTAGGGCTCGGGCGAGCGGTGGGCGCGAACCTCCGCGGCCACCTGCCCGACGAGCTGCTTGTCGACTCCGCTGATGACGATCTCGGTCTGCGTCGGCGTCGCCACCTTGACACCCTTCGGCATCTGGTGCACCACCGGGTGCGAGAAGCCGAGCGTCATGTTCAGCTTGTCGCCCTGCGCCTGGGCGCGGAAGCCGACGCCGACGAGCGACAGCTTGCGCTCGAAGCCCTTGGTGACGCCGGTCACCATGTTCGCCACCAACGCGCGCATGGTGCCCGACATGGCGTTGGCATGATTGGAGTTGCCGAGCGCCTTGAACACGATCTGGTCGCCGTCCTTCTCCACCGCGACGTTGGGGTCCGCGGCGCGCGCGATGCTGCCAAGCGGGCCCTTGACCGAGATCTGGCCTGAAGCGATGTTGACGTCCACGCCCTTGGGCAGGGGAACCGGAAATTTTGCGATGCGCGACATAGCTTGCCTCAGGCGACGATGCAGAGCACTTCGCCGCCGACGCCATCGGCGCGCGCTTTGCGGTCGGTCATCACGCCGCGCGAGGTCGAGAGAATTGCGACCCCGAGGCCGTTCAGCACCCGCGGGATGTCGTCGCGGCCCTTGTAGACGCGCAGTCCCGGCTTCGAGACCCGCTCGAGGCGCTCGATCACCGGCCGGCCGGCGTAGTACTTGAGGCCGATGCGCAGCTCCTGCTTGGCGCCGCTGTCGCGCAGCGCGAAATCCTCGATATAGCCCTCGTCCTTCAGCACCTGGGCGATCGACGTCTTCAGCCTGGACGCCGGCATCGAAACCTCGGAATGCCCGACCATCTGCGCGTTGCGGATGCGGGTCAGCATGTCCGCGATCGGGTCGCTCATGCTCATCGCTCTCTCTCCTTACCAGCTCGCCTTGATGACACCGGGCACCTCGCCCTTGAGCGCCAGCTCGCGCAGCTTGTTGCGTCCCAGACCGAACTTGCTGTACACGCCGCGCGGCCGGCCGGTCAGCGCGCAGCGGTTGCGCAGGCGCACGGGCGATGCGTCGCGCGGCAGCTTCTGCAGCTTGCCGCGCGCCTCCTCCTTGGCCTCGTCGGAGGCGCGGGAGTCATAAATGATCTCGAGCAGCTGCGCGCGCCGCACCTTGAATTTTGCCACCGTCCTGCGGCGCTTCTGGTCGCGGAGCTTCAGTGCGAGTTTGGCCATTTTCGGGTCTCTCTCAGTGCTTGAACGGGAAGCGGAACGCCGACAGCAGCGCCTTCGCCTCGTCGTCGGTTTTCGCCGTGGTGGTGATGGCGATGTTCATGCCCCGCAGGACGTCGATCTTGTCGTAATCGATCTCCGGGAAGATGATCTGCTCCTTGAAGCCGAGGCTGTAGTTGCCCCTGCCGTCGAAGGCGCGGTTCGAGACGCCGCGGAAATCGCGGATGCGGGGCATGGCGATGTTCACCAGGCGGTCGAAGAACTCGTACATGCGCGCGCCGCGCAGCGTCACCATGCAGCCCACCGGGAAGCCGGCGCGCACCTTGAAGTTGGCGATCGACTTGCGGGCCTTGGTGACCACCGGCTTCTGGCCGGCAATCTTCGCCATGTCGGCGACCGCGTTGTCGAGCACCTTCTTGTCGCTGGTGGTCTCGCCGACCCCCATGTTGACGGTGATCTTGCGCAGCCGCGGCACCTGCATCACGGTCTTGTAGCCGAACTTCTGCATCAGCTCGGGCACCACCTTTTCACGGTAGTGGATCGCGAGCCGGGCCGGCGGTGCCGGCTCCTGAGGCGCCTGCGCCTTCGGCGCGGCTTCCTTCTTGGGCCCCTGCGCTTCCTTCTTGGGCTGCTTCTGCGGCTGCGCCTGCTTCTGCGGTGCGGCCTGCTTCTCGTCGTGCTTGGGCTTGTGCTCCTTGGCCATTTATGCGTCCACCTGCTCGCCGTTTGCCTTGAACACGCGTACCTTGCGGCCGTCCTCGAGCGCCTTGACGCCGGCGCGGTCGGCCTTCTTGGTCGCGGGATTGAACAGCGCGATGTTGGAAACGTGGATCGGCAGGTCCTTGTCGACGATGCCGCCGGTGATCCCCTTCATCGGATTCGGGCGCTGGTGCTTCTTGACCCGGTTCACGCCTTCGACCACCAAGTGCTCGGCGTCGACCCGGTGCAGCACGGTGCCGCGCTTGCCCTTGTCCCGCCCGCAGATCACCACCACTTCGTCGCCCTTCCTAATACGTTGCATGGCGCATCTTCCTAAAGGACCTCGGGTGCTAGCGACACGATTTTCATGAATCGCTCGGTGCGCAGCTCGCGCGTCACCGGACCGAAGATGCGCGTGCCGATCGGCTCGAGCTTGGGCGTGAGCAGCACCGCGGCGTTGCGGTCGAAGCGGATCAGCGAGCCGTCCGAGCGGCGCACGCCCTTGGCGGTGCGCACCACCACCGCGTGGTAAATCTCGCCTTTCTTCACCCGCCCGCGCGGCGCCGCGTCCCTGACGCTCACCCGGATGACGTCGCCGATCGAGGCGTAGCGGCGCTTCGAGCCGCCGAGCACCTTGATGCACGTCACCGCGCGAGCGCCCGTGTTATCGGCGACGTCCAGCACGGACTCCATCTGAATCATTTTTGAATCTCCATTCCAACTTGCGCTGCCCGAAGCTCGCAGCTGCGCAGTTTTGGAGCCCCGTCCGGGGCCGGCGCGAATTCTAAACGGCTTTGGACTTCTCTACAAGCCGCGTCACACGCCAGGATTTCGTTCTCGAGATGGGCCGGCATTCGGCGATTTCGACCAAGTCGCCCTCTCCGAACTGGCCCGACTCGACATGCGCGTGGTATTTCCTCGAGCGCGTGATGGTCTTGCCCATCATCGCGTCGCGCACCCGGCGCTCGACCTGCACCACTAGCGTTTTTTGCATCTTGTTGCTCGTGACGCGACCGACGAGCGTCCTTTGATTTGCTTCTGCATTCATTTCGCCACCTTCTCCCTCATGATGGTTCGGACGCGGGCAATGTCGCGCCGCACCTTCTTCAACTGGCTGGTGTTGCTGAGCTGCTGCGTCGCAAGCTGCATGCGCAGGCCGAATTGCGCCCGCAGCAGCGCTTCCAGCTCCTTCTGCAGCTCGTCGCCGCCTTTTCCGCGGAGCTCGCTCGATTTCATGGCTTATCCCAGCATGCGCTGCACGACGATGGTGCGGAACGGCAGCTTCGCCGAGGCGAGCGCGAACGCCTCGCGCGCCAGCACCTCGGTGACCCCGTCCATCTCGTAGATGATCTTGCCGGGTTGGATCTCGGCGACGAAGAACTCGGGATTGCCCTTGCCGTTACCCATGCGCACTTCGGCGGGCTTCGACGAGACCGGCTTGTCCGGGAAGACGCGGATCCAGATGCGGCCGCCACGCTTGATATGGCGCGACATTGCCCGGCGGGCGGCTTCCAGCTGCCGCGCCGTCAGCCGGCCGCGGGTCGTCGCCTTGAGGCCGTACTCGCCGAAGGAGACCTTGGCGCCGCGGGTGGCGACGCCGGTGTTGCGGCCCTTCTGCTGCTTGCGGTACTTGGTTCTCGCGGGTTGAAGCATGCGTTATTCCTTCTTCTCTCCTTCGTGCTTCTTTGGAGCCTCGCCCTGCTTTTTGGCGTCTTCCTTAAACACCCTCCTCGCCTTCTTCACCACCGTCTTCACAGCAGGCGCGGCTTCCTTCCGCGGCCGTCGCTCACCCTCGGGGCGCGCTCTGGCCGCCGGGCGCTTGGCGCCCGCCTTGGGGACCGGCTTCTTGGCGCGCCTGGGCTCGGCCGGAGCCTCGGGTTGCGCGAGCGCCGGCGCCGCGGCCGGCAGCGCGGCCTGCGCCTCGTCCTTCGGCACCACCTCGCCCTTGTAGACCCAGACTTTGATGCCGATCACGCCGTAGTTGGTCTTCGCCTCGCCCTGGCCGTAGTCGATGTCGGCGCGCAGCGTGTGCAGCGGCACGCGGCCTTCGCGGTACCACTCGGTGCGCGCGATCTCGATGCCGTTCAGCCG
>WNGG01057954.1_pt1 | contig 10494 bp, 9 predicted proteins | sample 5400661 | NCBI WGS metagenome assembly WNGG01 (sample SAMN13153372, study PRJNA577476) | soil metagenome | isolation source: 100 cm soil or saprolite under Garry oak tree replicate 1 | place: USA:California | collected 2016-06-15
TGCGGCCGGGAATCGTCCTGGGCCCGCCAGGAGACGTCCCGCTGGCTAGCCCATCAAGCCCATATATCGCGTACCGGCCGATCCACTTGTCAATGGTCGGCCGCGACGCACCAGACATCGCCGCGATGTCAATCTTGCGGTAACCCTCGTGATACCACAGCACGATCTGCACCCTAGCCGAAACTGATCCGTCATAGACATCCGGCCTGAGGATGCCCCGTAGCTCGGCGACTTGCCTTTCTGAAAGCTCCATGCCCGCCATTAGGCCATATAGTGACGGATAAGAGCAGAGTTTGAGCCATGTAAAGATGATCAATTCTACCTACACTAGGTAGCCGCGCGGTGGGTGCCTTGGACCAGCTGACGGGCGGCAGTTACCTTCCGCTACGGCCACGGGCGGCGGGTGGCGCTGAGCATCTTAACTTTCTATCTCTTGAGATGCTTGAGGCTCTCATTTACTATACGGGCGCCGAGGCTGGCGGCGGCGCCACCAAGCATACCTTTCGTAATAGTTTCCCTATGCTCGGTGCCAAATTTCCTGGCTGACGCAATTATGGGATCCGCTGCCGCGTGATACCCTTCGTCAAAGGCCCCGGAACCGGTCGCGGCGTCGTAGGAACCTTTTACGATCCCGGCGGCTATAGCAACCGGGGATGCCGCCACGCCGATAACGTCCGCCCAGAGCCCACCCGTCTGCTCCATGTTGAGCTCCTCTCGCATGGATTGCAGAAGGCAACCCACCCATGCGCAAGTATAAGGCCGTGGGCACTCTGACATTTCCTGCGGCGAAGTGCCGCCCGGCGCCGCGAAGCTGACCTGACCGGACCAGATCTCCTGGGCGCCCGCCTGCCTGGCATCACCCACACCAGCAGGCACCGTGGACGGAACGGTCCGCACTCCGCAGCAGCTGGGGGTGGTCACCTGTGTGATGGCGCTGTACTGGCGGGGGCCATTGGAGGCGGCCTGGGGGCGCGGCCACCGCCGGGGCTGAGGTGATCTACCCGAGGATCAGTTCCACCCCGAGCGCGGCGGCCGGATGCGTGACCCGTTCGGCCAGCAGTGGATGATGAGCCAGCACATCGAGGACCTCCCGGCCCAGGAGATGGCCGGCGGGCCGCGGCCTTCTTCAGCTGGTAGCGGCCGAAGGCGACCGCCCGCAACCCGCCGATGGCTACCTGCCGTAGCTGGCAATACCGCTGACAAGCGCGAATACCCGCCGATATGGGCGGGATAGCTTACGGCGATGGCCAATTAGCGACCCCCCGCAGATGAGGTCATCGGGCGCGCCGATGTACTCCTACGGGGTCTGGGAGACGACCGGGTCATGCATGTGCGGACGCCGGGAAGCGGGCGCGGTGCGAATCCCATGGCAGGGGCACCACTTGAAAAGACTCGGCCGGCCCAGCAGCAAGAATTCCCAGGGCGGAGGGATATGAGGCCCTTCACCTGCGATCTCCGTCGAGCGGAGGATAGAGGCGTCACCGCGAGCCGCAACACAAGTGGCACCAGCATCTGGAAGAAGGTGAGCGGCCATGACGACGGTCGATAGCTGGCCGGTCGAGATCTCACTCCACGAGGAAGACGGGAAGACGCGGGCCGAGGCGCGGCTGACCAAGGACGGCGCTGACATGATTGGCCACGGCCTCGCCCGCCGTAACCCCGATGACCCGGATGTCACGCAGATCGGGGAGGAGATCGCGGCCGCGCGGGCCCTGTCCGACCTTGCTCACCAGTTGCTCAGCGCCGCGGCAGGGCAGATCGAGGGCATCACGCACGAGGGCGCCCACCTGTCTCTATAGACGCTGCCCGGAGCATAGGCCGAGGCTCCGCTGGGCGCGGCCCCTTGCCGCCGCGGTCGGGCGAATACTTCGCCAGTCAGCCGTATGTGCGCGTCGCTTAGGTGCTGTCAGCGGTTCCGTACGAATAGGAAGATCACCGTGGTATCAGGCCTCGACCGACCCGGGGAGCCTCACTCACTTGTTTCTGCATTTTTTAGGGAGCTGACAACTTGAGCGGCCTGCGATGGGTCATAGGGGTGTGCCGCCCGCAGCCACGAGGGACCTGGCAGCCTGCTACGGCCTGGGAGGGCTGCGATGAATCAGTGGGAATGTGCCACCGTTGGCTAGCGACGACGAGTTCGCGGCGGGAGCGCTGCCTCGCCTGCTGCGCTTCGGGCACGTACTGACCGGCAACCCCGTCGCCGCGGAAAGATCTCGTCCAGACCGCCCTGGGCCGGGCGCGGCGCGTGTGGAGGCTGCACCGCATCGAAGACCCGCAAGCCTTCGTCCGGAAGGTGATGGTCAACAGCTACGCATCCTGGTACCGGCGCCGCGGAACGAGGGAGATCGTCACCGCCAACCCGGCGGACCGGACGAGCGTCGACGACGGTGCTCAGCGCGTCGATGACCGCGATGTCGTATGGCGTGCCCTGCAAGTGCTCCCGCCCAGAAGCGCACAGTGATCGTGCTGCGCTACTACGAAGACCGCACCTGGCCCAACTCCTTTCCGCGCCGGGCTCGGCGATGCAGCCAAGTAAACGGAGCGAAACGTGACTGACCTGGAAGACCGGATCCGCGAATCATTGCAAGACCCGCGGCGGCAACTGCCGGTGTGGCCGGATCCGATGCCGCGCATCCGGCGCGCCGCCCGTCGGCAACGGGCCGGAGTAGCTGCAGGCATCGGGATGCTTGCAGCTGTGATCGCGGTCGCCATTATTGTGCCAGTCCTGGCGTTGCGGTCCGCCACCGGTGCGAGGCCTGGACCAAGCACCGGCATGAACCCTTCGTCTCGACACAGCTCCCGGCGACTATAGCGCCCCCGGGATGGGTCCGGCATACGGCTCGATCCTGGCCACAGTCCTCATGGCAAGGCCCGCCAGCAGGAGTCTCCATCGACGCCCCGGCAGCATGGCATTTCAACAGCAACCCTGCCCCCGCGCTGATGTCGCCGACCATGCTCTTCGCGGTCGGGACTGGGCGCGTTCCGACCGGCGGGAACTGCGCCCCGACCGCGGCGCTCAAGGCGCTGCCAGCGAACGGGGCTCTCTTCGTTCTGTACGAGTACCCCCACGCGGGCTTCCCGCCCCGGCCCCAGCGTCTGCGCCTCGGCGCTATCGGTGGCCCGTATGAGTGCTGGGGCGTGAAGGGTTATGTCATCGCGTTTGAGGATGGCGGACGTTACTTCCAGGCCCAGGTCGTTTTCGGGCCGCGCGCGCCGTCGTCGCTCCGCGCTGAGGTGACACGGTCGCTGAACACACTTCACGTCGATCCGCGCCCCGGCACGTGAGCAGCTGCGCCCAGGCCATTTCGACGGCCCTGATGTGGTCTGCGGCGTTGTGCGCGTGTTGCCCCGGGCGGAGCACGATCGCCGACGGCTCCCCCGACCCGCGGCACCTTAGCGCGGAGCGACAAACACCGCCAAGGGTGGAACCCGAACGTCATTTTTCCAGGTCGGATCGGCATTTTCCTTCTCAGAAAGGGCGGTCACGATCGTCGTCGCTGGGCTCCGGCCCGGCGCGCCCATGCCCGCTCCCGCGCCGCGGCGCGGGACACCTTCATCAGCCAGGCGCCGAACCGATCCAGGTCGCGCAGCCGGTTCTGGACCACGAACGCCTGCAGGAAGGCTTCGTGAACGATGTCATGCACATCGCCGGGATGCGCGACCGCGCATCCCGGGCCCGCGTCATCCCTGGTGCCGCTCGACCAGCAGCCGGAACGCGACAGCGTCGCCCAAAAGGGCCGGCCTGACTAGATCACCATCGCCGTCGTCCGCACTGGTTAGTGTCAGTCGGCCGCCCTCGCAATGTCCGTGCGGCTCATGTGCACAGCCCTAAGACGCGGGGCGGACCAGCGCGAACAGAGCTGGATGATCTGCGCCCCGGCCACCGCACCCTTCGACGCGTCTGCAAGGCAACCCGAATCGGCGGTCGGGAGCGTTTTGGGGATGAGGCGCAAGGCTTCCGCCACGGGTATGGCGTGACCTGGCATGACCTACCGGGCCCTCCACCAATGGTCCTTGACGTGCTCGCCATGATTGCCCTGGGCGCCGGTCAGGCCGAACGCGCTCCTGCAGGATCGGGTCGCGCCCGTTCCGCAGCGCCAGTCCCGGGCACAGCCGTTGCTCGATGTCGCAGATCCCGGCCAGGCAGTCCTCGCCCCACCGGCAGGCGCGCGACCTCGCGTGATCGTGCGGCAGGTAGTCCCGGGCCCTCGCCATCCGCGGTGTCGTCCTCCGGCACGTCCCCGCTGGCGCTCGCTGACGTACGGCCCCCGCCGGGACCCGCCGCCAGCCAGGCGAAGCCCGTCCTGGTGCCTGCCAGATCCCGCCGCCCGCTCGCGCTCAGCACCACCGCCGTCCCTCCGCCTGGCTCCGCACGGCAACATCGTCAGGTGGCGCCCACCGCGTGATCCGGCCGTCGTGCTGTTCCTCAGGAAATGCCGGTCGGCCACAGTACCTTCTTGACCTGCGGGCAGGACCCGCTGGATCACCTTCGTTCCCGACGCGGGCAAGCCCGTCGCCGCGGCGCGAATGACGCTCACGACTATCGCCGGCGGGGTCATCTCCATCACGAACGCAGCGAGCTCGCGGACCAGCCTCGTCGACGCCGGTCCGGGCCATCCAGTTGTGCAGGCATGATGCCGACGATCCCAGGGTCCTAGCCTCAGTTTCCTGGATAAGTTGATCTTGGTCGTGTTTCCGCAGGTGGGATGAGGTGCGACAGGGCGGGGCGCCTATGACCTAACTTCGGGGTGCCCACCGCTGGAGTCCGAAGATCTCGTGCAGTTCCCGCTGCTCGCTGGTGAGTTCTGTTGTCATGCGGCGGGCCTTGGGCCGTCCGCCGGTGGAGGGGTAGATCAGGACGGTTTCGCCGATGGCGGCGAGCTGGCCGAGCAGCTCGCGGACGGACAGGTGCAGGCCGGCCCGGGCGGCCTGGCGGCGCATCAGGTGGGCGAGTTGCAGGGCGAGGACGCAGGTGAAGGTGTGGACGCGGATGTTGTGCTCGGTCGAGTGGTGCATCGGGCTGAAGGAGACGACGCGGGGGTCTTTGAGCTGCCGGAAGGAGAACTCGGCTTCGGACTGGGACCGGTAGCCGGCGATGACCTCGGCGGCGGGCCAGTCGTCGTGGCTGGTGATCAGCACGTGCTTGCCGAAGAGCTCTTCTTCCAGGGCGGCGCGGGCGGCCTGGTCGAGGCCCCACGTGAGCCGCAGGTTTTTGGGCTGGGTGCCGTCCAGCTGCCAGGTGATGACCCGCCGGACCCAGGGCTTCTTCGTGATTGCGGCGATCTCGGCCTCGACCTTCGCCCGGGGGCGGCGGGTCTTGCCGCGGGCCAGGGTGGCGGCCAGGTCGTCCAGCTTCCGCCCGGCCTTGGCCAGGGTGGTGCCGCCGAAGCGTGATGCCCCGGTCGGCGAGCTGCGGTACCAGCCCGGTGGTGGTGAACATGCCGCGCTCGGCCATCACGTTGCGCAGCCGCCACTGGTAGCTGACCTGCCGTTTCGCCGTCATGGCGTCCTCCTGTCCTCGCACAGTGCCGCATCCACCGTCTGATCGAGTGCCCGCCGCAGGGTGCGGGTCCGGAAATCACTGGACACGCACGTGTAGATCGCCGTCGTGCTGGCGTGCTCATGCCCGGCCTGCTGCTGCACGAACAAGGCGTCCCAGCCGGCCTCGATCAGGTGCGTCACATACGAGCGGCGCAGCGAGTGGAAATCCAGCCCGGCGTCCAGCCCAAGCGCATCCCGGTAGGCGCCGAACCGGGCATCGATCGCGGCCAGCCCGATCCGCGGCACCCGCTCCGACGGCCACATCGCCGGGTTGCCCTCCGCCGCGTGCGGCGGCCGGATGACCTCGGCCCACTGCTGGAGAATCTCGGCGGCCCACGGCCAGACGGCCAGCACGCTGCGCCGCTTGGGCGGCGAGCCCTTCATCGCCTTGCCGAACCGCACCTGGCACACGCCGTACTCGCCGAACTCCGGCCCCCGGTGGTTCCGGCCGAAGTCGGCGACATCCAGCATCCGCACCTCGTTGCGGCGCAGCCCTTTCCCGGGGGTCCTCAGCCTGTCGTATGACGTTGCCCTATTGGTCCTTTGGCAAGGTTCTATGGCGTGTCTCCGTGGGTGTGGTGCTCGTAGCTGGTAGTAGTTCAGGCAGCCTAGCGAGTATCGGGGGATCGGGCTAGCGAGTATCGGGGGATCGGGGATGCGGGCGTTCGCGGTGAGGCTGCCGTCCGGGCAGCGGTACTGGACGGTGCTGGATGAGGATCTGCGGGTCGTGGCCGTCGCGGATGCGTTCTTGCGGCATCAGCGGTTCGGCCGGGATGGGGCGGAGTCCACGACGAAGGCGTACGCGCACGCGATCGCGTTGTTCTTTCGCTGGTGCGCCAGGTCGGGCCGGTCCTGGCAGGCCGGTGCCGGGCAGTTCGCGTCGTTCATGACCTGGCTGGCCCACGCGGGGCCGTCGGTCTCCGGCGCCGGGGATGGCGGGGCCGGTTCGGGGGTGTTGCTGGCCGGGCCCGGGGCTGCGGCGGCGAGGTCGGCGTCGCGGATCAACGGTGTGCTGACCGCGGTGCGGGGGATGGTGGTGCACGCGGTCTCGACCGGGCAGGCTCCGGCGGGCCTGGTGTCTGTGTTGTATGAGGTGGCCGACGACCGGGATCTGCCTGGGCAGGGCCGGGGCGAGGAGGGCCGGATGGCGTGGCGGCTGCGGGCCCGGCACCGGCTGCGGGAACCGGAGACGGCGGTGGATCGCGCCAGCGACGAGGAGATCGTCGCGCTGCTGGGTGCGTGCCGGTCGGCGCGGGACCGGCTGATCGTGCTGCTGATGGCCCGGGCCGGGCTGCGCCGCGGCGAGGTGTGCGGGCTGCGCCGCAGCGATGTGCATCTGCTGGTGGACTCGCGGCGGCTGGGATGCGAGGTTGCCCGGGCGCACCTGCATGTGGTGCGGCGGGAGGACAACCCGAATGGGGCATGGGCCAAGTCCCGGGGGGAGCGGGCCGTGCCGCTGGACTTCCTGACCGTGCAGGCCTTCGACTCCTACGAGTTCGAGCGGATGCGGGTGCCGCAGGCAAGGTCTAGCGATTTCGCGCTGGTCAACTTGTTCCGCGGACAGATCGGCGCGCCGATGCGCCCGGACGCGATCGGGGAGCTGCTGGCGGCGGCCTCCCGCCGGGCCAGGCTGGAGACCCCGGTCAGCCCGCATCAGCTGCGGCACGCTTGCGGCAGCAATGTCGCCGACGCCGGCGCCGGTATCGATGTGGTCGCTGACCTGCTCGGACACGCGGCGATCTCCTCTTCTCAGGTGTATGTGCATCCCGGCTCCTCGCGGCTGCGGGCCGCGGTAGACGCGGTGCCCAGCCCCCGCGAGCACGAAGGCGGCAGCCGGTGACCGCCACGGCACTGGCCAAGACGCTCCCGGCCGCCGGGGCATCCAGCGAGTTCCCGCATGTGCTGAGCCGGGTCGTCCTGGACGGCGCGGCCGCCCGCCTGGCCGGGATGCTCGACCGCGGGCTGCTGGAAGAGGCCGGGTGGGATCCGGCGACGCGGATCCTGTTCCTGCCCGCGCAGCATCGGCTGCTGGGCCGCCAGGTGTGCCGGGCCGAACGATGCACCGGAACCGTGCACAACGACTGTCCCGGCGTGTGCTACCGGTGCTTCACCCGGCTGCAGCAGCTGGGGATGAGCGCCACCGACATCGCCGCCGCCGGGCGGTTGCCCGCGGCGCCCGCGCCCGCCGAGGACTGTGCAGTGCCTAGATGCCAGTGCAAGCCGACGGTGCGGCAGGCGGTGATGTGCGAACCGCACGCCGCACAGTTCCGCAACCGGCGGACGCCTATTCCCTTGGAGCAGTTCCTCACCGACCGGTGGGTACGGCCCCTGCCGCCACTTCGGGCGTGCCTGGTGCTGGCGTGCACGCGCTCGGCCGACGGCGCCGTCGGCTACTGCAATACCCACTACCAGCGGTGGCGCGTGGCCCAGCGGGTCAATGCCAGGGTGGATGAGCAGTGGTGGCAGGCCACCGAGCCGGGGGTGGCCGAACCGGGGCAGGTGAATCTGCGGGCGCTGCCGGTCCTGGTCGTCGTGGAGGTGCTGGCCGGCCTGCAGGCCCGAATGCGGGGCGGGCTGCGGCTCACCGATGTGGTGCTGAGGGCGGTCGGCGATACCCTCCGCCGCCAGCAGGCTGTCTCGGTCCGCGAATGCGATCCCGGTCTGGCTCCGGGCAAGCGTGCCCGGTCGGTGCTGCGCGCCTTCACCCGTGATGTCCGCCGGGCGCTTGCTGACCCCGGCAGCGAGCAAGGCAAGGACATCTGGGACCTGGCGATCTTCGGCCACCCTGGCGCTTTGTCGTTCACCAAGATCACCCAGCCGTGGCTGGCTGCCGCCGCCAAGCGGTGGGCGGCCGAGCAGCTGCCCCGCCACCGCGGCAGCGGCGCCTCCCGGGTCCAGGCGAAGATCAACAATGTGGGGCTGCTGTCGCAGCATCTGAACGGCAGGCCAGATCACGGGTCCGACCCGGCCGCGCTGGGCCGCGGCGACGTGGAGAACTTCCTCCACCGGATCGCCTACCTGGAGGCAAATAGCCAGATCAGCCGCTACCGCCGGAACATGATCTGCCGGGACGTGCGGGCGGTACTGGCCGGGATCCGCGCCCTGGGCCTGGCCCGGGCCGGCCAGGTCGCGGCCGGGCTGGCCGGTGACGTCGCCGTCGGACGCGCCGACATCCCCGCCGACCCGCAGCGCGGCGAACCTGGCCGTGACCTGCCGCCGGAGATCATAACGGTCTTGTGCGCTAACCCGCTGGACTGCCTGGCGCGCGACAAAGACGGCGGTGCGGTGCTGGTCTATGACAATGTCAAAGCCGACCGGCTGGGCCGCCGACTGCCCATCAGCAACGCCACCGCCGAGGTGATCACCCGCCAGCAAGACCGGGTCCGGCAGCGGTTCCCCCGCGCTCCGGCCGCGACGCTGAAGCTGCTGCCCACCACCTACCGGAACCCCGACGGCAACAAGCCGATCAGCAGATCGACCCTGGAAGCCCGGCACCGCGACTGGGTCAACACCCTGCCGGCCCTGCACACCCGCGACGGAGCCGTGTTCGACACCACCAAGATCGTGCCCTATGCCTACCGTCACAGCTACGCCCAGCGGCATGCCGACGCCGGTGTCCCCATCGACGTGCTGGCCGAACTTCTCGACCACCGGAGCTACTCGGTGACCCGCGGCTACTACCGGATCGGCGAAGACCGCCGCCGCGACGCCGTCGACAAGGTCACCGCGCTCAGCTTCGACCGGCACGGCAACCGTCTCTGGCGTGACGCGCGCGCCCTGCTGGACTCCGAACATGCCCGGCACGCGGTCGGGGAGGTCGCCGTGCCGTACGGCACCTGCAGCGAGCCCTCCAACGTCCAGGCCGGTGGTGGCGCCTGCCCCGTCCGGTTCCGCTGCGCCGGGTGCGACCACTTCCGGACCAACGTCGCGTTCCTGCCCGACCTGCAGGCATACCTGCAGGATCTGCTGCGCACCCGGGAACGGCTGGCCGCCACCATCGACGGCGTCGAGGAGTGGGCCCGCGCCGACGCCACCCCCGCCGAGGAAGAGATCGCCCGGATCCGGCACCTGATCACCAGGATCAAAGCCGACATCGCCGAACTCGACGACGGCCAGCGAGCGCAGATCGACGACGCCGTCGCCGTGGTCCGCCGTCACCGCGCCGCCCACACGGTTCCCCTCGGCATGCCCACCGTCCGCGCCGCCGCGTCGCCCGTCACGATCGCCATCACCTCGGAGGCCACCGCGTGAACACCACCGCAAAGCCCCAGCGCACACGCACGGCCACTGCGCCGGACACGCGTTCCCAGCCGATGCTCCACGGCCGCCACGCCGACTCCGCACGCCGACGCCAGCGCGTCATCACCGCGCTCGACCAAGCCGTCGCCGAGGGCGCCGAGATCAGCACATCCGGAATCGCTCGCGCAGCCGGGGTCGACCGCACGTTCCTCTACCGGCACCGCGACCTGCTGGAGAAGATCCACGCCCTCCAAGCCGAACCGGCCACCGGCGACGGCGCCAGCCCGGCGGTCACCCGAGCCTCGCTGCAAGCCGACCTGCTCGCCGCTCACGAACGCGCCGTCCGGCTCAACACCCGCATCCAGCACCTGGAAAAACGCTTGTCCCAGGCTCTTGGCGAACAAGCGTGGCGCGAGTCCGGACTCGGCGCCCCAGCCGACATCGACGCCCTCAACCACAAGATCAACCACCTGGAACAGCAAGTTACCGATCTGCGGCTGCAACTCGAAGAACGCGGCGAAGAACTCACCGCCGCCCGCGCTACCAACCGCGAGCTCATGACCCAGCTCAACCACGCAGCCCGGCCCAGGTGACACGCCGAACCGAGGTCGTTGCACCACACCTGTCGCAGCAGATAGCGTTTCACCCAACAGCCTTTGAGCTGCACAAACGCGAGAAACCAAGCTTCCAGCGCACCGGGTGAACCCCGGAGAA
>WNGG01009716.1_pt1 | contig 10492 bp, 6 predicted proteins | sample 5400661 | NCBI WGS metagenome assembly WNGG01 (sample SAMN13153372, study PRJNA577476) | soil metagenome | isolation source: 100 cm soil or saprolite under Garry oak tree replicate 1 | place: USA:California | collected 2016-06-15
GCCTCGTCGACGGCCGCGGTGAGGACGCTGGTGTCGGTCACCACGGTGAGCCCGCGGGTAGCGACCACATCGTCTGGCGAGCCATCCCCCGCCAGCACCCCGTCCAGCACCTGCCTGGCCAGTTTGTTGTTCAGCTGACCGGACTCCACGAGCGCGCAGATCCTGGCGACCTGGGCCGGGCTGACCGGCAAGGCGCTCAGTTCGACCCCTGCCTCGTTCGCCCGCCTGGACAGCTCGGCCAGCCACCAGTTGCGGGCCTGCTCGGCCGACGCGCCGGCGGCTACGGTCTCAGCGACCAGGTCAAGCGCCCCCGCGTTGCGCAGTGCGGTCATGTCCGCGTCGGTCAGCCCGAGCTCGGCCTGCAGCCGTGCCCGGCGCGCACGGGGAAGCTCCGGTAGCGCCGCTTTGATCTCCTCGACCCACGCTCCCGGCGGCTCCATGGGGACCAGGTCTGGTTCGGGGAAGTAGCGGTAGTCCTGAGCCTCTTCCTTGCTCCGCCCCGCGGTGGTGGTGCCGGTCTCCTCGTGGAAGTGCCTGGTCTCCTGCACGATGCGACCGCCCGCGTCGAGACTGGCGGCCTGCCTCTCGATCTCGGACCTGACGGCCCGCTCCACCGAACGCAGCGAGTTGACGTTCTTCGTCTCGGTCCTGGTGCCCCACTGCCCGGATCCGGCGGGCGCGATCGACGTGTTGACGTCGCAGCGCAGCGAGCCCTGTTCCATCCGCACGTCCGACACGCCCAGCGCGCGCATCAGATCGCGGAGCTCGGTCACGTAGGCACGGGCGACAGCGGGAGCGAGCGCCCCGGTGCCGGGAATGGGCTTGGTGACGACCTCGACCAGCGGGATCCCGGCCCTGTTGTAGTCGACCAGCGAGTAATCGGCCCCGTGGATCCGGCCGCTGCGGCCAACGTGCTGCGACTTGCCGGTGTCCTCCTCAAGGTGGACGCGCTCGATGCCCACCCTGAACCGCTCGCCGCCGACCTCGACGTCGAGCCAGCCGTCGGTGCACAACGGCTCGTCGTACTGCGATATCTGGTAGTTCTTCGGCATGTCCGGGTAGAAGTAGTTCTTCCTCGCGAACCGGCACCAGCTCGCGATCGAGCTGTTCAGCGCCAGGCCGATCCTGATGGTGTACTCGATCGCCGCCTTGTTGATCACAGGCAGCGAGCCGGGCAGCCCGAGGCAGACCGGGCAGACCGCCGTGTTCGGGTCGGCGCCGAACACGGTCGGGCAGCCGCAGAACATCTTCGACCTCGTGCCGAGCTCTACGTGCGTCTCAAGCCCGATCAGGGGGTCGTACCTGGTGACGGCGTCCTCGAACGGGACGGTCCGCTCCGGAGCCTGCTTCATCGTCCGGCCTCCGCGCTCGCGTCGCCGACCCGCTCAATGCCGTTCGCCTCGTCCAGGATCCGATGACCCCGCCGCTGATCGAGCGCGCCCTCGACCGCGGCGCCCACGCGGTAGAGCCGGTCGTCGGCGAGCACAGGAGCCATGATCTGCAGGCCGACGGGAAGCCCGTCTTCGGGCGCCAAGCCGCACGGCACCGACATGGCCGCGTTGCCTGCCAGGTTGCCAGGAATCGTGCACAGGTCGGCCAGGTACATAGCCATCGGGTCATCGGCCCGCTCGCCCAGCCGGAACGCCGTTGTGGGCGTCGTCGGCGACACCAGCACGTCCGCCTGCTCGAACGCGGCCGAGAAGTCGCGCGCGATCAGGGTTCTGACCTGCTGCGCCTTCCCGTAGTAGGCGTCGTAGTAGCCGCTGGACAGCGCGTAGGTGCCGAGCATGATCCGGCGCTTGACCTCGGCGCCGAAGCCGGCCGCCCTGGTCAGGCTCATGACGTCCTCAGCGCTCGCCCTCATGTCGTCGCCGACCCGCAGCCCGTACCGCATCGCGTCGAACCTGGCCAGGTTGGACGACGCCTCGCTGGGGGCGATCAGGTAGTACGCGGGCAGTCCGTAGCTGAAGTGCGGGCAGGACACCTCGGTGACCTTGGCGCCAAGCGACTCGAGCAGCTCGACCGCCTCGTTGAACCTGGACAGCACGCCGCTGGCGTATCCGTCGCCGGCCAGCTCGGTGACGACCCCGACCCTGAGCCCGGCGACGTCCGCGTGCTTCGCCGCGGCGACGACCGGAGGAACCGGCGCGTCGAGCGAGGTGGAGTCGCACGGGTCGTGCCCCGACATCGTCTCGTGCAGCAGCGCCGCGTCGAGCACCGTCCTGGCGAGCGGTCCCGGCGTGTCCAGTGATGACGCGAAGGCGACCAGGCCGTACCTGGACGAGCCCCCGTAGGTCGGCTTGACACCTACGAGACCGCACACGGCTGCCGGCTGGCGGATCGAGCCGCCCGTGTCGGTGCCGATTCCGAGCGGCGCCTGGTACGCGGCGACCGCCGCGGCCGAACCTCCCGACGAGCCCCCCGGCACCCTAGCCAGGTCCCACGGGTTGTGCGAGGGCCCGAAGGCCGAGTTCTCGGTCGAGCTGCCCATCGCGAACTCGTCCATGTTGGTCTTGCCGAGAATCACCACGCCGGCTTCCCGCAGCCTGGTCGTGATGGTGGCGTCGAACGGCGGCTGCCAGCCGGCCAGTATCTTCGACCCGCAGGTGGTCGGCATGTCGATCGTCGTGAAGACGTCCTTGAGCGCGAGCGGCACGCCGGCCAGCGGCCCGAGCGGCTCTCCGGCGGCCCGCCGCTCGTCGACCGCCTTCGCGGCGGCCAGCGCGCCGTCGGCGGCCACGTGCAGGAACGCGCGGACATGGAGGTCGGTCCGCGCGATGCGGTCCAGGTGCGCGCCGGTGAGTTCGACCGCCGAGATCTCGCCCGCGGCGACAGCCGCTGCCATCTCGGCGGCGGTCAGGCTGGTCAGCTCGCTGCCGGAGGCCATGGTCAGTCCTCCGCCAGGATTCTGGGCACCCGGAAGCGTCCCTGCTCGGCAGCTGGCGCCTGAGCGAGCACCGTGCCGGCGTCCAGGCAGGGCACCAGGACGTCCTCGCGATAGACGTTGGAAAACGGAACCGCGTGCGTGGTCGGCGGGATCCCGGCGGCCGCGACCTCCTGCACCCTGGCGACGGCGCCGATGATGACGTCGAGCTGGCCGGCGAAGCGGTCCAGTTCGTCATCGGTCAGCGCCAGCCTTGACAGCCTGGCGAGGTGAGCTACTTCATCGCGGGTAATGGACACCCCGTCATCCTAGGGGTCCTCCGGTGGTGCGGCCGAACGCATTACGCGGCCAGCCGGCTACCGGCCGATACGCCGGCCGCGTCGCGAGCGCGGTCAGGTACCGGGGAGCGCCTGGGCGAGCCTGACCGCGGCGGCGGAGCCGGTCTGCTCCGCGCCCCTGTGCCCTTCGGCGGCGACCTTACCAGCCTGGTGGACGGGTTTGCGCGCGTGCCGGCCATGCGCTGGCTGAGCGGCGGACCCGCCCGAGTCAGCCGGCGGCTCGCCAGCGTCAGATGCCCACGCGTCGCTCTTCGCCCGCTCGGTCAGGTCCCGCTCCCGCTGCTCGGCCAGCCAGGCGGTGGCCATGGTCGCGTTCATCGGCCTGGCGAAGTGCCAGCCCTGGGCGCCGTCGCAGCCGATCACCCTGAGCGCGGCTGCGGTGCCGGTGGTCTCCACGCCTTCGCCGATCGACCGGATGCCGAGCGACTGGGCAAGCCGGATCAGGGATTTGACCGTCATGGTCTTCTCTGCACTGCCTGGCAGGCCGCTGACCAGGGCGGGATCGAGCTTGACCTCGCTGATGCCCAGCCTGGTGAGCTGGGCGAGCGACGAGTAGCCGGTGCCGAAGTCGTCAAGGCTGACGCCCACGCCGGCCGAGGCTAGCTCCGCGACAGTGGCGGCGGCCTGGGCCGGCTTGCCCGCGAGCACCTGCTCGTTGATGTCCAGCCGCAGTGCGTCGGGGGGAAGGCCGTGCCGGAGCAGCACCTGGCCGATCATCTCGGTCAGATGGACGTTGTGCAGGTCGCGCGCTGGCAGGTTGACGCACATCTGAACGGGCATGTCGTCGGCCCACCACCGCGCTGTCTGGCGCAGCGCCATGTCGAGCACCTGCTCGGTCAGCTCGCTGATCAGGTGCGACTGCTCGGCGAGGCCGACGAAGTCGGCGGCGGCCAGCATGCCCCGACGCGGGTGCTGCCAGCGCGCGAGCGCCTCCATGCCGATCGTTCTCTCGTCGGTCAGCCGGACCTTGGGCTGGTAGTGCAGCTCGATCTCGCCCCGCATCACCGCCGTCCGCAGATCGCTGGCGAGCGCGAGGCGCTCGGCGGAGTTTCGGTCGGCGTCTGGCGTGTACCGCTCGATCCCGCTGTGCCGCTCCTTGGCCAGGTACATGGCCACGTCGGCGCGCTGCATCAGCTGCTCGAACCCGCTCGCGTCGTCCGGGTAGATGGCGATCCCGACGCTGGCCTCCACCTGGAACGTCATGGCCTCAAGCCGCACTGGCTCCGCGAGGGCGGCACGCAGCCGCGAGGCGACCTCCCTGGCCGCGGCGACCTCCTTGACCGAGGGCAGCAAGACAGCGAACTCATCCCCTCCGAGGCGCGCGACGACATCCCCTGGCCGGACGCTGTGCTCGAGCCGGTGCGCGACGGTCTGCAGCAGCCGATCGCCGACCGCGTGCCCGAGGGTGTCGTTGACCTGCTTGAGGCCGGTCGACCTGTCCAGGTCGATCAGCAGGAACCCGGACCTGGTGCCAGCGACCCCGGCGCTGGCGAGCGCCTCGCCGCCCCGCTTGGCCAGCAGCTTGCGATTGAGCAAGCCGGTCAGCTCGTCGTGATTCGCCTGATGATCGCGCTGCACCGACTTCGCGGCGCTGAAGTAGACGGCCGCGAGCGGGAAGGCGAGCAGCGCGACCATGAGCGCGGAGCCCGTGTCCATGGCGAGCACGACGAGCAGTGCGGTCGTGAACAGCACCAGGTGCACCGCCGCCTGGAAGGGCAGCTTCGCGCGCACCACCGTCCACAGCGGCGTCCGCGTGCTCAGCGAGATCGCGCCCATGACCAGGAAGAAGTTGACGACGAAGTAGGCGAGGCCCGCCAGCAACAGGATCAGCAGCGTGTCGTTGTTCGGGAGCAGATGCCCGGCGGGGTCAGGAGGGAATTTGTGGGCCCACAAGACCAGCTCCGCTGCCCCCATGCTCAGGGTGAGCTGAGCGGCGTTGAAGGCGACCCGGTGCGGGGAATGCCTGGCCAGGCCCACAAGAACGATCGCGGCCGCCCGCAGCACCACGGCGATCGTGAAGCCCCAGAAGAGCAGGACCGCGAGCGTAATGGTGCGCGAAATGGCCGGTGAATCAGAGCCGGTCCGGCCGGGAGTGGCCAGCGGCCAGATTTCGGCCACCAGGATCATGCCGGCCACGACCCAGAACATCGGCTGGTGCACCAGTATCTGCAGGCGGTACACGTGGAAGCAGGACAGGGCGAGCACGGCAGCGCCGACGATCGACACCGCGGTGATGTAGATCCACGGCGGTGAGCCGAAACGCGGGATCACGTCGCGCGTGTCGTCGGGGTTCCTCATCGCGTCCTCACGGCCGCTGGGGTAAACCGGGGGGGTACCGGTTCGTGAAACTCTGTCAGGCAGCGTAGCTGGCAAACCGCACTTGACGAAGCCATACGCATACTATCTGTTACTAGGCGTCTTGTCGTAGTTAAGCGACTACAGACTGCGAAGCTTCCTGGTAGCTGGCACCAAGCTCCGGATTGTCGGGCATCAACCGGCGCGCCGGGCAGTTTCACTCTGTGCAGACCAGTACCGTGCGCCCCGCCGCCACCGGGACGCGTTGCTATCCGGGCGCCGCCGCTTCGGCCGCCGCCGCGGGCCCGTCGGCGAGCAGAACCCGCAAGCCTGCCTCGTCCAGAACGGGTACGCCGAGCGACTCGGCCTTGTCCAGCTTTGATCCTGCGCTTCCCCCCGCAACGACGAAGCTGGTCTTTTTCGACACCGAGCCCGACACTTTCCCGCCGAGGGACTGAATGGCCTCCGCCGCCTCGTCCCTGGTGTAGCCCTCCAGGCTGCCGGTGAGAACCACGGTCACGCCGGCCAGCGGTCCGGCCGCCTGCTCCTGGCCGAGCGTGAAGCCGGCGAAATCGGGGTCGGCGAGGCGGACGCCAGCGTCCCGCCACTTGGCGACGATCGCCCGATGCCAGTCCACGCTGAACCAGTCGATGATCGAGCCCGCGATCGTCGGGCCAACCTCGTCGACGAGCATCAGCGTCTCAGCGGGCGCGGTCGCGATGGCGTCGACCGACCCGAAGCCGGCCGCGAGCGCGCGCGCAGCCGTGGGTCCGACGTGCCTGATCGACAGGGCGACGAGCACTCGCCACAGCGGGCGGTTACGCGCCTCGTCCAGGTTCCTGAGCAGGCTGATCGCGTTCGCAGTGAGCACGCCGCCGATGGTGACGAAGAACGGGCACCGCGCGAGCTTGTCAGCGGTCAGCGTGAACAGGTCGCCCTCGTCGCTGACCAGGCCCGCATCGAGCAGCGCGGACGCCGCTTCATAGCCGAGCACCTCGATGTCGAATGCTCCCCGGCCGGCCAGGTGGAACAGGCGCTCCCGCAGCTGGGCGGGACAGGACCTGGTGTTCGGGCAGCGCCAGTCGACCTCGGTTGCCTCCCTGGCCAGGGCCGTCCCGCAACTCGGGCACGCCTGCGGGAAGACGAACTCCCGTTCCTCGCCGGTCCGCAGGTCGAGCACCGGGCCGACCACCTCGGGAATGACGTCGCCGGCCTTGCGCAGCACCACCATGTCGCCGATCAGCACGCCCTTGCGCGCGATCTCGTCGACGTTGTGCAGCGTCGCGCGCTCGACCGTCGAGCCGCTCACCTTGACGGGCGCCATCACCGCGAACGGGGTGACCCGGCCGGTCCGGCCGACGTTCACCCTGATGTCGAGCAGCCTGGTGGTCACCTCCTCTGGCGGGTACTTGTAAGCGATCGCCCAGCGCGGGGCCCGGCTGGTGAAGCCGAGCACTTCCTGCACCGCGATCGGGTCGAGCTTCACCACGACGCCGTCGACCTCGTACGGGGGGTCGTGCCGGTGCTCGGCGTAGTGCGCGATGTACTGCCGCACGCCGTCCACGTCCGCGACGACCTGATACAGCTCGCTGACCGGGAGCCCCCACTCGCGGAGCTGGTCATACCACGCCGACTGGCTGGCCGGCCGGCCGATGCGCTCCCCTTCGATGGCGCCGACGCCGTGCAGGATCAGGCCGAGCGGCCTGGTCGCGGTGACCGCGGGATCCTTCTGCCGCAGCGATCCGGCGGCCGTGTTGCGGGGGTTGACGTACGGCGGCTTGCCGGCGGCGGCCTGCCGCTCGTTCAGCTCATGGAACGCCGCGACGGGCAGGAAGACCTCACCCCTGACCTCCAGCGTCGCCGGCCAGCCTGACCCGCGCAGGCGCGCGGGCGCTGCCTCGATCGTCCGGACGTTGGCGGTGACATCCTCGCCGGTCACGCCGTCGCCCCTGGTGGCCGCCCTGGCGAGGGCGCCATCGCGGTAGACCAGGTCGACGGCGAGGCCGTCGATCTTCAGCTCGCACAGGAACGGCCCGGTACCGCCGAGGCGCTCGGCCCTGGCGTTCCAGCTGTCGAACTCGGCCGCGGAGAACGCGTTGTCGAGGCTGAACAGGCGCGACAGGTGACGCACTGGCGCGAACCCGGCGGCGACCACGTCGCCAACCCGCTGGGTCGGCGAGTCCGGCGTGCGCAGATCCGGATAGTCCTCCTCGAGCTGACGCAGTTCGCGCATCAGGGCGTCGTACTCGGCGTCTGAGATCACCGGCGCGTCGAGCACGTGGTACCTGTGGTTGTGCTCGGTGACCTGATCGACCAGGTCGACGTGCCGGTGCCTGGCCTGCTCGTCGGCCTGACTGACCTCGGCGCTGGCGTCGGTGGCGATCCCGGTCAGGTCGGGGTCGGCCAAATCGGGCACGGCCAGCTCTGAGTCCTCTGGTCCGGTCACCGCACTCCCTCCTCGATCATCTCCGGGATCAGCCGCGCGGCCTCCTGGCACTGCGCGAGCACCGCGCGCGCCCTGGCTGGCGAGGCGCCAGCGAGCCCGCACGCGGGCGTGATCACGACCTGCTCGGTCAGGCTCGACGGCCGGAGCCCTATCCGCTGCCAGAGCGCGATCACCGTTGCCGCGGTCTCCTGGGCGCCTCGCTGGCCGTCTCCCGCGCCGCCGTCGCTGGCGGCACGGCCATTGCCGGCCGGACGGGCGCCGTCGGCGAGCGCCGGCACCGCGCCGGCCACCAGCCCGGATCCGGCCTCCGCGATCTCTCCGATCGCGTCCTCGTCAGGTCGGCGCACCAGGGCGAGGTCGAACGACACCGCGCTGGCGCCGGCGCTCGCGATCAGCCTCCAGGGCACATCAGGCGCGCAGCAATGCACGATGGCCGGCGCCTGCGCCGCCGCGAGCACCGGTCGCAGCCGATCGATCGCGGCGGGCCCGTCCACGGCAGCGACCCGGCGCAGGCCGCTCGCCGTGGGCACGGCACCCGCCAGCACGCCGGGCAGCGCGGGCTCGTCGAACTGCACCACCAGCGCGGCCCCTGGCACCCGGCGGCGTACATCGGCCGCGTGCGCGGCAGCGCCCTCGGCCAGCGACGCCGCCAGGTCGGCGACGGCTCCCTGATCCGAGAGCGCGGGCTCGACGCTATGGGTCAGCGTCAGGGACGCCGCGAGCGTCCAGGGCCCGCACAGCTGGATCTTGAAGGCTCCCGCGTAACCGCCGGCCGCGGCCTCGAGCGCGTCCAGGTCGGCCTCGAGCATCCCCGCCGCGCGGCCCAGGTCGCGGCCTCGGCGCTCGGCAAGCCGCCAGCCCGCCGCCGTGGTCTCCACCGGCAGGTCGACCAGCAGCGCGGCCGTGCGGCCGATGAGGTCGGACCCCGGGCCCCTGGCCGGGAGCTCTGGGAGGAACGGCAGGTTCGGCAGCTCGCCGAGGACCACGGCCAGGGCCTCGTCAGGATCGGTGCCCGGCATCGAACCCACGCCTGTCGCGCTCTGCGCGGGCCAGGGAAACGGCACCGGTTGGCTCACCGGCACATACTAGCGACCGGCCACCTCACCCGGCGGCGGCCCGCCGGGCGGCCGGGCGGCAGCTGATCAGGGCAGGCGGATGGCCCGCCAGGCACCGCCGGTCACCGCCCGGACGAAGCGCGCTCCCGGCGGGCCGCCGCGGCGATGGTTCCTGAGCCGAGCACCGTGTCTCCGTCGTAGAGGACAGCGGCCTGGCCGGTCGCGACGCCCCGCGCCGGGCGGTGCAGCCCGATGCGCAGCCCGCCGTCATCTGGCCGGCACGTGGCGGCGAACGTCTCCCCGTGTGCGCGCAGCTGAACGGTCACCTCGACCGGGCCGGCCGGCGGCGCGCAGCCGCTCCAGACCGGCCGGACCGCCGTGATCTCGTCGACGTCCAGCGCCTCCGCCGCTCCGACCCGCACCGTGTTCGTGACCGGCTCGATATCGAGCACGTAGCGCGGGCGCCCGTCAGCTGCCGGGCTGTCGATCCGCAGCCCCCGGCGCTGCCCGACGGTATAGCCGTAGCTGCCCTGATGGCTGCCGATCACGGCACCGTCCCTGTCCACGATGGGCCCGGGCGCCGCACCCAGCCGGCGCGCGAGGAAGCCGCGGGTGTCACCGTCGGCGATGAAGCAGACGTCGTGGCTGTCCGGCTTGCCGGCGACGGCGAGCCCGCGCGCGGCCGCCTCAGCGCGCACCTGTGTCTTGGTGCTGTCCCCGAGCGGGAACAGCGCGCGGCTGAGCTGATCGCCGGTCAGGACGGCGAGGACGTATGACTGATCCTTGGCCAGGTCCACGCTCCGCGCCAGCCGCGGGGCCAGGCCAGGACCGGCTGGCACCAGCCTGGCGTGATGGCCGGTGCACACGGCATCGAAGCCCAGCGCGACGGCGCGATCGAGCACGGCCGCGAACTTGATCTTCTCGTTGCAGCGCAGGCAGGGATTGGGAGTGTTCCCGCGCGCATACTCGGCGACGAAGTCATCGACGACCTCGGCGGCAAAGCGCTCGGCCATGTCCCACACGTAGAACGGGATGCCGAGCACGTCGGCGGCGCGCCTCGCGTCCCTGGCGTCCTCGAGCGTGCAGCACCCGCGTGCACCTGACCGATACGACCGCGGGTTGGCCGACAGCGCCAGATGAACCCCGGTTACGTCGTGCCCGGCAGAAACGGCGCGCGCGGCGGCGACGGCCGAGTCGACGCCTCCCGACATGGCCGCGAGCACTCGCAGGCCGTTCACGGCGCGACTGCCTGCCCCGCGGCACGCGCACCGGGACCGCCGGCAGTCAGGGTGCCGCTGCCACCTGCCCCCTGCCCGTCCCCGTCGGCGCCGGCCTTCGCCTCGGCCGTCGCTGGCGTCTGGCCATTCGCCTGCCTGCCAGCCCGCCTGGCCCGCTCGACCACCTCGCCGATGGCGGCGCCGAGCGCGTCGACGTCCGCGTCCGAGCTGGTACGGCCGAGCGAGAAGCGCAGCGA
>WNGG01013518.1_pt1 | contig 10492 bp, 9 predicted proteins | sample 5400661 | NCBI WGS metagenome assembly WNGG01 (sample SAMN13153372, study PRJNA577476) | soil metagenome | isolation source: 100 cm soil or saprolite under Garry oak tree replicate 1 | place: USA:California | collected 2016-06-15
GCCCACACCCGCGCGCCCCGCCCGCGCGCGTGCTCTTCGCTCTCGAGCACGAGCACGGCCGCTGCCTCGCCCAAGAGGGTGCCGTCGCGATCCCGGTGGAAGGGACGGATCTTGTCGCTGGCCAGGGAGCGCAGCACTCCGAAGCCGGCCTGCGGCATCTCGCTCAGCGGGTCCACCCCTCCCACCAGCGTGACCTCGACGGTGCCGGCGCGGATGGCGTCGGCCCCCACGCCGAGGGCGTGAAGACCGGCGCTGCACGCGGTGGACATCACGAGCGTGCCCCCGTGCAGGTCGTGCCGCAGCGCCACCTGGTCGGCGACCGAGCAGATGAAGCTGTCGAGCAGCAGCGAGCGCCACGGCCCATCGCCATTCCACCGCCCGCTCCGGTAGGGGTGGTGCAGCGCGCGGTAGCCCGCCTGTGAAGCGGGCATGCCTCCGAGGTCGGTGCCGAGGATGACGCTGATGCGGCGCCGATCCTCGGCGGAGAGATCGAGGCCGGCGTCGGCCAGGGCCTCGGCCGCGGCCACGAGCGCCATCTGGCTGCCCCGGCTGAGGTGGGGCAGCTCCTGCGGTTCGAAGTGCGCCTCGGGCGCGAACCCCTGCAGCTCTCCGGCCGCCCGGCACCGGTGGCGCTCCGTATCGAAGCCCGTCACCGGAACGATGCCGTCCCGCCCCTCCCTGAGCCCCCGCTGGAACTCCGCGAGGCCGAGCCCGATCGGCGTCAGCGCCCCCATCCCCGTGATCACGACCCGCGTCCTCATCTTCAACTCCGGCTCTGTTCGAGCTCCTTGAGCACTCGTTTCGCGGCGACCTGGCCCGAGGTGATGACCGCGTACAGGCCGCATCCGGGCCGGGTCCAGTGGCCGGCCAGGAAGAGCCTCGGCACGGGCGTTTCCATGGAGAGACGGGTGGCGAGCGACCTCGGCGACGAGTCCCAGCCGTACATGGCCCCACGGCTGTTGCCCGTGTAGCGGTGCATGGTGGAGGGCGACCCCGAATCCTTGTATACGATGGCCCGCCGCAAGCCCGGGAGCACCTTCTCGGCCTCGTCGATGAGTTGCTCGGTCACGCGCGGCTTCTCCTCCTTCCACCTGCGCTCCCAGGGGGCGAACATGCTCAGACAGACCGTGTGGAGGCCGGAGGGGCACAGGCTGTGGTCTTCGAGGCTGGGGATGGAGATCCCGCAGCCCCGCACCTGGGCGTTGGCGTGGTTCTCGTAGACCTCCTCCGGGCTGCGGCAGGGCGCGAAGAAGGTCTCGTGGATCACCCCCATGCCCGCCAGGTCCATGTCCACTCCCAGGAAGACCTCGAACGCCGACAGCGACATCTCCCGGCTCTCGACCGCGGCCACGAAGCCGGGGTCCAGATGCTCCCGGCCCACCATGCCGAAGAAGGTCTGGAGCGCGTCGGCGTTGGAGATCACGCAACGCGCGCGCACCTCCTCGCCTTGCTTGTCCAGCTTCACGCCGGCGGCGCGGCCGCACTCGTCGATCAGGATCCGCTCCACGCAGCGGGGCATCACGAGCTCGCCCCCGAACTTCAGCAGGGCGGCCACGAACGCGTCGGCCAGGCGCTGGAAGCTCCCGCGGACGTAGTAGGCGTTCTCGTTCACGAACGACATGAGCATCACCGCGAACGCCACCGCCGAGCACTTCGAGGGAGGCAGGCCCAGATAGACCCAGAGCGTGGCCAGCACCGCCTGGGCCACCGGGTCGTGGACGTACTCGTCGAGGAGCTCCTGCAGCGATCGGGACGAGTGCCGCAACACCGTGGGGCACTGCTTGACCATGAGGCGCATCATCTGCGCCTTCGGGATGTCCAGAGCGCCCAGCCGCCGGATCTCGGTCGCCATCCGGTCCATCAGCTCCACCAGCGCGCGGATGCCGGGGCGCTCGCGGGGGAACCGCTCCGCGTGGGACTCGATGAAGTCCTCGCGGCCGCTGCGGACGAGGCACTCGAGGCCCGGCAGGACGGTGCGATACATCGGCTGCACGGGAATGAACTCCACGAGGTCGCTCACTCCCCACTCCTTGAGCAGCAAGTGGATCCCTTCCCCCTTTCCTCCACCGGGAGTCAGGTGTACGGCGGAGTCGAAGAGGAACTTCTTGCGGCGAAAGGCGTGGGCGTAGCCGCCGGCGCGGTAGTGGGCCTCGACCACGAGGACCTTGGCCCCGCGGAAGGCCAGCCCCACTCCCGCGGAAAGGCCGGCCATCCCTCCGCCCACGACCACCACGTCGTAGGCGTCGCGGTCCGGCACCGTGTGGTAGGGCTGGTGAGGCATGAAGCCCTAGCCTCCGCTCTTCCGCTCGAGCCCGCCCTGGTGGGTGGCGGCGCGCCGGACCCTGTCCATGACCTTCCGGATCTGGTCGGCCTCCACCGGCTTCCAGAGCAAGTCCATCGCACCGGTCGCGGTGGCGCGCTCATTGTGACCCGCGTGGGCCGTGACGAGGACCACGATGGGCCGATGCCTGATCTGCTGGAGGACCTGGAAGCCGTCGAGCCGCGGCATCTCGATGTCCAGGAACAGGAGGTCCGGCCGCAGCCGGTCGACCTTGTCGACGGCCTCCCGGCCGTTGCGAGCCACGCCCAGGATCCGCACCTCGGCGAAGGGCTCGAGCAGCCGGTGAAGCTGCCTCGCGGACGGCGCGTCGTCGTCCGCGATGAGGACCGTGATCGGTGTCGCTTCGGGCCTCGCCCTTCTCCTCGGGCTCGAGTGGACGCCTGACGATCTCGTTGTCACGCGGCCACGATAGCGGAGCGAGCCGCGGACATCCCCCGCGGGCCGACGAACGTCCCGATCGGGCCGACGAAGTGCCAGGGAGCGTCCGCGACAGGGGCGCCGTCCTGCGGGCGCGGGGCCCGGCCCGCCGCTTGTCGCCGCTTCCGATCGCCAACGCCGGGCCTGAGGCTGGCCTCCCGCCGTATTTGCCGCTGGCCGTCGCTCACGGGCGCTTCGTCCGCGGGAACGGAGCCTTCGTCGGAAGACCGTGGGGCTTCCCGCGGACGAGGCCTAGATTCCCCCCCATGTTCGCCATCGCGCCCGGGACCAGCATCACCGAGTTCGACGCGGCGCCCGCGGGCCGGTACCTGCTCAGCACGCCGCGGGGCCGCTTTGTCCTCTCGCGGTCAGCGGTCGATCTCATCCGCTCGCTGGAGGGCAAGTCCTCCGTCGAAGATCTGCGGCGGCCACCGGCCGAGCAGGAGGCTCTCAGCCGGTTCGTGCGGGAGCAGGTGCTTCCCACCGGCGTTTTCGGAGACGGCGAGCTACCCGAGCGGAGGGAGCATTCCCTCGCCACCTACGTACACGGAGCGCGGCCGTTCTTCTCGGTGGAGGCCGTGAGGCGGTGGACGGGAGCGCTGAGGTTCTTGTTCCAGCCCGCCCTGGCCCCGGCGCTGACCGTGCTGTCGGTGTCCGTCCAGCTCGTGCTCTTCTGGACCCACCGCAGCCTGAGGCTGGAGGACCTCTCGGTCGAAGCATACGCGATTGGCGGGTTCCTGTGTCTGCTCACCCTGCCCTTTCACGAGCTGGGGCACGGGGCCGCCTGCCGCTACTACGGCGTCGAGCACGGCCCCATGGGGTTCGCGCTGTACTACATCTTCCCGTGCTTCTACACCGACACCTCGGACGCCTGGCGACTGAAGCGCGGACAGCGTGTGATGGTGGACCTGGGAGGAATTTACTTCCAGCTCCTCGCCGCCGGCGTCTTCTCGACGCTGTATCTCCTGACGGGGGCGGCCGGCTGGGCGGCGGGGGTCTTGATGGTCGACCTCTCGGTCGTTCAGAACTTGAAGCCGTACCTGCGAGTGGACGGCTACCAGATCCTCACGGACGTGGCGGGCGTTCCCGCCCCTTATACCCGAGTCAAGGAGTACGTGCGCTACTTGCTCGCGGGAAGGGAGAGGAAAGCCCATCCGGCCCCGACGCTGGCCCAGATTCCGGGCATGCTGAGGTGGCTCGTCCTCGGTTATGTCGTCTTCGCCGGGACCGTCGGAGGGTGGGTCATCGCCACGATCGTCTACAAGACCATCACCGTCGTGATCCCGGCGTATCCCCACGCGCTGGCCCGGCTGGCCTCCTCGCCCTGGATTTCATGGGCGTTCGCCCGCAGCGTGATGCAGGCCTGCGGCCAGACGCTGCTCATCGCGGCGCTCTGTGTGTTCATATCGTCCTCAGTGCAGCGCCTCCTCCGGTGGGGGCGGGCCCTCCGCCCGAGCCCTCCGCCGGGGACGGCTTCGAGCTTCGTCGGCTTTCGGTGACGCGGGAGCCGAGAGCCCCCGGAGAGACCCGCGAAGAGGAGGTGAGAGAGATGACGAAGACGGTGACTTACCAGAAGAAGGCCGAAGACAAGAACGCACAGGTCAGCGTCACGGCCGACAACGCCTTTCAGGAGCTGTCGATCAGCGAGGTGGAGGACCGGCTGGCCTTCGCGAACGCCGCCCGGTGCGACATCAGCCTCAGCAGCACGTCTTCCTAGGCCGCTGAACTGGAGGTGAGAGGGAGAGGACGGGTGGCCACCGTCCTCTCCCGTCTGGCTGGCGGCGGCGTCGGGTCCCGGGCAGCGCAACGGGAAAGAGGATGTCGATGCGCGTAAGACGCTCTCCCTATCTCAACGTGGAATGCGCAGAGGGAGGCCGGTTGTGTGTCCACGAACACCTGGCGGGCAATCGGGCCATCGTCAGTCGGCAGACGCTGGAGGTCCTGAACCGCTTCGAGGAGGTTCGCGAGGTTCCCGACGGCCAGCCCGGCCTCGACCGCCTGCTGGACCTGGGGTTTCTGCTGGAGGAAGGCCGGGAAATGCGGCCGGTCGAGGCCAAGCTCTTCTCCCGCGTCCTGCCCACCATGTTCGGCTGCCCGGCCTGGCGGCCCGGCGAGCCGGCCGATTTCGCGCTGCTGGGAGTGGCGCAGGACGGTGGCAACCTCGCGGCCCCGGGGGCCCGCTACGGTCCCGATGCGCTCCGGCAGGCCTCGGCCATCTACCCGATGGCGACCTCATCGAGGGCCGCAGGGGAGGCGGCGGGATTGGTCGATCACGACGCCGGCGTCCGCATCCTCACGGGAGCGCGGCTGCGAGACGCCGGAGAGGTGTACTTGCCTCCGGGCGCGAGCGCAGAGGAGAGCGGACGGCGAGTGACGCAGGCCGTGCGCCGGCTGGCATCCTCGGGGACACGGCCGGTGGTGATGGGAGGCGACCACTCTTTGACCTTTGCCGCTGTCCGCGGTCTGCTCTCGGGCCCGGTCGGGATCCTCCACCTGGACGCGCATTCCGATGCCGCCGCTCATTGCCCGGGCCTGCCGCACCACTACGGAAACGTGATGAGCCGGATCATCGCGGACCTGGGAGTGTCCACCGTGATCCACGTTGGGGTGCGGGGCCTCGGTCAGGCCGAGTTGAGCCAACCCCCTTGCCGCAAGGCCTTCCCGCCGAGCTGGCTCCGCTCGCACTCGATGGGGGACCTCCTCGCGGAGATCGACCCCAACCTCTCCTGGTACGTGTCGGTGGACATCGACGTAGTCGATCCGGCCTTCGCTCCCGGCACGGCCACTCCGGTGGCCGGGGGTCTAACGGTGCCGGAGACCAAGGCCCTGCTGCGCGCGGTGGGGCAGGCCCGCGTCTGCGTGGGCTGCGACCTGGTGGAGGTCAATCCCCACTTCGACCGCAACCGCGTCACGGCCACACTCGGCTGCGAGCTCCTGCTCACCCTCATGGGTGGTTTCTGGCGAGGTGAGCCGTGAGACCGCCCCTCAAGCTCCCGATTCTCCTGGCTCGGCTGCGTCAGATCTGGCATTGGCGCTTCTTCCGACCCGCCGTCCCCGCCAACGAGGCGCTGATCGAGCGCATAGCCTACGGCAACCTGCGCGCGGCCATGCCCGAGCGTCCCCGATCCTGGCTCCGGCGCCAGGCCCGCAACAGCCGGCGCGCCGTCCGCCGCACCCTCTTCGAGATCGAGAACCCGTTCCTGTGGCCCGGCTCCGCGGTGGAGGGTCTCGATCACTTGCGGTCGGCCACCAGTGCCGGCCAGGGAGCCCTCGTCACCAGCTTCCACGTCGGGCCCTATCGATTCCTTCCCCTCGTTCTCTCCCTCCACGGCTTCAGCGTCGACCTCGTCGTGGACCGGCGAGGGACGGGCCGAGAGCGGGCCTTCCTCGACGACATGCGACAGGGCCTGGACCGGCAAGGGCATTGGCGCCGCGACCTCCGTCGACGGCTGGGTGAGATCGACGTCATCAACGCGCAGGAAGCCGACGTCGGGCTGCGCATGTTCCGGGCCTTGAGAAAGGGCCACGTGGTCTTCGTGATGCTCGACGGCAACACGGGGGCCGGGGCGAGGAAGAGCGAGCGTCTCCATCATGTCCCTTTCTTCGGCACCCAGATCCAGGTCCGGGTCGGGGCGGGCGAGATCGCCCATGCGGCGGACGCCCCTGTGGTGCTGGCCCTCTGCTGGCGCCGCCTCCTCGGACCGGACACCTATCGGCTCTACTCGCCCTGCGCGCGCCGGCCCGGGGAGAGCCGCGCCGACTTCTCGGGCCGGCTAGTCCAGGAGCTGGTGGCAGAGCTCGAGGCGCGGCTGCGCCCCGATCCCTCCCAGTGGGAGGAATGGTTCCACCTGCACCAGATGCAGGAGACGCGGACCGCGGCGCGGGAGCCGTCGCGGGCGGCCCCGCGAAAGAGCGGGCGGGGGGGGCGCTGGGCCGCCGACAGCTATCGGGCCTTCGCCGTGTCCGACGGTCAGGCGCATTTCGTGTTCGAGCCAGAGCAGAGACGGTTCGTTACCGTCACGGGCCTTAGCGTTCAGCTCCTGCAGGCTCTCTACCAGCCACGCTCGACCTCGGAGCTGCTGGCCCTGCTGGAGCCGGCCCAGGATCCCCAGGCCGTGATGATGGAGATGGAGCAGCTCCGCTCGCGGGGCTGGGTGGAGGCCCACCCTTGAGAGGTGGGCCCCGTGGAGGATGTCATGTCCGAGATTGATCGTCCCGAAGGGACCGCGGCTCCCGCGGCGGGCGGGCTCCCCGCCGAGCCGCTGGGCGTGGGCGTGGGCTGGGAGATCGGAGCCGAAGGGCTGGAGTGGACCGAGCTGTTCCCCCGGATCGCCCGGCAAGCGCGATACGTGGAGACGGCCCCTCTCTACGACCCGCGCTCCCTCGATCGGATCAGAGGCGACCTGGCCGCCGATTTCCGCTTCATCCTGCACTACAGTGGGCTGACCCTGCCTGGCCCCACGACCCGCATCGAGCAGCACTTCCCCATCCTGAACGGCCTCTGCCGGATGCTGGGATCGCCCTGGTTCGTGGAAGACCTGGGCTACTGGTCCGTTGAGGGCTCGGACCTGGGCGCTTTCTTACCCCTCATCCTCAGCGAGGACTCCCTCCGGACGTCCATCGCCAACATGAAAGCGCTCCAGGCCGGCGTCTCCTTCCCCCACGTCCCCGAGAACCCGCCGTTCTCGACCATCCTGGGCGACATTCACATCCTCGACTACATGTCCCGGCTCAGTCGGGCCACGGGCTCTCCCTACTTGATCGACGTGGGCCATCTCTATTCCTACCTCTCCATCCGCGAAGAGGATCCCCTCCTGGCCCTGTCGCGGGTCGACTGGCAGAGCGTGGTCGAGGTGCACATCGCGGGAGGCGAGATGGTCCGCGGGCCGGCGGGAAGATGGATCTACGACGACAACCACAGCAAGCCGATCATGCCGGAGGTGCTGGACCTGCTAGTCCTGATGCTGCCCCGTGCCTCCCAGGCCCGCGCCCTCACCGTGGAGGTGGACTACAACCGGGCGGAGAGGGGCGTGCAGGATCCTCTGGACGTAGCCGTTTCGAACTTCTTCCGCGCTCACGCGGTGGCCGAGCGATGGGCTCCGTGGCTGGTCGACCGCGCCCCCCGGACCGAGACCACCTCTCCCGCCCGCGTGGCCGCCGCACAGTAGGAGAGGCGACATGTCCTATCAGAATCAGGTTTGGAGCCTCTTCCGGCTCCACGTCGATGGGAGCTTCTTCTCGACCTTCCAAGCCGACCCCGTGGCGGCGACGCCCGAGCTGTCGGAAGGTGAGCGCTCCGAGCTGCTCAAGCTCCCGCTGGCTGCGGCGCTCCCGCGGGTCGACCGGGACGAACCCGACGTCGCGGCGGCCCGCGAAAACGCTTTCCTGCGCGTCGGGGTCCACTCGCGCTGCCAGATCGCCATGCCTCGGACCTTCGCCGCGGTCGAGCGGATCGCCCGGGAAGAGGGTTCAGTGCTCGAGACCGACCTCATGCGTGGCCTCTGGCGCTGGCGGGAGCCCCTGCCCTGCGAGTACGACCGGGACCGCATCACCCCGAACTCGGCCGTCCACTGGACGGAGACGGCACGGGTGCTCCAGATGGCCAACCTTATTTATTGGCAGTTCTACGGGTACGCGGTCACGGTGGCGGCGCGCCGTCCGGAGGGCGTTCCCTACCTGGCCGACCTCGCCCGGTTCGAGTTCGACACGCTGGCCCGGCGGGTGGCTCTCTACCGCCGCTTCGCGCCGCCGGGGCCGTCCGCCGCCTGCTGGAGCCCGGACCGCGGGCTGCGCTGGAGCCGCTACGCCGAGCTCGCCCGCTACGCCCACACCGTCAACGACGATCCGCCAGCCGCGCGGCCCTGCGGCGTGGTCTTCCTCTACAACGGAGAGCGCCTGAGGGTGTTCCAGGTCGAGGCGGAGACCGCGGAGACGCTGGCCACGCTGGACGGGTCGGTGCCGCTCATGGCCTTCCAGCGGCTACGCAATCCGCGGCGGTCCCAGGAGTCCACGCTGCGGGCGATCCTGCATCGTCACGCCGAGAGTGAGTACGGCCGACGATACGGGTTCGGGCAGATCCAGAGCTACGAGGAATACCGGACGCGGGTCCCGGTGGTGAGGTACGAGGAGCTGCATCCCTCCATCCTGCGCATGATGGGGGGCGAGCCCGACGTCCTGATCCGGGGCGTGGCCAGCTACTTCAGCACCACCAGCGGCTCCACCGCGGTCCCCAAGTTCGTTCCCGGCACCCAGCAGACCATCACCGCTGGCTGCGAGGCCATCCTGGCCCGCAACGCCTACCTGCTCCGAGACCACCCGGAGGCCTTCGGGGGCCAGCCCCTCTTCATCGTGGGCAACGCGGCCGAGGTCACGACGGTGGCCGGCGTGAGCTGCGGGGCGATGACCGGGTTCGCCTACTACGTCGGGCTGATGGGGTTCCCAGGGCCTCCCTTTCCCTACGGAGTCTTCACCATCTCCGACTACGCCTCTCGCTATTACTGCATCCTGCGTCTGGCGCTGGCCGCCCGCCACCTGAGCGTCATCGCCAGCTACAACCCCAGCACGCTGCTGCTGTTGTTCCAGGCCGCCCGGGATCGATGGGGCGACCTGGTGGCGGACATCCGAACGGGCCGCCTGGCCGAGGGCTTGACCCTGCCCGATGGCCTGCGCCGCGAGCTCGCGCCGTTCCTGAGCGCGGACCCCGAGCGCGCGTCCGAGCTGAAGGCGCTGAAGGTGGCGGGACCGCGGGCCTGGTGGCCGCGCCTCGCGGTGCTGCTTTGCTGGAAAGGGGGCACGCTGGGCTTCTATCTCTCCGAGCTGCGGCGGTGGATCGGCGATCTCCCGGTGCGTGACCTCGGGATCCTGGCTTCCGAGGTGGTCATGACGATCCCCGTCGACGACGCCACGCCCGGCGGGGTCCTCCTTCCCGAGAGCGGGTTCTTCGAGTTCGTGCCCGTGGGCGCGGACCTGGACGAGGCCCGGCCCGGCTGGGAGCTGGAGCGAGGGCGTCAATACCGCATCCTGATCACGACGCATGGCGGCCTCTATCGCTACGACCTCGAGGACGTGGTGCGCGTAGAAGGCGCCTACTGCGACATGCCGGTCCTGGCTTTCCTGCACCGCGCGGGACGGGTCTATTCGTTCACCGGTGAGAAGCTCACGGAGTACCAGGTCACGCACGCCGTGCGGGCGGCGGCGGACGCAAGCGGCGTCCACCTGGCCGGCTTCACCGCGGTGCCCGTATGGGCCCAGCCACCCTATGGATCGCCTGTCGGCACTTCGCCCGCCGGATGGACGCCGAGCTGAAGGCAGCCAACATCGAGTACGCGAGCAAGCGCGCCTCGGGCCGACTGGGCCGGGCCCTCCTGGCCCTCGTCCCACCCGGCAGCTTCGAGCAGCTTCGCCACAGCCGGGCACGTCAGGATGCCCAGTACAAGGAGATCCACCTGACACTCGATCCGGAGGCCTGCCCCAGACTGGCCGTGTACGACAGGCTGTGATCGTGAAGACGCAGCTCGAGGGACGGGTCGCCGTGATCACCGGAGCCAGCCGCGGCATCGGCCGCAGCATCGCCGCCGGCCTCGTGGAGGAAGGGGTCCGGGTCGCGCTGTGCGCCCGCGACCCCGCTGTCCTCGAGGGGACCGCCCGCGCGCTCCGCCGCCGGTTCGGAGAGCAGGTCCTGGCCTGCCCAGCGGACGTGGCCCAACAAGGCGCAGTGGAGAAGGTGGTCGCGGC